>Ga0302157_10006787_pt1 | contig 11718 bp, 12 predicted proteins | sample I_Bog_N3_3_FD_193502 | JGI IMG/M metagenome (GOLD analysis project Ga0302157, IMG submission 193502) | Peat permafrost microbial communities from Stordalen Mire near Abisko, Sweden - I_Bog_N3_3 | ecosystem: Environmental > Terrestrial > Soil > Wetlands > Peat | place: Sweden: Abisko, Stordalen...
CACCATCGTCCGCACCGACAAGGGCCGTGAGCTCCTCGACGGCATGATCGCCGACGGCGTGGTCGAGACCCGGCCGGGGGACGACGACCCGGGTGCCATCGCCCTCCTCCACCGACTGGCCGGCGTCAGCCGCAAGCGGTGGCCGGCTACCGCGGTGGCCATGCCCCGCCGCCTCCCCGACCCCGTCTGACCCGAGAGCAACGGGCGGCGCCCGGCCGCCCACCGGAGATCGGCACCGGCCACCGACCGGGTACGTTGGCGGGCGTGCCGACCCGGAAGAACACCCCTCCCCGTCCGGCGGTCGTCCTGCTGGTCCGTCACGGGAAGACCCCGACCACCGGCACCATCCTGCCCGGGCGGGCCCCCGGACTCCACCTGTCGGAGGAGGGACAGGCCCAGGCCGAGGCGGTGGCCGCCCGCATCGCCGTCCTGGACGGCAAGGGCACCCGCACCCCGGTGGCCGTCTACGCCTCCCCCCTCGAGCGCACGGTCGAGACCGCCCGTCCCATCGCCAAGCGGCTGGGGCTCCGGGTCCGGACGCACCGGGGACTCCTCGAGTGCGACTTCGGCGAGTGGACCGGTGCCGAGCTGCGGGCCCTGGCCAAGCTTCCCGAGTGGAGCCAGGTCCAGCGCTGGCCGAGTGGCTTCCGCTTCCCGGGTGGCGAGTCCTTCCTCGAGATGCAGGCCCGGATCACCAGCACCATCGCCGAGTTGGCAGGACGGCATCCGGGTGAGACGATCATCGCCGTGTCCCATGCTGACCCCATCAAGGCGGCCATCGCCGCCGCCGCCGGTACCCACCTCGACCAGTTCCAGCGGTTGACGGTCTCCCCCTGCTCGGTTTCCGCCCTCGCCTACACCGCCGGTGGCCCTCACGTCCTCAGCGTCAACGCCACGTCGTCCCTGACCGAGTTGGCCCTCTCGTGAGCGGGGGCTACGACCTCGCATCGCCCGACCGATTCACCGTCGGGACCGTGGGACCGGTCGGCCAGCGGCTCTTCCTCCTGCAGTGCCGCCAGGGTGAGCAGCTGCTGACCCTCAAGATCGAGAAGCAGCAGGTGTCGGTGCTGGCCGACTACCTGGCCCGGATCGTGCGAGACAACGCCCGGCCCGGCCACCTGCCCGACGAGTCAGCGCTGGAGGAGCCGACCGAGCCGGCCTGGGTGGTCGGCACCGTCGGGGTCACCTTCGACGATACCGAGGACCGAGTGGTGATCGTCATCGAAGAGATGGTCCCCGACGAGGAGACCGGTGCCATCGCCCGCCTGTCCGTCACCCGTGAGCAAGCGGCCGGCTTCGCCATCACCGCCACCCGACTGGTGGAGTCGGGTCGTCCACCCTGCCCGCTCTGCGGGTCACCCCTCGATCCCTCCGGACACGAGTGCCCGAGGACCAACGGCCACCGGCCGCCGGCGACCTGACCGGTTGGCGGCCCGACGTCGGGCCTGACCTTCCGGACACCCTGGCCGCCCTGGCCGAGGGAGACCTCACGGTCGAGGGGCGGCTCCCGTGGAGCTCCAACCTCACCTTTTTGGTGACCATCGACGGCACTGGGCTGCGGGCGGTCTACAAGCCGCTCCAGGGTGAACAGCCGCTGTGGGACTTCCCCGGTGGCCTCTACCGGCGTGAGGTGGCCGCCTACCTGCTCTCCGAGGCGCTGGGCTGGGGATTGGTGCCGCCAACCGTGGCTCGCCAACGCGGCCCGTTCGGCGAAGGATCGCTCCAGCTGTTTGTGGAGGCCGACTACCAGCAGCACTACTTCACCCTGATGGATGAAGGTGCCTTCCTCGACCGCCTCCGACGGATGTGCACCTTCGACGTGGTGGCCAACAACGCCGATCGCAAGAGCGGCCACGTCCTCCGGGGCACCGATGACCACATCTGGGGCATCGACCACGGGCTCTGCTTCCACCCCAGCCCCAAGCTCCGCACGGTGATCTGGGACTTCGCCGGAGAGGAGGTGCCGTCCGCCGACCTGGCCGGGCTGGAGGGGCTGGCCGACCGGTTGCCCGACCAGTTGGGGGAGCTGCTCACCCGACAGGAGCTGCAGCGCCTCCACCACCGAGCCGCCGAGCTGTCGACGTCGGGGACGTTTCCTTGCCCGGACGGCGACCGCCCCTACCCCTGGCCGCTGGTCTGAACCTCGGGCCTTGTCCCGCCGGCGCCGGGGGTGGTCAGGTAGGCGGCAGGTTGATGTGGAGCGTCGACCGCATCGAGTTGATGACCGCCTGCGACAGCACTTCGGCGCCATCGTTGGTGAGGTGGATGCCATCGGGGGTACGGATGTTCAGCTCGGCACCGGCGCTGTTGGTCAGATACGGCGTGAACCCTCCCTGTGGGGTACCCAAGATGGTGCGGGTATCGAGGAAGGTGGCCTGGCCCGGATGGGCCTTCACCTGCGACTGGACGATGGCGTTGAGATTGTCCATGGCGGCATTCAGGCCCGGGGAGGCCATCGGCGGCATCCCGACCCACAGGACATGGGCCCCGGTGGCGAAGGCCAGGTCCATGAACGAGCCCACCCGGTCGGCGTAGGCGGTGTTCCAGGCGGGGGTGCCGTAGGCCAGGTTCGCCCCGTCCACCTCCATGTTCTGTGGATCGTTGGCCCCGATCATCACCACCACCAACTGGGGCCGATCGTTCGCCAGGTCGGCGGACAGCTCTTCGGGCCAGTTGAAGTAGTCGGGACGGGAGAGGCCGGTGTCGATCCGCCCGTCGAGGGTGGGGCTCACGGCGTCGGTACCGGCGAGATCGTTGACCAGGGCCTGACCGAGGTCGATCCCGATGGAGTCACCCACCATCAGGACGTGGAGGGGGTTGGCCGGTGCCGGATTCTGGTTCAGGACCGGAAAGGTGGTGGAGGTGGTCGGAGTGTTGGGCGTGGCGGGGACAGTGGTGGTCACCACCACGGGAAGCTTCCGGTGGGCTTCCGGCCGGGCCACCGCCAACGACGGTCCGCCACCCTGCGACCGGCCCAGGGCATCGTCGGTCCAGCCCACCACGTGGGAGAGCTGCAGTCCCCGGCTCACCACCGCGATGGGGCCGAGGACGTCCATCGACACCGTGCGACGGGTCCCGAAGGGCGAGGCCTGGGCGGAGGCCTGCAAGCTGGGGGCGTCGAGGAGCAGCCACACCCCGAAGCAGACCAAACCGATCATCAGTGCCCGCGTCCATGGGATGCCCGGGAACTTCGGCGGGTTGCCGGGTGCCCCGACCACCGGAGGCGTGCTGGTGGCGTCCGCCGACCCGGTTGCCGGGGCGTCGTCCTCGACGGCATCGGCCGGCGGCAGGGTGGATGGGGTCATCGGTGTTCAGTTCAGAACCGGTAGTAGATGAAGGGGGCCACTCCCTGTGGCCCCAAGGTGGTGATGGCCAGCAGCACCAGACCCAGTATGCCGCCCTGCACCACCGGACGGCGGTCGGCGAACGCTCCTTTCAGCCGGTCCAGCACCTGGTCGGGGAGGTACTGGGTGGCGATTCCCACCGCGATGGCGGCCAAGGCCAGCGGGGTGATCAGCGGCGAGGGGCTCCATCCGGAGAACAGGCGGCTGAGCATGGCGGTGACGTTGGAGAACGAGGTGGCCCGGAACAGCAGCCAGCCGCCACACACCACCTGGAAGGTGACGAAGCGGGCCAACGCCACCCGGGCCCGACCCGATGGTTCCAGCGGCCGGTTGTGGGCGGCTCGCCAACGTCGCCGTTGACGGCCGATGATCTGCCCGATGCCGTGGTAGAGCCCCCAGCCGACGAAGGTCCAGGCGGCACCGTGCCAGAGACCGCCCAGCAGCATGGTGATCAGGATGTTGACGCAGATCCGCCACTCGGGGCCCCGGTTGCCCCCCAGGGGGATGTAGAGGTAGTCGCGCAACCAGCCCGACAGGGTCATGTGCCAGCGACGCCAGAAATCCTGCAGGGACACCGCGGTGTACGGACGGTTGAAGTTCTGTGGGAACCGGAACCCCAGCAGCATGGCGATGCCGATGGCGATGTCGGTGTACCCGCTGAAGTCGGCGTAGATCTGGACGGCGTATCCCCAGACGGCCACGATGACCTCGGCCCCCGAGTGCTGACGGGGGTCGGCGAACACCGGGTCGACCACATAGGCCGCCAGGTAGGAGGAGAGCACCACCTTCTTGGTGAGTCCGGCCACGATGAGCCAGAACGCCTCGACATAGTTGACGTTGGCCGGGTCGCGCTTCCGGCGGATCTGGGGGAGCAGCTCGGTGCCCCGGACGATGGGACCGGCCACCAGGTGGGGGAAGAAGGCCAGATAGACGGCCAGGTCCATGGGTCGGGCTCGCTTCAGCACCCCACGGTGGACGTCCACCACATAGCTCACCGCCATGAAGGTGAAGAAGGAGATGGCGATGGGCAGGGTGACGTTCAGGAGCGGCAGCGGGCGACCCAGGCCCACCCCGTGGAACAGGTTGTCCACGTTGACGGTGACGAAGACGTAGTACTTGAACCAGACCAACAGTCCCAGCAGCCCAGCCAGCGTCACCCACAAGGCCACCCGCCGGGCTCGACCGGCCATTCGGTCGAGCACCTCCGCTCCCAACCAGGCGATGGCACTGGAGGCCATCAGGAGGAAGACGAAGCGCCAGTCGGCCCAGGCGTAGAAGAAGTAGCTGGCCGCCACCATGAACAGCTTCCACGGTCCCGGGTACGGGTTCAGCAGCCAACTGACCGTGTAGACCACGGCGAAGAAGATGGCGAAATCGATGGTGGGGAAGAGCATGGTTCGGTTGATCCGGAGACTGCTTCGGATCGCGCGGCCGAGCGATACCGAACTCTGACCCTACCTCCCACCCTGTGGTTAGTCTGCGATGACGGCACCCGTCCCGCAGGCTGCCGGGAGCCCCCCCGCTGCGGGAGACCGACCGCCGGCGAACCGCGGTCAGCTCCGGGCTTTGAGCGCCTCGATGAGCTTCGGGAGCACCTTGTGGACGTCCCCGACGACGCCCAGGTCGGCCACCGAGAAGATCGGGGCGTCCTGGTCCTTGTTGATGGCCACGATGTTCTTGGAGTTCTTCATCCCCACCAGGTGCTGGGTGGCACCGGAGATCCCACAGGCCAGGTAGACCGTCGGCTTGACCGTCTTTCCGGTCTGGCCGACCTGGTGGGAGTAGGGAACCCAGCCGGCGTCGACGATGGCGCGACTGGCGCCGGCGGCGCCGTGCAGCAACGTGGCCAGCTCCTCGATGAGGGCGTACTGATCCTTCTCGCCGAGGCCACGCCCGCCCGAGACCACCACATCGGCCTCGTCGAGCTTCGGTCCGGTGCGCTCCTCGACGTGGCGGGCCACGATACGGGCGGCGTTGGTGGCACCGGTATCGGGTGCCGGGGCGGCCACCACCTCGGCGGGACCGCCGCCGGAAGCCTCGGCCGGAAACGACTTGGCACGGATGACGAAGATCCCGGGACCTTCGCCGGTAAATCGGGCCGAGGCGATCTGAGCACCGCCGAAGATGGCGTGCTGGGTGGTCAGCCCACCGTCGGCGGCGGTCAGACCCACCACATTGGTGAGGACCGGGCGATCCAGCTTGGCCGACAGCCGGCCGGCGATGTCACGCCCGTCGTAGGTGGCGGGGAAGAGGATGGCGTCGGGACCGTTGCCGGCCTCCACCGCGGCGGCGATGGCCGCGGCCACCGGCACGCCCGGAAGGGCGCCTCCCAGATCGCCGACGTCGTGGACGGAGGTGGCGCCGTACTCGCCCAGGGTGCCGGCGATGGCGCCGGTGGCGTCGCCGTAGGCGACGGCCTCCACGGTGCCGGCCAGGCTCCGGGCGTGGCTGATCAGCTCGAGGCTGGTGGTGATGGGCTTGCCGTCGGCCACTTCGGCCAGGACCCAGATCTTGTCGATGGACATGGTGTGCTCGTTCTCCCTAACCCGGCCCTACAGGACCTTCAGCTGCTCGAGGAATTGAATGACCCGCTCGTGGGCGTCGCCTTCGTCGACGACGACCTCACCGGAGGCTCGGGCCTCGGCGGCGGCCACGTCGGTGATCTCCTGGCGGGCGCCGGCCGCCCCCACCTGGCTGGCATCGATACCCAGGTCGGCGGCGGTCAGTGTCTCCACCGGCTTCGACTTGGCGGCCATGATCCCCTTGAACGACGGGTAACGGGGCTCGACCACGCCGGCGGTGACGGTCACGACGGCCGGCAGCGGGCTTTCGACCTCGTCGTAGCCGGCCTCCGTCTGGCGCTCCACCTTGACGGAGTCACCGGTGATCTCCACCTTCTTGGCGAAGGTGACCGACGGCAGGCCCAGCAACTCGGCGATCTGGACCGGAGTGGTGCCGGTATAGCCGTCTGAGGACTCGGTGGCGGCCAGAATCAGGTTCGGCTCGGCCCGCTTGATGGCGGCGGCCAACACCTTGGCGGTACCCAGAGCGTCGGTGCCGGCCAGGGCGTCGTCGCTGATCAGGATGGCCTTGGCAGCACCCATGGCCAGCGCGGTGCGCAGGCCCGAGGTCTCCCCGTTGGGAGCCATCGACACCAGCGTCACCTCACCGCCGCCGGCCGTGTCGACCAGCTGCAGGGCCATCTCGACCCCGTAGGCGTCCGAGTCGTCGAGAATCAGCTTTCCCGAGCGCTCGAGGTTCTTCGTCCCTGGATCGAGGGCCGGTGGTGCGGCCGGATCGGGGATCTGCTTCACACAGACAACGACGTTCATGGCCGTGCATTGTTGACGAAACAGTGGGGTTCCGACCAATCCGCCACGCGATCCCAGGTCACAAGGCCCGGTGACCGCCGGCGTCGGCCGGGCCGTCGACCGCTTCCAGGGTGGCGGCGGTGCCCAGCACGTCGTCGGTGATGACGGTATCCACCCTGCTGGCCGCCATGGCCGCCACCGCCTCCGATCCGTTCACCGTCCAGGCGGCCACCGCCAATCCCGCCTGGTGGGCGGCGTCCACCACCGTGGCGGAGACCAGCGAGTGGTGGAGGTGGAGGGCTCGGTATCCGGCATCGACGGCCATATCGACCCCGGTGGCCGGATCTGCCCAGTCGGCCAGCAGCAGACCGGTGGCCAGGTGCGGAGCCGCCACCCGGACGGCGTCCAGGGACCCCGGCCAGAACGAGGAGATCACCACCGGTGCCTCCCGCCGCTCGTCGTCCAGCAGCTCGACGACCAACCGGGCCACCCGTTCATCAGGGTCGAACCCCGGCTCGGTGGGCAGGTTCTTGATCTCGATATTGACGGTGAGGCCGTCGACAGCGGCCAGGGCAGCGGCCAGCAGCGGCACGTGGTCAGGGAGTTCACGCACGGCCAGCGCCCCGATCGGGCCTCGACCGACGATCTGAGGATCGTGGTGGACAGCCAGCGCCCCGTCGCCCGTGAGCCGAACGTCGAGCTCCACGCCGTCGGCTCCCAACCTCGCCGCCCGAAGAAAGGCGGACACGGTGTTCTCCTCGATGCCAGCTGCCGGATCGGGGCTCCCACGATGGGCTTGGACCGCCACCAACCGGCTCATCGGGTCCTTTCAGGCGATCTGGACCCCTCCGATGGTCTGCCGGGTCCGAATCGGTGGAATTTCGGGCAAAAGTGATCGCAAAACTGCTTGCAACCGTTCACATCGCTGATTATCCTACGGGGGAACCCCAAATGACCGGCGACTTTGTGGCGCCGAGCCATGTGAAACAGATCACAATGGGGCGATCTCGGAGTCGGGAGCGGAGGAATCAACGTGGCCCTCGTATGGAACCGTACAGTTGACTGGGACGAGGGCGACTGGCGTGATCTGGCCGCCTGCCGCCATACCGAGCCCGATCTGTTTTTCCCGATCGGCACCACCGGCCCGGCCATCGACCAGATCGAGGCTGCCAAGCGGGTCTGTCGTTCGTGCGACGCACAGGAACCCTGTCTCGATTTCGCCCTGGCCACCAATCAGGAGTCGGGCGTTTGGGGCGGCACCTCCGAGGAGGAGCGCCGCAAGCTCCGCAAGGCGTGGTTGGCCGCCCGCCGTCGGGCTTCCTGACCGTTCGATACCCTTCGCCGGTGCCTGGTGCGCCGGCCTCTACCGTCTGACCCGGTCACCGGCGTCAACGGTCGGCCAACTACCCCAGCCGTGGCGCCTCGCGCACGGGGAGTTCGATCGACACCACGGTGCCCGTCAGTGTCGGGTCGATGTCGCTCCGATTCTGCATGGCGATGGTCCCGCCGATCTGCGTCCTGACCAGATCGCGGACGATCGAAAGCCCCAGGCTCCCAGTGGTGTCGAAGTCGAAGTCCTCCGGAAGTCCGGAACCGTCGTCGGACACCTCGACGGTGAGCCGCTGATCGTCGCTGGCCAAGTGCACGCTGACCTCCCCCACCCGGGCAATGGCTCCCACCGAGGTGTCCATCCGGTCCGGGCGGTCGGCATCGTCAGCTTCGGTCTCCACGAAGGCGTGCTCAACGGCGTTCTGCAGGAGCTCGGCCAGGACCACCGCCAAGGGGGTGGCCACATCGGCCGGCACCTCACCCAGCTCGCCGACCACGCTGAAGGTCAGGTCCACCGACGAGACCACCGAGTCCTCCGCCATGCGGATCAGCGACGTGACGATTTCGTCGAACGGCACCTGGTCGCTGGGATCGCGGGACAGGATCTCGTGGACGATGGCGATCGAGCGCACCCGTCGCTCGGCCTCGAACAGGGCCACCCGCCCCACGCCGGGTGGCAGGCGCCGGGCCTGGAGTCGGAGCAGGGCGGAGATGGTCTGGAGATTGTTCTTGACCCGGTGGTGCACCTCGCGGATGGCGGCGTCCTTGGAGAGCAGCAGGCGGTCGAGGCGGCGGACGTCGGTGACGTCACGCAAGAGCACCAGACAGCCGGTGACATCCCCTTGGGCCAACAGCGGGATGCAGTGGAGCAACACGATGACGTCGGGTCGGCGCTCCACCTCCTCCACCACCGGGAGCGCCGACGCGAGGGCCCACTCGATGGCCGACTCCTCCACCCCGAGGTCGTAGAGCCGGCGACCCTCCAACTGGGTGTACATCCCCATCCGGTGGAGGGCGTTGGTGGCGTTGGGCGAGGCGTACCGGACCCGGCCCTCCTCGTCCACCAGGACGATGCCGTCACCCACCCGGGGTGCCTCCTCGGTGGCGACCTCTTCGCCAGGGAAGGGAAAGGTGGACTCGGCGAGCATCACCGCAAACCGTTCGAAGACGTTGCGGTAGGTGCGCTCCAGATGCCCGGGGCGTCGACCGGCACCGGCCGTCAGCCGGGCCATGACCGCCACCACCTGGCCGTCGCAGCGCACCGGGATGCACTGGAGTCGGACCGGCTCGTCGCCGGCCTCGATCCGGACCTCCCCGCGGGTCATCTCGCCGGTCTGGTAGCACGTGGTGACCAGTGGCCAGTCGCCCATGCCCACCGTCTGGCCCACCAGGTCATGCTCGATCACGGTGGCGCTGTTGGACGGTCGCATCTGGCCCAAAATGACCATCTCCGAACGCTCGCCGGGGTAGTCGTCGGAGATGGGGGCCATCAGCGCCAGGTCGGAGAACGACAGGTCGGAGAGCACCCCCCAGGTCCCCAGCAGCCGCAGCAGATGGGCCAGCTGCACCTCGTCGAGTCCGGTGCGCTCCAGGGCCAGTTCGGCGGGGGTGGCCACGATCAGTCCACCGGGGTGTCGATGGGGACGGTGTACGGCGATCGGTTCCGGTAGCCCTGCAACGATTGCACGCCCGCATCGGTGAGCAGTGACCGCAGATCGCCGGTGCGGTGGGCCACGTCCGGGAGGGTGTGGGCGTCGGAGGCGGTGGTGAGCGGCACGCCGCGCTCGAGGTAGCGACGGAGCAGCGGCGGCGCCGGGTACTCCTCGCCGAGCGGCTTGCGCCATCCGGCCGACGACACCTCGGCAGCCATGCCGGAGCGCACTGCCGCCTCGGCCATCCGGTCATAGAACTCATCGGGAATGGCGGGAATCCGACCGGCGATCTTCACGAGATCGGGGTGGGCGAACACGTCACAGACCCCCGAAGCGCCCAGCTCCTCCATCGCCCGGGTGTACTCGTCCCAGACCGCATCGATGTCACGGACCTCCCACTCGGCCATCACCAGCGGATCGTTCAAGACGTCAAACCGCCAGGTGTCCAACCAGTGCACCGACCCGATGAGCACGTCGAAGGGATACCCGTCGAGGAGGTCGGCGACGTCGTCCATCCGATCTCGGTAGTAGTCGACCTCCAGTCCCAGGACCACCGGGAGGCCAGTGGCCTTGACCGCTTCCACCACCTCGACGTACTGGTCGAGGTCGACCCGGGCGTGGTGGTCCCAGTAGGCCGCCATACCGGGCCGGAGCCGCTCGCCAGGCAGCTCGTTCCAGAAGCCACCCAAGCGGTCCTTGGCCTGGGTGAACCGGAAGAGGTGCTCGGTGAGGGCGATCTCGGTGACCCCGTGGGCGGTGGCGTGTTCGCAGTAGGCGGCCACCTGTTCGACCGTGGTCTCGGCATCGCTCTGGGAGTGCGGCCAGAGGTGGAGGTGGTAGTCGAGCACCAGTCAGCCCGCCCGGCGAATAATGGTCACGCCATCGCGCACGGTGGTCTGGACGGCGACCACCCGGGGATCGGTGGCGACCTGGTCGTTGAAGGCGCGGAGGGCTTCCGTGTCCACCGAGGTGTCGTCGGTATCGAGGATACGACCGCTCCACAGCGTGTTGTCAGCCAAGATGACCCCTCGGGGGGCCAACTTGGGGAGCACCGCCTCGTAGTAGGCGGGGTAGTTCCCCTTGTCGGCGTCGATGAAGACCAGGTCGAATGGGCCCGGCAGGCTGTCGATGGTCTCGAGGGCGGAGCCGAGTCGGACCTCGATGCGGTCGGCGTAGGGGCTGGCCGCGATATGGCGGCGGGCCATCTCGGCATGGATCGGATTGATCTCACAGGTGACGATGAAACCACCGGGCGGCAGGCCAGCGGCCATCGACAGCGACGAGTAGCCGCTGAAGGTGCCGATCTCGAGGACCGACCTGGCTCCAGCCGCGAACACCATCAGCTCGAGGAATCGGCCCTCCAACCTCCCCACCATCATCCCGGGGGCCTGCAGGGTGGCACGGGTCTCCGCCGCCAGGGCTTCGAGGTAGTCGGGAGGGGCGGTGGTGTGCTCCGAGGCGTAGGCCTCCACCTCCGGGTCGATGATGTCGGACATCTCCGTATCGTAGGACGTCAGGACGTTGGCTCTTCAGTGGAAGTCGTTGAAGATCCGGTACCGGCTGGCTCGGGAGATCCGACCTACCCGGTACCGGCCCCGTTCCACTCGCTGGAGCCAACCCCGGTCGGCCTCGTACGCCAGGGCATCGGCCACCGCTTTCCCCGGCCTGGTGGAGGCGACGGTATAGCCCCACGATTCGATGGCAGTCAGCACCTCGGCCGGGGAACACGGGCGGCCAGTCCGAAGCAGTACCGCCACAGCGGCGCGACGAAGCGGCCTCCCTCGGAGCCCCCGGTGCTCGGCACCAGGTACGCCGGGACCGCTGTGCCGCGACTCGGGGTGCGGGGTATGACACGGTTTGGGTTTGCAGCGGTTTGGGAGCGCGGTCGCCCGGGCGCAGTCCCGGCACAGACAGAGGTTCGGCGGGCGGCGGGCGGTCGGTTCAGGCATGGCTGGACGGTAGATCCCGGGTGCTTCATCGCTGTTTGGCTTCCAGGCGGTGGGTGCCGTGTCAATGCTTGCCCTCCGCTTGGAGCAGGGGCGACGGGGAGCAGGGGCGACGGGGAGCAGGGGCGACGGGGAG
>Ga0302157_10006793_pt1 | contig 11715 bp, 10 predicted proteins | sample I_Bog_N3_3_FD_193502 | JGI IMG/M metagenome (GOLD analysis project Ga0302157, IMG submission 193502) | Peat permafrost microbial communities from Stordalen Mire near Abisko, Sweden - I_Bog_N3_3 | ecosystem: Environmental > Terrestrial > Soil > Wetlands > Peat | place: Sweden: Abisko, Stordalen...
AGATGTGTGCATACCGCAGGTCGTCGACCTCGGCCGGAACGTCAGCGTCGCCGCCGAGGTCGACGACCTCGGCTACAGATTCTGCCGCGTCACCGCTGAGAATTCACGGCGCGAACCGCACATAGGTCGAATCGTCGAACAGCTTTGCCCCCGGCGGAAACGGGCGCGAGCCATTGTAGAGGCTGACCACCAGCGGATCGGCCTCCCTGAGCCGCCGCAGATCGGCGAGCGCGATTTCCAGCGTCGCCGACGGCTCGGGAAAGCCGTCGGAACAGAGGACGATCTCGCGGGCGCCGCGCGCGGAGACGATCTCGACGAAGCGGTCGGGCACGGGGCTGCCGTCGACGGCGCCATAGGCGAGGGGATCGTCGATGTCGGCGTTGAGAAAGGCGTGCTGGGTCGACACCAGATCCATGAACGGCTGTTCGAGCGTGGGGATTTCGAGTTCGCGGGCGTGTGTCGTCAGCCCGAGCCGCAGCCGCGCCCGCACCACCGCGCAGCGATAGGAATAGGCGATCCGGTCGATCGCCTTTTCGGCGACGAACAGCTTTTCGGCGATGCGGAAATGGCAGTCGCCGATGCGCCAGATCTCCTGCCGCGCCGCGCTCCAGACGACAACGGAAGCAGAGGGCCGGGCGATATCGCGCTCGTAATGCGCCCCGAGGCGCGCCCGCAGCGCCGCGCTCGCCCGGTCGGCGAAACCGCGCGCGTCGCAGTTGGGGTCCAGAGCGTCGATGACTTCGACAAGCGTTTCCGCCGCGATCACGCCGCCGGGGACGCCGTCGATCGGCCCCGACGAGGTTGCGCCATCGATGACGGCGACGAAATGGTCGCTCGTCGCCAGCCGGTCCTCGCCGAGCCCGGCGCGTTTGGGCGATTCGCAGTAGGTTTCAAGGAGCGAAAAGGTCATGGCGCGCCAACGTTAGGAGCGTCGGCCTCCAGGCCGACGATGGCGCCGACGAGTGGCGCGCTCCGTTCGGCGGCGGGGCCGCCGCCGCTCCTTTCAACTATGCGCCCGGCGCTGGCGGATCATGAAATTGTCGAAGGAATATTCGGCCACCTGCCACCACAGATATTGGTCGCCGCGGAAGGCGAAATAGGCGTCGGCGATCTTCTTGAACCGCGGATTCTCGGCGCCGAGCTGGCTGTAGAGGTCGGTCGCCGTCTTGTAGCAGGCGTCCAGCGCCTCCTGCGGGAATAGTCGGAGCTGCGCGCCGTTGACGGCCAGACGTTTCAGCGCCGCCGGATTGCGCGCGTCGTATTTCTCCAGCACGCTGCGGTCGGCGATCGACGCTGCGGCGCGCAGTGCGCTCTGGTAGGCTTTGGGCAGCGCGTCGAACTTCGCCTTGGAGACGACGAGATGCATCTGCATCCCGCCTTTCCACCAGCCGGGGTAATAGTAATAAGGCGCGACCTTGGCGATCGACTTCGGCCCATCCTTGCTGTCGCCGAATTTCTCGTCGTCGTAGGGGCCGACCCATTCGAAGGCGTCCAGCGCGCCACTCTCCAGGCCGGGAAGAATCCCGTCCTTGGGCAGCATCGCCGGCTCGGCGCCCAGCGTCTGCAGCACTTTGCCGGCGAAGCCGCCGATTCGCACCTTGAGCCCCTGAAAATCCTGCGGACCCTTGATCTCCTTGCGGAACCAGCCGGCCATCTGTCCCCCGGTGTTGCCGGCGGGCAGCGCGAACACTTTGCGTTCGGCGAGCAAGTCGTCGACGAGCGCGCCGCCGCCGCCCTCGGCAAGCCACGAAGCGTGCTGGCGCGCGTTCATGCCGAACGGCGTGGAGGACGCGAAGATGAAGCTCGGGTCCTTGTTCCAATAATAGGACAGCGCGGTATGCGCGCAGTCGGCGCGACCGTCGCCCACCGCATCCAGCGCGTCCAGCGCCGGGGCGAGCTCGCCAGCCGGAGACAGCCGGATTTTGAAATGTCCGTCGGTGAGATCGCTGAGCGCCTTGGCGAAAGTTTCGCCGCCGCCATAGATCAGGTCGAGCGTCGGCACGAAACTCGAGGTCAGCCGCCATTCGATATCGGGCGCGCCCTGGGCGAGCGCCGGCCGCGCCAACCCCGCGCCGGCGGCGGCGAGCCCGAGCGTCTGCAAGAATTTCCGGCGTCCTGTGGCCATGCCTGGCGTCCCGTTTGGCGGTGAAAACAGCGCGTCTCAATGCGATTTCGAGCGCCCCGCCGAGCGCCGAAACCCCTTACCACAACCTCGCGCAACTCGCTCGGGTCGAGTCGGCGTTAGTATACGCGCGCCAGAGGCGCTATAGAGCGGCGCCGGCGGCAAATCCCGGCCTTGATACACGGGAGACGTAGGTTGAGCCAAGTCGCGTTTCTGGGCCTGGGAGTGATGGGTTCCCCGATGGCGGGACATCTCGCCAAGCGCGGGGGACATTCGGTGACGGTCTACAATCGCACCGCGGAAAAAGCCCGCGCCTGGGTGAGCGCAAACGGCGGATTGCGCGCGCCGACGCCGCGCGAGGCCGCCGTCGGCTGCGATTTCATCTTCGCCTGCGTCGGCAACGACGACGACCTGCGTTCGGTCGCGCTCGGGCCCGACGGCGCTTTCGCCGGAATGAAAGACGGCGCGGTGTTCGTCGACCACACCACGGCCAGCGCCAATGTGGCGCGCGAACTGCACGCCGAGGCCGCCAAGCGCGGTCTGCATTTCCTCGACGCGCCGGTGTCGGGCGGACAGGCCGGGGCGGAGAACGGCGTGCTCACCGTGATGTGCGGCGGCGACGAAGCGCCTTACGCGGCCGCCGAGCCGGTCATCGCCGCTTTCGCCCGCTCGTGCCGCCTGATGGGCGGACCGGGCGCCGGACAATTGACCAAGATGGTCAACCAGATCTGCATCGCCGGCCTGGTCCAGGGCCTCGCCGAGGGTCTGCACTTTGCTCGAGCGGCCGGGCTCGACCAGCAACTCGTCATCGACGTCATTTCGAAAGGCGCGGCGCAGTCCTGGCAGATGGAAAACCGGCATAAGACAATGATCGCGGGAAAGTTCGACTTCGGCTTCGCCGTCGACTGGATGCGCAAGGATCTCGGCATCTGCTTCGACGAAGCGCGCCGCAACGGCGCGACACTGCCGGTCTCTGCGCTGGTCGACCAGTTCTACGCCGACATCCAGGCGATGGGCGGCGCACGCTGGGACACCTCCAGCCTCGTCGCGCGGCTCGGCCGCTGACTCCCCGGCTTGTAATAAGGAGAAACCTGCCGATGAGCGCCGAGGCGATTGCGTCCCGATACGTGTTCACCCTGTCGTGTCCGAATCGCCCCGGCATCGTCGCGACGGTCTCGACCGCGCTGTTCGAGGGCGGCTTCAACATTCTCGACGCCCAGCAGTTCGACGACACCGAAACCGGCCTGTTCTTCATGCGCGTCGAGTTCAACGCCGCGGCGCCCGATTCCGACCTCGCCGCGATTCGGGCGCGGCTCGACGCCGTCGCCGTCGAGTTCAAGATGGAAACGCGGGTGCGGGCGAATCACGAGCGCCGCAAGGTCGCGCTGCTGGTCTCGCGTTTCGACCATTGTCTGGCCGACATCATCTACCGCTGGCGCAGCGGCGAATTGCCCATGGACATCGTGGCGATCATCGCCAACTATCCGCGCGAGACCTACGGGAACATCGATTTCGACGCTCTGCCGTTCCACTACCTGCCCGTCACCAGACAGACCAAGATGGAGCAGGAAATCAAGCTGTGGGAGACGGTGCGCGATTCCAGGGCCGAGATCGTCGTGCTCGCGCGCTACATGCAGATTCTCTCCGACGGCCTGGCGGCCAAACTTTCCGGCCGCTGCATCAACATCCACCATTCGTTCCTGCCCGGCTTCAAGGGCGCCCGGCCCTACCATCAGGCGCATGATCGCGGCGTGAAGCTGATCGGCGCCACCGCGCATTTCGTCACCGCCGACCTCGACGAGGGACCGATCATCGAGCAGGACGTCGAGCGCATCTCGCACCGCGACACGCCCGAGGATCTCGTGCGCAAGGGCCGCGACATCGAACGCCGCGTGCTCGCGCGCGCGTTGTCCTACACGCTGGAAGATCGGGTTCTGATCAACGGCCGCAAGACCGTGGTGTTCTTGCCCTGAGCCGGGGGCGCATTTGGCGCGGCGGCGTCCGCGCCGCCGAATCGCGCCAACCTGACGTGAGCGCCATCGGCGGTGTGGACGTCGCCGCTCCCGCGCGCCTGTTTTGACCTCGCCCCTAGCCCCGCGCCCTCGACATCGCCGCTACTCGAATTGCGCATGTCGAGGAAATTCCAGGCGCTGCGGGCGCTGGGGCGCTGTCTCGCCCCCACGAAACAATTGTCATTTCTCGGAAACAAAAGTAGAGATATCTAAGGGTTGTCGAACCGCGGGCGGCGGCGCAGGCAGAGAAGATTCTCTCCGACGCGCCGAAAACCGGTCCGGCGGAGGATTGATGCAAATCAGCCTGGCACAATCCTTTCCGACTAGGGTCCGCCCGCCAACGGCCGCTTAGGAGGCTTCATGAGCTCGGTTAACGCAGTCGCCGCGGCTGTCGACCACTATCGGGCCGACCCGTATTATCTTTTGCAGATTTTGCGCATGGCGCAGGCGGAGCTCGGGTGGATTTCGCGGGAGACGCAGAACGAGATCGCCGAGAGCCTGAACATTCCGGTCACCCAGGTGACTTCGGTCGTGGAGTTTTACTCGTTTCTCTACAGCCGTCCGCGGGGCGCCTATCGGGTGCTGTTTTCCGACAACATCACCGACCGGATGGCGGGCAGCCTGGACCTGTTCCAGCGGATGCTGCGCCATTTCGGGGTCAAACGCGCGGAAACCTCGACCGACGGTCTCGTCAGCGTGGAGCTGACCTCGTGCACGGGCCTGTGCGATCACGGTCCGTCGCTGCTCGTCAACGAGATCGCCATACCGAGCCTGACCGAACAGCGGGTCGACGCCATTGCCTCGCTGATCAAGTCGCGCACGCCGCTGGGCGGCTGGCCGGCGAGTTTCTTCAAGATCGACGACAACATCCGCCGCACCGAGACGCTGCTCGGCACGCCCTATACGCCCGGCAGCGGGCTCGACGCCGCGATCAATCGCGGCCGCGCGGGAACCCAGGACGAGATCAAGCGTTCGAAACTGCGCGGCCGCGGCGGCGCGGGTTTCCCCAACGCGACCAAGCTCGACACCGCGCGCAACGCGCCCGGCATCGAAAAATACATCGTCTGCAACGCCGACGAGGGCGAACCCGGCACGTTCAAGGACCGGGTGCTGCTGACCAGCTATTCCGCGCGCGTGCTGGAAGGCATGGCGATCGCGGGATACGTGGTCGGCGCGACCCGCGGCTTCCTCTATCTGCGCGGCGAATACGAATATCTGCGGCCGAAGCTGCAGCGCGATATCGAGCAGATGCGCGCCCACGGCCGTCTCGGCCCCTCGATCCGCGGCGCGGCCGGGTTCGATTTCGACATCGAGATCTACATGGGGGCCGGCGCCTATATCTGCGGCGAGGGCACGGCGCAGGTCACCTCGCTCGAAGGCAAACCCGGCCGTCCGCGCGTCAAACCGCCGTCGATGGTGATCCGCGGCTACAAGGACAAGCCGACCGTCGTCGACAATGTCGAGACGCTGGCGCATCTGACCGAAATCGCCATCGAAGGCGGCGCGAGTTTCGCGCGGCGCGGCACCCGCGGCTCCACCGGCACCAAGCTGATTTCGGTGTCGGGCGATTGCGAGCGTCCCGGGGTCTACGAATACCCGATGGGCGTGAGCATCGGCCGAGTGTTGCAGGACTGCGGCGCGCCTTCGCCGCTGGCGGTGCAGGTCGGCGGCCCCTCGGGCATGCTGGTCACGCCCGACGAGTTCAGCCGCAAGATCGCTTTCGAGGACGTGCCGACCGGCGGCGCCTTCATGGTGTTCGGCCCGGACCGCGACATGTTCGAAGTCGCCCGCAATTTCTCGCATTTCTTCGCCCACGAGAGCTGCGGCTTCTGCACGCCGTGCCGCGTCGGCACCAAGGTGCAGATGGCGCTGATGGACAAGATCGCCGCCGGGCGCGGCTCCCGCTACGAGGTCAACGACCTGATGCGGCTGGCCGACTTCATCCGCCGCACCGCCCATTGCGGCCTGGGCGAAACCGCGAGCAATCCGATCCGCGACACCTGGAACAAGTTCCGCCCGGCCTTCGAACGGCGGCTGATCGCTCAGGATTTCGCGCCGGAGGTCGATCTCGACGCGGCGCTCGAACCCACGCGCAAAGTCGCCCATCGCGACGATGCGGCGGCTCATCTAACTGCGGAGGGCTGACGTGGCCGAACCGACATTCAACATCGACGAAGTTCCGGTGCCGTTCAAGCCCGGGCAGACGATCCTGGAAGCGGCGAAGGCGGCGGGCCTGTTCGTGCCCCACCTCTGCCACCATCCCGAGCTGCACCCGCATGGCGGCTGCAAACTGTGCACGGTGATCGTCAACGGCCGTACGCAGGCCGCCTGCACCTATAAGGCGGTCGCCGACGCCGAGGTCGACGTCGACACGCCCGAGCTCAATTCGATGCGGCGCTCGATGGTGCAGTTGCTGTTCATCGAGGGCAATCACTTCTGCCCGACCTGCGAGAAGTCGGGCAACTGCGAATTGCAGGCGCTCGCCTATGAATACGAGATGATGAGCCCGCATTTCGTCGAGTTCTTTCCCAATCGGGAAATCGACGCCTCGCACCCCGACGTGCTGCTCGAGCGCAATCGCTGCATCATGTGCGAGCGCTGCGTCCGGGCGAGCCGCGACATCGACAACAAGAGCGTGTTCGGCATCGCCGGACGCGGCGGCAAAGCGACGCTGATCGTCAATTCGCCGACCGGCAAGCTGGTCGACAGCAATTTCGCCGTCACCGACCGCGCCGCCACCATCTGTCCGGTGGGCGCGATCATCGTCAAGCGCTCCGCTTTCACGACGCCGATCGGCGACCGCGCCTACGATCGCGCGCCGATCAGCGCCGAGGCCGAAGTCTGCGAGATCCCGGAGGACGCCAAGTGAGCCTGACCCACGACGGCAAACCTCCGGTCAAGGTGAGGCTGGCGACGACCTCGCTGGCCGGTTGCTTCGGCTGCCACATGTCGTTCCTCGACATCGACGAGCGGCTGTTCGAACTGGTGGGCCTGGTCGAATTCGACCGCTCGCCGCTGACCGACATCAAACATTGCGGTCCCTGCGACATCGCGTTCATCGAGGGCGGCGTCTGCAACTCCGAGAACGTGCATGTGCTGCGGGAACTGCGCGCCAATGCAAAGATCCTGGTCGCGGTCGGCGCCTGCGCCATCAACGGCGGCGTGCCGGCGATGCGCAACCACCTCAAAGTGGGCGACATCCTCAACCAGGTCTATACCGACGAAGCGACGGGACAGCCCAACATCCCCAACGATCCCGAGCTTCCGGCGACGCTCGACAAGGTCTATCCGGTCAATACGGTCGTGCGCATCGACTATTTCCTTCCCGGTTGTCCGCCTTCGGGCGACGCGATCTGGAAATATCTGACCGACCTGATTCTCGGACGCGTGCCGCGTCTCGAGCCGCAATTGCTGCACTACGATTGAGCGGAGACGGAACTTGAGCGCCCTCGAAACAGCCGCCGCCCCCCAAACCCTGCGCCGCATCGCCATCGAGCCGGTGTCGCGCGTCGAAGGCCACGGCAAAGTGACCCTGCTGCTCGACGACCAGAACCGCGTCCATCAGGCGCGGCTGCATATCGTCGAGTTCCGCGGGTTTGAAGCCTTCATCGAAGGCCGCCCGTATTGGGAAGTCCCGATCACCGTGCAGCGCCTGTGCGGCATCTGCCCGGTCAGCCATCTGCTCGCCGCCTCCAAGGCGATGGACCTCATCGCCGGCTACGAGACGCTGACGCCGACCGCCGAAAAGCTGCGGCGGCTGCTGCACTACGGACAGATGATCCAGTCGCACGCCCTGCACTTCTTCCATCTCGCCTCGCCCGATCTGCTGCTCGGCTTCGACAGCGAAGTCGGCAAGCGCAATATCGTCGGCGTCGCCGAGCAATTCCCGGAACTCGCCAAACAGGGCGTGATGACGCGCAAGTTCGGCCAGGAGATCATTCGCTCGATCATCGGCAAGCGCATTCACGGCACCGGCTGCATCCCCGGCGGCATGAACAAGCCGCTCGCCCTCGCCGACCGCGATACGCTGCGCAGCGCCATCGACGGCATCGTCGACTGGAGCCGGCAGGCCGTCGGCCTGGTGCGCAAGCTGCACGAGACCGACCCGGCTTTCTATGGGAGCTTCGGCGAATCGCGCGCCAATATGATGGGCCTGGTCGACAGCCGCGGCGGCCTCGACCTGTATCACGGAACATTGCGCGCCAAATCCGCGGACGGCGAAACGATCTTCGACCAGGTGGATTATGCGAGCTATCGCGAGTTGCTGCGCGAAGAGATCAAGCCGTGGAGCTACATGAAGTTCCCGCATATCCGCTCGCTCGGACCGGATGAGGGCTGGTATCGCGTCGGTCCGCTGGCGCGCGTGCAGGTCGCCGACCGTCTGCCGTCCCAACAGGCGGAACAGGAGCGCCAGGGTTTTCTCGCCGTCGGCGCGGGCAAGCCGATCCACGGCGCGCTGTTCTTCCATTGGGCGCGCATGATCGAGATGCTGCACTGCGCCGAACTGGCGCGCGACCTGCTCGACGATCCCGGGATCCTGGGAACCGATCTGATGGCGGACAAGGGCGCCCCGCGCGAAGAGGCGGTCGGCGTCATCGAGGCGCCGCGCGGCACGCTGTTCCATCACTACAAGGTCGGCGCCAACGATCTCATCACCTATTGCAACCTGATCGTCTCGACGACCAACAACAATCAGGCGATGAACGAGGCGGTGCGCGCGGTGGCGGACCAGTTCTTCGACGGCCGCGAGATCACCGAGGGCTTGCTCAACCACATCGAAGTCGCCATCCGCGCCTACGATCCGTGCCTGTCCTGCGCGACCCACGCGCTGGGCCAGATGCCGCTGGAAGTCGAGTTGCGCTCGGCCTCGGGCGAGTTGCTGTCGAAGCGGCGTCGGGGCTGAGCGATGCGGCTCGTCGTGTTCGGCTGGGGCAACGAGTCGCGCGGCGACGACGCGCTCGGGCCGCTGCTGCTCCGGCGCGTCGAGGCGGCGGGTTTTGCCGGCGTCACGGCGGTGGAAGACTATCAGTTGCAGGTCGAGCACGCGCTCGACCTCGACGACGCGGATATGGCGCTGTTCATCGACGCCGCGCGCAACGCCGCCGCGCCCTTCGCCTTCTCCGAGATCTCCGCCAAGGCCGACGCCGGCTACACCACCCACGCGCTGGCGCCGGAAGCGGTGCTGGAAGTGTTCAAACACTTACGCAAACGCGAACCGCCGCCGTCGTTCCTGCTCGCCGTGCGCGGCGAGGGGTTTGAGCTGGGCGCGGAGCTGTCCGAGCCGGCGAAGCTCGGGCTCGAAGCCGCGTGGGGGTTTGTGGGCGGGTTGTTGAAGGAGCCCGACGCGGAGGCTTGGCGGCGCGCCTGTAGCCGCGGTCGCTGACCGCGGCCGCCGGGCCAGCGAGCCCGGCTGCACACGTTGCGGCGCTTCGCCCCCTTGCGACTTGGGCCGGCGGCCCGCGTGCGTTTGCAGATCAGGTCTGTCGAAGGCGCGGGCCGTTCCGTCGGAATTCGTCGGCGACCGGCGGCCAGCCGTCGCACTTCCATCTGTTGTCGATTCCTCGGCCCTTGTTGCGGTGCGCTAAAGTGTCGCACGAGCGTAGGTTATTCGAGTTTTTGCTCACTGAGATCACAGATCAACGATCGTATATATTGACGATCGCGGTTCCGGGTGTATGAGTCCGGCCTGTCCGAAAAATGCAGGGGGGACACAACGACCATGTTGAAAAACAAGAACGCCATCGTTACCGGGGCTACCAGTGGCATCGGGCTCGGCATCGCCAAAGCGCTGGCCGGACAGGGCTGCAATCTCATGATCGGTGGTCTGGCGCCGGCTGGCGTAGCGGAAAGGCTGCGCAACGAGATCAACAGCGAGTACGGCGTGAAGGTCATCCACTCCGGCGCCGATCTGAGCCAGCCGGACGCGACGCGTCGTTTGGCTGCTGAAGCCTTGGAGGCGTTTGGCCACATCGACATTCTGGTCAACGACGCCGGCCTGCAGTTCATCGCGCCGATCGTCGAGTTTCCCGACGAAAAGTGGGAGCTGCTGCGATCGGTGATGCTCGATGCGCCGTTTCGCCTCATCAAGGCCGTGCTGCCCGGCATGCTCGAACGGAAATGGGGCCGTATCATCAATATCTCGTCCGTCATGGGCATGATCGCCGCGCCGCACAAGCCTGCCTATGTCGCGGCCAAGCACGGCCTCGCTGGCCTGACCAAGTCGGTTGCGCTGGAAGTGGCCGAACAAGGCGTTACTTGCAACGCAATCATGCCCGCCACGGTTCTGACGGACGTGATTATCAAACAACTTCCCAATCAAGCCAAGGTGCTGGGCTGCACCGAAGAAGAAGCAATGGATCGGCTGTTCACGCAAATGATGCCGACGCGTCGATTGATTGATCCATCCGAAATTGGCGCAACGGCTGTGTTCCTGTGTAGCGAAGGCGCCAAGTCGATCACCGGAGTTCTGCTCCCCGTCGATGGAGGCTACACGGCACGCTGAACGCTCGAAACTTTAGGACCTAACTCTCGAAACCGCTCGACAGCAAGCGCCTCGGCGCTCTCTGAACGGCGGACCTCAAACTCCAACGCCGGAGGGCGTCATGAGCTTCCTGGTTTGTCTCGCATCCCTAGCACTGTTGATGTTCATCGCGTACCGCGGGTACAGTGTCATTCTGTTCGCCCCGCTCTGCGCCTTGGGCGCCGTGCTGCTGACCGAACCCTCTCTCGTACTGCCGGTCTATTCCGGCCTGTTCATGGCCAAGATGGTCGTGTTCGTGCAGAGCTACTTTCCGATCTTCCTGCTCGGCGCGGTGTTCGGAAAAGTTATCGAGATGTCGGGCTTCGCCCAGTCGATCGTTAACGCCGTCGTGCGGTTGATCGGCAAAGAACGAGCGTTGCTGGCGATCATCATCGTGTCGGCCCTGCTGACCTACGGCGGCGTATCGCTGTTCATCGTCGTGTTCGCGGTTTATCCGTTCGCCGCCGAACTGTTCCGCATGACCGACATCCCGAAGAACCTGATCCCCGCGACGATCATCGTCGGCGGCGCCACCTTCACGATGGACGCATTGCCCGGCACCCCGGCGATCCAGAACATCATGCCGACCACCTTCTTTCATACCAGCATCTATGCAGCGCCGGTGCTCGGCCTGATTGGATCGGCGATCATCTTTGGGCTTTCGTACGGCTACCTGGATTGGCGCCGCCGGGTCATGATGGCCGCTGGCATCGGCTATGCCGGCAAGTGCGAATTGCGTGCGGAGCCCGAGCCTGTCTCCAAGGAGAACCTGGTCAATCCCTGGATCGCGATCAGCCCGCTGGTTCTCGTCGGCGTGCTCAATTTCTTCTTCACGTCGATGCTGCCGAACTGGTACCCGGCCGAGATCACGGTGAACATGAACGCGATCACCCCGCCGTTCGTGGTCAAGGTGGCCGGCGTGCTCGGCGTGTGGTCGGTGGAAGCCTCGCTCATCATCTCGATCCTTCTCGTTTGCATCATTTCCTTCAAGACGCTGAAGGATAAGTTCGCTGCGGGCAGCCAGGCGGCTATCGGCGGCGCCATGCTGGCGACCATGAACA
>Ga0302157_10006794_pt1 | contig 11715 bp, 10 predicted proteins | sample I_Bog_N3_3_FD_193502 | JGI IMG/M metagenome (GOLD analysis project Ga0302157, IMG submission 193502) | Peat permafrost microbial communities from Stordalen Mire near Abisko, Sweden - I_Bog_N3_3 | ecosystem: Environmental > Terrestrial > Soil > Wetlands > Peat | place: Sweden: Abisko, Stordalen...
TTCCTCAAAAACAGTTCTCAGTTGTCGGTTCTCAGCTTTCAGTTCTCAGTTACCCGGTTATTACTGGCAACTGTGAACGGAGAACTGCTTTACTTCTTCTTGGCCGGCGCCGCGCCGCCCTTGGCGCGCTTGGCCCCGTACTTCGAGCGGCTCTGCTTGCGGTTGGCCACGCCCACCGAATCGAGGGTGCCGCGCACCACGTGGTAGCGGACGCCCGGCAGATCCTTCACGCGGCCGCCGCGGATGAGCACAATCGAGTGCTCCTGGAGATTGTGGCCGATGCCGGGGATATAGGTGGTGACCTCAATCCCATTCGTCAGCCGTACACGGGCCACCTTGCGCAGGGCCGAATTCGGTTTCTTGGGCGTCTGCGTGTATACGCGGGTACAAACGCCGCGCCGCTGCGGCGAGGCCTGCAAAGCAGGGGACGCCGTCTTGTACCGCGGGGCCGTGCGCCCCTTGCGAACCAACTGATTGAATGTAGGCAAACTGAAACTCCTTACCCCGACTAAAAACCCGCCAACCACATGTTGGCCGACCCAACTTCGACCGCCGCGCACAGACCCCTGGGGCACCCGCTGCGAGAACACGCGACTTGCTAGCTGTCGCGCACACGCACGGAAGCCCTGGTTTGCTGCTTCGCGTCTGCCTTCGTTCCAATCTCAGACGAGAACCGGGACGGTGGCCGGGCGTTTCCCCGCACTGCGCGGGCAAAGCCAACTCCGTATCGCGGCTCCGGCCCGCATAGCCCTCCAAGGTGGAGAACGCGCGGACGCCGATGCGATGTGTCCCTGCCCTTTGCAAGAAAAGAGCTGCTTTCGGGACCTGTCTGGCCAATCATACTGCAACCGGCCGTATGGATCAGCACCGCCAATTTTAGCCTGGCAGCGCTCTCCGTTCGCTTCCGCCGCTTAAGACACACGTTCGGAGGCGTTCTTGCGGAACCTTCTAACAATAACAAGAATCCGGGGCGGGGTCAATGATTTCTGCCCGAGCCCCTCATTTTTCTCATTTCTAGTTGACGCTCTGCAACTTCCAGGCGCTCCCATCCAGCGCAAAGGTGGCCACGTGCCTACTGCTCAACCGGTTGCCGGGGCCATCGGCCATGACCTTCAAATCGTTCGGCACGCCATCCAGGCTTATGGTCTCAACGTAGGAGGCGCTCTTGGTTCCGCCCACCTCATCCTGCGGGTCGCTCACATCGTGGGCCTTCAGAGGAGCGGCCGACAGGGTCACCACCTCGATGGTGTAGTCCTTATCGCCGGCATTGAGCGGGTGCCACTGGATCAGATCGCCCCCATTCTTCAGCTTGAGCACCTTCTTGCCCTCCGGGTTCAGAGTGAAGTCGGCCCAGTAGTTGTTCGGATAAAGCTTGGTCCGCGTCCAGTATTTGGCCGTTGCGCCCCGCCCCATTCCAGCCAGATCCACCAAAATCTCGGCCCCCGCCGCCGGCGTCAGGTCGTATTTGGCCTGGATCAAGACCTGCGCGTTGGCTGCCGTCAAATCCGGCGCCGACTTGCAGCCACTCAGCAGCAATCCCGCGCCCAGAAAACTCAACATCCCCAAAACAAGCAATTTCACTGCGTTTTTCACGTTCCCTCCGTACATCCAACAAAAGAGTTCAAATTAATTCAACCTCGTCATTTTTCTCCTGATTTCCTCCGGTGTCAATGGGGTCGACTGTGACCCCGCTCACCCGGTGCGGATTTGTGCCTGAAAAGCGCCAATTCTGTCGCCGGAAGAGGAGGATGCGGAACCGGGAATGAGCCGGATTCGGACCCGGCTTGCAGCGGTCCGATCAGTGAGCAGCCTCCCCTGCGATCCGGCCCAGCAGCAGCTCCAGAAACCCCTTCTCGTCCGATTGCAGGCAGACCTGGACATTGGGGGCTCCCTCAACAGGCCGGGTGAAGCCCTTGTCGTCCACCTCAAGGCGCATCGGAGTCGCCGGGCACAACTCGGGACGGACGGCATAGGCGACGGCCACCGGGTCAAAGAGCGTTGGTGCAGGCGGGTGACCCTCCGTGCCGGCCTGCCACTGGTGGTAGAGCAGGGTCAACTGGTCGGTCAGCGGTGAGCCATGAGAGAAGATCGCCTCCCGCTCCCTGGTCTCCAGATGGATTTGCGTCGAGTCGAGCGGCATCATGAAGACCGGCACACCGGACGCCAACAAGGCTCGCAGACCGGCCGGATCGCGGCTGACGTTCCACTCCGCGTCGGGCGGACGGCGCTCGCCGGGCTGACCTCCGACGGAGGGGCCGTCGTAGCCCCGGTAGATGCTGCCGCCCATCAGCACCACCCGCTTTAGCTTGCGAAAGGTTGCCGGATCGCGCGCGATGGCCGCCTGGATGTTGAAAAGCGGGCCAATAGCGATCAGCGTGATCTGGCCGGGATGCTCCCCCGCATTCCGAAGGATGAATCCGACAGCATCACGACGGTCCTTTTCGCAAGAATCATATCGATCGTTTTCCCGTTTGGGGATGGGAATCTGAGAGACAGAAAGTAGTTGCATCACGCAATGATCGCCATCCGGGACAATTCCTTGCTTCGCATACGCCGCCTGCGTGAAGATGTTGTCTGCCGGCGTCGCCGGGCCAGCCGCCACCAGAATATCCTCTCGCTTCACTGCCGCCAGGTACCTCTCCAACAACCGCGCCCGCAGCTCCGTATCGCCGTACTCCGTGGTAACGCCCAACAGGCGCAGCTCCGGGCTGCGCAGGGCCAGCGCCAGAGCAAAGGCGTCGTCAATGTCGTCGCCGATGTCGGTGTCGAGAATGACGAGTTCCGGCTTGAGGATGGGCGAGCTGCCAGCCGCGGGCGCTTGAGAGGCGGCTCCGGAGGCCGCAGCCAGCGCGGCCAGAGCAAGCAGGATTTGCGCTGTTTTCATGCTCAATACTCTAAGCGATTCCAGCCCGGATTGGCTCCCACCTCGTCTGCCTCGCAAACTCTTGAACGCAAACAGCCCGGTCTGCGATAGCATCAAGCCACGTGATGAAGATTCCCCTTCACGGAAGCCCGCCCATGCGCCTTGGTTCTGCTCTTCGCCGGTTTGCCTCACTCGTCGTGGTCGTTTACGCGGCCTGGCTGCCCGCCCAGTCCTTCGACCTGGACAACGGCCGGGAGCCGGTCGTCTCGCTCGACGGGCTCTGGCGCTTCCATCCTGGCGACTCACCGGCAGCGGCCGGGGCGCAGGTTCCGCTGTGGGCCACCCCCAGCTTCGACGACTCCGCCTGGCCGCTGCTGGCAAGCAGCAAATCCTGGTCCGCGCAGGGGTACCCCGGAATGAGCGGCTATGGCTGGTACCGGTTTGCAGTCAGGATTCCGGCCGGCGAGAAGCCCACTTCGCTGCTGCTGGCGCCCATCGTCACTTCGTTTCAGATCTTCGTGGATGGCAAACCCGCCGGCGGATCGGGCCAGATGCCTCCCGCAGTGATTCCATCCACGGAATTCCGCTATCACCTCTTTCCCCTTACCGTGGACGGAAGCGATTCGGCGCGCACCGTGCAAGTAGCCATTCGCGTCTGGCACTCGCCGATCTGGGCAAGTTACGTAGGCGGTGGGCCCTTCCTCGGCGGCCACCTTGCAGGCGACCCCGACCTGCTCACAGTTGAACAGCAGCATCGGCAGATAGCGCGCAACATTCACTTTGTCGATGCATATTCCTACAGCATCACCGCCGCCCTGGTCGGATTCGCCATTTTCTGCCTGTTTCTCATCCGGCACGCGGAGCGCGAGTATCTTTGGTTTGCCCTCATTCTGCTGGCCCAGGCCGCAGACAATGCCCTGACCGTCGGCCAGCAAGTATTCTCCTGGCCGCCGCAGGCCATCTACGACCTGCTGGATGGTGGCTTCTCGGCCATGACAGTGATCGCGGCGTTCCTCTTTTTTTCGCGCGTCCTCAATGCCCGCGCCGGCTTGATTGGCCGCGTCTGCCTTGCGCTGGCAGCCTTCAGCCCCCTTCCGGCCATCTCTTACTGGCCGGGCTGGTTCTCGGCCTCGGCCTCGGGAGCAATCCAGTTGGCCTGCCTTCTGCCCGCAGTGGTGTGGATACTGAGCGTGCTGGTGGAGCGGGCCGTGCGAGGAAATCTCGACGCCCGCCTGCTGCTTTTGCCAACACTGCTCGATCTTGGCTACTACCTGGCCGACAACCTGGCCATCGTGCTCAACCAGGCGGGATGGACCCAACTGCCGCATGTGCTTGAAGTTCCACTGCCGCTGCCGCCTTTCACCATACACACCGGCATTCTGCTCCATCTTGTCTTTCTGCTGGCGATGGTGGTTTTCCTCGTTTTGCGCTTCACCAGGGCGAGGCGCCGAGAGGCCTGGCTGGCCGGCGAATTCGAAGCCGCCCGCCAGATCCAGCAGGTTTTGCTCCCCGGCAAGCTCGACCAATGCCCCGGCTTCACGGTCGAATGCATCTACCAACCCGCCGATGAGGTGGGCGGCGACTTCTTCCAGCAGATCGCAGACGGGAAGGGCGGCCTATTGCTGGTGGTGGGCGACGTCAGCGGCAAAGGCCTGCCAGCCGCCATGATGGTTTCGGTGCTGGTGGGCGCCATCCGCGCCGAGGCAGCGCATAGCACGGATCCGGCCACTCTGCTGCGTTCGCTCAACGACCGCGTCATGGGCCGCGCGCAAGGCGGATTCACCACCTGCCTGGCCGCACACATCGCCGCCGACGGCCGGATGACCGTGGCCAACGCCGGCCACCTGCCTCCCTATTTGAATGGCGAAGAGATCGGCGTTCCCGGCTCCTTGCCGCTGGGCATCGTTTCCCCGGCGCAGTATGAATTGACCACCATGCGCCTTGTGCCCGGCGACCGGCTCACCTTTGTCTCCGACGGCGTGGTCGAGGCTCAGAGCCAGTCCAGGTCAAAGTCCAGGTCCAGCGAACTCTTCGGCTTCGACCGCACCCGCGAGATCAGCCGTGAACCCGCCGCGCAGATCGCCGCGGCCGCCCGCGCCTTCGGCCAGTTGGACGACATCACCGTGGTCACAGTAGGGTATTCCGGCGCAGTTGCCGCGCCGGTCGGCGCTCAGGCCTGATTCTCACCCACAGGGAGTGCTGGGGGCGAATCACGAACGATAAGCGCTAACAGCCGCAAGCGCCGTATTGCGGGAAGATCAGCGGGCTCGACCCAGGCAGTCTGAGAACAGGCTCCGCCGTCAATACTGCACAACCAGGTCCACCATGGATCGGATTCAGCGTCGTCCTGAAGGCGGGCTGCTTTACTCAGGCTTCACCGGTTTTGGGAGCAAATGAAGCGCCTCTCCCACATGCCTTGCAGAGGCGCCAAACGCATGTTTGGTGTGCCTGAAGCTCTTTTCAAGTGCATTGCCAGTATCGTCTTGCGCAACCGAAATTGCGGTATCCGCCGACGTTCCAGCGGTGGAAAGTGACGATGTAGTGCTGCGGGCGCCGCCTGCAATTACCTGCTCTGTGGAGTTGCTGACAGCGATGGTCCGCCGAGCGGGATGCTTCCCTGCGTTAAACCATGCTATGTCCGTCTCTGGCAGTTGATTGAGACGAGAAATCGGCTCAGGCGGGAAGTTCGTGTGACTCATTTTGTCCATGAGCGGCCATTCACTCGCGGCAATGAAGACAGAACCGTTCATGGGATGACCAGGCTCACCGAGGTTGATGATCTTGCCGGGGGGCAGCGCCACCATATCGACGCACTTGTCCGCGCCGCAACCGGCTTGACAAAGCATCTCATTCAGGTAAGAAGCATGCTTGCCGGGCGAAATCCATACCTTTGCGCCGTGCTCCTCTGCGTGAATCGTTGAGGCACGCGCAATCTGGCTCACGTCGCACACTGTGTTCTCGTGGGCCGCCGCATACCAATAGATGGCCTTCCATCTTGCGGAATCGAGATTGCCGTCAGAAGCGCGCACCAGTACAGCCACGTGCTCCGTATCGAGAGGATGCCCGTGAGGCCCGCAGTCGCGCTTCCAGAGATGGTAATAATGAATCTCCGCAGTCGGGAGATCGCCGCTTGAAGACTTTGCCGGAAACACCTGGCCGTAGATGGTCCCGTCTTCGGCCTTCACCGTGGGAGTCTTCATATCCGGCGCAAACTCCGCGGGAATCTCTGAGCAGTCATGCCGCCCGACCATGAACGCCGGAACAAACTGAATCAAGAGAGCCTGCTCCAGCGCATCGCTCATACCGTCGTGATCGGAATCGGCGGCGGCCTTCTGCTCAGACTCTTGGGCGGCCGCATTGCGCAATACCGCGGGGGCTAGCAATGCGACGATAAGAAGAAGAGGAACGACGCGTCTGAGAGTTCGCATTTGTGCCTTTCGGCCTTGAGCACAATCGATCTAGATTAAGGATAGTCTACCCAACGTGAGGGATGAAAAGCATAACCTGCCCCATTCCCGAGAGGGCGGATCTTGAGTGACTTCGAGACCTCCAGATGAATTTCGTCAACGGTGTCCATCAGGGCGCGACGACTGGATTGCCGGCATAAAAACTCAGCGCCGCATCGCCCTGTTCGAGCAGCCGTATGCGGGTGAGCGAGCCGTAGCGGTCTTCGAGGCGCTGCTTGCGGCGGTGCTCGGCGATGACGAATGCACTTTCGGTAAGTAGTCCGGAAGCGGAGCCGCCCAGCAAACCCAGGGTGGCCGCATACTCCGGAGCCGCATCCCAGGGGGGATCGAGAAAGACCAGGTCGAACTTCGCTCCTGGAGCTGCCCCTCTACTCAAGCCGGAACCTGCTTCCAACTTTCGCAGAGTAGCTCCGACTGCTGCGGCGTGGATGCGAAATCCCGCCCTCAGCCCCAGCCTCTCCAGATTGCCGCGGAGAACCCTGAGCGCCGCCGGAGCGCGTTCGACAAAGTCCACATGCTCAGCGCCGCGGCTGAGCGCCTCGATGCCCACCGCGCCTGAGCCGGCGTACAAATCCAGAAAAGCCGCCCCCTCGGTGCGTGGCGCGAGGACGTTGAAGAGCGTCTCGCGCAGCCGGTCGCTGGTGGGCCGGGTGGCCAGCCCCGGCGGGGCCTCAAGCGTGCGGGAACGGAGCGATCCGGCAATGATGCGCATCGCAGTCCAGCATAACGGATACAGTGCAAGTGTCGTGAGTCAGCAGTTCGTTGAAGAACAACCGCAGATCCTTCGACTCACCACCCCCAGGCTGAAGAGAACGCCTGGGGCCCCGTTGCGCTCCTGATGAACAGTGTACTCATGCAGCGATTGGGACCAGTTGGAAGCCCAGCGTCCGGGCTTGTTTACGCAGGCGTTTCTCCTGGCGTTCGGCTTGTTTCTGGTCTTCCAGAAGGAACACGCTCTCATCATAGGCTTGGCCGGTGGTCAGCAGGTGGTAGACGACGCGGGCCAGTTTGTGGGCTGTGGCGGTGATGGCCTGGGGCGCTCCCAGTCGGGCTCGCATACGGCGGTAATAGTTACCCAGATGTGAGCGCGAACGGGCCAGGGTCTGGGCGGCGATGCGCAGGGCGCGGCTGGCACGGCTGTTGGTCTGGCGGGTCTTGGACGACAACACCTTGCCACCGCTCTTCTTGTTGGCCGGGCACAAGGCAAGCCAACTGGCGAAGGCCGCAACCGAAGGGAAGCGGCTGAGGTCGGGTCCGATCTCGGCCAACAGGGTATGCGCGGTGAGCGCGCTGATGCCGGGGATGGCGGTCAGATCGACACCGAAGACGCGGTTGAGTTCAGAACGCATCTCGAAGTGAAACTGGTTCTTGCGGCGCTTATGCCTGCCGGGATTGGCTGGCGGCATGGGGTCTTTTCCGGGAGGATCGATCTTGCTATCCAACAGAGCCATGAGCCGCTCGATCTCCCGGTCGCATTCGGCCATCAGTTCCTGATAGTGCCGGTAGGCAGTGAGCGACTGTTTGAGCGTAAACAGGTGTTCGGAGCGGTAGTTGCCCACCAGCGACTTCATCACTGTCTCGCGGCTTGATCGCACGCCTTGCTGGCACAGAACGGCTAACTTGGCCGGCGAACGCTCACCGGTCACGATCGCTTCGATGATCGCCATGCCGCTGAGTCCCGTTATATCGCTCAGCACGTGGTGAATTTGCAGATTCATCTGGGTCAGCGCCTTGTGCATATGCTGCACATGGACCGCGGCGCTCTCGATCAGGCTGGCGCGATGCCGGCTCAACGAGCGGATGGCGCAGATCTTATCGTCGGGGCGAAACGAGGCATGAAGCAGACCAACCGAGTGCAGATACTGCAACCACTGGCAATCCTGCACGTCGGATTTACGCCCGGGCACGTGCTTGACGTGTTTGGAGTTGACCAGGCAGACACGGATGCCGGCAGACTCCAATATCTCGTAAGGCGGAAGCCAGGAGACTCCGGTCGACTCCATGGCCACAGTACTGATGCCGCATCGCGTTAGCCACCCGGCCATCTGGCGCAGATCCTCGGTGAAGGTCTTAAACCGGCGTACCGGCTGGGGATCCCTGTCTGGCGGCAGCGCCACGTAAATCTCCGTGGCTCCCACATCGATGCCCGCCGCGTTGGACTCGATGCACTCTAAACTTATCCCCTTGCTGGGCTGCCGCATAGAATCTCCTGTGGGCCGCGGCTGGGCCAGACAGTGAGGCGAGTAATCTCCTGAACGGGATCGCGGCCCGCACACCGGCCTACGTCACCAAAGTCGCAATCACAAGGTCTGGGACCATGCTCAGGAACGGGCTCGAAAGCTCCAATGCGCAGCCGGCCTACTTCCACAAGCCACAGCCGCATCCAGCATACCGCCTCGCGAAACAACGTTCATCTCTGGACGTAACTCGCCGGGGCGAGTTGGGTTGCTCAGGATGACAGCAAGGATGAGCATGGAGCGCGTCCGGGACCAGCATACGGAAAGCGCGGGCGGGCCTGACCCTCTACAATTATTTTGTATGCGTGGCTGGTCAATTCCGCTGGGCCGTTGGATGGGCGTCGAGTTGCGCGTCCATGTGTTTTTTCCGCTTCTGGCAGCCGTTTGCCTGGGGCTGGCCGGCTCGGACGGCGGCGCGCACCCGCTGGCGCGCGGCCTGGGCCTGTTTATGGTGCTGGTGGCCGCAGTCGCGGTGCGCGAGACAGCGCGCCTGCTGGTGGCCGCCTGGCTGGGGTTGCGCTTGCGCGCCATCCTGCTCTTGCCTATCGGCGGACTCTTTGCTTATGCCGACCCGGAGAGCCAGGAAGGCGCCAGCCAGGGCGGCGGGCAGTTTGCCCTGGCGCTGGCCGGTCCGCTGGCGAACGTGGCTACCGGGCTCCTGCTGGCAGCGGCGTTCCTGGGCGCCAGCGGTAACGTCAAGCTGGTAAGTCAGCCCTGGATCTCCTCCGCCTGGTTGGTGCGCAGCATGGTTTGGATGCAGGTTGGCCTGGGCCTGCTGCACTTGTTGCCGGCTTACCCCCTGGACGGAGGACGGCTGCTTCGCAGCACTCTTGCCAGAAATCGCGGTTTTGCTCCTGCCAGCCGCATCGCAGCCGGGCTCGGCCAGGCGCTGGCGCTCGGAGCCATGGTGAGCGGTCTGTTCCTGCGTGATTACTGGCTCAGCATCGCGGGACTCTTTGTCATGTTCGGCGCGCAGATCGAGGATCAGGGTGTTTTTTTTCAGTCGGTGGTGGATACGGTGCACATGCGCGAGGTGATGCTCACCGACTTCGCCACTCTCTCGCCCTCTGACACGCTGGCCGATGCGCTGGTCCGCTGCGTCCACTCCCTGCAAGAAGACTTCCCGGTTGTGCGCGGCCCGCAACTGGTGGGCATCGTCAGCCGGCAGCGCATCCTGGATGCGCTGCGCAACGATGGCAACGGCTATGTGCAGGCCGTGATGTCCAAAGCCTTCCAGGTGGCGCGGCCCGAGGACACGCTGGGAAAGACGATTCGCCGCATCCAGACCGGGCGGGGGCTCTCGCTGATTCCCATCACCGAGAGCGGACGCGTGGTGGGCATCGTCAGCGTCCAGAACTTGATGAGCTCGATGTCGCTGCTGGCCGAGCAGCGCCGCCTTGAACGGGAAATAGCCCGCGAAGATGCCCGCTAGCGAGCCGGCCGGGAGAGCGGAGACGGGGACAGTTCCGATGGCCGTCGATTCCGAAGCACCGATTGCGCCAGGCCTTTACCTGGTGGCCACCCCCATCGGCAACCTGGGCGACATTACGCTGCGCGCCCTGGACGTGCTGCGCCGCGTGGATCGCATCGCCTGCGAAGACACACGCCAGACGCAGAAGCTGCTCAACCACTTCGAGATCGCAACTCCCACGGTGAGCTGCCACCAGCACAACGAGCATCAGCGCACGAGTGAATTGATCGAGGCGCTCAAGGCTGGCGGGCGCATCGCCGTGGTCTCAGACGCCGGGATGCCGGGTATCAGCGACCCCGGAGGCTGGCTGGCGGCCGAGGCCATTGCCGCTGGCGTGCCGGTGATCCCCATCCCCGGAGCCAATGCCGCGCTCAGCGCGCTGGCGGGATCCGGACTGCCGACGGACGAGTTCCTGTTTCTAGGCTTTCTGCCGGAGAAGGCCGGAGCGCGGCGAACCCGCATCGAGGCGCTGGCGGCGGAGGCCGAAAGGAACGAGTCCGCGCGCACCCTGATCTTTTATGAGGCGCCGCACCGGATTCTGGAGACGCTGGCGGATCTGGAGAGCGTTTGGAGCCCCGGCCTGCGGGTGGCAGTGGCCCGTGAGCTGACCAAGATCCACGAAGAGTTTTTGCGGGGGACGGTGGCTGAGGTGCGCCGGGAACTGGCCAGCCGCGACCGCATTCGCGGTGAGATCACTCTGCTGGTGGAGGCACGGCCGATTCCTCAGTCAGAGGCAAGCGGCGCTCCCGTCAGGATTGCCGAGCGGGTCGCTCGCCTCCAGGCCGAGACCGGCGCGGACGAAAAGGAAGCCCTCAAGCTTCTGGCGCGCGAACTGGGCCAGTCCAAGAGCGAAGTCTACCGCGAACTGCAGCGGGAGCGGGCGCGGCGGCGGTAGTGACACGGGCTGCAAATGGCCGTCGCTGGCGGCACCGCGAAATGTACCTTATTTCGAGCAAATGCCGGAAAATCAAGATCCGCAAGTCACGCAGAATCAAGGCATTGCCAGGGTAAAAGCGAATAAAGAGGGAATGCCACCGGGGGAGGGCGGATTCAGGCCGGGCTGGCGACTGCCTTGGGCCGTCCGGAGTGGGATTTCTCTCTTCATATTTCCGTTGTGCGCGCTTCAGGGAAATAATCTGCAAACCCCTGCGGCGGGGCCAAACGCTCGCTTTTCGCTCGGATGGGGTCCGTGGTTTCCCCGAGAAGCCGGAGCGGCGGATTGGGGTTCGGTGTGCCCCGTTTTTCTATTCGATTGGGAGAACCCCCGGCTTTGCCGTGGTGGCAGTAGAAGTTTGACATTTGCGGGAGTCTCTCCCGGTGTGTTTTTTCCGTTCTTCTCGCAAAATCGTCAGGAGGGCACGGAGCATGGCGCCGTCCCGACGGGACTCCGGATGAATTGTTGGTTTCGCCAACCCCACCCCACGTTGAAACGCGGGGCTAACAACCACTGCGCCTACGGCGCGGGTGACGGGCTACGGCCGGCATTGAGCGCTTCTTTGAGGGGCCGCCAACCATAAAGCCTCCGGCACAGCCCGAGGATACCTACTGATTTTCTTGCTTTTCTCACAGGCCCTCCCGCATCATCAGATCGGAGGCAAGCTATGACACAGGGGTCGATTCTCGGCGGCAGCAAGATCATCGCCTTTGTCCACATCACAGACTGGGTGAGGGCGCGCG
>Ga0302157_10006800_pt1 | contig 11707 bp, 9 predicted proteins | sample I_Bog_N3_3_FD_193502 | JGI IMG/M metagenome (GOLD analysis project Ga0302157, IMG submission 193502) | Peat permafrost microbial communities from Stordalen Mire near Abisko, Sweden - I_Bog_N3_3 | ecosystem: Environmental > Terrestrial > Soil > Wetlands > Peat | place: Sweden: Abisko, Stordalen...
GAGTTATGGGCGGACGAGCATGCAGACGAATACGTCGCTAACCTTCGCAAGGACTGGTAAGTAGCGCGATTCTTCTGGAACACCAACCATCACTTAAAGCCGCTGCACCAAGAACAGTGCAACGCGATACTTCCACAAGTCCAGGCCCAACCCGCCTGCTCTCAAGACTTTGAGGCAAAAAGTATGGGAGGGGAGGGTGGTGGGGCCGCACCGTATCGCCGCACAAAAAGGCCCCAGATTGGAATGCTCAATCCGGGGCCTTTGCTTTGCTCCAGTCAACAAACCAACCTACGGCTCATTCACGCCCGGATGCGCACCCTCCGGCGCGTGAATCTTCACGCCGGCCTGTTCGGATGTCACCTTGATCGGCGTGAGCGTGTCGCGCTTCTCATTGTTGGCGCTGGCCAGAAAGCTCACCGCATAGCTCTCCTCAATCGCCTTGCCGAACTGCTTCAGATACGGCGCCAGCGACGGCGGCGGAATCGTGCCCAGGTTGAACAACTCGCCACCGGTGGCCTCGCCAATCTGCTGCAGATAGCTTTGCCCGCTGAAGCTTCCGCCGCGCATCCCGGCATCGGCATAGTAGATCGAGTACACCGCTACTCCGGCGCGCTGGGCGTCTTCCTGCGCCGTCTGCACATAGGGGCTGTCCTGATTCATCACCGAGGGCCGCCCGTTGTACGGGTCCACGCCATTGGTAATCATCAGCACCACGCGCGCGCCAGGCTTGTCGGACGGCCATTGCTTAACGAACGTCGACAGCGAGAAGTACGGACTCGCCGCGACACCCGGAATACTGAGCGTCTGGCGCAACTGCGATGCTACCTCCTCGTGATTTGCGGAAAATCCGCCGCCGGCCGAGCGCACTCCTCCATTCTGCATATAGCCGACGAACACCTCAGTCCCCTGCGGCAGGCTGTTGATGAAGTCCTGGATGTCCTTCATCTGCAGGCCGAAGGATCCGCGCAGTCCATCGTCGATCAGGATGGCCACCTGCGTCGCGCGCGGCGAGATCGGCGTTACCGCCGTAATCGGCGAGTCATGGCGATTCACCTGCAACTTCAGCAGGGCCGTGTTGAGCGGCTCATCGTGCTTGGAGTCCGCCTGAATCAGGACTGTGGTCGGCACCGGCCCCTCGTTCGGAATCTCCTGCGCCATCACCGCCATCGCAGAACCGGCGAGCAGAGTTGAAGCAATCATCATCTGTATCGGATATCTCATAGTCTCCATTTCCTTCCGCTCGATTAGACGCGTATGCGAGCCTCAAGGTGGCACACAACCTTTGCTTGGCCGTTGTGTTTAAAGAGCAGCGGCCTGCCACCGGCGACCGGCAGCAGGCCACTATGCATCAGACGAGCTAATCGCCGCCCAGCCGCAGCTTCAACCCCGTCCGGAATGTCAGCGGCAGCCCCGGGTACCCGATCGGCCCGATGTGCTGATCGTTCAGCAGGTTCTCCACCTGGGCAAAGGCGGTGATGCCATGCTTCCAGGCGTACGTTCCGCCCAGGTCCAGCTTGACGTAGCCGTAGTCCAGGTCGCGATTGGGCAGAAGTAGCGTGTTCCCGCCGTTCAGGTCCTCGCCACTGAGGAAGGTGGAGTCGTCACTGCGGCTGGCCAGCGCGCCGTCCAACGCGAGCGCGAGCCGCCTGTGCGTGTACTGCACGTCGAAGTACCCAGTATTAGGAGCGCGCCGGAAAGGCCTGGCCCCCACCAGCGGCCCCAATGCGCCGATGGCAATCCCCGGCAGGTTAGGGTTCGTGGTCGGCGTACCCTGGTTCGCCTTCACGGCGTCTGAGGCGAAGGACTGCACCACCCGCGTGGACAGGTTGGTATAGCCTCCGCGAACCAGCAGGTATGTTTTGGGCTGCCACTCCAGCTCCAGTTCCGCTCCCTGGGCGCGGAAGGCCAGTGAGTTCACATAGGCCGTGTAGACATTCGGCAGCGGACAGAGGCCGTTTACGGGCGTAGTAAAAGGAGGGCAGGGCGGAGGCACACCAATATTGAAATACTGCGCCAGCGATGTACTGCTGACCCCCTCGAGCTGGTGATCGAAGACATTGTGAAAGTAACCGGCCTTAAACACCAGCTTGGTGCCCCGGATGTTCTGGTCGATCCCGATATCGTATGCGCGCGAACGCTCTGCATTCGCAGGAGTGATGTTGTACTGGGCGCGCTGCGCAGGTGTGGTCAATGTGTACAGGCTGTTGTACTGCAACGCCAGCGTCGGCTCCTGCACACCGGTCGCCGCATTCGCCCGCAGCCTCGTCCCGTGAAAGAGCTTGCCGGACTCCCGCACCGGCACGTACGTCAGCCCCAGCTTGGGTGTGCCCGCGATGCCGTATAGGTGGTTCTTCTCCACCGCGCCCCCGGCCGAGTAGAACAGCCGGTTCCAAAACTCACCCTGGAACTGCAGGTTGTACTCGAAGTTCGTCCGCTGAATCTTTTCATGGGACGAATAGCTATAAGCCGGAAGGTAGTCGTTATACGATCCGCGCTCGTTGTCATAGCGAAAGCCGAACAGCCCGGTGAAGTGCGGAGAGGCGGTGTAGTCGCTCTGGTAGTAGATCTGGTCGCGGTCCGTGGCCTGGTCGTAGTTGTTGCCGCTGAAGAGCTGCACCTGCCCCGTGGCCGTGTAGCCGTTGGCCCCGCGGATGGTGACCACGTTGCCCACATTTCCGGGGCCACCAAACTCGCCCGGGTCAACTGCCAGAAATGTTCCGCCTGCGGCGAACTCCTGCTCCTGCTCCCGCTTGCGCGCGATGCCGTAGCGCACCAGGTTGTGCCAGTTGCCCTTATAGCGGTTTTCCACCGTCACGCCGCCGTAGAGGTCCTGGTCGCCCTGCCGGTTGTTGGAGGAGACGCCCTGAAAGTCGTGGGGCCCCGGAACGCCCTGCACCGCGTCACTGTTGCGCAAGGTGGCCCGCACCTGCGTGTTGCCGTTGATGTCATAGCCTACGTTGATGGCCGCTGTACCCGCATGGTACCTGTCCAGCGCCACCGCGTTCGACGTATCGAAGCGCGAGTACGCGCCGAAGTAGTCGAATCGCTGCGCCGTTCCGCTCACCGTCGCCTCGTTGCGCCACGTGTGCAGGTTGCCTGCGTCGCCGGAGTACGTCAGCAGCGGCTGGAGCGTCGTTCCGCGCGGCGTGGAGATCGCCACCACCCCAGCACCAGCGTCCGTGCCGTAAATCGCCGAGTCCGGTCCGCGCACCACTTCAATCTTGCTGATTGCCGTCGAGCTGACCGTGCCGTAGTCGAAGATGCCGCCCACATCCTCCGCCGGCACGCCGTCCACCGTGACCAGGTTTGCGGTCGAGTTGCCTCCGCGCAGGAACAGGCTGGTCGCGCCGCCCGCCTGCCCGGTCTGCACCACAAAGTTCCCCGGCACCTGCCGCATCGCATCTAAGATCCCAATGTCGATCCCGAGCGACTCGCCCGGGATCACCGTCACCGGCGCGGTCAACTGCGGCAGCGGCGTGGGAATCCCCGTCGCAGTCACCGTAATGTCCTGTCGTACGGTGTTCGTGGCCAGCACCACATCCTGTTCCAGCACGTCAGCCGGTCTGCCGTAGAAGTCCTGCCCGATAGCGGGCAGATACCCGGGTGCAGAACCCAGCAGCGTGAACCGCCCGCCATCAGACGAGCGCAGCTCATAGTTGCCGTTCGCATCAGCATAGGCAATGGCAATCACCTTGCCACGCTCCACCAGTTGCACACGCCCTCCGGCCACCGGAGCTCCCAGCGCATCTGTCACGCTGCCGCGCACCACCACCGCGTGGGCGCCGGCCGCAAGCAGAAATGTTGAAAGTAGGATGAAGGCGAAGCGCCGGGAGGTCCCCGCGCGCAAAGACACGGCCGCTCTGCGGCCAAAAGTAGATAGCATCATGAACTCCTCCGCTTCCCCATCGGAAGCGTGGCTAATCTGGCAATGGAACCGGTCTCCTGACTGGCACGATTTCAAAGCCGGCCCTTGCACTTCAGAGAAGCGCCTTCCCGTCGCCCTTCGGCGTCAGTGGCACTCTCCAGGCCGTCCTCACCTTGCTTCAACATCCCAAGGTGCGTGCATCACAGTTGCGGGGCAGTGGCGGAGTCTCACCGCGCTTCCCGAACATTCCATTGCGGTCGTATGAAACAACGGCGCGCCACTGTTGGTCACAGCAACGCAGAAACATCGAGCGAGCCTCTAGTGTACTTACTGCCCTGAGGAAATCAAAAGCTGCCGAATCCGGCGGTCAACTCCGCGGCAGAACTACAAACGGCGCAGGATCGGCCGGCATACCCGCAGCCAGCGCCGTCCGCAGCAGCGTCGCGGTCGAAGGCAACGCCCACACCGGCGACTGCAACTCCGGCATCGGCTTGGAGCGGAAGATCTTGCTCGTCTGCTTCACCATAAAGCGCGCCATCGTCTTCGCCTTCTTCCGCCGCGCGCTGTCCGTGGAGATGCCCGTGCCCGCATACATCTGCCGGTACAGCTTCGAGAGCAGCACAAACGCCACCCGCGCCTTCAGCGTCGGCGTGCATGCTGACCTCTTCCACACCGAGCGCCAGTCGTAGAACCGGTCCCACACCTTCTGCGTACGCACGCTGATCTCATCCGAGCTCATCGAAGGATGAGGCGTGAACATCTTCGGCCGCACCTCGGTCGGAATCAGCCAGTAACGCGTAATCGGCACATCGCCCACCAGCGTCGGCGACAGCGCCTGCTCCTTCTCCCAGCGAACAAAATCAATCGTCCCTGGGAACGGCGTCATCATCACAAACTGCGCAAAGGTCACGCCCGCCTTCAGCGCCATCGACACCGTCGCATCGAAGGTCGCCGGCTTGTCCGTCGGCAAGCCGAAGATGAACGACCCCAGCACATGCACACCATGCTTCTTGAACGTCTGCAACTGCTTCGCCAACGCCTCGCCCGAGTAGTTGAAGTCCTTAAACACCGCCTTCAGCCCCTCCGGCGTCACCGCCTCCACGCCCACCAGCGCGCCCTTGATGTTGGCCTTGCGCATCGCGTCCAGGTACTCGCCATCCTCGCCCGCCTCCATCGTGATCTGGGTAAAGAACACCATGTCCTTGGGCAGCTTGGCCAGCTCCGCCATCAACTCAAAGCGCTCGTTGCGAATCCCCATCAGCTCGTCGACCTTCGCCGTATTGCCCTGCTCGCGCGCCAGCCGCAGGTCGGTCAAAGTCACCGGATAGAAGTTGTCGTCGGCCAGCGCGATGAACCGGAATCCAATCCGCCGCAGCGCGACGATCTCGTCAATCACACTCTGGAAGCGGCGCTGCCGCGGCTGCTGCCCGTCGGTCCGCCATACGCTGCAGAACGAGCAGTGTTTGGGGCAGCCGCGGATCGTCTGCACCGACGCCCACATGTACTTTCCCGGCTGCATCAGGTCCCAGCGCCCGGCGAGGAATTCACTGCCCTCAATCCGCCCGCCCTCATAGAGCTGCTTCGGCGCGCCCGCCATGCAATCGGCCACGGCCTTACCCCACGCCACGTCGCCATCGCCCTTCACCACGGCATGGGCCTGTCCCTGCGCCAGCGCCTCTTCGGGGAACAACGTCGCGTGTATGCCGCCATAGACCACCCACGCCCCGCGCTCGCGTGCCATCCGGCCCACGGCGTAGCCGCGCAGCGCATTGCCCGTGTGCACGCTGATGCCCACAATGTCGCCCGGCTCAATGCTCTCCGGAACAATCTGCTCCAGCGACTCATCGACGAGTATCGGATCGCCAGCCATCGCGGGCGTTGCCGCTGCCAGCACGAACAGCCACCGCGGAGTAATCACCGCAGTGCCAAAAGAATTGTCACTTGGATTTACTAAATGAACACGCATTGGACCAGACCTTCCCCCGCTCAGGTATGGGGAGCTCTAGGGAGTGAGGTCACAATGGGTTGGATCAGGGCAACGTCACATCTGCCGATGATCGCCGATCACGGGTCTTCCCGCCGGGCTATGTCCGGTATCATACATAAGAAAGAGCACAATTGACCGGGATTTCTGTTTCTTACAGCGTTAACAATACCTTACCGGTCGTCCTGCGGCCTTCCAGGTCGCGATGCGCCTGTGCCGCGTCCTCCAGCTTGTAGCGGTGCCCGATACGCACCTTCAGCGCACCGCTCGCCACCCAGCCGAAGACATCCCCTGCCCGGCGCTCCAGCTCTGCGCGCGTCAGCGTGTAGTCCTTCAGCGATGGCCGCGTCACATAGAGCGACCCACCCAGCGTTAGCTTCATCAGGTCGAACGGCGGCACCGCTCCGCTCGATGCTCCATACAGCGCCAGCAGCCCGCGCGGCCGCAGGCACTTCAGCGACTCCTCAAACGTCGTCTTGCCCACCGAGTCATACACCACCGGCAGCCCTTCGCCGCCGGTAAACTTCTTCACCGCGTCCGCGAAGTTCACCTGCGTATACAGAATCGCCTCGTCCGCACCTGCCGCGTGCGACAGCTCCGCCTTCTCTTCCGTCGAAACTGTCGACAGCACCGTCGCTCCGAGCCACTTCGCCATCTGCGTCAGCAGCAGGCCCACGCCGCCCGCGCCCGCATGCACCAGCACCGTGTCGCCGCTTTGAATCTTATAAGTGTCATAGGCCAGGTAGTGCGCGGTCATCCCCTGCAGCAGCACCGCGGCCGCATCCTCCAGGCTCACGTCGGCCGGCACCTTCACCGCCGCGCCCACCGGCACGCAGGCAAACTCCGCATAGGCTCCGCGAATATGCCCCCACGCTACGCGGTCGCCGATGGCAAACTCGCTCACGCCCTCACCCAGTGCAACGACCGTCCCCGCAGCCTCCTGCCCCAGAACAAACGGCAACTGCGCCGGGTAGCGCCCCTCACGCAGATACGTGTCGATGAAGTTCACCCCGGCGGCCTCGATCTTCACCAGCACCTGGCCCGCAGCCGGCTCCGGCCGCGGTAGCTCCACCAGCTCCAGCACCTCGGGCCCGCCCGTCTTCGCAATCTGTATCGCCCGCATCCTTTGCCTTTACTGTTCGCTGTTAACTCGTCCCTATTCCCTGTTCCCTATTCCCTGCTCCACCGGCTTCATCCGCACGATACGGTCCACCGCATACGGTGCGCGCTGCGACTGTGTAAAGAAGTGCCGCACCTGCAGCTCACCCAGCAGCCCTACGCCGATGAACTGAATCCCCGCCAGGATCAGCACCGCCGCAATGATGAACCACGGCCCATGCACGCCCGCGACGGCCTGCCCGGTCAGCAGCTTTTCCAGCAGCAGCCACAGCGCGATACCTCCGCCCGATAGCACGCCGAGGCTGCCGATGCCGCCGAAGAAGTGCAGCGGCCGCGTCATGTACTTCAGCAGGAACCGGATCGTCAGCAGGTCAAAGAACACCCGGAAGGTACGCGACAAACCATAGTGGCTGCGCCCGGACTCCCGCGCCGAATTCGAAATCCGAATCTCGCAGATGCTCGCCCCGTACCAACTCGCCAGCGCGGGGATAAACCGGTGCATCTCGCCGTACAGCGGTATGTTCTGGATCACCTCACGCCGGTACGCCTTGAAGGTCGTGCCGAAGTCGTGGATCTCCACTCCGCTAAGCCGCGCCATCAACCAGTTCGCCACTCCTGAAGGAATCCGCCGCAGCACGACGTTGTCTCCCCGCTGTGCGCGCCATCCGCTCACCACGTCGTAGCCCTCTTCCAGCTTCGCCAGGAACGCGGGAATCTCCGCCGGATCATGCTGCAGGTCGCCATCCATGGCTAGAATCGCCTCGCCCGTCGCGTGGTCAAACCCCGCCGCCAGCGCCGAGGTCTGCCCGAAGTTCCGCCGCAGCTTCACCACCAGCACCCGCGAGTCCACCGCGGCGATCTCCTCCAGCAGACGATAGGTGCGGTCGCGCGACCCATCGTCCACAAACACCATCTCGAAGCTCGAACCCACATGCTCCATCACGTCCTTCACGCGATCGTAGAGCTTAGTGACGTTCTCTTCCTCGTTATGAAACGGCACGACGATGGAGTACTTAGGCACACCAAGATTCTACCCCGCGAGTCCGCCCGGCCCTCCATTGCGAACATTGCGCGCCACATTGCGCCCATTGCGTTCGTTGTTGCTTTGCCCCGCGATACACTTGAACAGCGTGGCCCGGTAGCTCAGTTGCATAGAGCAGCGCACTCCTAACGCGAAGGTCGCAGGTTGGACTCCTGCCCGGGCCACCAGATACACTCCTCCCGCATCCCAAACAGCAGGTTCACGAAGGAGTTCCCTCGCCATGAAGCACGAAATCGACACCGGTCTCATCGTCACGTCCCTCCGCGACCGCGGCCACAACGTCGGCCACGTCATTCCCGTCCCCGACAACGCCGGCGAGTTCGAGTTCGAGGTTGACGGCGACCTCCTAACCCTCTCTGAGGCCCGCGAGCTGCTCGCCGCCGAAGCCCCGCAGTAGCTCGCCTTCCGCGGGCAACCCGCCGTCCATTCCCGCATGCAAGATGCCTTATGATGTCTGCATCTCCTTCTCCGGGGGCCTTATGATCTGTTGCTTTGTCCGGTTCCGCGCGGCATTTGCCGCTGCCTGCGTCGCGCTTCTAAGCGCCGGCTCTGTGGCCGAGTCCCACAACCCCGCCGACTACCCGTTGCGCCTGCACATCTTCACCGTCTCCAGCCACGTGCATCGCCACCATGGAATCGTCTGGTGGGTCGACGGCGATGGCCGCGCCAATCTCTTTGAGAACGGCAACCCGGCCGGCGTTGACTTCGCCTACCGCTGCAATGACCGCTTCATGAACTCCTCCGGCTATGAGACCTACCCGGCCAAATGGAAGAACCCCGGGCAGAGCCTCGTCATTCTCACCCACCAGATCGGTTCAGACTCCACGGAATCCTGCGTGCTGAAGGTCGATGTCAAAGAGTTCGTCTACATGGGCCGTAACAGCCAAGCCACCGGCTCCCCCGAAGTTCTCAAGCAGTGGATGATCGACCACCACTACGACCCCGAACACGGCCTGGATGAGCCCGACAGCCCACGCGATCCGCAACAGCGGTAGACCGGCGAGCGGTCGGGGAACAAGCGGCGAAATGATAAACTGAACTTGTATGCCCGCTCTCCGCCGCAGAAAATCCGTCACCGTTCCCATTGGCAGCGTTCGCGTCGGCTCCTCCGCTCCGGTCGTCGTCCAGTCGATGACCAACACCGACACCGCGGACGTCGAGTCCACCGTCCAGCAGATCGCCGCGCTCGCCCGCGCCGGCTCGGAGATGGTCCGCATCACCGTCAACAATGACGACGCCGCGAAGGCCGTTCCCTACATCGTCGAAGGCATCCACGCCAAGGGCTGGACCACGCCCATCATCGGCGACTTCCACTACAACGGCCACCTTCTGCTCGCCAAATACCCCGACTGCGCCGAGGCGCTCGCCAAGTACCGCATCAACCCCGGCAACTGCTCCATCGGCCGCAAAGATGACGACAACTTCCGCACCATGGTTGAAGTCGCCGTCAAGCACCAGAAGCCCGTACGCATTGGCGTCAACTGGGGCTCGCTCGACCAGGCACTGCTCACCAAGATGATGGATGAGAACTCCAAGCTCGCCGAGCCTCTCGACGCCCGCGACGTGATGATGGAGGCCATGGTCGTCTCCGCGCTCGACAACGCCGCCGCCGCCGAGCGCTACGGCCTGCGCCGCGATCAGATTATCCTCTCCGCAAAAGTCTCCGGCGTCCGCGACCTCATCGACGTCTACACCGAGCTCGCCTCGCGCTGCGACTACGCCCTGCACCTCGGCCTCACCGAAGCCGGCATGGGCATGAAAGGCGTCGTTGCCTCCACCGCCGGCCTCTCGCCGCTGCTGCTCGCCGGCATCGGCGACACCATCCGCGTTAGCTTGACCCCCACCCCCGGCGGCGACCGCTCCGAAGAGGTCCGCTGCGGCCAGCAGATCCTTCAGTCGCTTGGCATCCGCAGCTTCATGCCGCAGGTCACCAGCTGCCCCGGCTGCGGCCGCACCACCAGCACCTACTTCCAGGAACTCGCCGAGCGTATCCAGAACTACCTCGTCGAGTCCATGCCCGAGTGGAAAAAAGTCTACCCCGGCGTCGAAGAGCTCAAGCTCGCCGTCATGGGCTGCATCGTCAACGGCCCCGGCGAATCCAAGCACGCCAACATCGGCATCTCGCTCCCCGGCACCTTCGAGGAGCCCAAGGCCCCCGTCTACATCGACGGCAAGCTCGCCGTAACCCTCAAGGGCGACCACATCGTCGAAGAGTTCCAGGTCATCCTCGACGATTACGTTGAGAAAAGATACGGTCGCCAGACCGTGGAAGTGTAAGCCGAGCGCTACGGCCACCAGACCGTCGGCGTCTAGCCACCACTGCAGTGTCATCTCGACCGGAGGCGCGCACTTGCGCCGCAGTGGAGAGACCCCTGTATTTGCGGTTGCCTCCCCTTGCTCATAGCTCGAAAGCTCATAGCTCACAGCTCAACAAGACCCCGCCTCAACCGGTGCGTTTCCTCCACTGCCTCAGATTGTTGTGCCGCCGCAGTTCGCGCAGCGGATAGAACGTCCCGCGCCACACCACTCCGCGCCGCGCCAGCACCGTCACCATGGACCGCAGCATCGCCCACACAAACGCCGCCGCGCCAAGCGGATACAGCCACCCATAGCGCGCGTCAATCTGGCTCACATCGCCCAGCAGCCTATAGCTCGCGCCAACGCACATCAGCACCAGCAGGCTCGGCACCAGCGTCGTGTACCAGAAAAACCCCGCCAGCGGAGCCAGGCAGAACAGCGTAATCCACGCGCAGGCTCCCAGCAGCAGCAGCGGCCGGAAGTTCACCGCCGAGAACAGATTCTTGGTCATCGTCCGCACCAGCCCGCGCGCGCCCACAGCCCAATGCACCAGCACCAGCCCCGGCGCAAACGCAATCCGCTGCCGCATCCCGGCGGACTTCATCCTCCGCCCCAGCGTAATGTCCTCCAGCACCACCATCCGCTGCGGCGCCCAGCCGCCAATCTTCTCCAACGCCTCGCGCCGCACCATGTTAAATGCACCCACCCCCGCATAGTCCCGCTGCGACTCCGCATCACTCACCCGCCACAGCCGCGAGTACCACATCCCCAGTATCTGAAAGAACCCCAGCACAACCCCCTCGCCACGCGTCTTCACCTGCATCGTTGGTAGCAGCACCAGGTGGTCGGCCTCGCTGGCCTCGGCATAGGCCATCGCGCGCCGCAGCACCGACGGCGAAAACAGCACATCCGCATCCGTGAACAGCAGATACTCCGAATCCGAACTCCGCGTTCCTACCTCCAGCGCATGGGTCTTCCCCAGCCACCCCACCGGCAGCTCTGTCACATGGACTACATCCAGCCGCGGCCTCGCCTTTCCTATTCCCTGTTCCCTATTCCCTACTCCCTGCCTTGCATACTCATCCGCGATCATCCCCGTCGCATCCGTCGAGCGATCATCCACCACCAAAATTCTCAGCGCCGCGTAGTCCGCCATCAGCAGCGCATCCAGCGTCGCCGCGAGGTTGTCGCCCTCGTCCTTCGCCGGCACCACAACGGTCAGCGTGCGTTGTTCGACGGGACCGCGGTCCCAGTCCAGCGTCGATAGGTCCGTCACGCCGGGCAGAAAACGCACCGCGTCGGACGTCCGCCAGCACCACGCCCCGGCCACCAACCACGCCACCGTCTCCACCACCACGCGCCAGAACTCGCCAGCCTGAAAGTCCACGCCGCTCACGCC
>Ga0302157_10006802_pt1 | contig 11707 bp, 13 predicted proteins | sample I_Bog_N3_3_FD_193502 | JGI IMG/M metagenome (GOLD analysis project Ga0302157, IMG submission 193502) | Peat permafrost microbial communities from Stordalen Mire near Abisko, Sweden - I_Bog_N3_3 | ecosystem: Environmental > Terrestrial > Soil > Wetlands > Peat | place: Sweden: Abisko, Stordalen...
CGGCCGCGGCAGTCGAGGCAGATGCGGCAGGCGCGCGCGAACCCGGCCCCAAGCCGCGGCAGCTGCGCGCGCAGTCCCTCGATCTCGATGGTGAGCGCCTGCCGGCCGGTGTCGATGAGGCTTGCGTCGGTGACGGCATTGGACATGGGTTAATGATAGCGCGGAACCCCCTGGCGCAGGCGGATTGGGCGCTGCCCCCCTTTCTTTGTACACTGGCGTCATACGAACGCGTTTTCCGCAGGAGCCGACGGATGAATCCAGAACAGGTTGCGCAGCTGATCCAGGCCGGATTGCCGGGCAGCAGCGCCCGGGTCACGAGCCCGGACAATGTGCATTTCGAGGCGGTCGTCGTCGCCGCGCAGTTCGCCGGCAGGCGTGCCGTGCAGCGCCATCAGCTCGTCTACGCGACGCTCGGTGAGCGAGTCGGCAACGAGATCCATGCACTCGCGCTGCAGGTTTTCACGCCGGAGGAGTTCGGCTCCAGGGCCGGCGCCTGATGGACAAGCTGCAGATCCAGGGCGGCATCCCTCTGGACGGCGAGATCCGCATCTCCGGCTCCAAGAACGCGACGCTGCCGATCCTGGCCGGCTGCCTGCTCGCCGATGGGCCGGTGACGGTATCGAACGTGCCGCACCTGCAGGACGTGACGACGATGATCGAACTGCTCGGCCGCATGGGCGTGTCGGTAACCGTCGACGAGAAAATGCGTATCGAGGTCGATGCCGCGACGATCCGCGAGTTCTTCGCTCCCTACCAGCTGGTCAAGACGATGCGTGCGTCGATCCTGGTGCTCGGACCCCTCCTCGCGCGCTATGGCCGCGCCGACGTGTCGCTGCCCGGCGGTTGCGCGATCGGCGCGCGCCCCGTCAACATCCATGTGGCGGGTCTGCAGGCGATGGGCGCCGACATCCACATCGAGAACGGCTACATCAAGGCGCGGGCGAAGCGGCTCAAGGGCGCGAGGCTCGTGCTGGAGACCGTCACGGTCACCGGCACAGAAAACCTGATGATGGCGGCGACGCTCGCCGACGGGGAGACTGTGCTCGAGAACGCGGCGCGCGAGCCGGAGGTCGTCGACCTCGCCAATTTTCTCATTGCGATGGGCGCCGACGTCCGCGGCGCGGGCACCGACCGCATCGTCATCCACGGCGTACCGCGCCTGCACAGCTGCGAGTACGAGGTGCTGCCGGATCGCATCGAGACCGGAACCTACCTGGTGGCCGGTGCGATCACCGCGGGCAGGGTCCGCGTCAAGCACACTCGTCCGCAGCACCTCGAGGCCGTCATCGACAAGCTCCAGGAGGCGGGTGCCACCTTGAGCATCGGCGAGAACTGGATCGAGATCGACATGCGCGGCCGGCGCCCGCAGGCCGTCGACATCCGCACCGCGCCGTATCCTGCTTTCCCGACCGACATGCAGGCGCAGTTCGCGGCCCTGAACACGATTGCCAGCGGTGTCGGCACGATCATCGAGACGATCTTCGAGAACCGCTTCATGCACATGCTCGAGATGCGCCGCATGGGCGCCGAGATCCGCCTCGAGGGCAATACGGCGATCATCAAGGGGGTCGAGCGCCTCACGGCGGCGCCGGTCATGGCCACCGACCTGCGTGCCTCGGCGAGCCTGATCCTCGCCGCGCTGGTCGCCGACGGCCGCACCGAGATCGAACGCATCTACCACATCGACCGCGGCTACGAGGCGATCGAGGAGAAGCTCCAGCAGCTGGGTGCGAAGATCCGCCGCGTGCCGGGCTGAACGCCTCAGTGATTGCGCGCGGCCTCGCGCACCGGCCGCTCCAGCACGCCGACCTTCAGCTTGAACGGCTTGCCGCCCTGGTGGCCCTCGACCTCGACCTGTGAGCCCGGCGGCAGCGCGGCAACGCGGCTGACCAGGTCCTGGGCATTGCGAACCGGCTGGCCGGCCACAGCGGTGATCAGGTCGCCGGGGCGCATGCCGGCCTCGAAGGCGGGGCTCTTGACGAGGATGTTGACGACGATGATGCCGGCCCCGCCCGGCATGCCGAGCTGCGCCGCCTGTTCCTCGCTCAGATCCTCCGGCACGAGTCCGAGCCAGCCGCGCACGACGTGTCCGTGCGCCACGATCTGTTGCATGACGCCGCGCACCAGGTTCACGGGGATCGCGAAGCCGATGCCCTCGGGGCCGCCGGACGCGCGGTTCAGCACGGCGGTGTTGATGCCGACGAGTTCCCCACGTACGTTGATCAGAGCGCCGCCCGAATTGCCCGGGTTGATCGCGGCATCCGTCTGGATAAAGTTCTCGAAGGTGGCAAGCCCGAGCTGGCCGCGGCCGGTGGCGCTGACGATGCCCTGCGTGACCGTCTGGCTGAGGCCATAGGGGTTGCCGATCGCCAGCACGATGTCCCCGACCCGCAGCGTATCGGAGCGCCCGAACGGCATCACCGGCAGCTTCCCCGTCGTCTGCACGTCGAGGATCGCGATGTCCGTGTCCGGATCCTGGCCGACGATGCGCGCATCGGCGATGCGCCCGTCGGCCATCTGTACCTTGATCGAATCGGCGCCGGCGATCACGTGCTGATTGGTGACGATGCGGCCTTTCTCGTCGACGATGACGCCGGACCCCAGGCTGCGCTCGATGCGCTGCCGGTAGCTGGGCCAGTAATCACCGAACAGCTGGTCGAGCGGTGCGACCGGGGTCTTCTCGGTCACGACCCGCGCCGTGTAGATGTTGACGACGGCGGGCGCAGCGCGCGCCACGGCATCGGCAAAGCCCTCGAAGGCGACTGCCGCTGCCCTCGATTGGGGCGCGGCCGTGCCCGCGGATGGTGCCTGGGGCCCGGTGCCGGCCGCCGCGACCGGCTGTGCCCCGATGCCGGGCGTCGCGACGAGCGCGCCCAGCAGCGCCGGGCGCCACCAGACCGCCAGGAACGCGATCGCGAGGCCGACCACGATCGCCTTGAACAGGAACCTCAGCAGGGCGCGTGTGCTATGCAACCAGTAACTCCCAAGCAGCCCTTTTTGCAGTTCGCGTCGGGCCCCAGCAATGACGATCTCCTGTGTATAATGCGCCCCGTTCAGTGATTCTGGAACTGTAGACCCGGGAAGCCAGGCGCGCCGTTAAGCAAAGTTTTGTCGAGGAATATGCATGAGCGAACAGGTAGATCACAGTCGACGCCGGCTCCTGACCGTGGCCACCGCCGGCACGGCCGCGGTAGGTGCGGCATTCGCAGCGGTGCCGTTCATCGAGTCCTGGCTGCCGAGCGCGCGCGCCAAGGCGCTCGGCGCGCCGGTCGAGGTCGATGCGACGGCGCTCGAGGCCGGCCAGATGCTGAAGGTCGTGTGGCGTGGCCAGCCCGTGTTCATCGTCCGCCGCGCCAAGGCGGTCATCGAGCAACTGGGTGCACACGACGCGCTGCTCGCCGACCCGAAGTCTGCGGACTCGACCCAGCCTGACTACATCACGGGTGCCACGCGCGCGCGCAACCCCGAGGTCTGGGTCGGCCTCGCGGTCTGCACCCATCTCGGCTGCTCGCCGCTCGGCGCGTTCGAGCCGAACAATCCCTCGCAGCTGACCGGCACCGACCTCGGCGCCAGCTGGCCGGGCGGCTTCTACTGCCCCTGCCACGGCTCGAAATACGACATCTCGGGCCGCGTCTTCAAGGCGATGCCCGCGCCGAAGAACCTGACGGTGCCGCCGTATGCGTTCGTCGGCGATACGCTGCGCATCCTGATCGGGGTCGACGACGCGAAAAGCGCCTGAAGCGCGGGCCCTGAGGCCCCGCGCCGCGGGAATCCCGGCAGCTTCGAGCGAAATTCACCGCATGCAAGTGAGGAATTGAAAGATGGCCGCAGTACCTGAATCCGCCAGCCCCGCCAAGAGCGGCGGCCTGGTCCAGTGGATCGACCAGCGCTTCCCGCTGCTGTCCCTGTGGAACGACCACATGGCGCAGTACTACGCACCGAAGAACTTCAATTTCTGGTACTACTTCGGTGTGCTGTCGATGTTCGTGCTGGCCAATCAGCTGATCACCGGCATCTTCCTGACGATGTCCTATAAGCCGTCCGCGGCCGAAGCCTTCAGCTCGGTCGAGTACATCATGCGCGATCTCGATGGCGGCTGGCTGATCCGCTACATGCACTCGACCGGCGCGTCGGCGTTCTTCATCGTCGTCTACCTGCACATGTTCCGCGCGCTGCTCTACGGCTCGCACCGCAAGCCGCGCGAGCTGTTGTGGATCATCGGCTGCGTAATCTTCCTGCTGCTGATGGCCGAGGCTTTCATGGGCTACGTGCTGCCCTGGGGCAACATGAGCTTCTGGGGTGCGCAGGTCATCGTCTCGCTGTTCGGCAGCCTGCCGGTGATCGGCGGCGGCCTCGTCGAGTGGATCCGCGGCGACTACGTGATCGCGGATGCGACGCTGAACCGCTTTTTCGCGCTGCATGTCGCGGCGCTGCCCCTGGCGCTCGTGTTCCTCGTCATCGCGCACATCATGGCGCTGCACGAGGTCGGTTCGAACAACCCGGACGGCATCGAGATCAAGAAGCACAAGGGTCCTGACGGGCATCCGCTCGACGGGATCCCCTTCCACCCGTACTACACGGTCAAGGACACTGCCGGCATCGTCTTTTTCCTGATCCTGTTCTGCGGCGTGATCTTCTTCGCGCCGACCTTCGGCGGCCTGTTCCTCGAGGCGCCGAACTTCGAGCCGGCAAACCCGCTGCAGACGCCGCCGCACATTGCCCCGGTGTGGTACTTCACGCCGTTCTACGCGATGCTGCGTGCCGTACCCTCGTTCGCCGGCACGCAGGTCTGGGGCGTGCTGGTCATGGGCGGGGCGATTGTCGTGCTGTTCTTCCTGCCCTGGCTCGACCGCTCGCCGGTCAAGTCGATCCGCTACCGCGGTCCCATCTACAAGGTGGCGCTGGCGATCTTCGTCGTCTCCTTCATCATCCTCGGCCTCTGCGGCATGAAGCCGCCGTCCGGCATCTACCCGCTGCTGGCCAAGATCTGCACGGCGCTGTATTTCGCATTCTTCCTGCTGATGCCGTGGTATTCGCGTATCGACAGCTACAAGCCGGTGCCGGAGAGGGTCACCTGACATGTTCAAGCGTCTCACACTGATCGCAGCCCTGATGCTGCCTGCCGGACTCGCGCTGGCGGAAGATGAAGGCATGAACCTGATGCATGCCGGCACCGACATCAACAACACAGCGTCGCTGCAGCGTGGCGCGCGCAATTTCATGAGTTACTGCTCCGGCTGTCATTCGCTGAAGTACGTGCGCTACAACCGCATCGGCCAGGACCTGCAGATCCCGCCCGCCGAACTCACGAACCTGATGTTCACGTCCGACAAGCCCTTCGACACGATAAACTCGGCGATGCCGGCGGATTCCGAACAATGGTTCGGCAAGAAGCCGCCCGACCTGTCGCTGGTCGCCCGCGCCAAGGGAACCGACTACATCTATTCGTTCCTGCACGGCTTCTATGCGGACAAGAGCCGCCCCTGGGGCGTCAACAACCTGTATCTGCCGGCCGCCGCGATGCCGCACGTGCTGCAGAAGCTGCAGGGCCTGCAGAAGCCGGTGTTCAAGCACGAAGCGGGCGAGGGCGCCGACGCCAAGATGGTGCTGACGGGGGTCGAACCGATGACCCCGGGCAGCATGAAGCCTGAGGAATACGACCAGTTCGTCCGCGACATCGTCAATTTCCTGGACTACGCCGGCGAGCCGGTCAAGGCCAAGCGACAGTCGATGGGCGTTTATGTGATCCTGTTCCTGTTGGTGTTCTTCGTCTTCGCGTTCCTGCTGAAGAAGGAATACTGGAAGGACGTGCAGCACTAGGCTGGCGCGTCCGGCCCAACGGGAGAATGCAAGAGTGGCACGTCGCGCGGTAATGACACTGTTCTCGTCTCCGTCCGACGCGTGGAGCCACCGCGTGCGCATCGTGCTGGCGGAAAAGGGACTGTCGATCGAGACGATCGACGTCGATCCCGCGCGGCTTCCGGAGGACCTGCTGGACCTGAATCCCTACCATAGCGTGCCGACGCTCGTGGACCGGGATCTTGTGCTCTACGATTCCCGGGTCATCATCGATTACCTCGATGAGCGTTTTCCGCATCCGCCGCTGATGCCGATCGACCCGATCACCCGGGCGCAGTTCCGCGTCGCACTGTACCGGCTCGAACGCGACTGGTACGGGTTCGCGCGCGAAATCGAGGCGGACCCGGTTGGCAAGGCCGGCGCGCAGGCGCGCAAGGTGCTCGGCGAGGCGATCAGCGCCAGCGCCGAGGTGTTCCGGGCGAAGCCGTTCTTCCTCAGCGACGAGTTCTCGCTGGTGGACGCGACGATCGCGCCGATCCTGTGGCGCCTTCCGGTCTACGGCATCGAACTGCCCGCGCAGGCGCAGCCGATCGTGCGCTACATGAACAGCCTGTTTGCGCGCCCGGGCTTCCGTGCCTCGCTCAGCGTTGCAGAGCGGGTGATGCGCCGATGAAGGCGCGGCGCCCGTACCTGCTGCGTGCGCTGCACGAGTGGATCACGGACAGCGGCTCCACCCCGCACATCGTCGTCGATGCGACCGTGGACGGCGTCGTCGTGCCGCGCCAGCACGTCAAGGACGACAAGATCATCCTCAACGTCAGCTTCACCGCAACGCAGATGTTGAAGCTCGGCAACGAGTTCGTCAGCTTCGAGGCCCGTTTCAGCGGCTCGAGCTTCCCCGTGCATGTGCCGATCCGGGCGGTCCTCGGCATCTACGCGCGCGAGACCGGCCAGGGGATGATCTTCCCCGAAGGCGATGCCGACCCCGATCCGAACGACAAGTCGCCGCCCCCGACGACGTCCGGTGGCGCCGCGAAGGGCCCGGTGCCCTCGAAGCGCCCGAAGCTCCAGGTCGTCAAGTAGCCCCCCGATCCCGCCGCCCCCCCCCGGCGACCCCGGTGGATCCTGTGCGCGGATCATCCGGGACGGAATGCGTCGCGGATCCACTCGACGAGCGGAGCGCCGCCGGCGCCTCCAGAGACGGCGATGACGTCGAAGCGCAGTCGCCGCTCGCGCCACTGGCGCTCGCGCAGCAGGAAGACACCGGTCGCGCGCCGGATGCGCCGTTGCTTGGCGGGCCCGACCGATGCGGCCGCGCCGCCGAAGCCCGCGTGCGTGCGCCGGCGCACCTCGATGACGATCAGCAGCTCGCCGCTGTCGCAGATGAGGTCGAGTTCGCCGGCCCGGCAGCGGAAATTGCGTGCGATGACCGCGAGGCCTTCTGCCTGGACCAGCGTGGCGGCGAGATCCTCGGCGGCCCGGCCGCTGCGCTGACGTGAGTCGCTGTCCATGGGCGAAGCAGTCTGGGCGCAGGCGTCGTGCCCGGCACGGCGCATAGCTGCCGCGTTCGTGGCGAAATGCGCGCCCATGCTAGGCTTGTGCGCATGCGGATCGATGAGTATGCAGCGCTGGATGCGGTGGCCATCGCGGCGGCCGTACGCGCGGGCGAACTGTCGGCGCAGGAGGTGACCGAGGCGGCGATCGGCGCGATCGGCGCACTGGAGCCGCGGCTCAATGCGATCGTATTGCAGGACTTCGGGCGCGCGCGCGATTGCGCCCGGCGCGTGCCGCGCGATGCAGCGCTCGCCGGCGTGCCGTTTCTCGTCAAGGACGTCAACCTGCAGGTCGCCGGCTGGCCGACCACGCACTCCTCGCGCTACTTCGCGGACGCGGCACCCCTGCCGGACTCCGAGCTGGTGCTGCGCTGGCGCCGCGCCGGCACCGTGTTCCTCGGCAAGACCAACACGCCGGAATTCGCCGACAACTTCGCGACCGAGCCGGTCTTCCGCGGCACCACGCTGAACCCCTGGGATCCTGCCGTCACCGTCGGGGGCTCGAGCGGCGGCGCTGCAGCCGCGGTCGCGAGCGGCATGGTGCCGGTCGCGCACGGCACCGACGTCGGCGGCTCGATCCGCGTGCCGGCGGCCTGTTGCGGGCTGTTCGGCCTGAAGCCGTCGCGCGGCCTCAACCCGCTGGGACCCCACCACGCGGAACTCGGCGCCGGCCTCAACTGCGACCATGTGCTGACGCGCAGCGTGCGCGACAGTGCGGCGTTCCTCGACGCCACCGCGGGCCCCGATCCGGGTGCGCCCTACCGGGTGCTGCGTTCGGTCCCGTCCTACCTCGCGGCCCTCGGGGAGCGGCGCGAGAAGCTGCGCATTGCCTGCATTGCGCATACCGTCGACGGCCTGTCGGTGACGCCGGAGATCGAGGCGCGCCTGGCGGACGCGGTAAGACTCCTCGAAGGGCTGGGGCACGAGGTCGAGCCGGCGCGTTTTCCGGCGGAGCTGGCGGCGCTCGCCGCCGGCGAAGCCTGGATGCCGCTGTGGCTGATGGATATTGCGATGCTGATCCGCGACCGCGCGCGTGAACTGGGGCGCGAACCCGGTCCTGCCGATATCGAGACGATGCCGCGCTGGGCCGTGGAGCGGATCGGGCGCATGAGCGCGCACGAGTACCTCGATGTGCGCCGGCTCGCGCACCGGATCTGCCTCGCGATGCTGCGCGCCTTCGGCGATTTCGACCTCGTGATGACGCCGGCCACCGGCAGCTTGCCGCCGCCGGTCGGCGCGCTCGATGCCAACGCGCCGGACTTCGATTTCGCACGCTGGGGCGCAGCCGGCTACAGGTTCGCGCCGTTCTCGGAACTGTTCAACGTCACCGGACAGCCTGCCGCGAGCCTGCCGCTGTTCCAGTCCGCTGCGGGGCTGCCGATCGGCATCCAGCTGGTCGGCCGCCAGGACGAGGACCACCGGCTGCTGCGCGTCGCTGCGGACCTGGAGGCGGCAACGGCGTGGACGAGCCGGCATCCGCCGCTATGGGCCGGCGCGGCGCGGCGCTGACCGGCATGCATATCGCTTTCATCGGTCTCGGGGCCATGGGGCAGGCGATGGCGCAGCGGCTGCTGGACGCGGGGCACCAACTGCAGCTCTATAACCGCACCGCGTCACGCGCGAATTTACTGGTTGCGCGCGGCGCGCGCCTCGCAGCGTCGCCGCGAGCGGCCTGCGATGGCGCCGAGGCCGTGATCTCGATGGTGGCCGACGACGATGCCTCACGGGCGGTCTGGCGCGGGCGAGACGGCATCCTCGCGGGCGCCAGCACCGCGGCCGGGTTTGCCGCGGGCGGCCTCGCGATCGAATGTTCGACACTGTCCCACGACTGGGTCCTCGAACTCGCCGGGCATGCTGGTGCGGCTGGCCTGCGCTATGTCGACGCCCCGGTCACGGGACTGCCTGAAACGGCCGCAGCGGGCGCGCTGACGCTGCTGGTCGGCGCCGCGGCCGCTGACCTCGCTGCCGCGCGCGGCCTGCTGGAGGCGCTGTGCGTGCGCCTGATCCACTTTGGTCCGGTCGGTGCCGGCACCGCCTACAAGCTGATCATCAACCTCGTCGGCGCCGTGCAGATCGCGTCGATCGCCGAGGGCCTCGCGATCGCCGAGCGGGCCGGACTCGATCTCGCCGTCGTCGTGGACGCGGTTCGCAGCAGCCAGGCCGCGAGTCCGCAGGTGGTGCGCAATGCGGCGCGCATGCTGGCGGGCGACCACGACCGCAACGTCGTGTTCAGCGGCGCGTTGCGCCGCAAGGACGTCGACTACGGCGTGCGCTTCGCGCAAGGCTGCGGGATCGGCAGCCCGTTCGGCGCCGTGGCGCAGCGTCTGTACCGCGAGCTGTGCGAGCGCGGCCACGCGGCACTGAACGAAAGCAAGGTCATCGACGTGTCCCGCGCGCAGCCGCCTTGAATCCGCCGCGGCCAGTCCCCACTGTCGAAAATTCCCACCCCCTTGTCCTCCGGAGCCCGCCCATGAGCGAATCGAACCCGTACGTGCCGCCGCAAGTCTGGACCTGGGATCAGGCCAATGGCGGACAGTTCGCGAACATCAACCGGCCCATCGCCGGGGCGACGCACGACAAGGAACTGCCGGTCGGACGCCACCCGCTGCAGCTGTACTCACTGGCGACGCCGAATGGCGTCAAGGTCACCGTATTGCTCGAGGAGCTGCTCGCGCGCGGTTTCACGGGAGCCGAATATGACGCCTGGCTGATCAGCATCCGGGACGGCGACCAGTTCGGCAGCGGCTTCGTCGCCGTGAACCCGAACTCGAAGATCCCGGCGCTGCTGGACCGCAGCGGACCGAAGCCTGTGCGCGTGTTCGAGTCCGGCGCCATTCTGCTGTATCTCGCAGCGAAGTTCGGCGCCTTTCTGCCGCGGGATCCCGTGCTGCATACCGAGTGTCTGTCGTGGCTGTTCTGGCAGATGGGCAGCGCGCCCTACCTCGGCGGCGGCTTCGGTCATTTCTATGCCTACGCGCCGTCGAAGATGGAGTATCCGATCAACCGTTTCGCGATGGAGGCCAAGCGCCAGCTCGACGTGCTCGACCGGCGCCTCGCCGACAGCGAGTTCCTGGCCGGCTCCGAGTACACGATCGCCGACATCGCCGTGTGGCCGTGGTACGGGGGCCTCGCGCTCGGGCGCCTGTACGGCGCCGCGGAGTTCCTGGGGGTGCAGGACTACAAACACCTGCAGCGCTGGGCCGCAGCGATCGATGCGCGCCCCGCCGTGCAGCGCGGCCGTCGCGTCAACTGCAACTGGGGCGACCCGGCCGAGCAGCTGCCCGAGCGGCACGCCGCGAGCGACTTCGACAGCAAGTCCTGAGGCCTTTGATCGCGGCGCCGCGGTCTGCGCGGGGCTGCTGCCGGTGCGGGGCAGGGGGTGAGTGCGGGCTCACCACCCCGACCCCGACCGATGGGCGGGGAGCCGTTACTTCGCCGCGCCGTTCGCACGCTGGCGATGGATCTGCCGGCTGCCCCTGTTCAGGCGCTTGTTCAGGTTCCTCTGCTCGCCCTTGGTGATATGGCCGCCGTCCTTCGCCATATCCTTGTTCAGGCTGGTCTGTTCGCGGCCGAGCTTCGCATCGTCACGCGCGGCCTGTTTCGCGTTGATCTGGCCGTCGGAGACGCCGCGATCGACGCGGGCCTGCTGGTTGTCGATGCGATTCTGGACTTCGTTGACGCGCGGATGGCCGGGGTCCGGCGGGGCGCTCTGCGCGAGGGCTGTGCCGCCGGCTCCAACAAGCATGGTCAGCGCGATCGACGTCAGCGGAAATTTAACAGCGTTCATGGCAACTCCCGTGGGTTAATGGTGCTGAGCAATCCTCAGTTGCCAGGCAGAACGGATGCGGCTGCCGGCGGTTGACAGCGTGAAGGTCGCGATCCGTGATGCATGACATATTTCACCCGTGGCCGGCGGCTCAGTCGCGCGCGACCCCGGGACCGGTGAGTCGCCGGACTAAAGCCCCATCGGCACGCCGTTCCTGACCTGCACCCACTCCAGTTCGCGGTGGATGCGGTTGCGCGCGTCGAGGCGCAGCCGCCCCGTCATGCCGTCGACGTCGGCGAGCGCTCCGGCGGACTTGCCCGACAAAAGCGGTGCGAGCCGGAACGCATCGAAGCCGAACGCGTACAGGCGGTCGCGTCGCGTCGCGCGGGTGGGCCATGCGGCATGGACCGCATCACGCAGCTGCTGTACGCCGGGGTCCGGCGAGACCATCCACGGCATGTCGGCGAATATCAGCCCGTCGATGTCGCTGTTCGCGGTGGGGGCCGGCTCGAAGCTGTCCGAGGTCGAGTACGCGGGGATGTCGCCGGCGTAGTGGAACTTCAGCTGCGCGACGATCAGCCGCGCGGCG
>Ga0302157_10006803_pt1 | contig 11705 bp, 12 predicted proteins | sample I_Bog_N3_3_FD_193502 | JGI IMG/M metagenome (GOLD analysis project Ga0302157, IMG submission 193502) | Peat permafrost microbial communities from Stordalen Mire near Abisko, Sweden - I_Bog_N3_3 | ecosystem: Environmental > Terrestrial > Soil > Wetlands > Peat | place: Sweden: Abisko, Stordalen...
CACGCCAGTCCTCGCGCAACGGTGGCTTTCACTGATCACTCTGGGTGAGGGCGATAGTGCAGCGTCCATCACATACCGTGATCAGATTACCGGGGAATCGCCCTCACTTTGCGCGCTCAGGCTCAGCCAGACGAAAGGTCTCGCAATGAAATTGTACGATGCTCCCCAAACTTCACGATGGGCACGTCCGAGTCAGAAGTAAACGCTATCAATTTACCAGAGTCGTTTAGGAATTTGTTGACAAGCCGCGTAAATTTGTTGATTTCTTGGTCAACAATATTGAGGTTTGCATTATATGTCTCGATCGCCTCAGTAAGGTTATTTATGAAGCTGATTTGAAACCTGCGGTTTAGCCAATTAATTACCGCTGTTGCTGACTTCGGATTTGATTCACTTAGCTTGCTCAGTATGTCAGATATTTTGCCTTCTGGCAGATTGGCTAATACATGTGTCAACTCTCCAAAGAACGGAGCGACGTGTCGATCAATATCGGAGTTTGATATTCCAAGTTGGGATAGTGCCTGCTGAACAGTGGAGCCAATTCGGCTATATTCATTTTTCGTGCGTGTGTCGGGGAGCTTGTCGTCTGCTCCACGGGATGAGGCGCTTTGGGCGAAAGCTGCCAGGATCAAGCGGTTTCTGAGTTCGGCCGTGAGCTGTGCGCGTTCACGCCTAACTTGCCGGTACGCTTCACGGGCAAGTTCTGTAGCTTGGCGAATGCTGATATCAAGGTTGGAACCTCGGGGCATCCCACCGCGCTTCGCCACTTCAGAAGTCGGAAAGGCTCCTCCCCTCGCGACTGGCCCACCAGAAATGTCGCCGTCCGATTGCGCTGTCCGCTCTAAACCGAGGAACATCGGCGTAGGAAGGCTACGGATGAACTCGACGACCTCGTAGCGAGTGCCCAGCAAATGAGCTATTTCAGGCGACGAGTATGCCGCTCCCTCAGCTACTCCGAAATACTGACGGATTTCGACTAAATCAAACTTCTGATCGATTCGTCGCTCAGGAACGGCAAGAAAGAGAGCCTTATCGTCCTTTGTGGCTCGTACAGTAAACGTCTTGCCGTCATGCTCGACAAGCACTTCCATAGATACAAATTCTGTCTCGTAAAGCCATAGGATGTTCGGAGTAAGAAGTGCGATAATAGCCCTTAAAACAGATGTCTTGCCAGAACCATTTATCCCATCTAGATAGGAAATGTCTGCATTAAAGGTAATGGCAAATCGCAAATAGCCATGGACGTTGTTTGCGGCAAATCTCTTGATATTCATATTCAGCCCTGACACTCGGTGGTCCGGTGGTAACCTTTACACGTGCGGCGGAACGATAGCATACGCATCTGAGCAAGAAAAGCCCAGTCGCCAGGGTCGAACGTTGGAAAGGAGTGGGGAAGAAGGAACGCAGAGGGCGCAAGGCACCCGCCGAGCCTATGATCACCCTGCGTTCTGCATCAGGGCATTAGCTTTGGGCTACATAAACATGGCAAAACTCCGGGCGAAAACGGAACTGCGCCGGATCGAGCCGGGTCTATCCGGCAGAAAGTGGCGGAATTCCGCGGCTACAGTTGCGGTTCCGAGCGTATGCTGCACCTGCGTGCCCGGGGTCTTGTCCCGGTTACTGGGCTACTAAACCCGCTTCCACCAAACCGAATTGCCCGCTTCGGGTCGACATCAGCCGAAGCGGCTTCCCGATGCGAGCGTCTGCTTCGCGGCGTCAATCTCTCGCAAGCCGCCATTCCGCTCCCGGCCAAACAGCGCCGCCAGCACGTGGTCAAAACTTTTTATTTTCCTCAATTGACATACACGAGCGCCGCTGCCACCCTGCGCCATCAACGCACAGGAGGGCGCCGCGATGCACAAGAACTGGCCGGAACTGGCCGCCGGCATGTCGGCGCCGCTCAAGGAACTGCGCAGCGGCGCGCCGGATGTCATGAAGGGGTTTGGCGCCCTCGCCCGCGCCGCGCTGGAATCCCGCGCGCTGGACGGCAAAGGCAAGGAACTGATCGCGCTGGGCATCGCCGTGGCAACGCGCTGCGATGCCTGCATCGCCTTCCACGCCGAGGCGGCGCAGCGCCAGGGCGCCAGCCGCGATGAGATCATGGAAACCATGGGCATGGCGATCTACATGGGCGCCGGGCCGTCGGTGATGTACGCCGCCCAGGCGGTCGAGGCCTTCGACCAGTTCAGCGCCCGCAAGGCCGCCGCCTGACTGCCCCCCATCCCGTCCAAGGAGACAGCCATGCCCCGCAATGTCGGAACCGTTGACCGGGTGATCCGGGTGATCGCCGGCCTCGCTTTGCTCTCGCTGCTGGTGCTGCTGGATGGCAATGCGCGCTGGTTCGGCCTGATCGGCCTGGTGCCGCTGCTCACCGCCGGGGTGCGCTTCTGCCCGCTCTACTCGGTGCTGGGCATCCGCACCTGCCCGGTCTGAAGCAACCAGTCTGAAGCAACCGGTCTGAACAACCGGCGGCCGGCGTAATGCCGTTATGCCGCCGCCGGGCGCTGGCAGGAAGCGCACTGGCCTTCCGCCTCGATGGTCGCGCCGGCCACGGTGAAGCCGACCCGCTGCGCCGCCGCCGCCAGCGCGCGGGCCAAGGCGTGGTCCTCGATTTCGGTCACCCGCCCGCAACTGCGGCAGATCAGGAACTGCGCCGCCTCGTGCTGCGCATGGGCGCGCGCGCTGCCGTCCACGTCGATGCAGCCGACGAAGGCCGACAGCCGCTCCAGCCGGTGCACCAATCCCTGGTCCAGCAGGAATTCCAGCGCGCGATATACGGTGGGCGGGGCGCCGCCGCCGCGCCGGGCGCGCAGCCGGTCGAGCAACTCATAGGCCCCCACCGGGGCCTCGGATTCCAGCACGAAGCCGAGCACGTCGCGGCGCAGCGCGGTCAGCCGGGCGCCGCGCTGGGCGCACAGCGCCGCCGCACGGTCCAGCAGGGCTGCCGTGCGCGCCGAGACTCCAAGCGGATCTCCCGGTCTGGCCATGGTGGTGGCAGGATAGCAGGCATGAACCAGCATGCCACCTCCCCTGCCCTTCTGGACGCCATCCGCTTCGACGCCGCCGGGCTGGTGCCGGCCATCGCCCAGCAGCACGACAGCGGCGAGGTGCTGATGATGGCCTGGATGAACCGCGAGGCGGTGGCGGAAACGCTCGCCACCGGCGTTGTGTGTTATTTCAGCCGCAGCCGCTCCCGGCTCTGGCGCAAGGGCGAAAGCTCCGGCCAGGTGCAGCGCCTGGTCGAGCTGCGGCTGGACTGTGACGGCGATACGCTGCTGCTGCTGGTGGACCAGGAAGGCGTCGCCTGCCACACCGGCCGCCGCAACTGCTTTTTCCGCGCCATGCGCCATGGCGAACTGGTGGAAATCGCCGCCCCGGAGATCGACCCCGGCTCGCTGTATGGCCGCGCCGATGGCTGATGCCGTCCCGGTGACGGTGCTGACCGGCTTCCTCGGCGCCGGCAAGACCACGCTGCTCAACCGGCTGCTGCGCCGGCCGGAACTGGCCGGCACGGCGGTGCTGATCAACGAGTTCGGCGCGATCGGGCTGGATCACCTGCTGGTGGAGACGCTGGACGAGGATACGGTGCTGCTGAACGCCGGGTGTCTGTGCTGCACCGTGCGCGGCGACCTCGCGCGGGCGCTGCGCCGCCTGGAACCGCGGATCGCCGCCGGCGGGCTGCGCCGGGTGATGATCGAAACCACCGGGCTGGCCGACCCCGCCCCGATCCTGCACACGCTGATGGGCGAGGCGGCCCTTGCCGTGCGCTACCGGCTGGATGGGGTGGTGACGGTGGTGGACGCGGTGAACGCCGGATCGCAACTGGACGCGCAGCCCGAGGCGGTGCGGCAGGTGGCGGTGGCCGACCGGCTGGTGCTGTCCAAGACCGACCTCGCCGGGCCGGCGGCGGTGGCGGCGCTGACCGCGCGGCTACGGCGGCTGAACCCGGCGGCGCCGCTGCTGACGGCGCGGCACGGCGAGGTCGATCCGGCCGCCCTGCTGGAATGCGGCCTGTTCGACGCCGACGGGAAAACCGCCGATGTGCGGGCATGGCTGGACGCCGAGGCGTTCGCCACGCATGACAATGATGGGCATCACCATCATGACGTGAACCGTCATGACGCCCGCATCCATGCCTTCTGCCTGACCTGGGACCTGCCACTGCACTGGCAGGGTGTGGGCATGTGCCTGGAGATGCTGATCGGCACCCGTGGCGAGAACCTGTTGCGGGTAAAAGGTATTCTAAATCTGGCCGGCCAGGACCGGCCGGTGGCGATCCACGGCGTGCAGCATCTGTTCCATGAGCCGGTGCTGCTGCCGGCCTGGCCGCCGGGCGATGACCGGCGCTCGCGGCTGGTGTTCATCACCCGTGACCTGGACCGCGCGACGGTGGCCGAGGGGCTGCGTGCCTTCGAGGAGGCCGCGGCGGAGGTCGCCGGACCGGGCTGACGCTCGCACGTCAGGGTTGCATTTTTTTCTCCGATCGCGCGATTGTTGCCACATTTCCCGTTGACTGTGGCGCATGATGCAAATCCAAGGGGTCGGGTCGCATGCCCGGCGCTCAACCGGAGGGAAGCCAGTGACGGCCGAGATCACCGGGGGCCTCACGTTCGAAACCATGCTGACGGATCCGCTGATCCGGCTGGTAATGGAGAGCGACGGGATATCCGTGGCCGAGATGGCAGCGGTGCTGGAAGCGGCCGGCCACGCGGTGGCGCGGCGGGAGCGCGCGCCGGAAACATTGAAGCTCTGCTGAGCACCGGCGAGGCCGTGGCCGCAACCCGCCGGGCGAACTGGGCGGGCGCACCGCGTTAGGCGTGCAATTTTTTTGCTTTGGGATTGTCGCGGCAGGTTGCGGCCGCCACGCGGTGGCGGATTCCGTTAATGATCCAATTATAACGTCGGATTACCGCCATTCGGTCCGACACGGTTTCCTGGCTGTTGGTGCGTAACGTTCAGATTTGGAGACGCAATCCGGCTGAACCGCCCGGAACCGGCAACGGCCGGTGACACAACAATGACATATCGGTTTGAACTAGCATCGAAAGCGAATTTAACGGTATTATATCGTTGCGCTGTGATGTACCATCATGCTAACCAATATGCATCCGCCGTCGATCGTTCTTCGCGCCCTGTTTGGTGTCGGAGCGTCAGGCGTCAAACATCAAGCTGCCAAGGAAACAGAGCGTGCGCAAATCATTGCTTGTGGCGACACTCCTGGCGGGAGTGGCGGGGTCCACCTTCCAAAGTAACGCCGCGTTGGCCGCTGGATATACCCTCAGCACGATCGACATTCCAGGCGCGCTTCTGACCAGCGCGGCCGGAATCAATGCCGGCGGTACGGTCGTCGGTTACTATACCGGCAACGCCGGTACTGTCGGCTTTGTCGACACGGCCGGTTCGATCAGCACCTACACGGCGCCGGGTGCTTCCACGACGCTCAGCCTGGGCATCAACGACGCCGGGACCTTCGTCAGCACCGTTTACAACCCGGTCGGTGCCAGCAGCGGACTCGTCAGCAACGGCACCACGGTCAACTTCCCCGGCACAACCGGCGTGAGCCAGGCAACCGGCATCAACAACACCGGCACCGTCGTGGGCAACTATCTGGACGCCTCCTTTGTCCAGCACGGGTTCATCGACATCGGCGGCGTCTTTTCAACGATCGACCCGGCCGGATCGACCTTCACCAGCGTCAACGGCATCAACAATCTCGGTACCGTGGTTGGCGGCTATACGGACGGCTCGGGGTCTTCGTTCGGCTTTTCCGACGCCAACGGCGTTTTCACAACCATTGATGTCAGCTTGTCCACCACAACGACCGTCTCCGGTATCAATGATGCCGGTGTGATCGTCGGGGACTACACCGACAGCTCCGGTGTGACACACGGGTTCATCGACAAGTCCGGTGTATATTCGACAATTGATTTCGCCGGGGCAATTTCGACGGACGTTCTTGGCATCAACGATGCCGGAAAGATCGTCGGGACCTATGTCGACGCCGCCGGCGTCCAGCACGGCTTCATCGGCACGGTGCCGGAGCCGGTCTCGCTGGTTTTGTTGGGAACCGGGATCGCCGGGCTTGCTCTCGTCCGGGTTCGTCAGCGGGCGTAACTTCGCATCCTGATGCGGCTTGCGCCGGCGCCCCGAGGCGGTGGCGCATCGGCCGCGGAGAGGGCTGACCATCGGGGCGGCAACCGGGGTGGTGGTTGCCGCCCTTTTTGCGGGTGCCGCCCTTGATGACGGGCCAGCCCGGAAACGCCAAAGGCGCCGCCTTGTTGAAAGGCGGCGCCCGCGGTGGTCATGGGTATCCCGACCTGTGGCCGGCCGGTCAGCTCAGCTTGCCGGTCAGCTCAGCTTAAACGAGTTGGAGGTCAGGTTGGTCACGCCGGTCAACGTGATCGTGGTGTTGTCGCCAAGCACGATCTGCGTGCTGGTTCCGCCCGGGTGGGTCGCCGCATTCAACAGGCCGGTCACGATCGACGGATTGGTACCATAACCGCTGAGGCTGATCGTGTCGGTGCCGACGGTGAAGTCGGACACCACCACGGCGCCGCCGGCCTGGCCGTCAACGAAGCGGAAGATATCGGCGCCGCTGCCGCCGGTGAGCGTGTCGTGGCCGGTGCCGCCGCCAACCAGCGTCTGGCTGCCCGCGCCGCCGATGAGCAGGTTGTTCGTGCCCGATCCGCCGGCGGCAACCAGCGTGTCACCGCTGGCGGCACCGAACAGGGTGGTCGAACCGGCGGTGCCGCCGACCGTGGCGGCGCCGTCGGTGCCGGCGAAGACCGTCGCCGCGCCCCCGGCATTCAGCAGGCTCAATTGCCCGCTGCTGCCGTACACGACAGCGGTGCCGCTCGTCACGTCAACGGTGGCGGCGCCGCTGCCGGCATAGACCGTGTCCGCACCGGTGACATCCACCAGGTTGTTGCCGGTGCCCGCGGTGATCGTGTTGTTGCCACCACCCGCGCCGATGGTGTTGTCGCCGGTCAGCGCAAGGATCTTGTCGTTGCCGTTGCCGGTCAGGATGAGATGGTCCCCGCCGGCGACCGTGGTGGTGGTAATGATGTTGTTGCCGCCGCCGGCGATGATCGTGCCGGAGCCGATGTTGGTGGTGTAGGTGACACCGCCCTGGCCGGTTTCGACCAGTTGGTTCGCCGACGCGCCGCCGACGATGACGTCGCTCTGGCCGGAGAAATCGAGCACCACGGATTGCGGCGACACAGCCGGCACCACCACCGTCGCGGCGGCCGGAACAAACAGAACCTGCTGGCCGGCAGGAACGATTGCCGACACGCCGCCGGAGGTGGACCTGACCGTGAAGGGCGTTATCGCCCCCGAAGCCAGATCAGCATTGGTGGATGCCAGTAGATTCTGCGCCAGTTGTGCATTGGTGGCGGAATCCATGACAATTTTTGCTGCCACGGTGCCACCCGGCCCCGCGATCGTTACGTTTGCCATTTTTGCAAAACCACATCCGTTGTTCCGAGTTAACATGCGATTAACATGGTACCTCCGACCTCCGCAACGAAAAATACCATTATCTTGAGGTTACATCCCTATTAATCCTTGTGCGATATACGTAACGATATGCCGCAAACCAGCCGCCGGCACTAAATTTAGAATTGAACATCCATATTTTTGCACATTGCCGGACCGCCGCCTTGGCGCCTCAGAAATGGGCTGCCGAACTTTGGCCGTCGCGGAACAATCCCCCCGAAGCCGCAGCCCCCCGATGGACGCTGCCGGCGCCCTCCCCTATGCAGGGGCATGGCCGAGCCGGAATGCAGCGAATCCCTGATCTACCTGGTCGCCGGCGAGCAAAGCGGCGATGTGCTGGGCGCCCGCCTGATGCAGGCGCTGCGCACGGCCCGGCCCGGCCTGCGCTTCGCCGGCGTCGGCGGACCGCGGATGGCCGAGCAGGGGCTGGACCCGCTGTTTCCGATGCAGGACCTGGCGGTGATGGGCCTGCTGGAGATTCTGCCGCGCATCCGCCAGCTCAAGCGCCGGCTGCGCCAGGCGGCCGACGACGTGCGGGCGCGCCGGCCCGGCGTGCTGGTGACCATCGACAGCCCCGGCTTCAATCTGCGCCTGCTGCGCAGCCTGGCCGGCGCCGGCATCCGCCGCGTCCATTACGTGGCGCCGCAGGTCTGGGCCTGGCGGGAACACCGGGTGCGCGAATTTCCCGGGTTGTGGGAACGGCTGCTTTGCCTGCTGCCCTTCGAGCCGGCGTTCTTCGCCCGGCATGGGCTGCACGCGGCCTTCGTCGGCCACCCGGTGCTGCAATCCGGCGCCGGTCACGGCGATGCCGGCCGGTTCCGCGCCGCGCACGGGCTGGCGGCGGACGCCAGGATACTTGTTCTCATGCCGGGCAGCCGGCGCAGCGAGGTGCCCCGCCTGCTGCCGGTGTTCGGCGCCACGCTGGCGCTGCTGGCCGGGCGCATCCCCGGGCTGGTGCCGGTGGTGCCGGTGGCCTCCGCGGTGGCCGAAACGGTGCGCCGCGCCGCCGAGGCCTGGCCGGTGCGCCCGGTGATCGTCACCGACATCGCCGACAAGCACGACGCCTATGCGGCCGCCTCGGCGGCATTGACCAAATCGGGCACCTCGACATTGGAACTGGCGCTGGCCGGGGTGCCGATGGCGGTGACCTACCGGGTGAACCCGCTGACCGCGGCGATCGCCCGGCGGCTGATCCGGGTGCCGCATGTGGCCATGGTGAACCTGCTGGCCGGCCGCGAGGTGGTGCCCGAACTGCTGCAACAAGACTGCCGGGCGGCGAAACTGGCCGAAACGGTGGAGCGCCTGCTGGGCGATCCGCAGGCGGCAGCCGCCCAGCGGGATGCCTTTCACGAGGTGATTGCCCGCCTGACCGCCCCTTCCGGCACGCCCGCGCAGGCAGCGGCGCGGGAAGTGCTGGCGGTGCTGGAGCAGGCGGATGCAACCGCCTCAGTAATGATGTAGGTTTTGTCGGCCGCGGGGCGCCGCTGCTTCGTGCCGGCGGAGGGTCGCCGACGGCCCGGCCTTTCATTCGCCATTTCAATCGCTTCCGGCGGCCACACGGTGTGTCGGAAACAGGACAGGAATGTCCATGACGCACCGATTCTGTGTCGGTCGTCCCCGGCCTGCCGGCCAACGGGTTGATCTTGCCCCCTTCCCGACTTGGCCCGCGGCTTGCTTTGCCCTGCTTTCAGCTTCTCGGCGAACCGGGAGGATGCAGCCGAGCGCCGCACCGTGTGGTGTGGCGGAACTCGGCATGGGCGGATGGATCAGGCGCAATGACAGGGACAAGCCAGTGAGCAATGTTACATTTTCATCTCCCATGATGGCGCGGGACGTGACGGTCTATGCCGTCGCCGGCGACCGGGGAACCATCCTGGCGGTTGCCAAGGCCCACAAAATCCCGATTCCGTTCGACTGCCAGGACGGCGAGTGCGGGTCCTGCCTGGTGGAGGTCAAACATCTCTCCCCCCAGCAGAAATGCGGCATCTCCCTGACCGAGAAGGAGAAGGAGGTCCTTCGCCAGCTTGGCAAGATCACCCGCAAGGAAATCGAGGACGCGGAAGTCAACGACATGCCGCCGCGCTACCGGCTGGCCTGCCAGTGTTTCGTCCGCAACGAGGACATCCTTGTCACTTTCGAGGGCGACCAGACATTGCCGGCGCAGCCGCCACATCTTTCCACCGCCGCCCGCATCTTCAAGGGCGGCCTCGAAATCGCCTCGCTCGATGACTTCCTGGGCTACGCCGTCAAGGTCGAGGAAGACGCGGCGGTGCATTTCGAGGAACTGGCCGCCGCGATGGAGCAGGTCGGCAACCAGGAGGTGGCGACATTGTTCGCCCAGCTCGGCCGGTTCTCGCGCCTGCATCTCGCCGAGGCCACCAAGCGGGCGGCGGCGATCGATGTGTCGAAGCACGTTCCGCCGGATTATATCTGGCCCGACCATGTGACGCCGGAACGCACCGCCCTGTGGGCCGGCGACCCGGCCTTGTCGCGCCTGGACGCGCTGCGGGCGGCCCTGCAGGGCGAGCGGCGCGGCTATGAATTCTACTATTCCGTCGCCGGCACCACGACCAAAGCCGATATCCGCGCGGCGGCCAACGAGTTCGTCCACGAGGAAGCCGAGCACGTGAAGATCCTCGAGGCGTGGATCACCCGCGAGGAGTGGAAGCACAAGACCGGGGGGTGATCACACCGGCATCCTGATCAGCCCGGAAGCCTCGGCGCGGCGGCGGCTGGACGCCATGCTGTCCGTCACCGCCAGCGCCGCTTCCAGGGCGCGGCGGCCGGCGGCGGCGTCCACCACCACCGGGGCGCCGTCGAGGATCGCGGCGGCGAAAGCGGCGTGCTCGGCTTCCAGCGCGTCGTGTTCCTTCCAGGTGATCTCCTCGATCCGGCCGCCGCCGGTGCCGGGCAAAGGCAGGCCGCGCTCGCGGCCGATCATCATGAGCTTGCGGGCGGCGAAATCCACCGACATGTAGCCTTCCTGGCTGAACAGCCGCATCTTGCGCTCGGTTTTCAGGCTGATGCGGCTGGCGGTGATGGCGGCCACGCAGCCATTGGCGAAGCGCACGCGGGCGTTGGCGATGTCCTCATGCGCGCTGGCCACCGGGGCGCCGACCGCGTCCACGCTCTCGATCGGGCTGTCCACCAGCGACAGCACCAGATCGAGATCATGGATCATCAGGTCGAGGATGACCGACACGTCGGTGCCGCGCGGCTTGAACGGGGCAATCCGCACGCAATCGATATATAACGGCCGCTGCATGCGGGTGCTGATGGCCTGGTGCTCGGCCGAGTAGCGCAGCAGGTGGCCGACCTGGAGCACTTTGCCGTGTTCGGCGGCGAGCGCGGCCAGGGCATCGGCTTCGGCCAGGGTGGCGGCGATGGGTTTTTCCACCAGCACATGCAGTCCGGCGTTCAGGGCTTCGGCGGCGAGGGAGAAATGCGTCTCCGCCGGCGTGGCGATCACCAGCGCGTCGCAGCCGGCCAGCAGGGAGGACCAGTCGAGCGCGGGGGCGCGGGCCTCCCTGGCGACGGCGGCGGCCCGGGCGGGGTCGCGGTCATGCACGCCGGCCAGGGTGGCGCGCGGCGAGGCGGCGAGCTTCAGCGCATGAAACCGCCCGAAATGCCCGGCGCCGGCAACCCCGATCCGCAACCCCGCCACGATGAACCCTCCGCTGATGGGGGAGAGGTAGCAGGGGCGGGACGTTTCGGCCACCGAGGGGGAGTTGTCATGGCGGATCGCCACGGCGCCTGACGATGAATTAACGGTATGCCGTCTACCCGTTGGATGCGTGGTGGGCGCAGTAGGACTCGAACCTACGGCCCGCTGATTAAAAGTTACATAGCCATCCCGTCCCGCACCGTCCGACTAGGTTTCGTAGCGTCTCTGGTGTCCCCGCAAATCCTTGCATTCCAGCCGATGCCCCGGTAACATCCGTCCGGTAGCGTCCCGTTTGCCCCCGCTTTATCGGTCCAAACGCGATGCCCTGACGATGCCCCGGCGGAGGTGGACCGATGCGAGTCCGGTTGACAGAAACGGCAATCACGGCGGCGGCGAAGCGGGCGGCGGCGGCTGGCATCCGGGAAGAACTGGCCGACACCGTGACTGTTGGGCTGCGGCTGCGCGTGACGCCCGCCGGGGTGCGGACCTGGGTGTGGGGCGGCCGGGACCAGGACGGACGGCCCCGGCGCTTCGTGCTGGGCCA
>Ga0302157_10006806_pt1 | contig 11702 bp, 8 predicted proteins | sample I_Bog_N3_3_FD_193502 | JGI IMG/M metagenome (GOLD analysis project Ga0302157, IMG submission 193502) | Peat permafrost microbial communities from Stordalen Mire near Abisko, Sweden - I_Bog_N3_3 | ecosystem: Environmental > Terrestrial > Soil > Wetlands > Peat | place: Sweden: Abisko, Stordalen...
CGCGGCCGCAGTGGTGACGATGATCATCGCCTTTGTTGTGCTGGCGACTCAAAAGCCGCCCGTGGTCAGCGGAGAGATTGTTCAGGTCTGGACTCACCCCAACCACGTCGTCACCTCGGGAATCGACGCCAACGGCGAGTCCATGGCCAAACAGAGCTTCGACCAAGTGCTGGTCTTTGCCCGCGTCAAGCTGATCAACCAGAGCAAAAACCCGCTCGTCCTTCAAGATGTGCTGGCTAATATCAGGCAGGCAGACGGCATCCTGTCCGTCTCCGCCGGAAGCGCGGGCCAATACGATGAGGTTTTTCTCGCCTATCCCGAACTGGCCGCGCTGCACTCCAACCCGTTATCGCCCCGTGCCACCATCGAGCCAGGGCAGAGCATGGAGGGGACAGCCTTCTGGATCTTCCGTATGTCCAGGCAGGAGTGGGAGGCGCGCAAGGATTTGAACTTCACCTTCAGGTTCCAGTACCAAGCCAACCTGGTGCTCGCCCCCCACACCGCGGTTATGGAACGGTAGGCGGAACCGGTGCGCTCTTGGGCGTTGACAGGTACCCCGTAATCTGGTTCTTTGAGTTGACTGAGTTCACCACGACCTCAAAGAGCTGCGGGGTCTTTCCGCTGTAAAATTGCAGCGGCTCATTCACGCCCTTGTTGTTTTTCGGCACGGGCTTATCATCCGACAGAACTGTCAGGTTGAATATGTTCTTCTTGGGGTCGGCCTTGGTCAGCGTCAGGCTCACCGTGCCTACCGGCTTCCTCTGGCCCTTGGTCAGCGTGAACTCGTAGTAGTTCCGGTCGCCTTTGTGCCTAAGCACATCCAGCTCATCGTGATTGCGGGCGATCAGGGTGCTGTGGCCGTCCAGATCTCCCCTCATCGACTGCAACTGGTTGATTGCTGTGGCCAGGTCGCCCTTCGTCTTGGTCAGATCCGTCTTGACCCCGCCCACGTCCGTCTTTACCCCGGAGACATCCGTGGAAAGTCCGGTTACAGCCTGTGCGGTCTGCTTCTGGGCGCTCTCCAGCCGCTGGCTGTCGGCCTGCTCCCGCCGAATGATCTCCTGGGCGCGCGCATCCATCTGCTTCTGCGTCAGCCCCAGTGATTGGCCCAGCTCCTCGGTTGCCACTTTGAGCCGGGCATCGGTTTCGCGCAGGTCAGAAGCCAGCTTCTTGTTCTGATCCCTGGCATCGGCCAGCGCGGCTTCCTGACCGTTCAGGCGGCTGTTGAGCGACCAGCTCCAGATCAGGCCGCCCAACACAGCCACCAGGGCCACGGTGATGGCCGCTATCAACGCGCCCGAGTAGCTCCGCGGGGTATCTTCAAGTACACTCATGTGTTTACCTTTCCTTCGCAGCCCGTCTCGCGGGCCGTTTGTCGTGAATAGGGGCGTCATCCTGTCTGGGGAGACGCCGCAAAAATAGGGATTCTCTCCCAAATTTCCCGAACGATTGCCGGGTTTCCACCCTCAAGGCCAGATTACGAAGCGCTGGCCTCGCCAACTAAGGTGTGAATCTACAGAATATAGAACTATTCCCGTTCGTGCAGGGAAAGCTGACCGACTTTGCACAGTACGTGTACTAAAGGGGCTTTACTGCCCTTTTTCCCTCACTCCCGTCCCAGCTTTCGTGACAACCATGGAAGCGCTACGATATAAACATCTTTACAGCACTTTTTTCGCGGGCTCTTTTGCATCTCGGGTAAAACTGCCGCATCCACCTAAGTAACCACCATAAGGGAGAAATCCGAAGGCTATGTCGACTGCTGTCGCTGGAAAGGGTTTGGAGGGAGTTGTCGCGGCAAACTCCGGGATCTGCTGGATCGACGGAGATGCCGGTGTACTCTCTTATCGCGGCATCGACATTCACGAGCTGGCCCTGCACTCCACTTTCGAGGAGACCACCAGCCTGCTGTGGAACGGCATCCTGCCCAATGAGCTTGAATTGCGCGAGTTCCAGTCGCAACTGACGCTCGCTCGGGGCCTGGACTTCCGCATCGTCGACATGCTGCGCGCCATTCCCGCTTCGGCCACCCCCATGGAGGTCTTGCGCACGGCAGTCTCGGCGCTCAGCTTCTATGATGCCGACGAAAAGGACAACTCCCACGACGCCAACGTGCGCAAATGCTATAACCTCACCGCGCAAATCGCCATGATCGTGGCCATCTACGACCGGTTGCGCAAGGGGCTGGAGATTGTTCCTCCTGACCGCTCGCTGAACCACGCCGCCAACTTCCTGTGGATGCTCAACGGCGTCAAGCCCTCCGAGACGGCCACCCGCACGCTGGACTTGGCGCTGGTGCTGCACGCCGAGCACGAGCTGAACGCCTCCACCTTTGCTGCTCGCGTCATCGCCGCCACCCTCTCCGACGTCCATTCCGCCGTTACCGGCGCTCTCGGAGCCCTCAAGGGACCGCTGCATGGCGGCGCCAACGAAGGCGTCATGCGTATGCTCTATGAGATCGACAGGGAAGGCGCCGACCCCGTTGAATTCGTGAAGAGGATGTTGATGGCCAAGCAAAAGATCTCCGGCTTCGGCCACCGCGTCTACAAAACCGAGGACCCCCGCGCCACCCACCTGCGCAAGATGAGCGAGCAGCTTGGCAAGGATGCCGGCGTGCCCAAATGGTTTGATTTTTCCCGCGCCATCGAGCTCTACATCAACGCCGACAAAAAGCTCAACGCCAACGTGGACTTCTACTCCGCATCGACCTACGCCACGCTGGGCATCGACATCGACCTCTACACACCCATCTTCGCCATCAGCCGCATTGCCGGATGGGCCGCCCACATCATCGAGCAGTTGGACGACAACCGCCTCATCCGCCCCCGCGCTGAATACATCGGCCCGCCCTATCCCTCGCCCTATATCCCCATGGAAGAGCGCGGATAGCGCCTCACCCCCGCCGCCCCTTCAACAACAGATAAAGCCCCCATGCGGCCAACGTGCAACCGTCGCGGATCACCCCGTTGCGCATCATCTCCTCGAAATCCTCCACGGTCACAGAGCGAACCACAAGGTCATGCTCCTCGGCGTCGAGCTTGTTTTCCGCGTGCGTCAGTCCGGTGGCGAGATACACGTGCTGCTTCTGGCGGGCATAGCCGTATGCGATCCACAGCTCACCCAGGCAGGTCATCTCAGCCGCTTCCAGCCCGGTCTCTTCCTTCAGTTCGCCGCGAGCCAGCTCCTCTGGATTTTCAACTTCCATCTCCCAGCCGCCCTGAGGCAACTCCAGCGCCCGCTCCCCGATGGTGTACCGAAACTGCTCCACCAGCCACACCCGCCCCTGGTCGATAGGCAGGATGATGGCCGCATCGTGTTTCTCCACTATGCCGTAAGTGCCCTTGTTTCCATCCGAGCGCAGAATCTCGTCCTCGCGCACCCGCATCCAGTGATTGCGATAAACCTCGCGGCTGGCAAGCGTGATGATGGAACGGCCAGGGTTGGCTTCGTTTGGATTCACGGCGTTTCCTTATCTCTCAATGAAAATATTGTCTGATCGCTTTTGTTTTGAAAGGGCGCGGCTATAGCCGCGCCCTTTCAAAGCAGGAAAAAGCCGCTCATTCTTCCCTCAACCGGTACTGCCGCAGCCGCCCCACCAGCGAGGCCGGACCACTCACGGTGAGCCGAACAATGTTGCCTTCATATTCTCTGCTATGCACCACCATCCCGGCTTCGATAGTCGCCAGCGCCGCACCCTCTTGCTGCGGAACGCGCAACGTGGCGTCGATCACCGGGTCGGAGTGCAGCGCGCGATCGATGGCCGTGAGCAGCGCATCCATTCCCTCGCCAGTACGCGCGGAGACGGCAACCTCGGCTCCGGCCTCGCTCCGCTCCAGCAAGCCATCGCGCTCATGCTCGCCCAGCAGGTCAATCTTGTTCAGCACTTCGACGCGCGGCTTGGAGAGGCAATCCAACTCGTCCAGCACCCGCTCAACCTGCGTCTTTTGCTCTTCGCCATACGTGGACGCCGCATCGCGCACGTGCAGCAGCACCTCGGCCTGCGCCACCTCTTCCAGCGTGGCGCGGAAGCTGGTCACCAGCGTGTGCGGCAGGTTGCGAATGAAGCCCACCGTGTCCGACAGCAACACCTTACGGCGGCTGGGCAACTCGATGGCTCGAAGTTTCGGGTCCAGCGTGGCGAACATCTTTGGCGATTGCAGCACGGTTGCGCCGGTCAGTTGGTTGAAGAGTGTGCTCTTGCCGGCGTTGGTGTAGCCCACCAGCGCCACCGTGGGCACCGGCACAGATTCCCTCCGCCCGCGCTGTTGCTTGCGCACCCGGCGCACCGCATCCAAATCCACCTTCAGCCGGTCAATGCGGCGATTAATCCCGCGCCGGTCAGTCTCCAGCTTGGTTTCGCCCGGCCCGCGCGTGCCGATGCCGCCGCCCAACTGCGACATGGCCTTGCCCTTGCCGCTGAGCCTTGGCAGCAGGTACTCAAGCTGCGCCAGCTCCACCTGCAACTGCCCCTCGCTGGTGCGGGCGTGGCGGGCAAAAATGTCCAGAATTAATTGCGTCCGGTCCAGCACGCGGCAGGGCAGAACTGCCTCCAGGTTGCGCAACTGGGTCGGTGTCAAATCGTGGTCGAAGAGCACCAGGTCGGCGTCCACCGAGGCGGCTATCCCGGCAATCTCCTCCACCTTGCCGGAGCCGATCAGCGTGGCCGGATCGGGGCGCGCGCGCCGCTGCACGATCTCCGCGGCCACCACGCCGCCCGCGCTAGCCACCAGCTCGCGAAACTCGGCAAGAGACTCTTCCGCGTCCAGCTCCGTGGACGAACGCGCCCCGGATGTCTTGGCCACAGAAACGCCCGTATCAGGAGGCGCAGCTTCAGCGTCTCCTGAATCCAGGGCATCAGTCTCCGCGCGCGACCTCGTGCGTCGCGCATCCGTCTGTGCTGTGGCTTTGCCGCGGGAGCGGAGCCCATGGTCCACTCCCACCAGAACAGCCCGCTCCGGCCCCCCGCTCTCGCGCCCTGAACCGGCCGCGGAGAAGGATCTCCGCACGCCTGTTCTATTCGCCTCAACGGCCAAAGGAGACTGCTCCCCGCCTGCTATCGCTGCTCCGCAGCGGCTGGAGCTGCGGAGGACGGCGGCAGACCAGCTTCGGGAGCCGCGCCGACCGGGCGGTGCTCGCTGTGAAGCACGCCCCGGTTGCTTACCACCGTCGATATAGCGTGCTTGAAGATCAACTGCTCCTGGCTATTGTTCTCCAGAAGCACGGAATACTTGTCAAATGAACGGATCTTTCCGGTAAGCTTCACTCCGCTGACCAGATAAATCGTGATAGGGGTCTTGTCCTTGCGGACCGTGTTCAGGTACGTGTCCTGAATATTTTGTGCCGGCTTGGTGTCCATTTGCCGATCTCCTGCTTTCCTTGGGGTGGATGCTAATGAATAGCATGGGTTCGCACAAATCAGCGGATGCAGCTTCGGAAGCTCCGGAGCCGCTATTCCCTCAATTTATTAACAATATAGAGCTTTTTCAACCTTTACAACCCTCAATTCACTCAATTTTCTTTTTCCAGGCCATTCCCGGCCTTCTTGCCGTGATGCCGCCAGGCGCCCCGTCCCCGTTTTTGGGACTCCTGACTCCACGCGGCTGCTAGCATAGAATTGTGACCGCAGAGACGAAACCGTTTCAATCCGCCACCCAGCCGGTGCCCATGCTGGACCTCAAACGTCAGTACCAGCCCCTCCATCAAGAACTCCTGAACGCCCTCGGCTCCGTCCTGGCCTCTCAGCAATTCATTCTGGGCGAGCCCGTTGCCGCCTTTGAAAAAGCCGCAGCGGAGCGGTTGGGCGTGGCCCACGCCATCGGCTGCTCCTCGGGCACAGACGCCCTCTGGCTGGCGCTGGCCGCCGCCGAAATCGGTCCCGGCGCGGCCGTCGTCACCACCCCCTTCAGCTTCTTCGCCTCGACGAGCGCCATTCTCCGCGCCGGGGCCACTCCGCTGCTGGCCGACATCGACCCCGTCACTTTCAACCTCAGCCCTGTAGCCGTCGAAGCCCTCCTCAATGGCTCTCAGGGTGCGCCCATCAAGGCCATCCTCCCCGTCCACCTCTACGGCCAATGTGCCGACTGGACCGCCTTCGACTACCTCGCAAAGCAGCGCAATCTCAAGCTCATCGAAGACGCCGCCCAGGCCTGGGGTGCTGATTATCAAGGAGTCAAAGCTGGCGCCCTCGGCGATGCTGCCGCCTTCAGCTTCTACCCCACCAAGAACCTCAGCGCTGCGGGCGACGCCGGCATGGTCACCACCAACTCGGACGAAACCGCCGAGCGAGCGCGGATGCTGCGCCAGCATGGGATGCGCCGCCGCTACCACCACGACGAGACCGGCTGGAACGCGCGCATGGACGGCTTTCAGGGCGCGATTCTCGCCGTCAAGCTCAAGTACATCGACGGCTGGAATCAGGCTCGCCGCACCGTGGCCAAGCGCTATCACGTGCTCTTTCACGCCGCCGGACTGGTCGAAGCCGGCCCCTATCCCATCCACGGAATCGTCCTGCCCCAGGAAGTGCGCGGCACGCATCACGTTTGGCATCAATACGTTATCCGCACCACGCGCCGCGACGATTTGCGCGCCTTTCTCACCGAGCGCAAGATCGGCTCGGAGATTTACTACCCCGTCCCGCTGCACCTGCAAACGGCTCTCAAGGGCCTGGGCTATAGCGAGGGCAGCTTCCCCGAGGCGGAGCGAGCGGCGCGAGAGGTTCTGGCCCTGCCCATCTTCCCCGAACTGCGCGAGGACGAACAGCAGACAGTCGTCGCCGCGATTGCCGAGTTTTTGAGCTGAGCCCGCTTGATTTGGACCGATAGTGCCCAATTCGTTCCAGGCCATTTATGCGTCGATATGGATAGGGATTTCAGGCGATATATGCGTCATTATGCGTAAATTCGGCAATTTATATGCGTAGTTATGCGTAGCTCCCGCAAATTATATGCGTAATTATGGGTGTGATGGGGATCATGGGCACGCCATGGACGCGGAGCGCCAGATCACCACGATTTTCCGGTTCGAGTGTTGGAGGCTTGCTCCACCATCCGAAACCCGTTCCCGGAGTGTTATGGGTTGGACGGCGCGATTTCCGTTGGCAGCAAGTCGGGCTTGATGTATGCGGGATCGAGAAGAGCGCGCGCGGCCTTCTCGAAATCGGCGAAGGGGCAAGGCTGATTGGCACGGCATCCGGGCGGCGTGAGAGTAACCTCGACGGGCGGGTGGGCCGGCGTGAGGGCCTGGGCTGTGCGCAACTGATTGAGGGTCTGCGCTCGAAAGAACAGTCGCACGCTGTATTGCTGCGACTTTAGATTCTGCCACAGTTCGAAGACTAGTTGCGAGTCCGGCGGAGTGTCGTCGGCAATGCCGTCTGCCTCCCAGTGCAGATTGAGTATGCCGCCCAGGTTGCAGAGATTGCCGTCATGGCCGCTGATGTAAACCAGGCGCGCGCCCACGGGACCGAGGGCTCCCGGAACCGCTTTGGCGTGCTGCGACTGCGCGGCCTGGGCTAGAGAGTCCAGAATGTGCGCCATCAGGTTGGAGCCGCGGACGCGGGCCGCCAAGGGCGTGCGCGTTATGTAATTGAAGCCTTTTGTATGCAGAGGTATGAGACGGCGCAGAGTGGTTTCGTCAACCCGGCCCCAGCCAACCTCCTGCATCGGTTTGCCGTCGGCATATTCAAGCAGAAAATCCTCCACCAGCGTTGCCGCCGCGGCCACCGGCCGGGGATCATCGAGGATGGGCTGGGCGGCAGGATGCGCGGGGTCCGGCGCAAGGATAAAGGCTAATTCTTTCAACTCAGGATTCGCAGCAAGCGAAAAAAAGGCTGCCGGATCGTTGCCTAAAGTGGCTTGCTGGTCAGCCGCGACAGCTTGCGCGGTTGGCGGCGGAAAGGTGTCGGGAACAGGCAGGAAAAGCGGATCCTTCTCGTGCCGGCTGGCGGCGATGGTGTACACGGGCAGCGGATCGCAGCCCGGCTCCAGCCCCGCGATGGTGCTGCGCGAGCTGAAGATATTGCGTTCGTCTGTATCAGAGTAGAAATAGATGTCGTTGCTGCCGGGGCAGCCGGCTGCGGGAAGGAGGCCTTTGCGGGCGAAGTCCTGGCGCATATAAGAGCCCATCTGCTGGATCGCCGCGCCGCCGTGTGGCGTCAGAAAGCCCAGCGGCACCTCCCACGCGGGCCAGGGGTTGGAAGATTGCAGGTCAAGAGCCGAAGCGGCAACTATAGGTGGACGGATGCCGTGGCGAGATAAGACCAGCGTGAAACGCAACTTGTCCTCACCCTGGTTTTTGGATGCATGGGTTTGTAGCGGGGCTACTATAACTGCTATCAGAAGTGCGGCAAAGATCAGCTTTCGCATATGAATTTATTGTAACGGGAACCCATGGCACAAAACGCCCCCTGCCTTGCGGCAGAGGGCGTTTGTCGGGCTGGCGGCAGCAAGTTAGGCGCTGAAGAGCAGCACGCCGGCGGGTTTTTCGTCGCTGGCGGACTCGTCGGCGGTGATGGGGCGATAGAAGAGCTGGTCGACTTCCAGGTAGACTTCGAGGAAGGCTGGGCGGGCGGTAATCTGTCCGGCGATCATGGCTTCGCTCAAGGGGTCCTCGATGTAGCGTTGCAGGGCGCGGCGCAGGGGGCGGGCGCCGTAGCTGCGGTCCACCAGAGTTTTATCGAGAATCCACTTCTTGGCTTCCTCGGTGACCGAGATGGTGATGGACTTCTGCGCGAGATTGGCGTTGAGCTGCTGAACCATCAGCTCGACGATCTGGATGAGGTCTGCATCGGAGAGCGCCTGGAAGATGATGACTTCGTCGAGGCGGTTGAGGAACTCGGGGTTGAAGGTCTTTTTGACCTCGCTCCTGACCAGTTCCTCGACCTTGTCGCTGACGATGTCGTCGCGGTCGCTGGCAAAGCCCAGGCCCTGCTTCTTTTGCAGGTGACGCGCGCCGATGTTGGAGGTCAAGATGATGATGACGTTTTTGAAATCGACGGTGTTGCCCAGGCCGTCGGTCAACTGGCCGTCCTCGAAGACCTGAAGCAAAATGTTGAAGACATCGGGATGGGCCTTCTCGATTTCGTCGAGCAGGACGACGGAGTAGGGCGAGCGCTTGACGCGCTCGGTGAGTTGGCCGCCCTCCTCGTAGCCCACGTAGCCCGGAGGCGAGCCGATGAGCTTGGAGACGGAGTGCTTCTCCATGAACTCCGACATATCGAAGCGGATGAGGGCTTTGTCGGAGCCGAATAAAAAATTGGCCAGTGCGCGGGCCATCTCGGTTTTGCCGACGCCGGTGGGGCCGAGGAATAGAAAACTTCCGATGGGCCGGTTGGGCGATTTGAGGCCGGCGCGTGAGCGGCGAATTGCGCGGGACAGTGCGCTGATGGCCTTCTCCTGCGAGATGATGCGCTTGTGCAGCTCTTCCTCGACGCGCAACAGCTTTTGTGTTTCTTCTTCCTTGATGCTGGTGATGGGCACGCCCGTCCAGCGGCTGACGACGTCTTCGATGTCCTCGCGAGCCACGATGCTGCTGGCGGTGTCGTCGAGGTGGTACTTGTCGCGCAGTGCGCGCAGGGTTTCGCGCTCCTTGCGCTCCTCGTCGCTGTAAAAGCGAGCTTTCTCAAATTCGTGGTTGGCAATGGCCGAATCCATGCGATGCACGATGAACTTGATGCGCTTCTGGACTTCGGTGATCTCCTCGGGGAGCGAGGTCTGGCGGAGCTTGACGCGTGCGCCGGCTTCATCGATGAGGTCGATGGCCTTGTCGGGCAGAAAGCGATCCGGGATGTAGCGGCTGGCGTGGGAGACGGCGAACTCGACGGCGGCGTCGGTGTAGCTGACGGCGTGGAATTTTTCGTAGCGGTCCTTGATGCCGTGGATGATCTTGATGGCCTCGGCCTCGTTGGGCGGAGGCACCTTGACGGCCTGGAAGCGGCGCTCGAGGGAGCGGTCCTTCTCGATGGACTTGCGGAACTCGCCGGGCGTGGTGGCGCCGATGCACTGGATTTCTCCGCGGCTGAGGGCGGGCTTGAGGATGTTGGCGGCGTCAAGCGAGCCTTCGGCGGAGCCCGCGCCGACCAGCGTGTGCAGCTCATCGATGAAGACGATGGAGTTCTGATTTTCCATCAGCTCTTTCATGATGTTTTTGAGGCGCTCTTCAAACTGGCCGCGATACTTGGTGCCGGCGACGATGAGCGAAAGGTCGAGGCCGAGAATGCGTTTGTCGGCGAGGAAGCTGGGCACCACGCCGTCCGCGATGCGCTGCGCGAGACCTTCAACAATGGCCGTTTTGCCCACGCCGGGCTCGCCGATGAGGACAGGATTATTTTTGGTGCGGCGGCAGAGAATCTGGATCACGCGCTCCAGTTCGGCGTCGCGGCCCACGAGGGGATCCAACTGGCCTTCCATGGCCGCCTGGGTGAGGTCGCGGCTGAACTCGCTGAGCAGGCTGGCATCGCGCTGACGCTGCTGCGGCTGGGCTTTTTCCTGGGTGACGCGGCCCAGCTCTTCGCGAATCTGCACCAGCTTCAGGCCGCGCTCCATCAGAATCTCGGAGGCAAAGCACTTTTCCTCGCGCAGCAGGCCGAGCAGCAGATGTTCGGTGCCGATGTGCTTGTGGCCCAGGCGCTCGGCTTCCTCTGCGGCATAGGCCAGCACCCGCTTGCACTCGTTGGAGAGCGGCAGGTCCACGGAGGTCGAGACTTTTTCGCGGATGGTGGTGTGCGCTTCAATCTGCTTGCGAATCGACTCCACCGAGGCGTGCGAGCGCAGGAAGCGGTTGGTCAACGCCTTGTCTTCGCGCAGCAGGCCGAGCAGCAGGTGTTCGGTCTCGATATAGGGCGAGCCGAACTGGCTGGCCTCATACCGCGCAAAGAAGATCACGCGCCGTGCCTTCTCTGTATAGCGTTCGAACATCCTGGCCTCCCTTGCTCTAACTTGCTCAAAAATTAGTTCAAACTTGCCGCTTGCTGATTAGACTCAGATTCCGCCCGGAACGGCGCATTTTTCGCTTATTATTTTGCGGCGCGCGCTTCCGTTTGAGGAGTATACGCCGCCGGCGCTGTCAACGGAGCACGGGCCAGTTTTCCGGCCTCCAGGCGCAGAACACGCGTGGCACGCGCGGCCAGGTCCATGTTGTGCGTCACCACAATCGAGGTGAGGCCGTGACTTTTATGCAGCCGTTCGATCAGGTCAAAGACGCGGTTGGCGGTGGTCTCGTCCAGGTCGCCGGTGGGCTCGTCGGCCAACAGCAGCCGGGGATTGTTGACCAGGGCGCGGGCCAGCGCCACTCGCTGCTGCTCGCCGCCAGAGAGCTCGCCGGGGCGATGGCTGCCACGATCCGCGAGGTCAACTTCCCGGAGCCAGTTGGCGGCTGTGTTCAGCGCCTCGCGCTTGCTGACGCCGCGGGCAAACAGCGGCATGGCCACGTTTTCCAGAGCGGTGAACTCCGGCAGCAGGTAATGGAACTGCCAGACGTAGCCGATCTCGCGATTGCGAAAGGCCGCGGCCTCCTGCGGCGAAAGCTGGGCCACGTTGACCGAGGCGCAAGTAACTGTGCCGGTGGTGGGGGCATCCAGTGCGCCCAGAATGTGCAGCAGAGTGCTTTTTCCCGCGCCGGACTGGCCGACAATGGCCACCATCTCGCCGGCCTTGACGTCGAGGCTGAGGCCCTGGAAAAGGGTGAGTGAGCCGCGCGCGGTGGTGTAG
>Ga0302157_10006810_pt1 | contig 11695 bp, 5 predicted proteins | sample I_Bog_N3_3_FD_193502 | JGI IMG/M metagenome (GOLD analysis project Ga0302157, IMG submission 193502) | Peat permafrost microbial communities from Stordalen Mire near Abisko, Sweden - I_Bog_N3_3 | ecosystem: Environmental > Terrestrial > Soil > Wetlands > Peat | place: Sweden: Abisko, Stordalen...
TCGATCGTGCGGCTGTCGCAGGTCGCTCGGATCGACCTCGGTGCCCAAGATTATGCGTCGGACCTCCGCTTCGATCGCAAGGCGGCGCTCGGCATGGGCATCACGCTCAACAGCGGCGCCAACGCCCTCTCGGTCGTCCAAGCCGTCCGCGCGACGCTCGATCGCCTCAAACCGACCTTTCCGTCCGGCGTCTCGTACAGCGTACCGTACGACACGACGCTCTTCGTGAGCGAGTCGCTGCGCGAAGTTCTCATCACGCTGGGGATCGCGATCGCTCTCGTCATCGCTACGATCTACCTTTTCTTGCAAGACTGGCGTACGACGCTGATTCCGGTCATCACGATTCCGATCGCGCTGATCGGCACGTTCGCGTTCGTCAAAGTTTTCGGTTTTTCGATCAACACGCTCGTCCTCTTCGGCATCACGCTCGCGACGGGACTCGTCGTCGACGATGCGATCGTCGTCATCGAGAACATCTCACGCGTCATTCGCGATTCGAAGGATATGAACCGGCGCGACGCAACGGTCGAAGGCCTGAGCCAAATCGTCGGCGCCGTGATCGCGACCTCGATCGTCCTCCTCGCCGTGTTCATCCCGACCTCGGTGATCCCCGGAACGACGGGCGCGATCTACAAGCAGTTCGCGCTCACGATCGCGTTTTCGATTGCCATCTCTGCCGTCGTCGCGCTGACGCTGACGCCAGCGCTCGCCGCACTCTTGATGGGCGAGGAAGGCGAGCCGCGATTCTTCGTCTTCCGTGCGTTCAATGCGGGGCTCGCGCGCGTGACCTCATTATACGGGAAATTGCTCGGTGCCATCGTGCGCCTGCGTTATCTCGTGGCCGGCGGCCTCGCCGCGCTGCTCTTGCTCACATACCTGCTCTTCATCGCGCTACCGACCGGTTTCTTACCCGACGAGGATCAGGGAATTCTGATCTCGACGCTCCAAGCGCCCGACGGCGCGTCGATCAACGTGACTGAAGACGCGATCCATCAACTCGAGAACGCGGCGTTCCGCAATCCGAACGTGCAGGGCGTTTTTGCGGTGTCCGGATATTCGTTTGCCGGCGCCGCGACGAATCAAGGCATCGTCTTCTTACAGCTCAAGCCCTGGGGCGAACGCAAAGGCGCTGCGGCTTCGGCGCAGGGCGTGATCGACGACCTCGCGCCGCAAGCTGCCGCGATCCCGCAGGCCTCCGTCTTTCTGTTCAACCCGCCTTCGATTCCGGGCCTGGGCACGACGGGCGGCTTCGATTTCGAACTCGAGGACTATCAGTCGGGCCCGCTTGCCGAGCTGGGCGCGGCATCCGGCACCCTGCTCGGAGCGGCCAACCGCGACCCGAGCCTCTCGCGCGTGTTCACGACGTTTCGCGCCTCGGGTCCCGAAATCGAAGCCGTCGTAAACCGCGCGCAGATCTCGCAGCTCGGCGCCTCGATCCCCGACGTGTTTAGCGACATCTCGACGGCCATCGGCAGCGACTACGTCAACGACTTCACGTACAACGACCGGACCTACCGCGTCTACGTGCAGAACGATGCACAGTTCCGCAGCCAAACGCTCGACCTCTCGCGCATCGCGGTGCCGAACGTCGCCGCCAACTCCGTCGCGGCCACGGGCCAGACATCGACAAACCCGAGTACGGGCACGACGACTGCGGCCTCGATCGGCTCCGGGACGGCCACCGTGCCGCTATCGAGCATCGTCGCAATCTCCCGGGGCACGGCCGCGCCGTCGATCACCCATTACAACCTCTATCGGTCGGTCGAAATCCAGGGCAGCTCGTCGTCCGGGCACAGTTCGGGCCAGGCGATCGCCGCCATGGAAAATCTGACGAACCACCTCTTGCCGTCCCGCTTCCACTTTCAGTGGACCGGCATCTCGCTCGACGAGACGCAATCGGGGGCAACGACGCTCATCATCTTCGCACTCGCGCTGACGATCGTCTACCTGGTGCTCGCGGCGCTCTACGAAAGCCTCGGCGATCCGCTCGTCATCTTGCTTTCCGTGCCGGCCGCGTTGCTCGGAGCGATCGGTTCGCTCTTGCTTCGGCATATCACGAGCGACGTCTACGCTCAGATCGGATACGTCATGCTCATCGGACTGGCCGCGAAGAACGCGATCCTGATCGTCGAGTTCGCGATCCAACAGCGCGCGGGTGGGAAGAGTCCCATCGAGGCCGTCATCGCTGCCGCGCAGACGAGACTGCGGCCGATCCTGATGACGTCGGTCGCATTCATCGCCGGCTTGATGCCGCTCGTGTTCGCGAGCGGCGCCGGCTCCGCAAGCCGCATTTCACTTGGCACCGCGGTCGTCGGCGGCATGCTCGTCTCGACGGTCGTGAACCTCATCGTCGTTCCCGCGATGTACGTCATCATCGACGAAATCGGCGCGCGCCTCGCGCGGCTCGGTGGGCGCGGCGCCGCATCCTCCCCCGCGCAACCGGCGCCCGCGAAATGACGCGCCGTAGCGGCTTTCTCGCGGCGCTCGCAGCGACCGCACTCGTGCCCGGACGCGTCGCGGCCGCGACGGCCGGGCTAGCCGAGGACACCCCGCCGATCCCGCCGCCGGTCTCCCACGCGCTGGTCATGACCGGGGGCGGCGCACGCGGCGCTTACCAGGGCGGCCTCGTCGCCGGCATGGCGAGCCGCGCCGGCATCGCGGACGGTCAGGTGCTGCCTCCCTACGGCCTCGTGTGCGGCACGTCGGTCGGCGCGATCAACGCCTGGTTCGTCGCAACCGGCCAGTACGCGGCCCTGCGCGACGCGTGGCACGCGATCGCCGCCGCGAACGTTATCGAGTTGAAGTCGAAGTACACCACGCTCGAACAGCCCCACGCTTTCATCGCCGTGCGGATCCGCGCCGCGCTCCGCCTCGCCGCCGGCGTGTTCAAGAACGAAACCGGGGTCGCTCGCAGCGAGCCGCTCATGGCGTGGCTCACCAAACACATCGACCCGAGCCGCCCCGTGCTGATGCCCCTCGTCTGGGCGGTCACGAATCTCACGACGCAGTCGCCCGAGTATTTCTACAGACTACCGCCTTCTCTCGACGGCCCGCAGTCGGCCGAAATGCGACGCCTCTTCCAGTTGACGCTCGGGCCGACGGCGCTCATCCGCGAGGCGACGGATTCGATCTTACTCCAGTCGCTGCTCGCCTCGACCGCGATTCCGGTCGTCTTCGATCCCGTGCCCCTAACGATGGCGGACGGCAGCCAAGGCTTCTACGTCGACGGCGGCGTTGCGAGCAACGCATCGATCTTGATCGCCCGCATCTTCGCGAAGAACATCGACGTCGTGCTCGTCGATCCGCCAAGCCAACGGGAAACGTTCCGAAACGTCTTCGAGATCGTCATGGGCGCCTACCAAACGATGCAACGCCAGATCCTGGAAACCGAGATGCGCGACGTTTATTTCGAATCCCTCGAAAGGCGCGCGCGTCACGCGCTCGCGCCGAGCGCGCAAGCCGAACTGCAAAGTGGCTCTTCGAATAGCGAGGTGCTCGCTCGCGATCTGCCGATCGTCAATCTCGCTTACACGCGCCCCGAGCGACAACTCCCCGCAGACATCACCGCCTTCGACCGCCAAGACAAGATCGACGAAACCTTCGCCATCGGCGAAGACGACGGCGCCCGCGGCTTCACCCCCTACGAATGGAACACGTTCCGCCTCTAATTCCCACCCAAGCCCACGCTTCGAAGGGCCCGTCCTTCGACAAGCTCAGCATGACACTGCACACCGTTGTAAAACTGAATGATTCTGTCACCTGAGCCGGTCGAAGGGCGCCTATTGCACGTTCGGCTGGGCGGCGTGCGGTGCGGTTTCGGAAAAACGCTCACCGGCGGAAGCGTATAGCAGACGTACACAACCGCGTTTTTCCGGGACCGCAGCGTGCGCCGCCCCACGCGTAACATCGCCGGCGTAACGAGAAACGGAGGCGAGCGCCCGGAATCGATCCGGACGCTCGCGGTGTGTCGTTATTTACGAACGAGGGTTAGTGGCCGCCGAACTTCTTTTCCACGACGAAGCGGAAGAGACGCGGGCCGACCACGTTGGCGTTGGTGAGACCGGTTTGGCCGTTGACGAGCGGCACGCCGACGCCGCCGTCCTCACCGACCGTCGAGCCGCTGAAGGCGTTGAACAGGTTGTCGACGGAGACTTGGAACGAGTACTGGTCCGGGAACGGGATCCGCACCGACGCGTCGCCGATGAAGAACGCCGGCACGTTGTACGAGTTGTTCGGCCCGAGGTACTGGATACCGAGTTCCACGAGTCCGCCGCGCGCCGTGCGATAGTGCATCTCGCCGTAGGCTTGCGAGTACGGGATCGCGTGGTTGTTGACGGAGTTGAAGTTGCTCCCCGCGCCGTTGGCCGAGTTACCGTTGGAACCGCTCGTGCCGCTGCCCTGGAAGTTCACGCCCGAGATGATTCCGAGGTTCGTGTTGAACGCGGTGCAGCTGAGACCGACGCCGCTCGCGACCGTCTTGCTGTACGTGCAGGGCGAGATGTCGTACGGATACGCCTGCAGTAGCGCGCCCTGGGTCGTGAAGCCGAAGCCGACGGCCGGGTCGCGCTTGATCGAGAGTTCGATGCCGTCGTAGCGGGCGTTGTCGAGGTTGAGCGAGGTCGTGGTGAAGAGCGGCACCGTCACCGCGGTCACGCCGGCGGAGCACGGCGGGAGTTTGGACGTTCCCGACGGGCAGAGCGTGACCGTCCCGTTCGAGAAGACGGCGCCGGAGACGAACTGGTTCTTCACGTTGTTCAGATAGAGGTCGGTCGAGATGATCGTTTTCTTGTCGGAACCGAGCCGGAAGTCCGCACCGACGTCGTAGCCGAACGAGGTCTCGGCCTTGATGCCGCCGAGGTTCTGGCTATCGGTCGCGTACGTGCCGCTCGAGGCGAGCGTGTACGACGGCGGCCCCGAGTTGAGCAGCGCCAGGTACGGCGGCGCGAGAGACGAGCCCGCCGAGGCGCGCAGCGACACGTCGGGCGTCGCGCGGTACGTGAGGCCGAGACGGCCGTCGTACTGGCTGTCGTTCGTCGTGATGAACGACGCGGCGCCGTTGTTCGTGAACTTCTGCTCGTAGTTGTCGAGGTAGTTCGACAGCTCCACGTTCAGCTTGTCGCCGAAGTTGAAGATGCCGCGCGCGAGATAGGTGGTGTAGCGGACGTTCGAGCCACCGTAGACGGTGAAGCTCTGGCTCGGCGGGGTGAAGGTGCCGCCCGTACCCGGCGAGTTGCCGGAGAACGAGTAGGAATCGGTGTTCGCGTTGGTCTGGTCGAACGAGAACGTGAGCACGTCGCCGTTCGAGGGGAGGAAGTGATCGTACTCGATCGACCCGCCGTGAAGCTTGTCTTCTTCGGTCGATTCGTAGTACTGGTTGCTCGCCGGTAGCGTGATCGTCTGGGTCTGACCGTTGAACGTGACCGGCGTCTTCACGCCGCCGTTCACGAGCGTCAGCGTTCCGTAGATCTGCGCCGGAAACGAGAACGTTCCGTCGGGATTGCCGTTGCCTTCATACTGCAGGCGGTTGATCGACGCGGCGTAGTAGCGACCCAGAATGGTGTCGCTCCCGAGCGTCGTCTTCACTTCGCCCTGGAAGATCGGCTCGTTGTTGATTTCGTAGTAGTCGTTGGGATAGGTGTTCTGGAAGACCGTCACCGTCTGCCCCGACGCGAGCGTCGTTCCCGCGTAGGTCGCGCCGGGCACGAAGCTGTCGCCGATCGTGTAGGCGTGGTTGCCGTTTTGATCCGTGTACGTTTGGCTACCGAGGTAGCTGATCGTCGCCGTGGTGGCGGTCGAGAAGTTGTACTTGATCTTCGCGAGCTCGGTCTTGCTGTTGTAGTCGGTATTGACCGTATCGCAGCAGAAGAGCGCGGTCGCCTGGTTGAACGGGTTGTTGATGTACTGCGGGTTCGTGAGCGCGGTCGTCGTGAAACCGGATTGCGCGAAGCCGTTGATCGACCACGCGCTCCCGAGCGTCGAGTAGCCCTGCGCGTCCTTGAGCGGCCCGGGCGTTCCGTCGAGCGCATAGTCGAACACGAAGCCGAGCTTCTTGTTGATGGTGTCGGACACACGGAAGTTCGAGAACTGGCCGCCTTCGGAGTCGAGGCCGTAGTCGACCTGGCCGGTCAGCGTGGGCGTGGGATCGAGCGTCCGGAAATTGACCGTTCCGTTGATCGCGTAATAGGTCTCCGGCGCATTGGCCCCGGGGCCCTTGATGACTTCGACGTCTTGCAAGACGTACGAGTTGAGGAACGTCGTCACATAGTCGCCGAAGCTCTGCACGGAGAGTGGGTGGCCGTCGATCAGCGACGCGGTTTCGAAGCCGAGACCGCCGCGGATCGAGGGGAACGTGATGTTGCCGGGCGAGGCATTGTTCGCGCTCGTGCCCGGATGGTCGACCACGATGCCCGGCGTCTGATCGAGGATGCGCTGCACCTGGATCTGGCCTTGGTCCGCGAAGGTTTGGTTCGAGATCGTCGAGACCGAGGCGGGCGACGTGTTGAACGTGCTGCCGCCGCTCGAGACCGAGACGCGACCGATCTCCTTGAGCGAACTGAACGTGAGCGCGGTGAGCGTCACGTTCGCCGTGCTCGACACACCGGCCACGACGGGATACTCGGAGAGGCTCGCCTGGTCGAAACCGGACTTCGCCGCGACGAGCTGATAGATGCCGGGGGGGAGCACGAGGGTGTAGAGGCCGTTCGCGTCGGTCTGGGTCGACTTGGTGACGGCGCCGGTCGCCGTGATCGAGACGCCCGCTTGCGCGACGCCGGAGTTGTCCTTGACGACGCCGGACACCGTGCCCGTGGTCGCGGCGGGGGCGCTGGGCGCTTGGGCGAGCTTGTCGTCCGCCGTGGCTGCCGCCACGCACAGAGGTCCGGCAGTCACGGTGAGAACGAGCAAAAACGTCGCGGCGCGATAGATGTTGCGCACGAAGATCTCCTCAGTGAAAAGGCGAGAGGCATGCTTTGACGCCGACTCGACTATACCTAGAGCAAGCTTATGCCTGGTTTAACTTTCGCCTAAGGCTCTTCAGGGACGACTCTGACTAGAGTGCCTTGGCCGCCTCCAGGAGAGCGGAATGGGCGCTGAAGAGCGGCTCGCCCGGCTCCGGGATGCGCCGGACGTAGGTCCCGTCGGAGCGGAGGTAGCGCGTCTTGGCATTATCGTGGTCGAGCGTATCCAGGATGCCGGTGCAGATGTAGTCCCGCAGGGCCGGATCGAGGACCGGGACGACGGTCTCGACCCGGCGGTCGAGGTTCCGGCCCATCCAGTCGGCACTTCCCATGAAGACCTCGCGCGCGCCGCCGTTCGCGAACGCGAAAATCCGCGAGTGCTCGAGGAAACGCCCCACGATGCTGCGGACGCGAATCGTCTCGCTCACCCCGGGGATGCCCGGGCGGAGCTCGCACATCCCGCGCACCATCAGGTCGATCGGCACGCCCGCCTGCGACGCACGGTAGAGTTCCTGGACCATCCGCTTGTCGCTGATCGCATTGAGCTTCGCAACGATCCCGGCCGGCCGCCCCGCGAGGGCGTGCTGGGTTTCGCGCTCGATCAGTTCCACGAAGCCGCTGCGTAGCGTGGTCGGCGCGACCAGCAGCTTCTGGTAACGCGTCGCCTTCGAGAAGCCGGTCAGCCGGTTGAAGAGGTGGGTCACGTCCGCGCCGAGTTCGGGCCGGCACGTGAAGAGCGAGAGATCCGTGTAGACCTTCGCCGTCTTGTCGTTGTAGTTGCCGGTGCCGAAATGCACGTAGCGCCGGATGCCGTCCGGCTCGTCGCGCACGATCAAGATCACCTTGGCGTGCACCTTGAGCCCGGGGAATCCGTAGACCACGTGCGCGCCCACGCGCTCGAGGTTGCGCGCCCAGTGGATGTTGTTCTCTTCATCGAAGCGCGCTTTGAGTTCGATCAGCGCCGCGACTTGCTTGCCGTTCTCCGCCGCCTCCACGAGGGCGTTGACGATCGGGGAATCGCCGGAGGTGCGGTACAGCGTCTGTTTGATCGCGAGCACGTTCGGATCGTTCGCGGCGGCCTTCACGAACTGCACGACGGGATCGAACGATTCGTACGGGTGATGCAACAGGATGTCGCCCTCGCGGATCGCCGCGAAGATGTCGCTCTCGCCTACGAGGCGCTTCGGAATCGCCGGCGTGAACGGCGCCTCGTGCAGATCGGGCCGCTCCAGGTTCACGAGTGCGAAGAGATCGTTCGTGCCGAGCATCGCATCGAGCGCGTAGAGGTCCACCTCGCCGAGCGACAGCGCTTCGAGTAGCATGGCGCGCAGACGCTCGGGCATCCCGGCTTCCACCTCGAGCCGCACCGGCTCGCCGAAGCGGCGCTTGCGCAGCTCCGATTCGATCATGCGCAACAGGTCGTCCGCTTCGTCTTCCTGCAGATCGAGGTCGGCGTCGCGCGTGACGCGGAAGCAGTACGACGCGCGGATCTCCATGCCGGGGAAGAGTGAATCGAGGTTGTGCGCGATCACGTCCTCGAGCGTCACGAACGTTTGCAACCCGTCGGCCGCCTGCATCGGAATCAGGCGCGGCAGGCTCTGCGGGACCTTCACGCGCGCGAAGTGCAGTTGCGGACCTTCGTCCGTCAGTTCGTACATCTCCACGCCGAGCGAGAGCGAGAGGTTCGAGATGTACGGAAACGGGTGACCTTGATCGACGGCGAGCGGCGTGAGCACGGGAAACACGCGCTCTTCGAAGAGGCTGCGGAGCGTATCGCGCTGCCCGTCATCGAGTTCGCCGTAGTCGAGGATGCGGATCCCTTCGCGCGCGAGCGCGGGCATCAGATCGTCGTTGAGCAATGCAGCGAAGCGCGCGAGTGACGGCCGCAGACGCTCGGAGATCGCCGCGAGCTGTTCCGCCGGCAGGCGCCCGTCGTTCGAACGCCGGTGCACTTCGGCCGCGATCTGTTGTTTGAGCGCCGCGACGCGGATCATGAAATACTCATCGAGGTTGGTGCTGAAGATCGCCATGAACTTCAGGCGCTCGAGGAGCGGCGTCCGTTCGTCGACCGCTTCCTCGAGCACCCGGTCGTTGAACTCCAGCCACGAGAGTTCGCGGCTGTAGTAGAGCGACGGATCGTCGAGCGGAGGAACGCCGTCCGCGTTCGGCCGTGCCTCGGACGGATCCGGGACCTCGGGCGATTCGGATTCCGGTTGCACGAGCATGAGGAGAGGCGCATTCGGCGCCGGGCGCCGAAACTCCACGTTAACGCTGCCTTATGTTCGATCTCTTCATCCACGTCCGCGATCACATCGCCCTCTCGGCGGCGGCCCTCGCGGCGGCGCTGGCCGTCGGCATCCCGCTCGGCGCGGCGATCGCGTCGCTGCCGCGCATTCGTGGCGTCTCGCTCGCGGCGATCTACGTGGCGCGCGTCGTCCCGAGCCTCGCGGTACTCGCCATCATGCTACCGCTCGTCGGCATCGGCTTCGCACCGGCGCTGGCCGCGCTCACGCTCCTCGCGATTCCGCCGATCGCACTCGGTACGGACATCGGCCTCAGCGGCGTGCCCGCTGCGGTGCGCGACGCGGCGCGTGGCCTCGGCATGACGGAGCGCCAAGTCCGCCGGCGCGTCGATTGGCCGCTCGCGCTCCCGGTCGTGTTCGGTGGCATTCGCACCGCGGCGGTCGAGGTCGTGGCGAGCGCGACGCTCGCGGCGTTCATCGGAGGCGGCGGGCTCGGCGAGTACATCGTCAACGGCATCGAAGCGAACGATCGCGCGGAGACGCTCGAAGGAGCGATCGCGGTGGGCGTGCTGGCGCTCGCGACGCAGGGACTGCTCGGCCTCGTGGAGCGCCGCCTCGCGGCCGCGCGATGAAACGTCGCGCCTCGCGGTGAACCCGCGAGCGATGACGGAGCGGCCCACGATCCGCCGCGCGACGGCGCTGGCCTTCCTCGGCGGAGCCGCGGCGCTCGCCGCCGGCTGCGGGCGCGATGCGGGTTCGTCGATCGCGATCGGCTCGAAGGATTTCACGGAGGAACTGATCCTCGGCGAACTCTACGCGCAACTCCTCGAGCAAAACGGCTTCCACATCGTGCGCAAGCTCGATCTCGGCGGCACGCAGATCGCGATGGAGGCGCTGCAGCGCGGCGACATCGATCTCTATCCGGAGTACACGGGCACGGCGCTCGTCACGCAACTCAAACTTTCGCCGGGCAAGGATGCGGCCGCGAACTACGCCACGGTGAAGCGGGAATACGCAACGCGTTACAAACTCGATTGGCTCGCTGCGTCGCCGTTCAACGACACGCAGGCGCTCGCAACCACAGCGGCCGTCTCCGCGCGCTACGGCATCCGCACGCTGAGCGAGCTCGCGCAGGCGGCGCCGCATCTGCGGCTCGGCGCGATTCCGGAGTTCACGAAGCGCGAGGATGGGCTGCCCGGCTTGCAGCGCGCGTACGGCGGGTTCAAGTTCGCCGACGTGAAGCTCTTCGAGATCGGGCTCAAGTACAAGGCGCTCTCGAGCGGGGCGGTCGACGTCGTGGTGGCGTTCGGTACCGACGGACAGATCGACGTCGACCACCTGGTCGTGTTCGAAGACGACAAACATTTCTGGCCGGCCTATCAGGTCGCGCCCGTCGTGCGCGCGGCAACGCTTGCGACGTATCCCGCGATTGCCACGCACCTCGATCGGCTCGCGCCGCGCCTGACGGATCCCGTGATGCGCGGGCTCAACGCGCAAGTCGACGGGCAGAAGAAAGATCCGGCCGACGTGGCCGCGGCGTTCCTGCGCCAAAACGGTTTCGCGTGACCGCTAGCGCCGCCCGCGCCGGCGCGGGCGTCTCGATCCGCAACATCGTGGTCACCTACGCGGGCGGCGACCGGCGTGCGGTCGACGACGTGTCACTCGACGCGGCGCCGGGGGAACTCGTCGTGCTGCTGGGACCCTCCGGTTGCGGGAAGAGCACGCTGCTGCGCACGATCAACCGGCTCGTGATCCCCGATTCCGGCTCCGTCGCCATCGACGGCGCGGACGTCGCGCAGAGCAATCCCGAAGACGTGCGGCGCGGCATCGGCTACGTGATCCAGGCGGTCGGACTGTTTCCGCACATGAGCGTGGGGCGCAACGTGGGCGTCGTGCCGGAACTGCTCGGGTGGGACCGCGCGCGCATCGACGCGCGCGTGGACGAGTTGCTCGCGCTCGTGCAGTTGGAGCCCGTGCGTTATCGCACGCGCTTGCCGCGCGAGCTTTCCGGCGGCGAACAGCAACGTGTCGGCGTCGCGCGCGCGCTTGCCGCGGAGCCGCGCGTCCTGCTGATGGACGAACCGTTCGGCGCCGTCGACGCAATCGTGCGCACGGCGCTGCAGGACGAGACGCTCCGCATCCACCGCGCGCTCGGCACGACGATCTTCTTCGTGACCCACGACGTCGACGAAGCGCTGCGGCTCGCGGACCGCATCGTCGTGATGAACGCCGGAAAGATCGTGCAGGCGGATACGCCGCTGCACCTCCTCGCGCGACCGGCGACCGACTACGTGGACCGCCTCATGGACGCGCGCGACGCCGTGCGCCGGTTGCAGCTGATCGCCGTGCGCGACGCGATGAGCGCGCCGAACGGCGCGGCGACGCAAGGCTCGATCGACGGCGCGAGCACGCTCCGCGAGGCATTGTCGGCGTTCGTGGAGGGTGCCGAGCGTCTCTCGGTGGTGGACGACGGGAGTGCGGTCGGAACGATTTCGT
>Ga0302157_10006814_pt1 | contig 11693 bp, 8 predicted proteins | sample I_Bog_N3_3_FD_193502 | JGI IMG/M metagenome (GOLD analysis project Ga0302157, IMG submission 193502) | Peat permafrost microbial communities from Stordalen Mire near Abisko, Sweden - I_Bog_N3_3 | ecosystem: Environmental > Terrestrial > Soil > Wetlands > Peat | place: Sweden: Abisko, Stordalen...
TGATCCACGACGTGGATGGCCGGGACAAGCCCGGCCATGACGGAAATGGAGCAGTTATTTCTGCGATTCTCCTAAGGCGAGCCAGCTGCCACCCCCCATACAGGATATGCTCGTATTCCCACTTCCAGCGGACCTTCTTAAAGTCCTTAGCACATTCGTTGAACTCCAGGAGGCGCGACATACCGCGGATTATGATTTGACGGCTGAGCTCAACCGACTGGATGTATTGAGCAAAATACTTACGGTTCGTGACGCCTTCGCGGCTTGGTCAACCGTCCGAAAAACGGAGAGCGCGGCAGTCTTCATGGCAAGCCTGCTAATTCGAAAAGATTGGGCAAGATAGCGACCGCGCGACGGCCTGGGGCGCTCGCGCCTGGAGCCAGCCCCAGGAAGGGGCCGCGCCGTCTCTCAAAACGTCGCGTATTCCAGCCCCTTATTTCCATTGGCGCGGACTTTATTTTTCACGCGCCATCGCGCCTCCCCCCTCACGCAAACCCCCTCTTCCGCAGCAACGCCTCCGGCCTCGGCGCCCGGCCCCGGAAAGCCGCGTAAGCCTCGTCCGCCGGCCGCCGGTTGCCGGCGGAATAGACGAACGTCTTCAGCTTCTGGGCCAGAGCGCGATCAAACACGTCGCCGGTCTCAACGAACGCCTCGAATGCGTCGGCGTCGAGCACTTCCGACCAGAGATAGGAATAATAGCCGGCCGAATAGCCCTCGCCGGAGAATATGTGCTGGAAATGCGAGGCGGCGTGGCGGGGCGCGATCGCCTCGGGCATGCCCATTTCCGCCAGCGTCTCGCGCTCGATCCGTTCGGCCTCGAACGCGGTCGTGGCGGGCAGGCTGTGGGCGGCCATGTCGAAATAGGAGGAGGCGAGGAACTCGGTGGTGGCGAATCCCTGCCCGTATCGCCGCGCCGCCTTGACGGATTCCGCCAGCGCCTTCGGCATCGGTTCGCCGGTTTCGTGATGCAGCGCGAAGGCGCCGAGGATTTCGGGCGTATCGAGCCAGTGCTCGTAGAGTTGCGAAGGCAACTCGACGAAGTCGCGCGCGACGCTGGTGCCCGCGAGCCAGGGATAGGTGACGTCCGAAAGTATGCCGTGCAGCGCGTGGCCGAACTCATGAAACAAAGTATGGGCCTCGTCGTGGCTCAACAGGCACGGCGCGTCCGTGTCGGCGGGCGAAAAGCTCATGGTGTTCATGATGATCGGCAGCGTCTCGCCATCGAGCTTGCTCTGCGAACGCATCGCCGACATCCAGGCGCCGCTGCGCTTTGAGCCGCGCTGGAAATAATCGCCGATGAACAGCGCGATCGGTTTTCCGCTCGCGTCCTTCACCTCCCAGGCGCGGGCGTCCGTGTGCGGCAGATCGATGTCGAGCCGGCGCACGAACGTCAGACCAAACAGACGTCGCGCCGTCTCGAACGAGGCGTCGATGATCCGCTCCAGCGGCAGATGCGCCTTTAACGCGGCCTCGTCGAATTGGTAGAGCGCCTGCCGCCGCTTCTCGGCGTAGTAGCGCCAATCCCACTTGGCGAGCGCGAAATTGCCGCCCTCGGCGGCAATGATTTCCTGCAACGCCTCGGCCTCGGCGAGCGCCCGTTGCCGCGCCGGCGCCCAGACCTGGCGCATGAGGTTTCGCGCCGCCTCCGGGGTTTTCGCCATCGTGTCCTCGAGCCGATAATCGGCATAGGTGGGGTAGCCGAGCAACTCGGCCCGTTCGGCGCGCAAGGTCAGCGTTTCCGCCATGATGGCGGAATTGTTGCGGGCGCCTGCATTGGCGCCGCGCGAGGCGAAGGCGCGCCAGGCTTTTTCGCGCAAAAGCCGATGGCTCGACGAGGACAGGAACGGCTCGATCGACGAGCGCGACAGCGTCACCGCATATTGGCCCGCATGCCCGCGCGCCTCGGCGGTGACCTTGGCGGCGGCGAGAAATTCCGGCGAAAGGCCGCCCGTTTCGGTTTCGGGGTCGAGCAGCATCAGGAACTCGCGCTCGTCGCCGAGCACGTTCTGGCCGAACTCCGCGCCCAGCCGCGCCAACCGCTCGCCGATCTCGCCGAGCCGCTTCTTGCGCTCGGCGTCGAGGCCGGCGCCGGTGCGCACGAAGGCGGAGTGGACGCGCTCGACGAGCCGCCGCGCCTCGGCGTCGAGCCCGGCGGCCGCGGCCCCTTGCCGCACCCAATCGACGCGCTTGAACAGCGCATCGTCGAGAAACACCGCGTTGCGCTCGCGCGCCAGCAACGGCGCGATGTCGCGCTCGATCGCCTCGAGCGCCGGGTTGGTGTCGGCGCTGGCAAGATGGAAGAACACCCGCGACACTCGATCCAGCGCTTTACCGGCGCGCTCCATCGGAAGCAGCGTGTTCTCGAAGGTCGGCGGCTCGCGATTGGTTTTAATGGCTTCGATTTCCGCGCGCCGCTCGGCGAAGGCGGCCTCGAACGCGGGACGGAAATGCTCGGGGCGAAAGCTCGAGAACGGCGGCGCCTCGAACGGCCCGGTCCAGGGGGCCAGAAGCGGATTTTCGTGCGCTGCGGTCATTTCCGTTTCCTCGCGGCAAATCAAACTCAGCCTTTGGGACCATTTCGTTGCGCGCCCGTCAATGGCGAGCGATAATCGCGGCAGGAAACGCCTGACGGGAACGGAAAATGGAAAGAACGCCTATCGTCCGCCGCCGCGACGGCAAACTGCCGGAAAAAGCCGTCGCCGCCTTGGTGGCCGACCTCACGGCGCGATTCGGCAACCAGATCGCCACTTCGGAGGCGGTGCGCGTACAGCATGGCCATACACTGACCTGGACCCCCAATGCGCCGCCGGACGCGGTGCTTTACGCCGAAAGTCGCGAAGATGTGATCGACGCGGTGCGCCTCGCCGCCAGGCACGACGCTCCGGTCGTGCCCTATGGCGCCGGTTCGTCGCTCGAGGGCCATCTCAACGCGCTGCATGGCGGCCTGTCGATCGACCTTTCGCGCATGAACCGCGTGCTCGCCGTCCACGACGAGGACCTCGATTGCGTCGTCGAGCCGGGAATCACCCGCAAGGCGTTGAACTCGCATCTGCGCGACAGCGGCCTGTTCTTCCCCATCGACCCCGGCGCCGACGCCTCGATCGGCGGCATGGCGGCGACCCGGGCGTCGGGCACCAACGCCGTGCGCTATGGCACGATGAAGGACAACGTGCTTTCGCTCGGCGTCGTAACGTCCGACGGTTCGTATATCCGCACCGCCAGCCGGGCGCGAAAATCCTCGGCGGGCTACGATCTGACGCGGCTGTTCATCGGCTCGGAGGGCACGCTCGGCGTGGTCACCGAGATTACGCTGAAGCTCGCCGGGATTCCCGAGGCGATCGCCGGCGGCCATTGCGCGTTCCCCGACGTCGGGGCGGCGTGCCGGACGACGATCGCCACCATCCAGTCCGGCATCCCGATCGCCCGCATCGAACTTTTGGACGCGCTCCAGGTCAGGGCCTGCAACACCTATTCGAAGCTCGGGCTGCCCGAGACGCCGATGCTGTTCGTCGAGTTCCACGGCTCGGCCGAGGGCGTCGACGAGCAGTCCCGGCGCTTCAAGGAGATCGCCGAGGAATTTGGCGGCGGACCGTTCGTCTGGACGGCCAACCCGGAGGAGCGCACCACTCTCTGGCAGGCGCGCCACGACGTCTACTGGGCGTGTCTGACCCTGCGCCCCGGCGCGCGGCCGTTCGCCACCGACGTCTGCGTGCCGATCTCCAGACTCGCCGAATGCGTCGCCGAGACCCAGGCCGACATCGCCTCGGCCGGCCTCGTTGCGCCGATCGTCGGCCATGTCGGCGACGGCAATTTCCACGTCAGCCCGCTGATCGACGTCACCGACCCCGAGGAAATCAAGCGCGCCGAAGCCTTCAGCTCGCGGCTAGCCAAGCGCGCCATCGCGATGGAAGGCACCTGCACCGGCGAGCACGGCGTCGGCCAGAAGAAAATCCCCTATGTCGAGATCGAACTCGGCGAGCCGACGCTGGACCTGATGCGGCGGGTCAAGCTGGCCCTGGACCCGACGAACCTGTTCAACCCGGGGAAGATCTTCAGGGAGTGAACCCTTGTCGCCCCCGTTTTCATGCGGGCGACAGCGGCGCGCCCACCCGCTCATAATCGACAAACGCAAACTCCGCCTCGTCGCGCGGTCCGCGCACGCCCTCTTGTCGAAACACCACCCGCCATTGGCCGGCCCCGATGCGCGGAAACATTGTGTCGCCCTCGGGCTCGAGCCCGACCTCGGTTAGATAAAGCCGGTCCGCCATGCCGATCGTCTGCGCGAAAATCTCGCCGCCGCCGCCAATCATGATCTCTGCCGAGTCGTGCGCCCGCGCCAAAGCCAATGCGGCGGCGAGGTCGTGCGCGACCTCCACACCAGGGGCCGAGAAGGCCGCATCGCGGGTCACGACGATCGAGAACCGGCCCGGCAGCGGCTTGCCGACGGAGGCGAAGGTCTTGCGGCCCATGATGAGCGGCTTGCCCAGGGTGAGCGTCTTGAAGCGCTTGAGATCGCTGGACAGCCGCCAGGGCAAGGCGTCGCCGACGCCGATGGCGCCGTTGCGCGCGACGGCGGCGATGAGGGAGATGCGCGGCCGGTTCATTGCGCTGGCCCACATTTTGGCGGCGTCCCAAAGGCTTTCCGACAGCCGCTTCCCTCAGTCCGATCCGCCGAACAGCGACCCGAGCAACCCGCCCGCGACGCCCAGCGCGGCGCCCGCCGCCACCCCGCCCGCGGTCGAATTGGCGCCCGTGTCGCCGCCGGCATGGGGCAGATAGCGCGCGACTTCCTCGGCGAGGTTCATGATCGGCATGCTTTGCAGCCAGATGTGGCCGGGGCCGGTGAGGCTGGCCAGATACAGGCCTTCGCCGCCGAACAGGATGTTCTTGAAGCCCTTGACCATCTGAATGTCGAAGCTCACCGAAGGCTCGAAGCAGCCGACGTGGCCGGCGTGGACGAGCAGCCGTTCGCCCGCCGCGAGATCGCGCTCGACGAGTTCGCCGGAGAGATCGAGCCAGACGACGCCGGGGCCGGTGACTTTCTGCAGGATGAAACCGTCGCCGCCGAAGAAACCCGAGCCGATGCGGCGCTGCCAGGCGATTTCCAGCGCGATCGACTTCTCTCCGACCAGGAACGTCTCCTTGCGGCAAATGAGAGATTGGCCGGGCCGCAGCAGCGCCGGCACCACCGTGCCGGGAAAGCGCGGCGCGAAGGCGACATGGCCGGGGCCGTTGGCGGTGAAATCGGTGATGAACAGCGAGCCGCCGCCGAACGAGCGCATCAGCCCGGAAAGCAGGCCGCCGCCGGTATGGGTGTTCATGGTGATCTGGTCGTTCATCCAGGCCATCGTGTTGGTCTGGCTGTAGACGGTCTCGCCGGGGGCGAGATCGATCGCCACCGTCTGCATGATGGTCCCGGAAATCTGATAACGCATGGCGTCTCTCCCTCGATCGAACCCTGGCCCGTCGTCATGAACCGACGAAGTCAGGTCGTGGTGGATTTGAACTTGCTCATCAAATACGGCCCCGACCTGACCGGGGCATATTGCGCCATTTCCCCATCGGCAAGGCAAGAGGGCAGGGCGACGATTTCCGCGTCCCAGTTCGGCTGGTGAAAGAAGGCCAGGGACTGGCGACGGTTTTGGGCGCCGCTCCCCGGCGGCGGGTTGACGACGCGGTGCAAGGTGGAAATCCAGCGGTCGTTGGTCCAGCGCGCCATGAGGTCGCCGAGATTGATGACGAAGGCGCCGGGAATCGGCCGAACCTCGGTCCATGCGCCGCCGGGGCTGAGGATTTCCAGGCCCCGAGAGCCCGGCTCGGGCAGCAGGATCGTCAGGCTGCCGTAGTCGGTATGCGCGCCGGCGCGGATTTGCCCGGGCTCGGGCGTCCTCGTCAGCCCGGGATAATTTAATGCGCGCAGAGCGCTGATGGGCGCGGTGAGGAAGGGCGCGAAAAATCCCTCGTCCAGCCCGAGCGCGACGGCGAAGGCGCGCATGATCCGCACGGCCAAGCCCTCCATCGCCCGATAATAGGCGAGCCACGCGTCGCGAAAACCGCTTGGGCGTTCGGGCCAGATCGTCTCTGCGTAGCAGAACGCCAGCGCCTCCGGGTCGCGCAGGCCCTCCGGCGCGCTCGACGGCCCGCCGTTGAAGCTTTCCTTGAGGTCCGGGGCCGAGTCGACGTTGCGCGATCTGGCCAGCGATTCCCGCTCCGGCCCGAGATAGCCGTAGGGATAGCCGGAGTAGGGCGCGCCGGCCCGTTGCTTTTCTTCCGCGGGCAGATCGAAGAAGGCGCGGGCGCCGTTCCAGGCCGCGGAAATCGTCGTCTCAGGCACGCCATGGCCGGCGACGGCGAGGAAGCCGGTCGAGCGGCAGATGCGATCGAGTTCCACGCCGATCGCATGCCGGGCGGGAGGCTCGGCGCGCTCGAAGGCGGAGAGATCGAACAGCGGAAAAGACGACATGCAAAGTCCGTGTCGGGGGCTCGACGCGACGCCGAACCAGCGTCCTTGGGACGCGAGCGCCAAGACTAGCGCAAAAACCGCGGGCGTGAACAGGGCGCCGGAGGGTCGGGTCTAGGCTCCCGCGGGCGACCGCTTCCAGGCGGCCGCGGCATTGCCTGACGTCGACGGTTGACTTGATTCCACAGCGCCGTCGGCCTATAATTAGCCAAGCTATTGGAAAAGCAGATAAAAGACATGCAGTCTCCAGGGGATCAGCATCTGCGACAGGATGTCCGCTCCGGAACTGCCGATGAAGTGCGATTTGGCGCCTTCCGATATCTTCCTGATCATTCGCTGCTGCTGAAAGACGGCAAGCGCGTCCGCATAGGCAGTCGCGGCCTATGTTTGCTGAAGGTTCTTGCCGCCAACCCTGGGCAATTCGTTCCCAACGACTTGCTCATCGCAGCCGCATGGCCGAACACCCGCGTCGACGACACCAACCTCAGAGTGCAGATGACGGCGTTGAGGCGATTGCTGAGCGTCGAAGGCGACGATATGAGAATTGCGAACGCGCCAGGGCGCGGCTACGCCTTGATGATCGCCCCAGGAGAATCGGATACCGGCGACTGGCCGGCGAGACCTCTCGACGAGCCATCGCCGACAACCATTTTACCCGCGCAGCTTACTTCGCTGGTCGGCCGCGAAGACTCGGTCGCCACCGTCGTCAAGCATTTGTCGGCGCGGCGGGTTGTCTCCGTCGTCGGTCCCGGCGGCATCGGCAAGACAAGGGTGGCGATTGAAGCCTGCAGCCGATTGATCGATGAGTCCCACCTGCGAATCTGTTTCGTGGATCTTTCTCCTTTGTCGTCGGGCGAGTTCGTCGCCAGCGCGGTCGCTTCAGCGCTGCTGATCAACGACGAGTCCAAGACCGCCCCAATTGAGAAGATCGTCCTGGAACTGCAGCGGAGCCCCATCCTGCTGGCGCTCGACAATTGCGAGCACGTTCTGGATACGGTCGCTACGCTCTCCGAGGGATTGCTTCGCGCCGCGCCGGATCTCCGAATCCTGGCCACGAGTCGCGAGCCTCTCCTGGTCGACGGCGAAGTCATCGTGCGTTTGGCGGGTCTTGGCGGACCCGGAGACGGCGCCGGGCCGATTACGCTGGCGCAGGCGCTGGTTTTTCCCGCGATCAGGCTGTTTGCGGAGCGCGCGGCGGCCGGTGTCGACAAATTGTCTTTCAAAGACTCGGACGCCCCTGCGCTGGTCGAGATATGCCGGCGTCTCGACGGCATTCCGCTGGCGATCGAACTGGCGGCGGCGAGAGTCGCCTCGTTGGGGGTCCAGGGCGTTGCGACGCTATTCCGCGACCAGATCGCCACGCTTTCGGTGGGACGCAGAGCTGCGCCGCCACGACAACGCACGATGAGCGCTACGCTGCAGTGGAGTTACGACAAGCTGTCGAACGAAGAACAGATTCTGCTGGTCCGATTGTCGGTATTCCGCTCCATGTTCTCACTTGCCGGCGCGCAGGCGGTGAACCCGGCGCCGCCAGAGCGGACGATCCAACTCCTTTCCGACTTGGTCGCAAAATCACTGGTCGTCATCGATCACCAGCGCGCGGCCGCGCGCTTCAGGCTTCTCGAAATAACGCGCGGATTCGCCGAGGAGAAACTGCAAAAATCGAAAGACGGCGCTGACGTTTGCAGGCGACATGCGGCGCACCTCGTTGCGCTGTTTGCGGCCGAACGGACCGGCGTCCCAACCGACTCGTGGTTGGATCGCCGTCAGGAATTCCGTTCGAGGGTGGATGACGTGCGCTCGGCCATCGATTGGAGTTTGTCGCCGTCTGGCGACTCGCGGCTGGGCATCCGTCTCATCATTGATTCGGCTCCCATGTGGGTCAGCCTTGCCATGCTCGGCGAATTTGTCGCAATCATCGACGGCGCTTCTGATCGGCTCTGGCGGGACCCCGGCATCGACTCCAAGGACGCGATCTGGCTCGCCCCCAGCCTTCACCTTGCCAAGTACAACGTCGCAGGGGTCTCGGCCTCGATGGCCCCGATGTTGACGAAGGCGCTGCAACTCGCCGAGCAACAGGGGGACCGCCCTTGCCAACTCACGTGTTTGTGGGGGTTGTTCGGCGCCCGCCTGACGGAAGCGCGCTACAAGGATAGCCTCGGCCTGGCGCTTCAACTGGCTGAGCTGACGCCGCAGGCGGCCGACTCGATGCACAACGCGATGGGCCACAGGGTCGTCGGGCTCGCTTCGTGGCGAAACGGCGATCTGGCGGGGGCGCGCCCACGCGTAGAATTCGCCCTCGATCCTTTCGATCCGAACCCGGACTCGCCCGCCAACCAATCGCTGATCTACAAGCACGAAGTCACGGCACGCGCCAGCGCGTCAAACCTGTTTTGGCTCGCCGGCTTTGCCGATCGGGCCGTCGCGCAGGCCGCCGAAGCCATCGTACTCGGACTCGAGCATGACGTCCTCGGCCTCTGCTACAGCTTGGCGCAAGCGATCACGCCGCTTGCATTCTGGATCGGCGATCTCGCCCAGGCGCGCGCGCACACCATGATGTTGATTGATCTGGCAAGCGACAGTGGCCTTGTTTTCTGGCTGCAATGGGGGCGCTGTTACGAATGCGCGCTGCAGCGGCTCAACTCGAACCTCCACCACGGCGCGGACTTCATCGAAACGAACTCCGCGTCGCTGTGCGGTCTGCTCAGGCACATACTCGCGACCATCCTTCGCGACGCGCCTGACTCGAGGGAGGACCCCGAAGTGCCGCAAATTCATTGGTGCGCGGCGGAACTGCTGAGAGTCCGGGCGCTTGCGTCATTGCAGAAAGGGCAAAAGGCCGCCGCCCAGAAACAACTCAAAGAGGCATTGGCTATTTCCCGGCGCCAAGGCGCATTTGCCTGGGAACTCAGGGCGGCGACCACGTTGGCGGAGTTGTACGTTGCGGAAGCGAAATGGCAGGCGGCCCGCAATCTGCTCGCGCCGACGGTAAAGCGAGCGACCGAGGGCTTTGAAACCCGCGATTTTCTTCAAGCGGCCAAGATCATGGCCAGAATTGACGCGGCGTAACCGACATGAAATTTTGTGCGCGCTCGCGCGATTGTCTCTTACGTGAGGGCGCTCTGAGTGTCGGGAAGCTGAACGAGATTGAGCATCGCCAATGCGCCGCCGGGTGACCGCTGCAGGCGACCGCCGACCGCCAGTGAGCCCAGATCAACCGCGGCAAATCCCAAACAAGCGATGAGCGCGGCTACTTTTCGTTTCGCCCGTGCGTGGTCGCCCGAATAGAAAATCACTCTCCTGCCACCGGCTTCCCCCGGAGGCCGCGCGAGCACAGTCGCAGGCAAGGTATTGAACGCTCTAACGACGTGCGCTCCCGGCGCAAGCTCGACGATCCGCTCATTCCACGAGAGGTCGGCCTTGTCGAGCGCCATCGAGTCTCCCGCGCTCGCCGGGTTCGTCGCGTCGATGATGATCCGGCCTTCCCAATCGGGCGCACACGCCATCATCTCTGGAACACGCGCCCACGGAATTGCTATCACGACGATCTCCGGAGCGACGGCCTCTTCCAGCGTCGAGGCTCGGATGGTCGGTCCGAGCGTCCGGGCGACCTCATCGAGGGTCGCCGGCGCGCGGCTGTTGCAAATCACGCAGCGGATCCCGCAACGAGAGAAGTGACCGGTGATCGCTTTCCCGAGCGCTCCGGCGCCAACTATGCCGACTTTCTCTTCTCGCAACCCACCCATGGGACTCGTGCCTTGGCAAGGACCGCGCAGGCGAGCGTCGCTCAACTCGCGAGCGCCCCGGACTCGTAGCACGTATGGCGCCGTTTGACGCGTAAAACGGTGTGAAACAGTGTATGTTGCGAGGTTTCGCACCGTTTAACTTCAAGTATTTCTGACCAGAATGCATATTTATTGTGCAATCCACGATTGGCTTGGCTGGCGACGAGTTCAACTCGCGGACCAAATTAGAAATCAAGGGAGATCAGAATGAGCATACTTTACAAGACCGCCCTGACGCTGGCTGCTGGAGCCGCAATGCTCGGGGGGCTCGCCGCAGCCCACGCCGCCGGCCCGAGCGGCGTCAAGAACATCGTTCTCGTACACGGCGGCTTCGTGGACGGGTCTGGCTGGGAGGGCGTCTACCAAATCCTGCAACGGGACGGCTACGATGTGACGATCGTCCAGAACCCCACCACGTCCCTCAATGACGACGTGGCCGTGACGAGGCGCGCTATCGATGCGGCCACGGGCGATGTAATTCTTGTCGGACACTCCTATGGCGGCGTCGTGATCACCGAAGCCGGCTCCGACCCCAAGGTCGCGGGTCTCGTATACATCACCGCCTTTGCGCCCGATGCCGGCGAGTCCGTTTCGAGTCTGATCGCCAACCCGCCCCCGGGCGCGCCGGTTCCGCCAATTCTACCTCCGGTGGACGGGTTCCTGTTCCTGGACAAAGCCAAGTTCGCCGACTCGTTTGCCGCCGACGTTCGTCCGGAGGAGGCGTCCTTCATGGCGGCCTCGCAGGTCCCTTGGGGTCTAACGGCCTTGGAAGGCAAAGTCACCGCCCCCGCCTGGAAGGTCAAGCCGACCTGGTACCTCGTCGCCACCGCCGACAAGATGATCCCGCCGCCGGCTCAGCGTAAAATGGCCGAACGCGCCAAGGCCATGACGGTCGAGGCGGCCGGAAGTCACGCCATTTACGTTTCGAAGCCTGAAGTCGTGGCAAAGCTCATTGAAACCGCGGCTACCGATGCGGCCAAGGTCGTGAAGAAATAGCGACCGACCCGCGCCGTCGTCAGAATGCGCGGCCCCATGGCCTGGGGGACTGCGCCGGGTCGGACAGAAGCGCTGTCCGACCCGATAGCTGCCTTTGGGCGGACTTGAGCCTTCAAACTGACCTTCCGGGGTCCGCCAGCCGCCCGCGGCAGCCGATCCGGCCCTTCGCCGAGACGTCCGTTTCGGAGACACGGCGAATCTCGGCTCAACATCCGTCTCGCGCGCACTCGTGCCGCGCCCGTGCTCCGGCAGCGGCAATGCAAACCGCAGCGCCGATGGCTTGCGTAGGCGCGAACCCGTTGACTAAGGAAAATCGCAGACATAACCGCTCCATTTCCGTCATTGCCGGGCTTGTCCCGGCCATCCACGTCGTGGATCATCAATACTATGGAAGATTATCATAATCGGATCGAGTGCTGCAGGGAGATCGTGACAAACCTTCCCATCTTCTT
>Ga0302157_10006825_pt1 | contig 11679 bp, 11 predicted proteins | sample I_Bog_N3_3_FD_193502 | JGI IMG/M metagenome (GOLD analysis project Ga0302157, IMG submission 193502) | Peat permafrost microbial communities from Stordalen Mire near Abisko, Sweden - I_Bog_N3_3 | ecosystem: Environmental > Terrestrial > Soil > Wetlands > Peat | place: Sweden: Abisko, Stordalen...
CATCCCACTGCACCTCATCTTGGAGGAAGACCGGCATGTCATGGATAAAGATGTTGGAGGCGAAAAAAGCTTCCCAGATGTGTGGCACCCACCGGTCATCGAGCACGTCGATATCGGCACCGTACTCCGCCTCTCCGCCGGCCGGGCACTTAAGATACAGGAACGCTCCCGAACTAATGCGGTGACGGCCCATGCCCCAGGAGGACTTCGGCCAGCCACGGCGCTCCATGTAATTCTTGCCAACCATTAACTCATCGATATCCTCCACACCGTAGTTGGCGTGATGGAAGCTAATGCTGCCGTCGAAGCCGAGAGCATGATTGGATGCGTCCGCGATGAAAATATTGTGATGATCCGGCGCCCCCGAGGCACGCGCGTAAACCCCTGCGCCGATCTGGATCTCCGCCAGCCGGAAACCGAGCCGGTCGCGGTAGAAGTCCAACACCTGGTTCACGTCCGGGAACGCCCAGACCACATGATGGATGCTCGTGGGAATGGCTCGTCTAATCCACTTACGCACTTGGTTGACACGGTTGATGTTACCCGGCGAATTGAACGGCGTCGGCGCTGTATGCACAGGCAGCTTGCGCCATACCTTCAATCCGATAGGCTGGCCAAAGGCAGCGACAAAACGAGCAGTGCCATCAGCATCCACATGCACTTCGTGGTCGCGCCGCAGGTCCGCCAAGAGATCGTCTAAGCTCTCCTGCGAGTCAACGCCCCAGATGCACTCCCGAACACCAGTACCGATCTGTTTAGACGGCAGGAACCATGGATCATCAAGCTTGCGGATGTAGACATGGCTACCCTCCGACAGCCGGAAAGTGGCCAAGCCTTCCGATACCTTGAGCAGCGGCAGACCGAAGTCCTCAAAGAAGCGGAGCGAGTCCGCAAAGTCTTTCTCTTCTACACCATATACGAGCGATTCAATTCCGATGATGGACATGGGTCTCTCTCCTTTATTTATTGGATAAAGCAATACGATTCATATCGGTACATCGAGGCTCCACTGCACAGCAATGTGCAAGCTCGGGGCCGCGCGCCACCTATGCATTCACTGCGATTCGGCCACCTTGGCGATCCCCGGTTTCGCGCGAAACCGCTGGGCATATCTCGTCCGTGAGTTCGCGCACCAGCCGGCGAAGCTCTTCTTCCGAACGCGCCACACCATAAACATAGCGGTCAGGTCGAACCAAAGCCGCCAAAGCATCAAGGCCGTTCAGCCAGTCGCTCAGCAGCCCCTCACGCTCCTCCAAAAGCAACCCGTTGCAGGTGTCGCCGACCGTCGGCATCGTCGATGGACGAACCCGGATCAATCGCCCTCCCAACATCTTCCAGCGATCATTAGTCTCTTCGTCGAGCAGACCAAGACTCTCGCCCGAAGTCGTGACAATGGCAAAGTTTGTACCCACGACGTCATCGAGCCGCTGCCAATCCGAACCAGCCTCACGCACCCAGGGTTGTAAAAACAGCTCACCCGCGCCAGGCGTCGGCACACCATCAGTGTCATAATCGATGAGACCGGTCTCCAGGCCCGGGATGAAACGCGCCCGGACTGTCTCCGCCCTGCCAGAGATGAGATCGGCCTCCAATCGTTTGTCGCGCTCACGTGCGGCCTGCTCGTCCAGCTCACCGATAATGAGACCGAACGCCTTGGCGTGCCCGACGACAGTACGCACGTGGCGCTTGCGCTCTTCGGTGTAGGTGTCGAGAAGTTTAAGCGCGGCACCGCCGCGCATCACCGCGTCCAGCTTCCACGCAAGATTGAAGGCATCGCGCACCCCTGCACATAGCCCCTGGCCGAGAAAGGGCGGCATCTGATGCGCCGCATCACCGAGCAGAAACACACGCCCGTGGCGCCATTGCTGGACCACCAGCGCGTGGAAGCGGTAAATGGCGGTACGGCAGTGCTCCAAGCCACTGGTATCGACGAACTCCCCGAGCACGCGCCAAACCTTAGCGTGATTCTGGAACTGCTGTGGCGTCTCGCCCGGCAGCATTTTGATTTCCCAACGCCGTAGCGCGCCTGGGCCTACGATGTAGGTACCCGGCCGTGACGGCCGGCAGTACTGTGTGCAGCGTTGTGGCAGTTCGACCGCTCCGCGCACCCAGACATCCACCACGAGCCACCACTCGTCGAAAGCCAGGTCTTCGATCAACGGCGAGAACTGCTTGCGCACAGTGCTGCTTGCGCCGTCGGCAGCGATCAGCCAGCGCGCGCGCAGCGTGTGTGTGGTGCCATCGGTGAGGCGGCGCACTCGGGCCTCCACGATATCGGCATCCTGGTTCACATCCAGCAATTGGTGCTGCAACAGGGTCTGCACCGACGGCATGTGCTGTATCGCACGCCGCATCGTGGCCTCCAGCTCCGGCTGCACGAACATCCAGTTCTGTACCCAACCCAGCGGCTCGTCCGGCCCTGGATAAAAACGCTTGATGACCTGCCCTTCGAGACCGGTGTAGTCGGTACCAGGATGCGGCATGGACATCGCCACCACTTCGTCGGCTATACCGATTTCCTGCATCACACGCAATGCCTCATGATCGGCGGTGATAGCTCTCGGTTTGTCGTAGATAGCGGCCGCCTGATCGAGCACTGCAACGCGCCAGCCGCGCCGGCCCAGCAAGCCGGCGATCGTAGCTCCGGCCGGTCCGTAGCCGGCCACGATCACATCCAGTGGTTCGACCGGAATATCCTGGCTGTCTGCCATTTCCGTCTCCTTCATGTGGATTCTTATGTTGTAAAACGACTGCCCTCAGCCCTCAGACCGGCCGCGTGTAGCCAGTTTTTGCGCCAAACAGCTTCTCGCGTTGCGACCAGTCGTGGGTTTGTTCCCATAGGGAGAGCACTTCCGGAGCTTCGTCGACGAAGCTCTGCAGACGCTTCTGATCGTGGCAGGTACGGACCGTAAGCTCCAACCGATGTCCCGAGGGGTCAAAAAAGTAGATCGATTCAATGAAGTCGTCATGATTAGTTGGCCCGATCACCCTCAAGCCCTTGGCCTCAAGGTCCGCCTTGGCCTGGAGCAAAATTTCCTCGTCCGCCACCTCGAAGGCGAAGTGCTGAATCCAGCCAGGAGTCTTCGGATCGCGCCCGGAAACCTCCCCCTCATCCAGCGGACATTCAAAAAACGCGATGTGGCTGCCATCTTCCATCTCGAAGAAGATATGAATATGCGGGCTGTACTTGCCGGTAGACGGCACATGATCTTCACCCATCGCATGGGTAAAGCGCAGGCCCAGAATATTGGTGTAAAACTCGACCGTCTCGCGCGCATCACGGCAACGGAAGGCAGCATGATGAAGTTTCTTGCACAGCATGGTGTAGTCTCCTCACAGGTTGGGTCTGGGACAGTTCAGCTCTGCCAGGTCGGCGTGAAAAACGGGGCAGGTACAAGGATGCGAGACTCCTGGCTCACAAGCAGAGGCATGATCTTGCGGATGTAAGCCTTGAAGGCTTCATCGGCGAGCAGCACCACGCGGCGCTGCTCTCGCTCGGCGAGATCGGCGTAGGCCCATAGATGAATGACTTGGTTGAGCTCACCTATTTCACTACGGTAGTAGCCCACCATACGACCCAGAATGCGTCTCTGGATCGGTAAAGCCTCTGCCTCGTACAAAGCCAAGTACGCATTTACCTGGCCCGGATGAGTTGTGTAGGTGCGCTGCTCGACGATCATCTCAACTTCAACCTTTCACAATAGTTTGATCGATGGCGCCGAACACCGAGGCGCCGAACGCATCGAATGCCTCAATGCGCACACGGTCGCCGAAACGAAGCCAGGAGGTGAGCGGCGCGCCATGAATGCTTTCCTCGTGGATCCGTGCCTCGGCGATGCAGCCGAAGCCGACGCTATCGTCCTGGTTGGAAATCGACCCGGCACCGATGATCGTGCCAGCCGACAGCGTGCGCGTGCGCGCCGCATGGGCGATGAGTTGTGGGTAGTTGAAGAACATGTCGCGTCCAGCGTCGGGCTCGCCCATCTTCTCGCCGTTGACACTGGAGCGCACACGTAGCGTGAAACACTCACCGTCGAAGGCCGCTCCCAATTCATCGGGTGTCAGCGCTACGGGCGAGAACGCGCTAGTCGGCTTGGCCTGCAGGAAGCCGAACCCCTTGGGCAGTTCGGTACGCGTCAGCGCACGCAATGTGTAGTCGTTGAGCAGCATGACGAGCCGGATGTGACTCGATGCCTGCTCCACCGTCGTCCCCATTGGTACTTCGTCGGTAACAATGGCGATCTCAGCCTCGTAGTCGAGCTCCAGGTTTTCATCGGGCAACAGCAGCGGATCATGCGGGCCACAGAAGGCGTCCGACAGTCCCTGATACATCAACGGGTCAGTCTTGTAGTTCGGGGGCATAGCCGCGCCGCGCGCCTTACGCGCTTTCTCCATGTGGTGCAGGTACACCGAACCATCAAGGAACTGGTAGGCTCGCGGCAGCGGGCTGGCAGCCTGAAAAGGATCGAAGGCGAAGGCATCGGAACGCTTGCCGGCCTCCAGTTCTTGCGCCACCACAGCGAGCGGCCCGGAAACTTCGTTCCAGCGCTCCAGCGCCTGCTGCAATGTTGCGGCGATCTGCGGCACACACACGGCGCGCTCGAGTCTGCGGTCGACCACGACCAGAGTGCCATCCCGGCCGCCAGTCTTGAGACTTGCAAGTTTCATGAATATTTCTTCTCCTAGGATTCGTACATTGAAGGGGGGAAGTGTGCGTAGCGATATTCAGGTTAAAGTCAGGCCATCACGAGGGGGCAAGACTGCCCTTCCCCCTCGATTACAACCGGCTACGCTGGCCGTTCGTCGAACAGTGCAAGCGTCGACGATGCCGTCGCCAGCAGGCGCTGCCCATCGGGGTGATAAAGATCTGCACGCGCAAACGCTACACTGCGGCCGCTGCGATCGACGGTCGCGCGGGCCAGGAAGGCCCCGGCCTGTGCTGACGCGATCATGTTGACCGACAGGCTGGTTGTCGCGCAGGTGCGCCCCAGCGGAAGCACCGACAGCACAGCCATGGCCATGGCAATATCGAGCATACTTGCCAAGGTACCGCCCGAGACGACACCATTGCCCTGAGTACAGGACTGCTTGACCTCAAAGCGAAGCCGCAGATCTCCAGGCTCACCTTGCAAGAGCATTGCCCCCAGACTCACCAGTGCCGGATTGGCGTCCAGCAAGACGTTGAGGCGCCCTTCAGCTACTGCCTCCGCGACTAAAGCACGGGTCGGATTGTCGCGCACTTGCATCACATGAAGGGCTGTCGCGGCGTTGGCCACCACAACCCTTCCTCCTTCTGTCCCATGACACTGCGCAGTACGCCGATGCCACCGGCTTCGAGTTCCACCACATCGCCCGGCTGGAGTTGGCGGCCGAGTTCCAGCGCCGAACCGCCCCCCATCGTGCCCGAACCGATCACATCGCCCGGCTCTATGACTTCACCCAAGGAGATGTATGCGACGAGTTCGGCCACCGTCCACAATTTGCCGCCACTGCTGCCCTTACCCCAAGTTTCGCCGTTGACACGCACTTCCATCGGAATCGCGTCCAAGTCCTCGAATTCGTCCAGCGTGGTGATCCATGGGCCGATAGCGTGAGCGAAATCCTTGCTCTTAGTGCTACCCATACCAATCGGCAGCTCATTGTGCTGAAGCGCGCGGCCGCTGAAGTCGTTGTACAGAGTGATACCGAACACATAGTCCAGCGCCTCTTCCGGTCGCACACTGGAACCACGGCGGCCGATCACATAACCCAGCTCCAACTCGTAGTCCATCATCTCAGTGATGTAGCCCGGCCAAGGCACCACTGCGTCGTGACCAATCACGGTACTGGCGGAGTTCTTGGTGAAGCCGGGTATCAAAAGCATGCTATCCGGCACTTCCCGGCCCATACGCTCGTGCCAACCCTTTATGTGGCCGATGAAGGTGAGCCCGTCACGCAGGACCGGCGGATCCGAAGCCGGCAGCCAGCTAACGTCGCCAATAGGCAATGAAGCTTCGTCGCCAAAGCGTCCTTCGATGACCGTGCGTGCTGCATCGATCAGATTGCTGCCGGTCGCCAGCGCCTGAGCCATGCTGCCCGGGAACTGCGCCTGCGCCATTCGGGCCGCAGCGGCATCGGTAGCGTGATAGGTAGCTTTCGCATGAAGCGCTGCGGCACGGGCCAGGTCGATCACGCGGCCCTTCTCCGGCTCCACGACAACCAACCGGGCGATAGGTCCATCAGGACTCTCTCTCGAAATGCGGCCGAATTTCATTTAGCTGTTCCCCTTTTCAGGTTGAGGTCAAAGTCGAGGTGGCGCGTAGTGACCCGCTCACCCCATACATCACTGCGTCTTGAGGACAGCCCCGATAGCAACCTTTTGCCACCGGATGCAGCCCACAACTCCATAAGTTCCATAAGCTTCCGTTCCACGCTCCAAGCCGCGAAGATGACGACCCTCTCCTCCTCAACCCCAGGCACGAAGCGCGAGGTCTTTGGCAGCTCATCGACCACTAGGAAACGCAGAGCAATGCACTAACTACACAGCCCATTACTGATACGAGCCGTATCGTTTTAGAGTTATATGCGTCATTGAGTGGAATGTCAATTAGTGCCGGGAAGATTGAGGAAGGACCTTCGGAGTCTGGAAGGCTAAAGACTGAACGAGAAGCAGCCCATCATCGCGAGTAACCTAGGACTCTGGCTCAGCATCACGGCCTTCGACGCCGCCCCCGGTTACACGAGCGCACGGCACGATCACTCCGACATTAGATTAACGATACGAATCGTATTACATAATATATCGAAAGCATCCATAATGCCCCCAAGCAACGACGAACGCCCACCCCACAAGCCCCTCGCTTTAGTAATTATCAGGTCATAACAGGTACGCCTGAAGCGTGTCACATGCTTTCATTGGACACTTTCTCGCATAGCGATGGCCGACGCCTCACACCCCTTTACCTGGGCATTTCCGTCGCGCTGCTTGTTCCATTGCAAGGTCCGGGAACCCAAGAGGGCGCGCAAGGGGGAGCAGATGTACCCAATCTCGATCAGCCCACGGCCAGGAACCAGCACCTAACGGAGCGTCTGTGAGAAACGTCCAACAACGGCGAGGCAATGTCATCGCTGATCGTGCATTCGCCGATCGAACTGCACACCAGATCTTCTGCTCCGACGCAAACCACAACAAGCACGCAGTCAACCTGGCTATCGACTTAGATGTCGGCCCGAAAGAACTCAACAACAAAGAACTAAGCCGCAGGACCAAGGAGATGACGAACGAGCAAGCCTATCGGCGGCAACTAATGCCTTCTCGAAGGCAACGCCTGCCGTCACAGGCACATATGACTACTCACCCCTACCCCAAAATTGGTCTCCGCCCGGTCAGAGGGCAGAACTGGTCGTTGCCATTGAGTGAGATGGGCAGCGCATCAAGCGCAAGAGCGCCATAGAAAACGCCGCAGGATTCGCTATCGCCATCGCCAATGACCCGACATGCCAGAGCCACATCGCCCACCCCGACCTGCCTCTCTTCCGCTTGGCGCGATCATGACGTCACCGTGTCGAGAGTGCGCGATACGTACCCGATCAAGCCATGCTTGGACGCGCCTAACTAGTGAAGCCAGGACAATCGTATCGCAACAGCCCAAACCGACCGCGCGAACTCAACTTAAGGTCCCACTTTCATCAGCGCACACTGATTGACATTTTGCACGGTGGAGCATATACATACAAAACGATACGTATAGTTTCGAATTAGTCAATAAAGTGGACGTAAACGATGAACCACCCTTATTCCCTGACAACTCAGCGCAACACCCTGTTTTTGGCATCTCTCGTCATCGAGCTCCTCAACCAGAAAAAGTCGGAACCCTCCTGACCAGATTTCCACAACGTTTCTATCCCACCGTTCGAGAATGTGAGGAAAACCAATGAGCAAGGTCATCATCACCTGCGCCATCACCGGCGGCGCGCACACTCCGTCGATGTCGCCGCATTTGCCAGTCACACCCGACGAAATCGCAGCGCAGTCGATCGAGGCCGTAGAGGCAGGTGCAGCGATCATACACCTGCACGCGCGCGACTCAGACACCGGAAAACCTACCGGTAACCCCGACGTATTCCGTCAGTTCGTGGGCAGAATCAAGCAGGCCACGAACGCCGTCATCAACATATCCACTGGCGGCGGCGGCCCTGGCATGCCGATCGCAGAGCGCGCCGAGGCCGGTCTCACCCTGAAGCCTGAGATGTGCTCGCTCAATATGGGCTCGCTCAATATTGTTCTGGCGGAAATGGCACAGAAGGACCGAGAGTGGAAACACGATTGGGAAAAAGCCTTCCTGGAGTCTACCAAGGGCTTGATCTTCCGCAATACCTACGAGGACATCGAGTGGATCCTCGACAACATCGGCAACCAAGGCGGCACCCGCTTTGAATTCGAGTGCTATGACGTTGGTCACCTTTACACCCTTGCATACTTCCTCGAGCGCGGCCTGGTGAAGCCACCGCTGTTCGTGCAGAGCGTATTCGGCCTGCGCGGCGGCCAGGGCGCGCATGCAGAGGATCTGATGCACCAGAAGCGCACCGCGGATCGACTGTTCGGTAAGGACTACCACTGGTCCGTCCTCGCGGCAGGTAAAAGCCAGATGCCGCTGGCTACTATGTCAGCGATTCTCGGAGGTAACGTCCGCGTTGGGCTGGAAGACAGCCTCTACATCGGTCGCGGAGAATTGGCGATTTCAAACGCAGAGCAGGTGCGCAAAGTCCGCCGTATCCTGACCGAACTGGGAATGGAGATCGCGACGCCTGATGAAGTACGCGAGTTATTGCATTTGAAAGGCTCGCAAAATGTTGCCTTCTGAGCCCCACCTCTCAAGAAGGGAATAGCAGACAGCGCTGGTTGAGCCGGTCTGCGTTGCAACACTAATAACAATAATGAGGAGACGAAGAATCATGTCTGATGTGAAGCGAGTTTTGATCGTGGGCTGCGGAATCGGCGGCGCCACGGCCGCCTATACTCTTGCCCGAGCCGGCATAAGCGTACATTGCGTGGACATTGCACCGAAAAACTCTGTCGCTGGCACCGGCATCTGCCTGTTGCAAAACACACTGCGTGCGCTGTGCACGGTTGAAATGGATATCCCCTGCCTAGAAGCCGGACTACTGTTCGAGCGATACCGCCAGTTCGATGCAGCAGGCAATCAGACGGCGGTACATCCCACCCCGCCCGGAATTGGGGTACGCCGCCCAGATCTCGCGCGCATTCTCGAGAACGCCGCTGCAGGTGCTGGCGCGACAATAGAGTTTGGCGTCAGCGTCACGGAACTGAATGACCGCGGAAACCGCGTTGAGGTCACTTTCTCTAACGGCTCTCGCGGCGAGTACGACATCGTTGTGGCCGCAGACGGAACTTACTCCAAGACCCGGCGCAAAGTATTCGGCCCCGACTTCGAACCTGAGTTCGTGGGCCAGAGCGCCTGGCGTTTCTCGGCGCCACGGCATCCGGACCATGATGGATTCTTCCTGTTTCGCAACGATAAGGGCGCCGTCGTCGGTGCCATTCCGACAGCCGACGACAGCTGTTACCTGTTCTTCACGGAAAACAGCAAGGAACACCTGTACATGCCGAGCGACCAGCTGGACACGCTGCTGAGGGAGCGTCTCGCCGGGTATTCCGCGCCGCTCGTGCGCACTGCGCTCGATCATGTACTGGTCCCAGAACAGGTAATGTTCCGCCCCTTTGACGTCCGGCTCATGCCTGGTCCGTGGTGGCATAAGGGCCGCGTGGTCCTGATGGGTGATGCGGCTCATGCGCCGACCCCTCAGCTCACCTCCGGTGGTGGAATGGCCATCGAAGATGCCGTCGTTCTGGCCGAATGCCTGACCGCACCGGGCACAGCAATGGATGCGCTTGAGGCCTACAGCCGTCGCCGAATCCCACGCGTCAAGCGAGTATGGGAGGCTTCGCGACAGCTCTCCCAATGGGAACGTGACAACCCCCTAGGCAATGCGGAAAAGTCCGCAGCATTGCTGCTGGACACCTATCGATTCCTTGGCGACCCCATGTGAGTGCAATCGCTGCTACGCGGCACCCACCGGCATAGCAGCGAAAGACTCCCAGCCATGGATAACACTACGGATTAAACAATGACAAAAACTCTCAAGATAGACGACAGGGTGCGCATGCTGACATTAGCAGCATATGCCAGATCCCCCCCGACAATAGTCGCCTTCAAACTGGGCACCGGAAACCCAGACCTGGGCGATCGGCGCAACAACATGGTCGAGTACTACGCCACATGGCGCGTGAAGAATTGCAGCTAAAGGTTACCCGCGAGCGATCTATTCGCCGGCAACTTCAACGACGCTAATCACACCTTCGATAAGGACTTGGTCTCCAGCAGGCAGGACCTGTTGAGCGAACTCGACTTTATCATGGCCGTCAACGGCTTGCAGTCCGCCCTGGATAGACATCGGCGAACATCGATGCCCGTCCAAACTTCCAATGACTAACACCAAGGAATACTATCCCCATGACTAAAGAAACCCCCTCCAAACCGAGTGCATCACACCAACTCGAGTACCGTCCGGTACGTCGTATCGTCACCGGCGTCAATACACAGGGCCGCTCCTACATCCAGTTCGATGACGACACTCCGAACGTGCAAAGCCAGCCCGGTAAGCCGACCGCCCAGGTGCTGTGGGCAACCGGCGGAGCCCGTGCGCCCGGTGACGAACCGGCGCCGGCCGGCCACAAGTTCGGCTTCCATTCTCCCGGCGGCTCGCTGCTGCGGGTAGCCGATTTCCCGCCGGACTCCCAATACGACCAGGTCGCACTGAAGAAATTCCTCGACGAGAACCACGTGCGCGATACCAATAAACCACGCCATTTCTGGTTTCACAAGACCGAATCGCTAGATTACGCCATCGTGCTGGAAGGTGAGATTTACGCCATGATGGACGAAGGGGAAGTGCTGATGCACCCCGGCGATATTCTTATCCAGCGCGCCACCAACCACAGCTGGTCGAACCGCTCGGAAAAGCCCTGCCGCATGGTCTTCGTGCTGCTGGATCTATTACCCGACGAGCAGCTCTGAATCGTACACGACGTCACCACAGGTATACTGCAAGCACCTCTGCCGACGACAGGTCTCCTGCTACTCCCACCCGTCGGCATTTACGTCGGATGGAAATACTAGGAGCCAATTCTGCTGTGCGGCTCGTGTGGATCATCCGTGCCACGTTGCGACTCTCGATATAACCTTGCTTATTGACGCGGCGCTGAACAGCACGCGAAAAGCTGCATTGTCGGATCATTCATCTGGTGCGACCGCTGCGGTACTTAGGCTTAGGCACCCTGAACAGCAAAATGGCGCAGAGCCTGAGACCGGGTTTGGATGACTCCACAGACGAGGCGTCATGCCCTCACCGCACTCAACCAATAATTGCGCATCAGTGGCGTCTCTCTCGCAGTGCTGAAACATCAGCCCTGCGAAATTGCGCGAGCTTTTCAGATTGATTTTCGAGACGGGGAAGCCAGTGGAGCTCAACTCCAGGACCAGATGCCGGTAGTAAATCCCGGAGGCCTCAATGACGACAGAAATCGGTTTGAACGCTATCCGTTTTTTCATCGCCACCTTGGGCCCCTTGAACGCCTGCCTTTAGGAGCGGTCAGCCCCCCCAAAAACACATTTTTAT
>Ga0302157_10006826_pt1 | contig 11678 bp, 13 predicted proteins | sample I_Bog_N3_3_FD_193502 | JGI IMG/M metagenome (GOLD analysis project Ga0302157, IMG submission 193502) | Peat permafrost microbial communities from Stordalen Mire near Abisko, Sweden - I_Bog_N3_3 | ecosystem: Environmental > Terrestrial > Soil > Wetlands > Peat | place: Sweden: Abisko, Stordalen...
AGCAAAAGCAGGGATCAGGGTAGACACGCCCTCAGCCGGGAAATCCTGATGCCCCAAGACGAAGGAGCAAAAATCGTGCCAATTAATGTGACTCTGTCAAATTAGGCTGAGCGGATGAAGTTCCGCGTTGTCGCCTTTTCCACCTTCGCCCTGACGCTGGCCGGCTGCGCCCCATCCCTGAACGAGGTCGCGGTCGACGCGCGCACCGAGCGCGCGGTGGCGGCGGTCCATCTCGACCCCCACGCGGCGATGGCGCAATTGAACGCCTACCGCGCCAGCAAGGGCCTCGCCCCGGTGCGGCTCGACGACAGCCTCGACGTCATGGCCCAACATCAGGCCGACGCGATGGCGGCGAGCGGCCAGCTCTCCCACACCGTTGGCGGCGCGTTCATGACTCGGCTGGCGTCGGACCATATCGACGCCGGGGAAGCCGGGGAAAATCTCGGCGCCGGCTATTATTCGCTCAATGACGCGATGGCCGGCTGGAAGGGCTCGTCCGAGCACGACGCCAACATGCTGCGCCCCGGCTTCACCCGCATCGGCGTGGCGATAGCCAAGAACGCGCGGACTTCTTATGGCGTGTACTGGTCGATGGAATTCGCCGGCGAGCCCACGCCGAAAGGGCAGGCGGGGCTGGTGGCGGCGGGCGGATAGAAGCCCTTCTCACACTTGCAGGCGAGGGGGCGCATTCCCTGACGACATTTCGCCTCGCTCGGCGTAAAGGGGCGCCGAACTCTTCAACGGACTTCCCCATGCTCGAAGGCCTGCCGCCCAACAATGCCTCCCATTTCATGCGGCTCAGCCTCGACGAGGCGCGCGCCCGCGCGGTCGCCGACCTGATCGTCGAGAGTTTCGAGCCGGCGGAAGCGGCCTCCACCGCTTTTGAGACCGCCGCGCCCTGGCCCGGCGGCGGCTTGACCTGGGCGGTGGAAGTCTATTTCGGCTTCGAGCCCGACGAAGACGGTTTGCGCGCGCTCGTTGAGGCGGCGGCGGGCGCGGACGCGGCGGCGCGCGTAGAATTCGGCATGACGGAAAAGGCCGATTGGGTCGCCAATGCGCTCGCCGGCCTCGTGCCAGTGCGCGCCGGGCGGTTCCTGGTGCACGGCTCGCACGACCGCGACAAGGTCAAGACCAACGACATCGCCATCGAGATCGAAGCCGGTCTCGCCTTCGGCACCGGCCACCACGGGACTACGCGCGGCTGTCTCCTCCATTTCGACAAGCTCGTGAAGCGCCGCCGGCCGCGAAAAATTCTCGATGTCGGCTGCGGCGCGGGCGTGCTCGCCATCGCCGCCGCGAAAGTCCTGAAGCGCAAGGTCTGGCTCGGCGACATCGATCCGATCGCCGTCGAAGTCGCCAACGCCAACGCCCGCCTCAACGGCGTCGCCGCCTATGCCCGAGCCATCGTCTCGAAGGGGGTGGAAAGCCGCGAACTCCGCGACCACGGCCCCTATGACGTCGTGTTCGCCAACATCCTCGCCAAGCCTCTGCGCGGGCTCGCCCCCTCGCTGGCGGGCGTGCTGAGCCGGGACGGCGACGCGATCGTCTCAGGGCTACTCCACGCCGACGTCCCCGGAGTGCTGGCCGCCTGGCGCGCGCAGGGGCTTTATCTGCGCCAGCGGATCGATTTGGAGGGCTGGGCGAGCTTGAGGCTGGGGAGGTAGGGAGCCGCCGATGGCGCCCAAATCGATCGCAGGATCTCGATGTAGCACCGGCCCGGGAACGTCTGCGTATAAATGTGGAAGAACTCTCCGTCCTTGAAGCGGTCGTAGAGTTCGTCAGCTATGATTTGCGCAAAAAGTTGCAGGTTTTCACCACCGACGGTCCGAGTTGGTTTTCAAACAGTTCGTACATCGATGCGAAGTCGGCGCTGTGGGTATTTCCCAGGCTGATTCCTCGCCCATCCTTGGCGACGATTTCTAACGACGAGATTGTCCCAGCATCCTCCCCGCGGCAATACACTTGGCGAATTTGGTCCCACGTGATACTCGTCGGCTCCAGATAAAACACACTCTCCTTCATGACGCCCGCATCGGTGACATAGGCTTGGGGATTTTTTATCAGCGCGATCAACAATAATAGCGGCGCCACCCCAATCGCGGCCGAAACGATGGCGACCGCGATGCCGAAGGCGGCCATCGCTTTGCTCTTGGCGAGCACGGAGCGCATGTGGCGCAATAACCGGGGTAGCCACCAGCCACATATGGTCAGAACCACAATCAAACACACCGCCGCCATGGCCAGACGATAGGGCCAAGTGGCGAGCGGGATTTGAAACAATATGCGCGATGGCATCAGGTCGTCCGGCCGAAGCCCGTAGATTTTGCCTACGCCCCGTAATCCGCCTCCGACCGCTGCTCCGCGTCATCCAGCGCCGCCTGCGCCGCCAGCCGGACGGGCGTGTTCGCCGCCCCGTAGAGATCGTAGTTCGAGCGTTGCAGGATCTCGAAGAAGAACCGCCCCTGGAACGTCTGCGTGTAGATGTGGAAGAACTCGCCGTCCTTGACGCGGTCGTAGAGCATCCCAAGCGCGCGCATTTCCCGCAAACGCTCAGGCGCGATTTCGAACCGCGCCGCGAGGTCGTCGTAGTAATTGCCGGGGATCGGCAGGAATTCCACGCCGGCGGCCTTGGCTGCTGAGCCCCATGCAAAAATGTCGTCGGTGGAGAGGGCGATCTGCTGGTAGCCGGCGCCGCCGAACACATCGAGGAAGCGCGAGACGCCGGTGGCGCCGCCGTCGCCGATGTTGAGCGCGATGCGCAGCGCGCCGTCGGCGTTGCGCAGCAGGCGGCTGTAGAAGGCGCCGTGGGGATCGGCGACCTCGACGGCGGGCTGCGCCTCCAGGCCGAGCACGGTCTTGTAGAACAGCGACCAGGACAGAAACTCGTTGCGGCGCACGACATTGTTGAGATGGTCGAGCCGCTTCAGGCCGCCCTCAGTGAGATCGTCCGCGGCGGGGGCGAAATCGTCGCGCCAATCCGGGCCCGAGGCGTCGAGGAAATAAATCAGGCTGCCCTCGACGCCGCCGACGGCGGGAATCAGCGCCTCGCCGGGGCCGATGCGGCCGATGTGGCTCTGGCACTGCATCGCCCGGGCGCGATCGATGGCGCGCTCGACGCTGTCGACCTGAAGCGTCAATGCGCAGATCGAGGGGCCGTGCAAGAGCTGAAACGCATGCGCGAAGCCTTCCTTTTCGCGGTTGACGACGAAGTTGATCTCGCCCTGGTGGTAGAGGTCGACCTCCTTCGACTTGTGCCGTCCGACCAGCGGAAAGCCCATGCCGCGGAACAGGGCCCCCAGCGTGCGGGCGTCCTTGTCATTTACCGCGAATTCGAGAAATTCGGCGTTTTGCGCCTGCGGCGGCGGCGGCGGTGCGACGATATCGGGAACCGGCGCTCCGCGTCGCGCCGCCAGCGCTTCGCCGCTGGAGCGCAGCGCCCGCATTCCGTCGACCGCGATGCTGGCGGCCGAGGCGCCGCGGAACTGCTCGTTGAAGATTTCCAGCGACAGCGGGCCGCTGTAGCCGGAGCGCACGACGGCGTCGAGATAGTCGACGATCGGGTAATCGCCCTGGCCGGGGTAGCAGCGGTAGTGGCGGCTCAGCGACAGCAGGTCCATCAGGATCGCCGGCGCGTCGGCGATCTGCACCAGCGCGATCTTGTCCTTGGGCAGGTCGGCGATCGGCGCGATCGGCAGGTTGCGCGCGCAGATGTGGAAACTGTCGAGCACGATGCCGAGATTGGGCCGGTCGGCCTTGCGCACGATGTCCCAGGCGGCCGTCCAGTCTTTTACATAGCGGCCCCAGGCCAAAGCCTCGTAGCCGATGCGGACGCCGGATTGCCGCGCGATGTCGGCGAGTTCGGCCAGATCCTGCGCCGCGCGGTCGGGATCGTCGATGGCGTCTTCGTGCACTGTGGAGCACAGGCAGAGCAGGTCGGAACCCAATTCGCGCGTCAATTCGAGCTTGCGCCTGGCGCGGTCGAAATTGCGCTGGCGCAGCGGCGGCGGCGCGCATTCGAAATCGCGAAACGGTTGCAGCGCGACGATTTCCAGCCCCAGATCCTCCGCGATCGCGCGCGCGTCGCGCGCCGTGCCGGGGAAGAACGTCAGGTCGTTCTCGAACAACTCGACGGCGCGGAAGCCCGCTTTCGCCGCCGCAGCCAGCTTCGTCTGCAAACCGCCGCCCAGGCAGACCGTCGCGATCGACCATTGGATCATTGCAAAGAATCTCCTAGATTTTTGCTTTCATATGGTATCATCGCGCGTCCGGCAATCGAACCTTTGGGGCCCATGCGAGATTTCCTGCCCGAGCGCCCAAGAGAGCGGCCCCTGGAGCGGCCCCTCGCCGGGACGCTCGCCGAGGCGCTGCAACTAAGGTTGCGCGAGGACATCATTCTCGGCGTCCTGCCGCCCGCGAGCAAGCTGAAGCTCGAGGCGTTGAGCCGCCGATACGAAGTCAGCATCAACACGATGCGCGAGACGCTGTCGCGGCTCAGCGCCGACGGGCTGGTGGTCGCCGAAGGTCAGAAGGGTTTTGCCGTACCGCCGGCGACGGCGCAAGACCTGCGCGAAATCACCGAAATGCGACAGTTGCTCGAATGCCGCGCGCTCCGCGACTCGATCGCCCATGGCGATCTCGACTGGGAGGCGCGAATCGTCGGCGCCTACCATAAGCTCGCGCGGGCCGAGGCGCTGGTCGAGGCCGACCCGGAGGCGCATGGCGAGGCCTGGGAACGCGGCAACCGGGAATTCCACGAAGCGCTGATTTCCAACTGCCCCTCGCGCTGGCTGCGCGTCTATCGCGCCACGATGTATGACCACAGCCGCCGCTATCGCATGTTGTCCCTGAAAACCCAGGCGTTTCCGCGCCAGCAATCGGCGCGGGAGCACGAGCGGATTCTGCGCGCCGCGCTGGCGCGGGACGCGCAAACCGCCGAACGCGAGTTGGCGGGGCATATTTTGAAGGCGGCGGAGTTTACGGGGTTCGTCCAACTTTAGACCCCGCCTTCACAATCGCGGCGCGCGACTCGCTGTCAAATCTTCCGCGTCGCCTTCTTCAGCCAGGCGCGCGTCTCCCGGTCGAGCAGCGGCGAGAGCTTTTCGCGCACTTCGGCGTGATAGGCGTCGAGCCACCCGACCTCCTCCGCGTCCAGCAATTCCGGATCGATGGCGTTCAGGTCGATGGGGGCGAAGGAGATCGTCCGGAAGCCGAGCATTTCGCGCTCGCCGTCGCGGATCGCCCTGGGCTCGACGACTACCAGATTCTCGATGCGGATGCCGAACTTGCCCGGAAGATAATAGCCCGGCTCGTTGGAGATGATCATGCCGGCCTCTAGCGGCACGGCGCCGGATTTGGCGATGCGCTGCGGGCCCTCGTGGACGGAGAGGTAGGAACCAATGCCGTGGCCGGTGCCGTGGTCGAAATCCAGGCCGGCGCGCCACAGCGGCGCACGCGCCAGCGCGTCGATCTGCACCCCGGTCGTTCCTTTCGGGAAAACGGCGCGGGCGACGGCGATGTGACCCTTCAGCACCCGGGTGAATCGGTCGCGCATCGCCTGCGAAGCCTTGCCGACTGCGATCGTGCGCGTGATGTCGGTCGTGCCGTCCTCGTATTGCGCGCCGCTGTCGATCAGGAACAGGCCCTTGCCGACCTTCAGATTCGAGGCTTCGCTGACGCGATAGTGCGGGATCGCCGCATGCGGGCCTGCCGCGGAGATCGACGGGAACGAGAGGTCCTTCAGGACGCCGGTTTCCCGCCGGCAATCCTCGAGCTTTTCCGCCGCCGAGACTTCCGTCACCTTGCCTTTGGGCGCGGCTTCATCGAACCAGGCGAGAAAGCGGACCATCGCCGCGCCGTCGCGAATATGCGCGGCGAGCGAGCCGTCCAACTCGGCCTCGGTTTTCTTCGCCTTCATCAGCGTCGTCGGGTCGGCCTCGACGAGCGCCTTGCCGCCGGCGGTCTCCAGCTTGGTGACGAGCGCTTGCGGGCCCGTCGCGGCGTCGATCACGACCCGGCGGCTGGTCTTGCCAAGCGCGGCGACGAACTTGCCGAGCGCCCCCGGCGCCTGGACATCGGCGACCGCTTCGATATGCGCGCGCGCCTCCTTGCCGAGTTTGCCCGCATCGACGAACAGGGTCGGCCGGCCGGCCTTCGGCAGATAGGCGAACACCAGCGGCAGCGGCGTATGCGCGACGTCGCCGCCACGAATGTTCAGCAGCCACGCGACATTGTGCGCGTCGCTGAGCATCAGGCCATCGGCGTGGTCGATCTTCTGTTGGATCGCCGCGATCTTCTCTTCCGACGTGCGCCCGGTGTATGGCAGCGGCTGAATCGTGATCGGCGCCGCGGGCGGCGCGGGCCGGTCCGTCCAGATGACGTCGATCGGATTGCGGTCCACGGCCACCAGTTTGGCGCCGGCTTTCTCGGCGGCCTTGGTCAGGCGCTGGATCGAATCGGCGGTGTGCAGCCAAGGGTCGAAACCGATCCTGTCGCCGGATTTCAGAGTCTTTTCCAACCAGAGCGACGGCGGCGCATCGACGACCGACTCGACCGTGAACACCTCGGGATCCAGTTGCTCGCCCGCTTGCACCGTGTAGCGTCCGTCGACGAAAACGGCGGCGCGGTCGGCCAGGATGATCGCCAGTCCCGCCGAGCCGGAAAAGCCGGTCAGCCACAACAAGCGCTCCGACCCCGGCGCGACATATTCGTTCTGATGCTCGTCGGCGCGCGGAACCAGGAAGCCGGTGAACTTCTTCTTGGCGAGTTCGGCGCGCAACGCCGCGACGCGCTCGGCGCCATGGGCGGGGCCGCCGACCTCGACGAAGCTCTGGATGCGGCGGGCTTGCGATTCGGGGGCCTCCTTTTTCACGACGACGCCTCTTCCGTTACGACATGGCCGATGAACGGCAATTCGCGATAGGCGTGGGCGACGTCCATGCCGTAGCCGACGACGAACAGATCCGGGCAGACGAAGCCGACGAGGTCGGCGGTGATGGCGACTTCCTTCTTGCCGGGCTTTTCCAGCAGCGCGCAAACGAGCACGCGCCGCGCGCCGCGGGCGACGAGCAGATCCTTGGCGAAAGCCAGCGTGCGCCCGGATTCGAGAATGTCGTCGATCAGCAGCACGTCACGGCCGCGCACCGAGGATTCGATGTCGCGCAGGATCGTCACCGTGCCCGATGAGACTTTGCCGCTGCGATAACTCGACAGATGAAAGAATTCGACTTGCGGCTCCAGCCCCGCGCGATGCAGGGCGCGCAAAAGATCGGCGGCGAACATGAAGGAGCCCTTGAGGATCGCGACGACCAGCAGGTCCTTCGGCTCGGTCGCGGCGATGTCCTTGGCCAGCGCCTCGGTGCGATCTGCGATCGTCTTCGCGTCGTAAAGAACTTTGACTTGTCGACCCTTGGCCATGAACGCTCCGAATCCCCGGAGCGCTGCATCGAACGCTCCAACTCCCTGAGTCGCAGCATATTCTGATCCGAAAAGTCTGCAACTTTCCGACGCTCAGTCGCGCTTGGCCTCGAGCGTGACCGCGACGTCGACTCCGGCGCTCGGCGGGGCTTCGAGACGCGAAGAAAACCGGCTCCGTTCGCCGGGCAAAAGATGGGTCTTGGCGGGATGCGCGGTCCAGACGAAGATTTCGTCCCCGTCGGCCGATCGCACCGCCAGCCTGAGCGCGGGCGCGTCGATTTCGCGGTTGCCGACGTTTTCCACCGCGCCTTCGACGACGAGCGCGGACGCGTGCGCCTCGGCGACGAGGCGGCTGGAAACGCCCTCGACCCTGATCCGCGTCTCGCGCCAGGGATAGCCGATTTCGCGCAGGATCGGCTTGACCCACGGCGCGATGCGCGCCGATTGCGCATGTGCGGCATAGGCGCCGGCGCCGGCGGCCAGCGCGAGGGCGGCGCAGAGCCAGAGTTTTCCGCGCCTGTCTGCGCGCGGCTTCGTCGCGGCGGGCGGGGCGGCGCGCGCGCGTCGCCACGCCCAGGGATCGGCGCCCAAAGGCGAGGACTTCAAGGACGCGGCATGCGGCATCAGGGGCCTCCGTTTCAATTCTCTTGAGATCCAGGGCCGCCAAGACAGCGCGAGCGAATAATGCTAATCGCTCTGCCGGCCGCGAGCCGACGAATCATGTATGAAGTCCGAGGACGGACTCAAACCTCTATCCATTGACGGCATTCATGGTTAATTGCGCGTAAAACTGAGACGTCGAACCGCCTGAGACCCCCAGTGATTCGATTTGAAAATGTTGGTTTGCGTTACGGGGCGGGTCCAGAGGTCCTCGGCGGCCTGAATTTCTCCATCCCGCCGCAGAGTTTCCAGTTCCTCACCGGCCCCTCCGGCGCGGGCAAGACGACCCTGTTGCGGCTGATGCTGCTTTCGCTGCGCCCGACGCGCGGTGCGATCCGCATCTTCGGCGAGGATGCGCTCGGCTTGAGCAAGGACGAACTGACGAAGGTGCGCCGTCGAATCGGCGTCGTGTTTCAGGATTTTCGCCTGCTCGAACATCTGAGCACCTACGAGAACGTCGCCCTGCCGCTGCGGGTTACGGGCAAGTCGGAATCGGCCTATCGCGCCGAGGTGACCGAACTGCTGGACTGGGTCGGGCTCGGCGAACGGATTCACGCCCCGCCCGCGGTGCTTTCGGGCGGCGAAAAGCAGCGCGCCGCGATCGCCCGCGCGCTGATCGCCCGGCCGGAACTGCTGCTCGCCGACGAACCCACCGGCAACGTCGATCCGACGATGGCGCGGCGGCTGCTGCGGCTGTTCGTCGAACTTCACAAATCCGGCACGGCGGTCGTCATCGCCACCCACGATATCGCGCTGATGGATCAGGTCGGCCACGCCCGGCGCCTCTATGTCGGCGACGGCCGGCTCGAAGTCCTGGAACCCGAGGATCTATGAGCGCGCGCGAGCCCGATCTTCTCGAGCCGCGCGCCCTGTCCGCCGCCTATCGGCCGACCGCGCTGATCCCGACCGACACGGTCGCCAGCCGCGCGCTGGTCGTGGTCATCGCGATTATGACCTTTCTCGCCTGTCTGACGGCCGGGGCGGCGATCCTGATCGGCGAGGCCTCGCAATCCTGGCGCGGCGACGTCGCCGAGAGCGTCACCATCCAGATCCGTCCCCGGCTCGACGAGGACGCCGAAGCGCTGCTCGCCAAGGTCGCGGAGGCGGCGCGGACCTCGCCCGGCGTCGCCGAGGCGCGCCCGCTGTCGCTGGCCGACACCCAGGCGCTGCTCGAACCCTGGCTCGGGCGCGGCCTCGACATCTCCAAATTGCCGCTGCCGCGCCTCGTCGTCGTCCGGATGCGGGCCGGGCACGGCGCCGATCTCGGTCCGTTGCGCACCGCCGTCGCGGTGGCTTCGAGCGAGGCCAACCTCGACGATCACAGCGCCTGGCTCGATCGGCTGACGGCGATGGCGAACGTGATCGTGTCGTTCGCCGGGGCGGTGTTTCTGCTGGTCATCGTCGCCATGTCCACGGCGGTCGGCTTCGCGACCCGCGGCGCGGTCGCCAATGGCCGGGAAATCGTCGAGGTGCTGCATTTCGTCGGCGCCTCCGACGGCTTCGTCGCGCGGCAATTCCAGAACCATTTCCTCGGGCTCGGCCTGCGCGGCTCGCTCGCCGGCGGCGGCGCGGCGGCTTTGTGTTTCCTGGCGGCGAGCGTGCTTTCGGCGTGGTGGCGGAATTCGGCGGGGGGCGCGGAGCTTGCCGCCCTGTTCGGCGCCTTTTCGCTCAACGTTCTCGGTTATTTCGCGCTCGTCGCGATCTGCATTGGCGTGACGCTGCTCACGGCCTATCTATCGCGGTGGATCGTGCTTCGGCACCTGAGAAACGTTCAGTAGGGTGTGGGAGGCGAGATGCGGAGTCCGGCGGCCATCGTCGTGGGATCGTTGGTTTACAACGTGGCGTTCTACCTCTCGCTCATCGTGTTGATGATCGCGGGGCTGCCGGCTTTGCTTTTGGGCCGGCGGGGCGTGTTCTTCATGGCCCGGACCTGGGGCGAATGGTCGGTGCTGATGCTGCGCGCGCTGTGCGGGCTCAGGGTCGAGTATCGCGGTCTCCAGAACATACCCGAGGGCGGCTACATCATCGCCGCCAAGCACGAATCGTTCCTGGAGACGTTCGCGCTGCTGCGCCACTCCCCCGATTTCGCCATCATCCTGAAGAGGCAACTGACCTTCATCCCGCTATTCGGTCTGTACCTGATCGTCTCCCGCCAGATCGCCATCGACCGCGCCCGCGGCCATTCGGCGCTGACGCAGATCATCACCAAGTCCGGCGAGGTTTTACGCTCGGGACGACAGGTCTATATTTATCCGGAGGGGACGCGCCGCGCGCCCGGGGCGCCGCCGGCCTACAAATTCGGGGTGGCGGCGATCTACGCCGGCAACGATTCGCCCTGCCTGCCGGTAGCGCTCAACACCGGTTTGTTCTGGGGCCGGCGCGGATTCCTTCGCCGGCCCGGCGTCACTGTCATCGAATATCTGCCGCCGATCCCGCCCGGGCTTTCCCGCGAGGCGTTCGCGGCGAAGCTGGAACAGACGATCGAGACTGCCTGTGAACGTTTATACGCCGAGGCGGTCGCCACGGACTCAACGCTGGCGCCGGTGCTGGCGGCGGGGCGGGCGTGGGTGGAGGAGAAGGCGGGGCGGTGAGAGCTGGATGGCGGGGCGGTAGGCGCGCGTTTCGCCAGCGGGGCCACAACGGCGTCGATCAGTATCATGTCCCGGTAATCCAAGCCGAAGCTTCTCACCCGTCGCCCGGGCGTATCCATCCGCCAAGCGGGAATATCGTTGATAAATACACGTTTTCGTGCGACCGTCAGAGGTCGAAACGGAGACGCGAGGTGAAACGAGATGTACTGGTCCGGGCGCTTCGCCGCTTTGCGACGAAGAGAAACCTGCCGTTCGAACTCGACAAGGCCGGCGGCAAGGGAAGCCATTACCGCGTCCGGCTGGGAGAGGCGGTTACGACCGTGCAAAGCGGCGAACTGACGCCCTTGCTGGTCAGCCGCATCTGCAAGCAACGCGGCGTGGACCCGGCCAACATCTGAAAGGAAGCATTGCATGTCGAACGAATGGAGCTACCCCGTCGAAATTCGTTCCGAGGCGGGCGAATTTCACGCCTATTCCGACGACTTGCCGGAAGCAATCGCCGCCGGCCCCACCGAAGCCGACGCTTTGCGCGAAATGAAAGAAGCCATAGTCGCGGCCGTGCGGGGTCGCATGAAGGACGCTATGTACTTGTCGCCCCCGGTGATCCGGGATGATGGCCTGCGCGTCGCGCTGCCGACGCGGCTTGCCGCAAAGGCAGCCGTCTATTCCGCATGGCGCGCGAGTGGCCTGAGCAAGGTCGCGCTCGGCGAAAGGATCGGCAGAAGCGAAACAGAAGTACGGCGTCTTCTAGACCCCGATTACGGCACCAAGCTTGACCAACTCGGCGAGGCAGCCGCCGCCTTGGGAGGGCGGCTTTCCATCGCTTTCACGACGGCGCCATGACCCGCTCGCCTCGCTCTTCCGAGGATTTGCATTCCCCGGCAGTTCGCCTCGCGTGGCCGGCAACCCCTGCGATATTTCGCGGCGGGCGGGCATTACAGGGACATGCGTTACGGGGTGACCTGTGTCCGGCTCCTCCCTCCCTCCCTCCCTCCCGAGCGAGACGCGGAAAAC
>Ga0302157_10006832_pt1 | contig 11671 bp, 8 predicted proteins | sample I_Bog_N3_3_FD_193502 | JGI IMG/M metagenome (GOLD analysis project Ga0302157, IMG submission 193502) | Peat permafrost microbial communities from Stordalen Mire near Abisko, Sweden - I_Bog_N3_3 | ecosystem: Environmental > Terrestrial > Soil > Wetlands > Peat | place: Sweden: Abisko, Stordalen...
ATAGCGGAGCTCCGCCGCCGCATTATCCGGCGTGCTGTACATCATCGGTATCGGCACGGTGGCCGGAATGCCGCGCGTAATGCCGCTTTGGAAAACCGTATCGAACCCCGGCTGTTCCTGGTTCTTGACGCGATTGGCGCTCTGGTGCCACGGATCGACCGACGACGCATAAGTAATGGTTTGCCTATGGCTGGGCGCGTGCACGACAAGATCGGTGAAGTCGTTGCCATCCAGCGTGCCCAGCCCCACTTCATTAATCGCATAGCCAGTGCAATCGCGCGGATCGGTGCTGCCAACCACGGTGCATGTCTGCGACGATTGTGTCATGACGATGCGGATATATTCGGTTTTGTTCGGCGCCGCGCCCAAATTCAGCGTCACCGTGCCGCCGGCGCCATTGGTCACGGCACCGCCGGGAAAACTCACCCAGGCGCCGTTCGCCGCGTCGTAAATCGGATCGTCGCCGGTCCAGTATTGCACAGCGTATTGTACCGCGTACGGCGCGGCCCAATTGATCTGCGCGGCATTTACCGTTTTCGCCGAACCGAGGTCGAACAGCACCCATTGCGGATGTACGGTATCCGGATCGCCGGTATATTGCTGCGCCAGGTACGGGTTGCTTTTCCAGAACGTCGTTACATCGCCGTCGTCGAGCCGCGAATAATCGTCGTCATTGCCCTGATCGTGCGTGAACCCGCGCCGCGGCAGGCGGTAGCCGAACGTATCGACGGTTTTGCTGCCCGGCACCGCGCTGCTGGTCCAATAACCCTGCGTGCCATTGGCTTCCGAGAACAGGCCCGCTGGGTTCCAGTGCCAATCCTGCACCGACAATTCGGTATACAGCCGGTAACTGACCGCGCCCAACCCGGCGCCCAGCATCTGCTGCACGTTGGAAGCGCTATAAATCTCCGGCACGGCCGGATACGGCACACCGTCCACGCCGGCGCCCAGCGCCGAAAATGGCGAGAAATGGTTCAGCACATCCGCGGACTTGGCGTCCACGCTGACCAGATACGGCGCGGCGCGCTGCCCCGGTGTCACAACCGTCGGCAAAACCTGCGGCCCCGCCCGATGCGGATGCGCCGCCGCGTTCCCGCAAGCACACAACGTGATAATCACCATCCAACGCCGCATGGCCATCCCCTCAAGGCAACGCCAAGGGGCCGTAAGGCCCCAAACCCCATTCTGTAGGGATCAGCACGGCGTTGGCAACCTGGTGGATAGAATCCAACCCTCGGGACAAAATACCCTGGCGTATTAGATGCAACGAAAAATTCACGCGTCAGGCAAAGCCGGGCGCACGGGAAGCGGTTCTTTTTTAAAAAAAAGAACCAAAAAACTTTGACGCGGCTGTCGCGGACCAGCCGGCGACAGCCAGGCAAAAGTTTTTGCTTCTTTTTTCAAAAAGAAGCGCTTTCTTCCTAGTGCAGCGCCTTCGCGGCCAGCGCCAGCAATTGCGGCTGAGTCACCGCGGAAAGATCCGTCACCATCTCCGTCACCACGCGCGCATGCGTTTCCTTATGGTGCGCCGCCAGATAATCGGCCAGATGGTGCGCCGCGTTGCTCTTGCCCGTGCCATGCCCCACCAGCAAAATCTTGCCGCCACCCACCAGCGCCTGCGCGATCCGCTCGTAGAACGTCGCATCCTCGGGCGAGCGCTGGCCCCGCTCCCGCGACTCATCCTTGTGAGTCAGATGATGCAGGAAATGATGCGGATCGTATGGCTTGATCGCCTTTTCGCCCTCATCGTCACCGGCCGCGTCGATTTGGTATATTTTGGCCTCGTGATGATCCATCACCACAACAAGGTTATTCACCGCACCGGCAACCGGCACGGCCGCTTCATGGTGCCGTGCAAGCCCGGCGCGCGTCGCGAAATGCCGCAAATCGATCACTTCCTGCCCGGTCAATTCCTTGCCGTGCGGCTTGCGCATGACATAGGCTTCGCCGCCGGCCTGAAACGCGAAATCGTCATTGGCTTTCTGCTCAACGGCGCCAACCTTGCCAAACAGCGCCAGCACATCGCTCCACGGCAAATTATGCGCCAGAGGATGGCGGAACAGCGCCGCGAGCGTGCGCTTGTCGGATCGCGACAGCGCGGACACGTCCGGTGCGGCGTCGTCCATCTGCATGGTTTGGGTCAACTGATAAAACTCCTGAGTGCCGACCGAGCGCGGTCATGGCGAGCGTAGCAAGCAAGCTGGCAACAGCGCAGCTTCGGAAACTACGCACAAAGGCCAAGCGGTTCTTTTTTGAAAAAAAGAACCAAAAAACTTTCATACGGCTGTCGCGGACTAAACCGCGACAGCCGTGTAAAAGTTTTTGCTTCTTTTTTCAAAAAGAAGCGCTTTCTTAACTCGTTAGCCGGGTCACCGCCGCCTCCGCCTGCCCCCAAGCCGCCGGCCCCTCCAGCCGCCCGCGCAACCGCCCCTGCGCGTCGATAATCAACGTCGTCGGAAACCCAAAAACGCCCACCGCGTGCACCGCCTCGCTCGCCGGGTCCAGCAACACAGTCGCGTGGCTCACCGGATGCGCCGCCAGGAACGCCTTCACGCGGTCCGCGCCGCCATGGTCGGCTGAAACCACCAGCACCGTCACGCCGCCGGCAGCCGCCAGCTTGTCCAGCTCCGGCAACTCGGCCACGCAGGGCCCGCACCAGGTGGCCCAGAAATTCACCACCACGGGCTTGCCGCGAAACGCGGAAAGCTTCACGGCGGCGCCGTTCAGCCCCGTGAACGCCAGATCGGGCAGTGCGGCTGGCGCCTGCGCCACGATCGCGTCGGGCGATTTCAGGTCCGCATCGTCGGCCGCGGCTGATTTGCGCGCATAACCCCCCGCCAGTAGGGTCGCCCCCACCGCCAGAACCAAGCGCCGGCCGATCAAAGCACGCACCACCATGTCCTCCGTGAAAAAACCCGCCAACGCCCAATGGGGCGGCCGTTTCGCCGCGGCCCCGGCCGACATCATGCAGCGCATCAACGCCTCGATCAGCTTTGACAAGGCCTTGTGGCGCCAGGACATCGCCGGCTCCCGCGCCCACGCCGCCATGCTGGCCCATGTAGGGATCATCGCACCATCCGACGAGGCCGCCATCGCAGCCGGCCTCACTCAGATCGCCACCGAAATCGACGCCGGCACGTTCCCGTTCGAAGACGCGCTGGAGGATATTCACATGAATATCGAGGCGCGGCTGGCCGAGCGCATCGGCGATGCCGGCCGCCGCCTGCACACCGCGCGCAGCCGCAACGATCAGGTCGCCACCGATTTCCGCCTCTGGGTTCGCGACGCGATCGACGGCCTGCACGCCCAGATCACCGACGCCATGCTGGCCTTCGCCACGCGCGCGGCCGAGCACGCCGCCACGCCGATGCCCGGCTTCACCCATTTGCAAACCGCCCAGCCCGTCACCTTCGGCCACCATCTGCTGGCCTACGTCGAAATGCTGTCCCGCGACCGCGGGCGGCTTGCCGATGCACGCCGCCGCCTGAACGAATGCCCGCTCGGCTCGGCCGCGCTGGCCGGCACCTCCTTCCCGATCGACCGCGACATGACGGCCGCCGCGCTTGGGTTCGACCGCCCCACCGCGAACTCGCTGGACGCGGTCTCGGACCGCGACTTCGCCCTCGAATACCTGGCCGCCGCCGCCATAACCGCCACGCATTTGTCTCGCTTCGCCGAGGAAATCGTCATCTGGTGCAGCGCGCCCTATGGCTTTATCCGCCTGTCCGACGCCTTCACCACCGGCAGCTCGATCATGCCGCAAAAGCGCAATCCGGACGCCGCCGAGCTGGTCCGCGCCAAAACCGGCCGCGTCACCGGATCGCTGGTGGCACTGCTAACCGTCATGAAAGGCCTGCCCTTGGCCTACGCAAAGGACATGCAGGAGGACAAAGAGCCGGTGTTCGAAGCCACCGCGGCACTGTCTCTGGCGCTGGCCGCCACCGCCGGCATGGTGCGCGATCTGCAACCCGACACCGCCCGCATGCGCGCAATGGCCGGCGCCGGGTTTTCCACCGCCACGGATTTGGCCGATTGGCTGGTGCGCGCCGCCGGCCTGCCGTTCCGCACCGCCCATCACGTCACCGGCCGCCTGGTGGCGCGCGCCGAGGCGGCCGGCGTGGGGTTGGAGGCGTTGACCCTCACCGACATGCAGGCTGAGCACGCCGGCATCACGGCGGATGTTTTTTCCGTGCTGACGGTGGAGGCATCGGTGGCTTCACGGGTAAGCTATGGTGGCACGGCGCCGGCGAATGTCGCGGCGCAGGCGGCGCGGTGGTTGGGGGAGCTTACGTGAAGGAAGCAAGCCGTTCTTTTTTGAAAAAAAGAACCAAAAAACTTTTGCGCCGGCGTGTCGGCGACAGCCGTGCAAAAGTTTTTGCTTCTTTTTTCAAAAAGAAGCGCTTCCTTGTCTTACTGCTTGCCTGCGGCGCTATTGCCGCCTGCGGCAAGCTAGGCCCCAACCAACCCCCCGGCCCGCCGGACCAGGTGCACTGGCCCAAAATCTATCCCACCCAGTAGCCTGCCCCACATGCCCGACCCCGACCCGACCGCCGCGGAGCTAATCGCCGCGCGCCCGGCCCTGTGCGCCGATGCGTTCGATGGCTTGTTGTTCGAGGGCGTGCCGCTCGCCGCCGTCGCCGCCGAATTCGGTAGCCCGTGCTGGGTTTATGGCGCTGCAACGCTACGCGCCCGCTACCGCCGCCTGGAAACCGCGCTGCCCGGCGTCGCGATCCACTATGCCGTGAAGGCCAACGATCACCTGGCGGTGCTCTCGCTGTTGGCCGGGCTGGGCGCCGGCGCCGATGTCGTCAGCGGCGGCGAATTGCTGCGCGCACTGCAAGCGGGGTTCGCGCCGGGCAAAATCGTGTTCTCCGGCGTCGGCAAATCAGCCGACGAGCTGCGCCTGGCGCTGCACCATCGCATCGGCCAGATCAACGTGGAAAGCGCCGAGGAGCTGGCGCTGCTGTCGTCGATCGCCGCCGCCGAAGGCGCCACCGCCCGCGTCGCGCTACGTGTGAACCCCGATGTGGATGCCGGCACGCATACGAAAATCAGCACCGGCCGGCTGGGCGACAAATTCGGCATTCCGCTGGCCGACATCCCATCGCTCTACGCCCACGCAGCCGCGCTGCTTGGCATCGCGCCGGTGGGCCTGGCCGTGCATATCGGCAGCCAGATCTTTGCCAGCGCGCCGTTCACCAACGCCTACACGCTTTTGGCAAATACCGTGCGCGCGCTTCGCCAGGCCGCGCTGCCTGTTGAAATGGTGGATTGTGGCGGCGGCCTGGGCGTGCCGTACCGCAACGAACCCGCCGCCCTGCCGGAAGCCTGGGCCGGCGCGATGAACCGTGCTTTCGCCGGCCTCGATCTGCGCCGGGCGGTCGAACCGGGCCGCTGGATCGCCGCCCCCGCCGGCATTCTGCTGGCCCGCGTGATCCGCACTCGCCGCCGCGGCGTGCCGCAACCCGTCGTGGTGCTGGATGCGGCCATGAACGATCTGCTGCGCCCGGCCATGTACGAGGCCTGGCACGGCATCGTGCCCGTCGGCGCCGCCGATCTGCTGCGCACGCCGGAAATCGCCGACATCGCCGGCCCGGTGTGCGAAAGCAGCGACTACTTTGCCCGGTCGCGCGCGCTGCCCCCCTTGGAGGACGGCGCGCTGGTCGCCATTCTCGATGCGGGCGCTTATGGCGCGGTCATGAGCTCAACCTACAATGCGCGGCCGCTGGCGGCGCAGGTTATGGTCCACGATGGCGCCGCAACCCTGATCCGGCCGCGCCGCGCGCCGGAGTTTTTGTGGAGCGACGAGAAAATACCAGCGTATTGTCGCCCGGCATGATCGCCAAATCCTCCCGCCTCGCCTGGTGGCGCGGCGCCGCCCAGGCCGCGCTGTGGGTCGAGTTCCTGCTCGCCCATGTCTGGGCACAGGCCGCCGTGCTGGCGGCCGCAGTCGGGATCGCGCTGCTGGGTCTGGTGCCGGCCGGCGTCGCCGGCCCCTGCCTGCTGCTGGGCGCCACCGCCACGTGTCTGGCCCTGAGCTTCTATCTGAACGGCGACCTGCCGCCGCCACCCACGCCGGAAGCCGCCGAGCGCCGGCTGGAACGCGACAGCAATCTGCGCCACCGCCCGTTCGCCACGTTGCGCGATACGCCGTCGCTGGCCGGCGCCACCGAGAACCCGCTCTGGCAAGCCCATATCGCCCGCGCCCGCGCCGCCCTGCGCGGCCTGCGCCTGCGCCTGCCGCACGCGAACCTCACTGGCCGTGATCCGCTTGCCCTGCGCGCGGCCGCGCTGCTGCTGCTGGCGGCGGGCATCGTTACCGCCGGCGATCGCGCCAACCAGCGCATCCTGTCCGCCTTCGTGCCCGGTTTTTCCGCCACCGGCGCCGCCACGCAGGTGCAGGCCTGGATCGAGCCCCCCGCCTATACCGGCCTGCCGCCGATCTTCCTGCCGCGCGAGGGCGGCAGCTTGCAGGTGCCGCAGGGCAGCCGGCTTTCGGTCAGCCTCACCGGCGGCCATTTCAAGCCGCGCGTCTCGCTGCCAGGCCCGCGCATCAAATTCCACAGCACCGGCGATGCTGCCTGGCAGGCCAGCGGCCTGATCACCCAATCCGGCACGCTGTCGCTGGGCCGTTTCTTGTCCACGATCGGCAGTTGGTACATCGATGTGCTGCCGAACGAACCGCCTGTCGCGGTGATCCCCAGCCCGCCCGGCGCCGCCGGCAAGACGGTGGAAACAAAACTCCCCTGGAAGGTCTCGCAGCGCTGGGGCGTCGCGTCGCTCCAGGCCACGCTGGTGCCCGACGGCCACCCGGATCTGCCGCCAATCACCCTGCCGGTGCCACTACCCGGCACGCCGAAAGACGCCACCGGCGCCGTGCAAACCGACCTGTCAGCGAACCCCTATGCCGGCGTGGACATGCTGGCGCAGCTGACGGCGCGCGACGTCTCCGGCCAGACTGGCCAAAGCGATCCGGTCAAATTCAAGCTGCCGGCCCGCGTGTTCAAGAACGGCCTCGCCCGCGCGATCGTCGATATCCGCCGCCGCCTGGCGCTACATTTCGAAACCCCGGTCGAAGCCGGCGACGATGTCGAGGCGCTGCTGCAAACCGGCCAGGGCGCCAGCCAGGGCTTCGCAGGCCATAGTGGCGTGTTCCTGAACGCCGCGGCGGCCGGTGCGCTGCTGCGCTTCAACCCAACGCCGTCCGGCGTGGCCGAGGCGCAGCAACGTTTGTGGATCGTGGCGCTAGCGCTGGATGGCGCGCTGCCGGAAGCCAGCCAGGCGGCGCTGGACGAAGCGCGCTCCGCCCTGCGCCGCGCCTTGCAGGAGCGCAAGGAAGGCAAAATCAGCGCCGACGAACTCGCGCGCCAGATGCAGAAGCTGCGCCAGGCCCTGGCGCAACGGCTGCAGGATATGGCCAAGCAGGCGATGAAGGATGGCAAGCTGCCGCGCTTCGATCCGAACGCCCAGCGTTTCGCGGCGCCGCAATTGGACAAGCTGATCAAGCAAATGGAGCAGGCCGCGCGCGAAGGCCGCACCGCGGACGCGCAGCAGAAGCTCGAGGAGCTGGAGCGGCTGCTCGACAAGCTGAAGAACGCCCGCATCCTGTCGCCGCAGGAAGCCGAACAGGCGCGCCAGGCCGCGAAGGCCGGCAAGCAGCAATCCGCCGCGGTGCAGGACATGGTGCAGCGCGAGGCCGGGCTGATGGATCGCGCTGAAAGCCGCGCCCCACGCCCCAGCGCGCTGCCGCCCGAATATTCCATGCAAGGCGACGAGGCGCCGCCGCCGCCGGTGAACCCGGATGAGCTGGAGGCCAACGAGGAAAGCCGCGAGGCCGATTCCACCACGCAGCGCGCCCTGCACCAGGCGCTCGATGCGCTGAAGGGCGCGTTCGGCGCCGGCCACAAAGTGCCGCGCAGCCTGGACGATGCCAGCCACGACATGCAGGCCGCCAACGACGCGCTGACCCGCGGCCAGGAGCCGGCCGCGCGCCAGGCCGAGGCCAAGACGATCGACGATTTGCGGAAAGGCGGCCAGGACATGGCCAAGCAGATGCAACCCTCCGGCGGTCAAATGGCCATTATCCCCGGCGCCGGCGAACCGGGCGATAGCGGCGACGAATTCGGCATGGATTCCAACGGCCAGGACGATGCGCAGCGCGATCCGCTGGGAAGGCCGCTGCGTCAGGGCGTCGGCGGCCGCGCGACCGATGACAATTCAGTGCATGTGCCAGACGAAATGGAGCAGGGCCGCAGCCGCGCGATCCAGGAAGAGCTGCGGCGGCGCGGGGCGGATCGGGAAAGGCCTAAGCGGGAGCTTGATTACATTGACCGGTTGCTAAAGACTTACTAAAGCCGGGCTGGAGGAAAGTTCTCATGCGTTCCTTATACCTTTTTCCAATCGTACTGTTTTTCGCGGGTGGCATCCAGGCGGCGGTTGCCGGGCCGCAAAACCTGTTCACCGACCCGGGATTCGAACATCCCCGCGCGCCGCAAGGAACATTTAAGGTTTTCGGACCGGGGCAAACGATTGGCCCGTGGACGGTAGTCGGCGCCAGTGGAAATGTTGCCCTCACGAGCACAAGTTTCGTGGGCGGCGGCTTTATCTTTGAGGCCCATAGCGGACAGGGCTATGTAGACCTGACCGGGAATTGCGACTGCGGCGCTCCGTCCGGTGTGGCGCAAACTGTAACGACCGTACCGGGGGCGACGTATCAACTTACGTTTTGGGGTAGCAACGCCTATATTCCCGGCCATGGCACGACAAGCCAAGTCCAGGTTTATGTCGGAACAACCCTGATTTTTACGTCGCTGAACACGCACGGCAAGGGCCTCGATGATCAGGTCTGGAAAAAATTCAGCACGTCGTTCGTCGCTACGGACACCGCCTCGACGATCAGCTTCATTAACGGCGATCCGAATGGCGATTTTATGAATGGCATTGACGATGTACGAGTGGCTGAAGCTCCGAACTGATACTTTCGACAAGTAGCTGTTCTTTTTTGAAAAAAAGAACCAAAAAACTTTTACACGGCTGTCGCGGACTAGCCGGCGACAGCCGTGTAAAAGTTTTTGCTTCTTTTTTCAAAAAGAAGCGCTGCCTTCCTTTAACGTCTCGGAGATTTCATGGACAGCGCAATTACCACCAGCACCGATCTATTCTCGCCGTTTAGGCTCGGCCCATTGACGCTGAAGAACCGCGTCGTCATGGCGCCGCTCACGCGCAGCCGCGCCAGCGAAGGCGACGTGCCGACCGAACTGAACGCCACCTACTACCGGCAACGCGCCGAGGCCGGGCTGATCATTAGCGAGGCCAGCCAGATCAGCCCGCAGGGCAAGGGCTACGCGTTTACGCCCGGCATCTACAGCAAGGCGCAAATCGCCGGCTGGCGCCTGGTGACCGATGCCGTGCACGAAGCGGGCGGCCTGATCTTTTGCCAGCTTTGGCACGTCGGCCGGATCAGCCATCCCGATTTGCAACTCAATCACGCGTTGCCCGTGGCCCCTAGCGCCATCCGCCCGGAAGGCCAGGCGTTTACCGCTGCCGGCTTCATGCCGTTCGTCACGCCGCGCGCGCTGACCACGCAGCAAGTGCGCGACACGGTCAGCGATTACCGTTTCGCCGCTGCCGCGGCGCGCGACGCCGGCTTCGACGGCGTGGAAATTCACGCCGCCAACGGCTACCTGATCGATCAGTTCCTGCGCAGCAAAACGAACTACCGCACCGACCAGTACGGCGGCACGCTGGAAAACCGGACGCGGTTCCTCAGCGACGTGGCGCACACCGTGGTCGAGGTATGGGGCGCGGACCGCGTCGGTATCCGATTCGCGCCGACCAGCGCCGCCAACGACATCGCCGACGCCGATCCGGCCGCGACATTCGGCCGCGCCGTCGAAATCGTCGACAAGCTCGGACTGGTCTACATTCATTGCATCGAAGGCCAGACCGGCGGCGCGCGCGACGCGATCCCCGGTTTCGACTACGGCGCGCTGCGCCGCGCCTTTCGCGGCGCCTATATGGCCAATAACGGCTACACGCTGGACATGGCGCTGCGCGCCCGTGCCGACAACACAGCCGATTTGATCGCGTTCGGCAAGCCATGGATCGGCAACCCGGATCTGGTGTCCCGGCTGGAGCGCCGCGCCGCGCTGACAGAGGCGCCGCAATCGGCCTACTACGGCGGCGGCGCGCAGGGATATACCGATTTTCCGCGCGCGGATGGCTCGCTTTAGAGCATTATCAGCCTGACTGGGAGCGCCCGATGGACGGGACGGCAATTGCAGGCGGATGAGAATGCTCGCCAAAACAAAACTGGAGCGGGGCCGACGGATGCTGCCGCCTTTACGGTCAAGCTGAACGCGCTCGAATCGGCCGGCGGACGCATAAGGTGGCCCGACGAGGCTGTCCCACGTGTCAGATTGTCACGCGTGCCCCGATAGCTCTGGCGCGTAGTGTAACTCGCAACCAATCCGGTGTATCCACGTCGCATAACGCTTGATCGGTGACGGATACCGTACAGAAGTATGCGGAATGGGTGGGGAGTCGGCAGGGAAGCGATGGACCTGGAGGGTTATCTTATACTGGCGACCGGGCCAGCCAAATACGTCGAAATGGCGCGTAATCTTGCGGCATCGATCCGTATCATGGACGGCACGCGCCGCATTTGCCTGGTGCATGACGAAAATGCGCGGATCGACGCCGGCGATTCGCATTATTTCGACGATTATGCGATATTGATCGACGATCCCGTCTATCCGGGTTTCATGAACAAAATCCGGCTTTTTCCCACCTCGCCGTATGCGCGGACGATGTTTGTCGATGCGGATTGCCTGATGCTGAAGCGCGACATCGAGGATTACTGGGCGCTCGCCAGGCCGATGGCGTTCGCGATCACCGGTGGGCGGCGCACACACGGGGAATGGAAAGGCGCCGACATTGCGGAATTGTTGCAACAGGAGGGCGCCCCTTACCTGGTGCAGATGAATTCCGGCGTGTATTGCTTCGATAAAAGTCCCGCTTCCGCCGCGTTCTTTGCCGGCCTGAATGATTTCTATTTGCGGCGCAAGGATCATTTGGGCGTCGGCCTGCATCGTGGTAAGCCGGCGCAAACCGATGAGATTTATATCGGCCTCTGGATGGGTTTGAACGGACTGGAGAGCTGCGGCGGCCGGATCGGCGAAAATTCCTGGATGGTTTCGACGTGGCGCGCCTTTGGTATGCGCCTCGATCCCATCCGCGGGAGCGCTGTCATACGCAAGCCAAGGCACAAAACGTTCGGCATTCCCAATCCGCTCAGGGGATGGGACCGGCTGAGTCCGACATTCGTGCATTTCGTCGGGTTGAAGCCGGTTAAATTATATGAGCGGGTGGCGCGGCATTTTCGTGATGAGGTGATGGCAGAGAAAACCAATTTTCGTCAAGGCAGCGCTGCTTTTTGAAAACAGAAGCAAGAACTTTTGCCATGCTGCCGCCGACTAGTCCGCGGCAGCAGGGCAAAGGTTTTTTGGTTCTTTTTTTCAAAAAAGAACTCCTGCCTCAAACCGCTCGTGCCAGCAATCTCTCCGGCGCCGGCATCCCGCCACGATCCACGCTGCGCACGGCCAGAAGCTGAAACAGGCGGCGTGACACCGGCGCCGGCGGCAACTTATGCGCCGCCAGATACATGCGCGCC
>Ga0302157_10006839_pt1 | contig 11665 bp, 13 predicted proteins | sample I_Bog_N3_3_FD_193502 | JGI IMG/M metagenome (GOLD analysis project Ga0302157, IMG submission 193502) | Peat permafrost microbial communities from Stordalen Mire near Abisko, Sweden - I_Bog_N3_3 | ecosystem: Environmental > Terrestrial > Soil > Wetlands > Peat | place: Sweden: Abisko, Stordalen...
GCGGGGGGCTGCAAGCCTTTGAAAACAAAAGAAACCGCGAAATAAGTGAAATTGAGATGCAATAAAATCATAGGCTTAGGCGGTGCGACGCGAAACCCTTTTCCGCCCTTCCCGCCCAAAACAGCGCGTTTCCGCTTCGTTTGCCGCCCCTGACGAAACGAAACGAAGGTCGGCGAAGCGTGACGCAACGTCAGGCCCTGTCCGGCTACTGTTTCGCCGCAGTTGCGGCGCCAACCGTCATGTTTGCGCCTATTTCTTGTGACGGTTTGGCTTTAGAAAGCGCCACAGGGGCTAATTCCGCGCCGTTTTGGTTAGGGGCGGATGGCGGCGTGTTGAGTTGGGCTGGGATGAATTCGACGATGACGACTGCGGCGCTGACGCCGGCGGCAACGGCGGGCGATGCGCGCGAACGGGTCGGCGGCATCGGCGCGGCGCCGAGGAATCTGCTCGTCGCGCTGTCCGTGCTGGTCGTCGGCGCGTTTCTGGTTTTGGCCGTCGGCGATGTGGCGCCGGACCTGGATTATCACGCGACGATACGCGCGCTCAAGCACACGTCGGGTTCGGCGATCACCTGGGCGCTCGGCGCGACCGCGCTGAGTTTCGTGGCGCTGATTGCGCGCGACGCCAGCGCGATGCGCTATATCGGCGTAACCATTTCTGCGCCCGCGCTGTTCCTCGCCGGCTTCTGCGGTTCGGCGCTGGGCAATGCGGCGGGCCTGGGCGGGCTCACTGCGGCGGCAGTTCGCTACCGCGTCTATGGCGCGCTCGGCGTCAAGACCGAGGTCATCGCGCGCCTGCTGCTGTTCATCCTCGGCGGTTTCGTGCTCGGACTGGCGAGCGTCGGCGCCTTGGCGACGCTTTGGGAAACCCCGGCGGTCGCCGGGATGTTCGGCGCGTCGCCGACCGTGTTGCGCCTGGGCGCCGCGGCGACGCTGGCGATGGTGGCTCTGCTGTTCGTATTCGGCTTGCACGGGCCGATCCGCGTCGGCGGCTTCACGCTGGCGCCGCCTTCGCGCGCCAGCGCCGTGTTGCAACTGCTGCTGACGGCGGCCCGGCTCGGCGGAGCGGCGTTGGCCCTCTGGGTCCTGCTGCCGACGACGCCGCTCAACTTCCTCGCTTTCGCCGCGCTGTTCGCGGCGGCCACCGCGCTCGGCGCGGTGAGCCACGTCCCGGGGGGCCTGGGCGTATTCGAGGCCGTCGTGCTGTGGGCGTTGCGCGGCAAGGCGCCGGTGGAATCGGTCGCCGCGGCGCTGATCGCCTTTCGCTTCGTCTATTTCGGCGCGCCGTTGTTGCTGTCGGCGGTGCTGTTCGCCGGGTTCGAACTCGTGTCCGCCGCGCGGTCGCACAAGTCGCGGGAGGCCGATCCGCTGGCTCGCGCCGCCCATCGGCTGTCGCCGGCGTTTCTCGGGGCGCTCACTTTCGCCGCCGGAATGCTGCTGATCGTCTCCGGCGCGACCCCGGCCTTCGGCAAGCGGCTGGCGATCCTGTCGCTGCACGTGCCGCTGTGGGCGGTGGAATCGTCCTCGTTCCTGGGCAGCCTCGTCGGCGTCGTGCTGCTGTTCGTCGCCCGCGGACTCATCGATCGGCGCGACGCCGCTTGGCGCATCGCCGTCTCGCTGTCGTTCCTCAGCCTCGCCTTTTCCCTCGTCAAAGGCCTCGCGTTTTTCGAGGCGGGGCTGTTCCTGGTATTGACGATGCTGCTGCTGGCCACCCGGCCGCAGTTCAACCGCCCGACCTCAATGCTCGACCAACCGTTCACCTACAGCTGGTACGCCGCGGTGGGCGTGATCATCGTCGCCGCCTTCGGGGTGTCGACCCTGGCCTTCGACGCCGGCAACCTCAAAGCCAGCGAATTGTGGTGGCGCTTCGCTTTCGACGCGCAGGGGCCGCGGGCGCTGCGCGCGCTCATCGGCTCCTCCGCGCTCGCCCTCGGTTTTGCGGTCAGCCAATTGCTGCGCGCTCCCAAAGGGGCGGCGAAACCGCCGACGCCGGCGGAAATCGAGGCGGCGATGGCGATCGCCGCCGCGCAGGACCGCTCGGAGGCCGGGCTCGCCGCGATGGGCGACAAGTCGTTCCTGGTCTCGACCTCCGGTCGCAGCTTCCTGATGTTCGGCAAGCGTGGACGCAGTTGGATCGCGCTGTTCGATCCGGTCGGTCCGCGCGAGGAATGGCCCGAACTCATCCACCGCTTCGTCGGACTCGCCGACGAGCACGCCGGACGCGCCGCCTTCTACCAGATTCCCTCGGAGAGCCTGCCGCTCTATCTCGACTCCGGCTTGACGGTGATGAAGCTCGGCGAGGAGGCGCGGGTTTCGCTGAGTGATTTCTCGATGGCGGGCGGGGCCATGAAGGACCTGCGCTATGCGCTCAAACGCGGCGCCCGCGACGGCCTGAGCTTCGAATTTCTGCCGCCGGATCGGGCGCTCGCGCTGATGCCCGACCTCGAGGCGATTTCCAATGAGTGGCTCGAAGAGCGCTCCGGCGAGGAGAAGGGCTTTTCGGTCGCCGCCTTTGCTCCCGCCTTCCTGAAGGCTCAGGGAATCGGCCTCGTGCGCGCCAACGGCGAACCCGTCGCCTTCGTCAGCGTGATGACCACTGAGACCGGGCGCGAGGCGACGCTGGCGTTGATGCGTCACCGCACGGGCGTCTCGGCCTATGCGATGGAATTCCTGCTCGTCGAAACCATCCTGGTGTTGAAAGCGCAGGGGTTGCAAACCTTCAGCCTCGGCGTCGCCCCGCTGAGCGGCGTGCGCCAGCAGCCGCTGTCGTCGCGCTGGCACTGGCTCGGCTCGCAGATCTGGAAGCACGGCGACCGCTTCTATAATTTCCAGGGCCTGCGCACGTTCAAGAGCAAGTTCGCTCCTACCTGGGCGCCGCGCTACCTCGCCGCCTCCGGAACCGTCGGCCCGTTCGTCGCGCTCGCCGACGCGGCGGCGCTGATCGCCCGGCCGCCGCAGGGGAAGGCGGAGGGATGAGGCTCGGATTTTTCGCGGCGGCGACCCTCGCGCTGCTGGCGCCCGCCGGCGCCGAAACGTTCGACGGCGAGAGTTTTGGCGAGGTTCGCATCGTGGCTCCTTCCAACCCGCCCGCGCGCTATGTGACAATGTTCTCCGACCGCGACGGCTGGAGCGCGACGGACGACGCGACGCTCGACGACCTCGCCCGTTCCGGCGCGCTCGCAGTCGGGGTTGATACGAAGACCTATCTGGACAACCTCGCCGCTCACCGCCATGGGGTGCGCCCGGCCGAATGTGTCGACGTGTTTCAGGATGTCGAGGATTTGAGCCGGCGGCTGCAGGGGCGCCATCCCTCGCCATTCTATAACCTGCCGATCGTCGCCGGACGCGGGCAGGGCGGCGCGCTCGCCTATGTCGCGCTCGCCCAGGCGCCCGTCGCGACGCTGTCGGCGGCGGCGGCGCTCGACCCCGCCGCCTCCGTCGCCGTGACGCGCCCGCTGTGCCGGCTCGACGCTTTCGAGTTGCAAGCCGACGCGCGCCGCCTCGCGCCCGTGGCGGCGCCCAACGGCGAGCTTTGGACCGCTTTTGACGCGGCTTCGGCGGACCGCAAGGCCTTCGCGCCGATGCGTGACGCCAGCGCCGAAGTGAGCGCCGCCGCCGACAAGCTCGCCGCGCTGGTGGAGACTTACGCGGCGCAGGCGGCCAGCGTCGGCGTCGCCTCCCTGCCACTCGTCGAACTCGCCGCCGATAATCCCTCGAAACTCGCGGTGGTGTTCATTTCCGGCGACGGCGGCTGGCGGGATCTCGATAAGACGATCGGCGAAAAGCTGCGTGGGCTCGGGGTCGACGTCGTCGGCTGGGACGCGTTGCGCTATTTCTGGCGGAGAAAACCGGCGGACGAGACGGCGGCGGACCTGAAATCCGTACTCGACGCCTATCGCGCGAAATGGGGCGTGGAGAAATTCGCGCTGGTCGGCTTCTCCTTCGGCGCAGACGTGCTGCCGGCGGTCTACAACCGCCTGTCTGAGCGCGACCGCGAGCGCGTCGCGCTGATTTCGCTGATGGGGCTGGAGCCCAAGGCCGACTGGGAAATCCGCATGATTGGCTGGTTCGGCGCGGCGCCCAGCGCGGACGCAACGCCGTTGGCGCCGGAACTGGCGAAGATTCCCGGCGACAAGGTGCAGTGTTTCTACGGCGTCGATGAGAAACCGCCGGGCTGCCTCGACCTGACCGACCCGAAAATGGAAATCGTCGAGATGCCCGGCGACCACCATTTCGACCACCGCTACGACGAGATCGCCCGGCGCATATTCGACGCGCTCAGCCGGCGCGCGGCGATGTAGCGGCGGAACTGCTCAAGCGCCGGTCACGACATCGAGCACAGTCTGCACGAGGATCGAGGCGAGATGTTCCCCGGCGGCTCCGATCTGTCGATCCGCGCGCAGCAGCGCGATCCCGAGCGAGGGCAGGGCGGGCAGGCCGCAAGCGGCGGCGTCGAGCACGCGAACGCCGCGCGGCGCGCCCAGGCGCGTGCGCACGGCGAGCCCCAGTCCCGCGGCGACCGCCGACCACAGGCCGCCGAGGCTCGGGCTCACGAAGGCGAGGCGCCAGGAGACGCCGGCGCGGTCGAGGCGGTCGCAGGCGATGGAGCGGAACAGACAGGGCGCTTCCAGAGCTGCGAGCGGCAGCGGTTCGCCGCCGCGCGCCCATCCGGGCGCCTCGGGCTCGGCCGCGCCCAGCCAAAACATCGGAACCTCGGCAATTCGCTCCGCAAACGGCGCCGCCGCGCCGCCGTCCCAGGCGAGGGCGAGATCGAGCTGCCCGGTCGCGATCCGTTCGTGGAGTTCGGCGTTACGCGCGATGCGGCCCTCGATCCGCACTTTTGGATGCGCGCGGGCGAAGCGACCGAGCACGCCGGCCAGCAGCGCCTCGCCGAAATCTTCTTGCAGGCCGAGCCGCACCCAGCCCTCCAACTGCGCTCCGCGCAGCGCGCGAACGGCCTCGTCGTTGAGTTCGAGCAGCCGGCGCGCATAGGCGAGCAGCGCTTCGCCGCTGTCGGTGAGATCAAGGCCGCGCCCGGCCTTGCGCGTGAGCGGAACGCCCGCCTGCGTTTCGAGCTTCTTCAGTTGCGCGCTGATTGCAGAGGTCGAACGCCCCAGACGATCGGCGGCGCGGGCGAACGAGCCGAGTTCCACGCCAGTCACGAAACCGCGCAACGCGTCCAGGTCGAGATGAGTCGAGCGCATTCTATGATCCACAATATACGGACGATAGGTTCAATTTAATTCGATTTTCCGGACGATGATGAAGCGGCATAATCTCGGCGTCAACCCCGTCGCTCCCGAAGGACATCGACGATGATCGCGATGCAATACAGTTTCGTCCTGCCCGCCGATTACGACATGGGCGTCGTCGAGCGGCGCATCCGCGACAAGGGGCCGCTGTTCGACGGTTTTCCCGGGTTGCGCATGAAGGCGTTCGCCTCCGCGCGGCGGGAGCGCGGCGATTTCGCCGGCGCCGAGAACCTTTACGCGCCGTTCTATCTCTGGGACGGCGCCGACGGCCTCTCCGGCTTCCTGACGAACCCTGGCTTTGCCGGCTTGGCGCGGGATTTCGGTTGGCCGGTGGCGCGGACTTGGTTCGTCTGGCGCGCCGAGTTCGCCGGGCCGCCGGCCACGGCGCGTTTCGCGAGCCGTGAGATCGTGACGATCGCGCCGTATGCGGATCTCGCCGCGTTGCGCGCGCGCGAGGTCGAGGCGGCGGTCGAAGCCGTGTGCGAAGGCGCGCTCGTCGCCGTAGCCGCTTTCAACCCGGCAGACTGGACGCTCGTGCGATTCCGCTTGCAGGCTTCGGGGCCGGAGCCCGAAGCCGACGGCCGCCAGATCTACCGCGTCGGCCACATGTCGCTGCCGCGCGGGGCGTGAACGACCGCTCCGGCCTCATCCTCCCGTCGGCAGCGCCAACTTCACTAGCGGTTCGCCGCGCAGGCCTTCGATCAGCGCGTCCAACTCGGCCTTGCCGAGCGGCTTGTCGCCGAGGCGCACCTTGTACATCCCCGAGCGCGGACCTTCGACGATCGTGGCGTGGCGCCGGCTGAGGAACTTGCTCAAGTCGTCGAGCCGTGCGTCGGGCGCGAAGGCGATGAGCAGGGTCGCGCCGGCGCTCGCCATCGCGGGGGCCGAGGCGGTCGCGTAGGCCGGCGCGTCGCGCCGGCTGAATTCCACCGGCGCCAGCGCGATCAGGGCGACGGTTGCCAGCGCGATCGCCAGCGCCGCCGCCGCGCCGGTCCAGACCAGACGGCCGCGCCTCGGCTCGAGGCCGAGGCCGACGAATTCGGCGAGCCGGGCGCGAAGGCGACGTCGCTTCGGCTCGGCGGCGGCGACGGCCGCGATTCGCTCCCAGGTCGCCGCGCTCGGGGCGCCCAAAGATTGGTTGAGCTCGACCGTCGCTTCGCGGTCCTCTTCGGCCAGCGCCAGCAGCGCCCGCAAATGCGCGTCGCCTTGCAGCGCGGCGTCGAGCCTTTCGGTCTCGTTCGCATCGAGTTTGCCGGTCACGCGCCAGGGCAGCAGCGCCCCAAAATCGTCGTCGTTCATGGCCAGCCCCTGTCTAAGCCTGCGACACGCACTTTTTCGGACAGTTTCTCGCGCGCATGGAAGAGCCGGGTCTTGACGGTGCCCTCGGGGATGCCGACGATCTCGGCGACCTCGGCGATCGACTTCTCGTGGTAGTAGACGAGGTCGATCACTTCGCGGTGCGCCGGGCTCAGCCGATCCAGGCACGTGCGCAGCACGCCGGCTTTATTCTTCTTCTGCAGCGAAATTTCGGGCGTATCGGCTTGGTCTTCAATCGCCGCGACCGCATCCTCGTCCAGTTCGTCCTCGCGTCGCTTGCGTAGATGAGAACAGGCCTTGTTGCGGGTCATCGCGAGCAGGAACGTCTGCACGCCCGATCGCCCCTCGAAGGCGGCGGCGTTGCGCCAGACGTCGATGAAAACCTCGCTCACCACATCCTCCGCAATCGTTTCGCTGCGCGTGAGACGCAGTGCGAAGCGATAGACCGCCAGGCGATGACGAGCGTAAAGCGCCTTCAGGGCCAGGGAATCGCCGTCCCCGACGCGTTTGAGCATCTCGATATCGCTATCCGCCATCGCCCGCTCGGAGTTCTGTCGCGCCGGGAGGGTGAAAGGTTCAAAGCGCAGTTGCAAGATGCGCGGAGGCCAAAATGCAATTATTCGACGGACCTCAGGGTTGCGGCGGCTCGTCGTGTCGGAGGCGGACACCGCGAAAATTATTACCCCCTCGATCTCGCCGAGGCAGATCGTAAGCGCGCGGCGGACCGTAAGAAGTCAACGCGCGATAGAATCTCTTTCAAGTGTGAACCGGCGTCGCGCCGCGAGCGACCAAGACCGAGAGGGCGGATGCAACACCCGCGGTGCGGGCAGGAAGTGGCGCATGAACAAGAGCAAGAAGGGTCCGAGAGCCGCCGACGGCGAAATCCAGATGAACGGGAGCCCCTCGGGTTCGCCCGTCGATCTCAACGATAACGAGGCGGTCACCCGCTATCTCGTCGATGCGATAGATCAGCTCGAAGCGATCGCGCGCATGCGCAATCACGATCTGCTCGCCTATCTCCTCGCCATGGCGGGCGAACAGGCGGGGTCCATGGAGCCGGGGCCGAACGTCGTGCTGCGCAAGCGGTCTGTGCATTGATCCGAAGACTCGACGATCGAGGCGGCGAAGTCCGTCCCTGCGCGATGAGACCCCGGCCCCCGCCGGGGTTTTTGTTTTTGCGACGCCACGGACCGGAAAACCGAGATTCGCCATCCCGTAAGCCCCCGCAGAGACCGCAACGCCTCTACCCCGCAAGCGGCTGACGCCGCAGACAACCCGAATTTCGGAGAGACCCATGCGCACAACTCTGAAGACCGCCGCCGCCGTTTCGCTCGCCGCGCTGGTTCTCCTCTCGGCTTCGTTGCAAGCGGACGCCCGCCCGTGGCGCTATGTCGGCGGCGGCTGGGGGCCGGGGCTCGCGTTCGGCTTCGTCGCCGCCGCCATCGGCGCCGCCGCCTACGCCAACGCCGAGTCTTGCATCCGCTATCGCCCCGTCTACGACGCTTACGGACGTTACGCCGGCCGTCAGGCCGTGAACGTCTGCCCGTAAGCGAGACGGCGACGACGGCGCCGCCGGCGGCCCTACGTCCCCGGGCCGTCGGCGGCGCGCGAGCCGCTGCTCTCCAGTCCCGGAAGCCTGAGATAGGCGAGCCGCCGCGCCTCCAGCCGGCCGAAGCGCACGCTGTCGAGCACCAGCGCGACCGCGAAACTGAGGAAGGCGAGGATGGTCACACCGGTCGCGGCGATGGCGGTCGGGAACCGCGGCACCATACCGGTCTCGGCAAAAGTCACGAAGATGGGCAAGCCGAGCACGATGGCGAGCGCGAGCAGCAACGTGCCGATCGAGGCGAAGAACGCCAGCGGCCGCTCCTCCTTCATGAACCTGACAATCGCGAGCAGGATGCGCCAACCGTCGCGGAACGTGTTCAATTTCGACGTCGAGCCCTCGGGGCGCGCGTAATAGGGCGTGTCGACTTCGGCGACCGGCAGGCTCAGCGACAGCGCATGCACCGTCAATTCCGTTTCGGTCTCGAAGCCCGCAGCGAGCGCCGGGAAGGTCTTGACGAAGCGGCGCGAGAGCACGCGATAGCCCGACAGCATGTCGGCGAACCCATCGCCGAAGGTCCACGACACCGCCCAGGTGAGCGCGCGATTGCCCCATTCGTGGCCGGCGCGATAGGCGCCGGCGTCCGCTTCATGCCGGCGCCGGCCGACGACCATGTCGAGCCGCTCGTCGATCAACTTGCGCACCATCACGGGCGCGCTCGGCGCGTCATAGGTCGCATCGCCGTCGACCAGCACATAGACGTCCGCCTCGACGTCGGCGAACATCCGCCTGACGACATTGCCCTTGCCCTGCAATGGCTCCAGCCGCGGCTCGACCCCGGCCGCGCGCGCGGCTTGCGCCGTGCCGTCGCGCGAGTTGTTGTCGTAGACGTAGATCTCCGCCTCCGGCAACGCCGCGCGAAAGTCGCGCACGACCGCGCCGACAGTCAGCGCCTCGTTGTAGCAAGGGATCAGAACGGCGATTTTCATGGGCGCGCAGTCGAGCGAATCGGTGGATTTGCGCGCGACAGTGGCGAAGTGGGGCGCGTGCGGCAAGAGTCGAGCGCCGCGCGCCTCGACGAACGCGCTGAAAGGCGCGCCCGCGCCATGTTATCCTATTCGGATAGGATAAATAGGCAGACCCGTCCTATCCGACGAACACACGCTCGAATTCCTGTTGGCCTTCGATGGCCGCGTCCATCATCTCGAAAAGGGCTACTGGCTCAAATTCGAGATCGGGCGCGCCAAACCCGCGCCTGAGCGCCCGCACGGGTTGAGCTATTCCTTCACCCTGCACGATCCCGACGGAAATCGGCTCGTCGGCTTCGACAATGCGCACCGAGCGCCGCCACGGGCTTCGGGTTACGCCCGCGCGAAGGTCGAGAACGATCACTGGCGTCGCACGGGCGACGATCCCGGGCGACCCTACAAATTCACGACCGCCGACCAAGTCCTGGCGGATTTCTTCAGCGAAGTGCGACGGGTTTTGGAAGAACGGGGCGTCAGCGACGAGGTCGTGGGCGTGAGCGAGGGACGAGGCAAGGACGAGCGATGAAAATCCAGAGCCTGAAGGAACTCGAAGCGGAGATGCGGAAAGTCGCTCGGGGCGAGGTCGCAACCCCCGCCGATGCGGCCGCGCCGAGCGTGGAGTCGAGCGAAGCGCTCATTCGCCTGCTGACGCCGGACAACCGCAGCTTGCTGCGCACCATCCGTGACGCCAAACCGCAATCCGTCGCCGAGCTGGCGCGGCTGACCCATCGCGCGGAACCGAACCTGCTGCGGACGCTCGGCAAACTGGAGGCGTTCGGGCTTCTGGAAATGCGGACGATCAATCGGCGCCGCGTGCCGACGGCGAAAGTTACGGTGCTGCATCTCGCCATCGATCCCTACGCCATGAACCACAAGATCGAAATGCGTAGCGAGACGTGAGGCTCGTCTCACCCCACCGGCCGCGCCTCGATGATGACGATGGCTTGCGCGAGCGGCGGCTCGTCGGTGATGGTGAGATGGATCACCGCTTCGTGTCCGGGCGGCGTGATCGCGGCGAGCCGCGCCGCGGCGCCGCCTGTCAGATGAAACGTCGGCTTGCCCGAGGGCAGATTGACGACGCCCATGTCACGCCAGTACACGCCCTGGCTCAACCCGGTGCCCAGCGCTTTGGCGCAGGCCTCCTTGGCGGCGAAGCGTTTGGCGTAGGAGGCGGCGCGCGCGGCGCGCCGGTCCGACTTCTTGCGTTCGACCTCGGTGAAGCAGCGATGGGTAAAGCGCTCGCCGTATTTGGCCAGCGTTTCCTCGACGCGCTGGATATCGCAGAGGTCGTTGCCGAGTCCGATGATCATGCGCTATCGGCGCCCCTCGTCCATCGCTTTGCGCATCTGTTTGATGCTCTCGGCCAAGCCGACGAAGATCGCCTCTCCAACCAGGAAATGGCCGATGTTGAGTTCGACGACTTCGGGCAGCGCGCTGATCGTGCGCGCGGTGTCGTAGTCGAGTCCGTGGCCGGCGTGGCATTCGATCCCGAGGCTTTTCGTCCGCGCCGCGGCGACCCGCAGCCGGCCGAATTCATAGTCCGCCTTGGTCTTGTCGCCATGGGCGACGGCGTCGCACCACGCCCCGGTGTGCAGCTCGACGACCGGCGCCTTCAACGCCGCCGCCGTCTCCAGCGCTTCGGCGGAGGGTTCGATGAACAGCGAGACGCGAATCCCCGCGTGACTCAACTCGGCGACATAGGGCCGCAACCAATCGCGCGCGCCGACCACGTCGAGGCCGCCTTCGGTCGTGCGCTCCGTGCGCTTTTCCGGCACCAGACAGCAGGCGTGCGGCTTGGTCTTGAGCGCGATGTCGAGCATCTGGTCGGTCGCCGCCATCTCGAAATTGAGCGGCTTGCTGATGGCGGCCTTCAACCGGCGCATATCCTCGTCGTTGATGTGGCGGCGGTCCTCGCGCAGATGTGCGGTGATGGCATCGGCGCCGGCCTCGATCGCCAGCAGCGCCGCGCGCACGGGATCGGGCAGCGCGCCGCCGCGGGCGTTGCGCACCGTCGCGACGTGATCGACATTGACGCCCAGACGCAGCGGCTTCATCGTCGCTCCTCCTAAAGCTAATGCGCCTTGGGCGCGGTTCGGCTGCCGGGTTTCACCGGCGGGATTTTGGCCAGATCCGGCGGCAACGCGTCGGCTGGGTAGGCGGGAATGTCCAGCGTCGCCAGCGCCACCCGGGGCACGCCGATTTCGGCCTTGCCGCCCGAGCGGTCGATGAGGCACGCGGCGCCGACGACGGTTCCGGGGTGCTCGGCGAGCGCGGCGAGGCATTCGCGCGACGACAGGCCTGTCGTGATGATGTCTTCCACCATCAACACCTTGTCCCCCGGCGCGATCTCGAAGCCGCGGCGCAGCTTGAACGCGCCGTCCTCGCGCTCGACGAAGATCGCCTTGGCGCCGAGCCAGCGCGCCGTCTCGTAGCCCGGCACGATGCCGCCGACGGCGGGCGAGACGACCACGTCGATCTTGCCGAACGCGGCTTCCGCCTTGGCCGCCAGCGCCCGGCACAGCT
>Ga0302157_10006840_pt1 | contig 11665 bp, 10 predicted proteins | sample I_Bog_N3_3_FD_193502 | JGI IMG/M metagenome (GOLD analysis project Ga0302157, IMG submission 193502) | Peat permafrost microbial communities from Stordalen Mire near Abisko, Sweden - I_Bog_N3_3 | ecosystem: Environmental > Terrestrial > Soil > Wetlands > Peat | place: Sweden: Abisko, Stordalen...
CCACAACAACTACATCTTGTAGCGGCCGAGGTCTTCGTCGTTGAGACCTTCCAGCCAGCGGCGCAACTCTTCGTTGGTGACCTTTTCACTGATGTTGGTCGCGGCGCGCGACGACGCCAGCACCTGTTCCTCAACGTAGATGGGGCAGTCGAGCCGCAAAGCAAGAGCGAGCGCGTCACTGGGACGCGAATCCACGCTGATCACCTGGCCGTCTTTTTCGAGCCAGATCACGGCGTAGAACGTCTCGTCCTTTAACTCGCTCACAACCACCTTGCTGACTTTCGCCTCGACGCCGGTCAGCAGATTGCGGATGAGGTCGTGCGTCATCGGACGTGGAGTCGATACCTTTTCGATCTCCAGGGCGATCGCGTTGGCCTCATAAACTCCGACCCAGATGGGAAGGATCGAATTACCGCTCGAGTCGCGCAGGATGACGATGGGCGTATTGGTGACAGGGTCCACCATGAGCCCCCGGATTTTCATTTCAATTTCCATCGCAACCCCCTCCTCAGACTACTAGACGCAGCCAGGAACAAAAATGGTGCCCCCTAGACGATTGCGGCTTCATGATTCTGGCACAAACCTAAAGCGCCTGCTGACACTCGCCGGCCAACGAGTTCGGGCCGGCCCGCAGCACCCGCACCGGAAAGTAACTTCCAATCACGCTCTTCCGCTCCGGCACAGTTCCATCTTCGCGCGGTTGCGCGGTAAAGTTCAGGACGCGATTCTGGGAGGTACGTCCGATCCACTGTCCGGTGGAGGAGTTGAAGCCTTCCACGAGCGCTTCCTGCTCGCTGTCGATCAGCTTCGAGTTGCGGCGCAATTGGATCGCACGCTGGCGCTCCTGCAGAATGATCAGGCGCCGGCTCTTCTCTTCTTCCGGCACATGATCGCCGAGCGAGAGCGCCGGAGTGTTAGGCCGGACCGAATACTTGAAGCTGAATATCGAGTCGTATTCGACCTCATCGAGCAGGCTCAGCGTCTGCGCGAAATCCTCTTCGGTCTCCCCCGGGAAGCCGACAATTACGTCGGTGGAGATGGCGATGTCGCGTTCCGCGTTCTTCATCCACTCGATGCGCCGCATATACTCATCGCGCGTGTACTGGCGGTCCATCGCGGCCAGCACTTTCGTCGAACCCGACTGCACGGGCAGATGCACCATGTTGCAGAGCGTCGGGGTGCGGTCGATGGCGTCGATGATCTCCTTCACGAAATCGCGCGGGTGCGAAGTGGTGAAGCGGACGCGCCGTACGCCCGGCACGTGGCCTACGGCTTCGAGCAAACGCGCAAAGTCCCAGCCCGCGCTGGACGGGTCGCGGTACGAGTTCACGTTCTGGCCGAGCAGTTGGATCTCGCTATAGCCTGCGGCGGCGAGCGAATGCGACTCCTCCATCACGCTCTCCGACGTCCGGCTGCGCTCGGGACCGCGCGTGAAGGGCACGACGCAATAGGAGCAGCTCTTGTCGCAGCCTTCAATGATGGTGATGTAGGCGCGATGCGGATTGTCGCGGCGCGTCAACGGCGTTTCGAACGTCTCATCGGTATCCAGGCTCAGCCCGGTGACGCGGCGTCCGCCGGCTTCGAGTTGCACCAGCAGTTCGGGCAGCTTCGAGTAGCTGGCGGAGCCGACCACCATGCTGACGTGCGGCGCCTTATCGAAGATCTTCTCGCCCTCCTGCTGCGCGACGCAGCCGAGCACGCCGAACAGCTTGTCCTTGCCCGTGCGCTTGAACTGATCCAACCGGTGAAAGACCTTCTGCTCGGCCTTGTCGCGGATGCTACAGGTGTTGTAAAGCACCAGGTCGGCAGCCTCCGGCGTTTCCACCTGCTCGTAGCCGCGGCTCTCCAGCGTGCCGACGACTTTTTCCGAATCGTGCACGTTCATCTGACAGCCGAACGTCTCGAGATAGAACTTCTTCATGACAAGAAAACCAGGGAGGGACTGCTTTCAGTATAAGAGTTTCTTGAATGACTGAGGTGGGGCGATCCTCCGGGACCGCGCGAGCCCGCTTCAAGTTAGTTGCGGGGCCTGGAGGCGCCGCGCGGCTCTGGAGAGCCGCCCCACAAATGTGAGGTACCATGCGAAAAAGCAAATGGGAGAGGTTCTCGAACTCCGCGGATTGTCCCGCTACTATCCGGCGCACAAGGCGCTGGACGGGCTGTCGCTCAAGATTCTCGAAGGCGAGTTCTTCAGCCTGCTCGGGCCGTCCGGTTGTGGCAAGACCACCACGCTGCGCCTGGTGGCCGGCTTGGAAGAACCGACCAGCGGCCAGATCCTGCTGTGCGGCGAGGCGATCGAGCACCGCCGGCCTTACGACCGCAACGTGTCGACAGTCTTCCAGAACTACGCCTTGTTTCCGCATCTGACGGTGCGGGAAAACATCGAATTCGGGCTCCAGCATCGCCGCGGAGGGAGGCCCGCGGAGGCTGGCAAACGAATCGCGGAAGTCGTCGAGATGTTGCAGCTCGGCGGCAAGCAGGACCGATCGCCAGCGCAACTGAGCGGCGGCGAGAAGCAGCGCGTGGCGCTGGCCCGCTCGCTGATTCTCCAGCCCGATGTCCTGCTGCTCGACGAGCCGCTCTCGGCGCTCGATCCGAATCTACGGAAACAAGTCGGCGTCGAACTGAAAGCCTTGCAAAGGCGAGTCGGAATCACCTTCCTGTTCGTGACGCACGATCAGGAAGAGGCGCTCTCGATGTCGGACCGCATTGCCTTGCTGAATGACGGCCGGCTGGAACAGACCGGCACGCCGCGGGAGATCTACCAACAGCCGCTTACCCGCTTCGCCGCGGGCTTCCTGGGAAGGGTGAACTGGCTGAACGGGACAGGCATTCGTCCCGAAGCGACATTGCTGAGCCGCGAGCGGCCGGCGAATGCGTTGCGAGTCTACGAGACCGTCGTGGAGAGTTGCGTCTTTCTCGGCAACCGCCTGCACGTGGAGACAGCGCTACCCGGTGGCGAGCACTTCATCGCGGAACTGCCCTGCCCGGCGGAGGGATTCCAGGCGGGCGAACGAGTCCACGTCTGGTGGCGGCCCGAAGACGAACTCTTGCTGCCTGTCTGAAGAACTGGATCCGGAAGTGAGGCAATTTGAAAGTCAGAGGTTGAAGCTGCGGCGCCGTTTCGGAGGTGATGGCCTGAGGGCGCTGTTCCTGACGCCGTCCGCAGTGCTGCTGATAGCACTGTTGGGCGTGCCGATGGCGATTGTCTTCGCCTACACGTTCCTGACTCGCGGCACGTATGGCGGCGTGACCTCAGCCTGGACGCTGGAGAACTGGCAACGCCTCGCCGACCCTCTGTATGCCGGCATTCTTTTCAAGTCCTTCGCGGTAGCCGCGGTCTCCACCCTGTTCTGCCTGGCGCTTGGATTTCCGCTGGCGCTGTTCATCAGCCGCGCGGGCCGCCGCAAAGGCTTATACCTGCACTTGGTCATCCTGCCTTTCTGGACGAGCTTCCTGGTGCGTACCTACGCCTGGATGTTTTTGCTGCGCGACACGGGCCTGATCAATACCGTGCTGCTCAAATTGGGTTTAATCTCGCAGCCCCTGCCGTTGCTCTACAACTACGGCGCGGTCCTGCTCGGTCTGGTCTACACCTATCTGCCCTTCATGGTGCTGCCCGTTTACGCCACGCTGGAACGGATGGACCGCTCGCTGCTCGAAGCCGCGGCCGATCTCGGCGCACGCCCGCTGCAGGTGCTCTGGCGGGTCGTTCTGCCGTTGTCCAGGCCGGGCCTTCGCGCCGGCGCGATCCTGGTCTTCATTCCCTGCCTGGGCGCGTTCCTGATTCCCGATCTGCTGGGCGGAGGCAAGACGATTCTGGTTGGAACGCTGGTGCAGAACCAGTTCACCACGGCGCGTGACTGGCCCTTCGGCTCGGCTCTGTCGATGGCGCTGATGGGCGTTGTGCTGTTGCTGATGCTGCCGCTGGCGCGGAAAGACGGACCTGGGGGAGGAGACCTGTTGTGAGGTCCGCGCAAATAGAACCCAGTACTCGCCGGCCTGACAGCCGTTGGCTCGCAACTTATGCCGTGCTGGTCTACCTGTTCCTGCACCTCCCGCTGGCGATTCTGATGATTTTCAGCGTGAATGCCTCGCGCTTCACGGTGTGGGAAGGCTTTTCGCTGCGCTGGTATGCCGAAGCGTTCCGCGACCAGGAACTGATGGAGTCCACGCTGAACAGCCTGATCGTCGCCGTCTCCGCGACTGCCTTCGCGACCTTGGCGGGCACGCTGTGCGCTTACGCCCTGTGGAAACGCGCCTCCCGCTGGATGACGGCGGGGCTCGCGCTCTCGCTGGTAACGCCCGAGATCGTGACGGGCATTTCGCTGCTCGCGTTCTTCCAGTGGATCTTCCGCTACTTTGACTTCCGCCTGGGGCTCCACACGGTGGTGCTGGCACACGTGATGTTCTCGGTGGTCTTTGTGGTGACGGTTGTGCTCGCGCGATTGCGCACCATGGACTCGTCGCTCGAAGAAGCTGCTATGGATCTGGGCGCCACCGACTGGCAGGCGTTCCGGCGAGTCACGCTGCCGCTGCTCGCTCCCGGCATCGGCGCCGCGGCGCTGCTCGCGTTCACGATTTCATTCGACGACTACGTCATCACGAGCATGGTGGCGGGCGTCGATTCTCAGACCTTGCCGATGGCGCTCTACGCGATGGCGCGGCGTGGCGCGAACCCCGTGGTCAACGCGATCTCGACGCTGATCGTCGCCCTGATTGGTACGTTGATTCTGGTTTCGGAGCGGTTGAGGGAGAAATGAGACGCCGCACGTTTCTCATGAGCGTCGCCGGCGCGGCGGGCTGCGGCGGGCGCCGCTTTCGGCTCAATGTCTTGAACTGGTCGGTCTATATCCCGCCCGAGGTGCTGCGGCAATTCGAACGCGAGACAGGGATCCAACTGCGCTACAACGTCTACGAGAGCAACGAGGAGATGCTGGCGCGCGTGATGTCGGGCAACTCCGGCTGGGACGTCGTCTTCCCGACGCATTACTACATCCAGCCGATGCGCGAGATGCGTCTGCTGGCGCGACTCGACACAACGCGCTTAAAGAACCTGGGCAACCTGGATGCCTCGTTTCGCCGGCCTGCCTGGGACCCGAATCTCGAATGGTGCGTTCCGTATATGTGGGGCGCGACGGGCATCCTCTACAACGGCCGTCTGGCGCCCGCGCCCAAGACCTGGAGCGATCTGTGGCAGGACCGCTACCAGGGACGCCTGACCATGCTCGACGACCCCGTTGAAGTGTTCGGCGCCGCGTTGAAAACTCTCGGCCGCTCGTGGAACGGGCAGAACGAAAGCGACCTGCGGGCAGCGAAGGAGCAGGCGCTAAGACAGAAGCCGCTCTTGCGCGCCTACCTGAATGCGGAGGTTCGCGACCAGGTTGTCTCGGGCGACGTCGCCGCGGCGCAACTCTGGGCGACCACCGCGCAGCAGGCCATTGACGCCGCGCCTCATCTGCAGTTCGCTTATCCGGCGGAAGGCTTCGGTCTGTATGCCGACAACACCGCGATCCTGCGCGAGAGCCGGCGGCCCGGCCTGGCAATGCGGTTCATCGATTTCCTTCTGCGCGCCGATGTCAGCGCGAGCATCGTGCGAGGATGCCGAACGGCTACAGCGAATGGGGCAGCGCGGGCGCTTCTCGGCAGCGAGATCCAGGCGCTCCCGACACTCTACCCGGCGCCAGGAACGCTTGAGCGTGGAGAGTGGATGGCCACTCCAACGGTCAAGTTGCAGAGACTCCGCGACCGGCTGTGGACCGAACTGAAGTCCGCTTGAGCGGCCGCGCCTGCCAGAGCAACACGAAGGATTCGGCCCGCGCGGCGCGGCACGCGGCAGCCGGGCAAAACAACAGCCGCGGCGCTTAAAAAGGACATAAGAAGACATCGCGTGAGGTCAGGTAGACTGAAATGTTAGACGCTCGCCAAGACTTGATACCATTGGCAATCGCACGATGCGACAACTCCTGATCCAATTCAGCGAAGCCATGCCGCGGATGAAGATCCGCGCGGTGATCGACATCCTGCTCGTCGCGCTGCTGATTTATCAATCGGCGATGATCCTTCGCGGCCGCAGGGCGGCGCACATCGTGCTTGGGCTCGGAACGCTGGTGATCGCCTACGTCGTTGCCGTGTGGACCGGCCTGGAACTGGTGCGCACGGTGCTCGAAGCGATTGCGCCCTACACGGCGTTCGCGTTGATCGTCGTTTTCCAGAGTGAGTTGCGGCGCATGCTCTCGCGCCTCGGCGAACAGCGCTGGATGGGCATCGGAAGCCGCTTCCAGACCAGAGAGATCGCAGACGAGATCGTCCTGGCCGTGGGTCACCTGGCGCAGCACAGGATCGGCGCACTGATCGTACTCGAAGGCGACGTCGGGTTGCGGTCGTTCATCGAGAGCGGCGTAGCGCTCGACGCGCGCGTGACGCGCGACCTTTTGCTGGCCATTTTTCAGCCCGGCGCCGCGCTGCACGATGGCGCAGTCATTGTCCAGAATGGACGTATCGCCGCAGCCGCCTGCTTCCTGCCCTTGACGATGAATCCGAACCTGTCCGGAGAACTCGGTACGCGCCATCGCGCCGCGATCGGCGTCACGGAGGAGAGCGACTGCCTGGCCGTCGTGGTCAGCGAGGAGCGTGGCTCCATCTCCCTTGCGGCGCGTGGTGAGCTGGAAAAGGACGTCTCCATTGAGCGGCTGGCGGAGCGCCTCAAGCAGCCCTATTCGCAACCCATCCGGCCCCTGGTACCGGAGGCGCCAGCGGACGACGTGACAGGACCAGGAGGAATCTAGCCGTGAAGTATTTCGCGGGACGGAACTTGACCTGGAAATTCGCCGCCTTGGCCTGCTCGTTTCTGCTGTGGCTGGCAATCAACGGCGCCAACGATCTGACCGAGTCGGTGAGCGTGCCCGTCCAATACCGCAACATCCCGCAGAACCTCGACATTGGCTCCGACCTCATCGAACAGGTTCACCTCATCCTGCGCGGACCATCGTTGCTGCTATCCCGTGCCTCCTCAAATCCTTCGCCGGTCGTCATTGACCTGGCCGAAGCCAAAGGTCCCGGCGAGCGGACTTTTTCGATCACCGCGGCCAACGTTCGTCTGCCCGGCGGCGTGATGCTGGAGAAGGCGATGCCGGGACAGATCCGTTTGCGGCTGGAAAGCCGGACGCACAAAGTCGTGCAGGTCCATGTGCGGGTCGACCATGTGCCGGAAGGCATGCAAGCCTCGGTGGATGAGGTGAATCCACCAACGCTTACCATCGTGGGGCCCGAGAACCGGGTCCGGCCGATCGTGGATGTAGAGGCCGACCCCGTGGATGTGCGCGCGTTGGAACCAGGCGGCCGTGCCCGCACGGTTGCCTACGTGCCCGATCCGCGGGTGAGTTTTACGACCGCGCCGAGCATCGCCGTGCGCATCAGTCTCGTCCCCGCAAATAAGAAATAAGGATTCATGGCAAGACAACTGTTCGGAACCGACGGTATCCGCGGAGTGGCGGGGAAGTATCCGCTAGACGCGCAAACGGTCTTCGCCTTTGGCCGCGCGCTGGGCGAATGGGCGAGCGTGGCAGCCGCAAGCCGCGGCCACGAATCGGCCCGCATCGTGATCGGAATGGACACCAGGGAATCTGGTCCGGAACTCGCGTCCCTGGCCGCCGCGGGACTGCGCCGCAGCGGGACGGAGCCCGTCTTCGCCGGTCTGACGACGACCCCTGGCGTCGCCTATGTGACGAGGGTCGAAGATTTCATCGCGGGCGTGATGATCTCGGCGTCGCACAATCCATATCACGACAATGGCCTGAAGGTGTTCGATCACTCGGGCTTCAAACTGGCGGATGAAATCGAAGACGGTATCGAACAGCGCATCTTCGCCCTCACCGCTGAGGCAAGCGAGCCAACTCCTGCGACTCTGCAGGTGGACGCCACACTCGACAGCCTCTACATCGATTTCCTGGCCTCCACCTTCCACCACAGTTTGAAGGGCCGCAAGATCGTCCTCGACTGCGCCAACGGCTCAGCCTCATACCTCGGGCCGGAACTGTTCACGCGGCTCGGCGCGCAGGTGGTGGCGTTGAGTTGTGAGCCGGATGGCCGCAACATCAATCTCGACTGCGGTGCGCTGCATACGGAAGCGTTGCGCGCGGCGGTGCTGGCGCATGGAGCGGACTACGGTGCGGCTTTCGACGGCGACGCCGATCGCTGCATGATCGTCGCAAAGACGGGCAAGCTGATCGATGGCGATCACGCGCTGCTGATCGCGGGACGCAGGTTGCACGCCCAGGGCAAGCTCACCGGTAAGAACGGGGCGCCCGCGATCGTAGCGACGGTGATGTCGAACCTCGGCCTGCAGCGCGCCCTGGAAGCCGACGGAATTGAGCTCATCCGCACGGGCGTTGGCGACAAGTACGTGCTCGAAGAGATGCTGCGCAGCGATCTGCCGCTGGGTGGCGAGCAGAGCGGCCACGTGATCTTTCGCGAGTTTGCGACGACTGGCGACGGCCTGTTGACCGCTTTGCGCATCATTGAACAGGCCGAGGAGACGGGACGGGGTCTTGAGGATCTCACGGCCGACTTTCACATCTATCCGCAGAGGCTCGTGAACGTCCGTTTCAAGGTGAAACGGCCGCTCGAAGAACTGCCCGCGGTTCAAGCCGAGATTCGGGCGACCGAGGCGGAGTTCGGCGATGCGGGCCGCGTCCTGGTAAGATTCTCGGGGACCGAACCGCTGGCCCGCGTGATGGTGGAAGGACCCTCGGAAGAGCGAGTTCTCGAGCGGGCGCAAAGCATCGCCGCGGCCATCGTCGCCGCATTGAGTGAGTAAAAGGGAGTACTTGATGAAAACAGCAATCGCAATCCTGTTCGCCGGCCTGGCGGCCGCGCCGCTGTTCGCCCAGTTGCCCCCGGGCACAAAGCCCCCGGGCGAGGACTGGGTCCAGATCTTCAATGGCAAGGACCTGACGGGCTGGCATAATGTCGGAGTCGAGAGTTGGACCGCGGAAGCCGGCGGCGTAATCCGCGGCAAGGCCGCCACGAAAGCCTACGGCTATCTGGAGACGGTCCAGACCTATCGGGACTTCGAACTGTCCCTCCGCTTCAAGTGCGTGGAGATGGGCAATAGCGGCGTGTATTTCCACACCAAGTTCAAACCCGGCACTGTCGACGTTTCCCAGGGCGGCCAGTTTGAAATCGACTGCAACGTCACCCACCACACTGCCGGCGTGTATGACTCCATCAAGGGCTGGCTCGTGTGGCCCGCGCCGGAGAACGAAACCGTCATCCGCGCCAGCGATTGGAACGAGTACCTTCTCATCGTCCACCGCAACCGCTACATTGCGCGGTTGAACGGCGTTCAAATGGTGGACTTCACGGACCCGAACGCGGACTTCCTCGACGGCACCATCGCGCTGCAACTGCACATGGGCGGCCAAGCTGAAATGCTCTTCAAGGACATCTGGATCCGGGACCTGACAAAGCGCTGAGTGGGGGCATTCCCCTGGGACCGCCGATCTCCAGATCGGCCCCAAATGCATTCATACAACCGCTCCCTGACGGTCGCGGCTCTGACCGAAACGGAGCTGCGACCGTCAGGGAGCGGTTGTATCCCGGCCTTTACTGCGCCATGACGTTGAACAACAGCTTCAGCGTCAGATAACTCTGGGCGCGATACTGTGGGCGCATCCCGAAAAGATAGACTCTGCCCTTGCCCACACCTATTTCCAGCAGCGCGGGTTTGCCCGCGTAGTATTTCTCGCCCAGCAGCCAACCGGAAGCCAGCACACCCGCTTGTGTGTAGCGCAGCAACACCTTCGCCCGCGCCCCTTCCAGCGGGACCCACACCGGGCTGGATTCGTTCCACACCGTGAACTTCTCCGGCACACCGGCCAGCGCGGGATCGCGCGAGTCGCTCTGCACATTGAGCAGCGAGCCGGGGCAGTATACGTCGCGAGTGGGGACGCCTTCCAGCGAGTCGCGGACCTTGACGCCGAGTTGCGACGCCGCGTAGCCGCCCGATTGGTTGAGAAAGATCAGGCGTCCGCCGTCGGCGAGAAACCGCTGCAGCGCTTCCGCTCCCTCCGCTCCCAACCCGCCCGTATAATCGGGCGGCATGGAGCCGGGTAGATATCCGTTGGCGATGACGGAAGCCTTCTGGTCCGGGAAGACGATTGCATCGTACTTCTCAATCAAGCGGCCGCCGCCGCGGATAGTTTGGTTGCCGACGGACTCAAAAGGCCAGCCGAATTGCTCGAAGAACCAGCGTGTCCAGCCTTCATCCATGTTCGGCATGAAGCTGCGGTACAGACCAACGCGAGGCTTCCTCACGGCTTCGAAGCCCACGGCCGGAGCGAGCCGGAAGTCACCCGACGACGGCTGGCGATAGACGCTTGCGCCGGTCTTCCACGCCTCGGTCACACGCTTCCACGTATCGCCGTCGGATGCGGAGAGCACGCCGGGTGCTGCGCCACCGGCCGCCGCGAACTGAAACTCGCGTGAGCGCGCTAGCGAGCCATCGATCTTTGCATCGACGCTCTCAACGTTCACTCCCATGAGCAAAGGCAGAGTCTGCGCGGTCACGTCGTAAGGGCGCTTCGGCGGCCCACCCGGATACTCGCGCAGGTCAGGATAATTCTGACGTTCGAGCAGCGTCTTGGCCCAGGCGCTCCAAGGCTGTTGCATGCGGATGACGTACGATCCCGCGGGCCAGGTCGTGTTGCCGGAAGCGATCGGTGAGCCGGCCCGTTCGATCTCCACCGCGCCAAAATCGAGGGTCTCCAGAAGCTTGCGCGCCGCGCCCGGATCGCGTTGCTTAGCCGGCACGACGAAGGCGTAGGGCTCACTGCGCTCGACAGCGCGGCGGTTGATGCCGTAGAAGTTGCTGAGCAGGTCTTCGCGCCGCACCGCGGCTTGCCAGCAGAGCGACTCCATGGCGATCAACTGGTCATCCATGATGTCGCGCACGCGCCACGTGCCGCCAGGCCACGGCTCCAGGTGATTCCAGGATCTCTCGCGCGGACTGTAGCCATGCCCCGTGGAATCCAGGTCATCCGCTTTGCTGACCAAGGGGGAAAAGAGCCGTGCGCTCGCGGATTCGCTTAAGACGCGCATTCCGCCGTGATAACTCTGGTAGTGGCGCCCAGGAGTCCAGAAGTCGTAAACGGCGTCCACGGCCACGCCTTTGCGGCCTGCCGCCGTCAGGTCCGCGGCCATGCCCATTCCGAGCATGTTGGCCTGTTGCGCGATGACGGGATCGACGTTGGGATCGATCGGATCCATCCAGGGCGGCACGAACATGCGCGCCGCTCCGGAGCCCATCTGGTGTACGTCGTAGACGATTTGCGGGTGCCAGACGTTGTGGAGCTGCGACACCACCGCGCGGGTCTCGGCCTGCGAGAAGATGTACCAGTCGCGGTTGTTGTCGTGACCCACGTATTTCTGATACAGCTCCGGTGGAGCGGTGCCCTCGAACGTCGTGCCGAGGGTGCGCTTGTACCAGTTCGCGACGATGTCCACACCGTCGGGGTTGATGGACGGCGCGATGATGACGATCACGTTGTCCAGGACTTGCCGCAGCTTGGGCGTCGCGCCCGAGGCGAGTTTCCAGGCGAATTCCATGGACGTCAAAGTGGACGCGACTTCCGTGGAGTGCACCGAACAGGTGATGAGCACGATC
>Ga0302157_10006841_pt1 | contig 11662 bp, 11 predicted proteins | sample I_Bog_N3_3_FD_193502 | JGI IMG/M metagenome (GOLD analysis project Ga0302157, IMG submission 193502) | Peat permafrost microbial communities from Stordalen Mire near Abisko, Sweden - I_Bog_N3_3 | ecosystem: Environmental > Terrestrial > Soil > Wetlands > Peat | place: Sweden: Abisko, Stordalen...
ATCCGGATATGTGAGGCCGGCGGTCGCGAAGGAGCAAGACGATGCCCGATGAGACCCGTGTGTTCGACATTCAAAATTACATTCGGGAATCCGCCGACCAAGCCGCTTACCTCGAGGCCGCGCTCGAAGAAGGTGATTCTTCGTTGATCGCCGCGACGCTTGGCGACATCGCGCGCGCGCAAGGCGTGGCGAGCTTCGCCAAGGAAAGCGGAATCAGCCGGGAGGCCGTTTACAAAGGGCTGCGCCGCGGCGGCAATCCTACCTTGGAAACACTCGCCAAGGCGGCCAAAACGCTTGGCTACCGGTTGGCGTTGGTGAAAGCCTAACACAGGCCGCCGCCCCTTCACGCCGATTTTCAAGTCGGCGAATTCGCTGTATGAGGGGAGCCTCGCCGCGTCACGCGGCTCACAGGAAACCATCGCCCGTGCCCTTTTCGAACTCGTCCGCGAGCGCCCGGCTCGCCGCCTCGGCTTTGTTCTGGCTCGCGATCGCCTCGGCGCCGGTTCGCGCCGACACTTCCGACTCGGAACGCCTCGACGTCGGCCAGACCCAGTCGGGCAATTACCTCTCCGCGCTTGTCGCCAGCGCCGATCGCGACACCGCGGGAGCGGCCGTGTATTACCGGGAGGCGCTGCGCGTCGATCCGCGCAACATGGATCTCATCGAGCGCGCTTTCGCCGCCGCGCTGTCGAATGGCGACATGGGGCCCAGCTATGCGTTGGCCGATCGGCTGGTGACGCGCGACCCCGGCAATTCCCTCGCGCGCCTCGCGCTCGCCACGCGCGCGATCGCCGATGGACAATATCCCGCGGCGCGTGCGCAACTCGGGGCGGGGGACGCCGGCAAGGCGCATGACGTCACGACGACGCTGCTGACCGCCTGGACCTGGGCAGGCGCGGGCGATCTCAGACGCGCGCTCGACACGCTCGACAAGATCCGCGACCCCTCCGTCGCTGTGTTCCGCGATTATCACGCCGGCCTGATCGCCGACGCGCTCGGCAATCCGCAAGAGGCGTTGCGGCGGCTGAAGCTCGCCTATGCCGGCGACAAGAACACCTTGCGCCTCGTTGACGCCTATGCGCGCGTGCTCGACCGGCAGCATGACGTCGACGGCGCCAAGAAGGTTTATGCGGACTTCGCCCTCCAGGTTCCCAATCACCCCTTGGTGAACGCCGCGCTCGCCGATATCGCGGCGGGGAAAACGCTGGCGCCCGTCGTGCGAACGGCGCGAGAGGGCGCCGCCGAGACGCTTTACGGCCTTGGAGGCGCGGGCACGCGGCAGGGCGACGAAGTGGCGGCGCTGATCTATCTGCGCCTGGCGCTCGCGCTGCGTCCCGACCACGATCTGGCCGAACTAACGGTCGGCAATCTGCTGACCGACATCAAACAAGGCGACGCGGCGATCCGGGCCTATCAGGCCGTGCCCGAGGCCTCGCCGTTGCGCGAGAGCGCCGACATTCAGGGCGCGATCGAATTGGACACGCTGGGCCGCACGGACGACGCCCTCGCGCGCATGACCGCGCTGGTGGCCGCGCATCCCAAGGATTCGGAGGCGTGGAGCGCGCTCGGCAGCTTGCAACGGTCGGCGAAGAAATTCGAGGACGCCACCCAGTCCTACGACAAGGCGATAGACCTTCTCGGAACCCCCGATCGCGCCCACTGGACGCTGTTCTACTTCCGCGGCATCTGCTTCGAGCGCTCGAAGAACTGGCCGAAGGCCGAGGCGGATTTCAAGAAGGCGCTCGAACTCTACCCCGACGAGCCGCTCGTGCTCAACTATCTCGGCTATTCCTGGGTCGACAAGGGCGTCAATCTCGACGAAGCGTTCAAGATGTTGCGTCGCGCGGTCGATCTCAAGCCGACCGACGGCTATATCGTCGACAGCTTGGGTTGGGCGAATTTCAAGCTCGGCCACTATGACGAAGCCACCGAGGATCTGGAAAAGGCGATCGAGCTGAAGCCGGGCGACCCCGTCGTCAACGATCATTTGGGCGACGCCTATTGGCGCGTGAATCGCAAGAACGAGGCCCATTTCCAGTGGAACCACGCGCGCGATATGGGGCCGGAGCCCGACGATTTGCCCGCGATATTGAAAAAGATCGAATCCGGGCTCCCCGACCAAGCCGCCGCGCCGGAAGTCCCCGCGCCCGACGCGCCCAAGAGCGGCGGGTGATGGCGGGAAGGCAAGCCTTGGTCATGGCTGGGCTTGACCCGGCCATCCAAGCGCACCGGCGCCTGGCGCATTCGTACACTTTCAACAGTCCGCTGTTCCTGGATGGCCGGGTCAGGCCCGGCCATGACGAGGCAGCGGTCGAAATGCATCCAGATTGCCCGTGACTCCCACCTTCTGGCGCGCGCCGGCCAAGGTCAATCTGACGCTGCACATCCTCGGCCGTCGCGCCGACGGCTATCACGATCTCGACAGCCTCGTCGCTTTCGCCGGAGCCGCCGACCGGCTCGCGTTCCTTCCCGGCGAGCCACTCGCCCTCGAGGTGACCGGCCCGACCGCGACATCGGCCGGCCCGAGCGACGACAATCTCGTGCTGCGCGCGGCGCGCGCCCTCGCCGAACGGGCGCCCGGCCTGACGCTCGGCCGCTTCCGCCTGTTCAAGACGCTGCCCGTCGCGGCGGGGCTGGGCGGCGGCTCGTCCGACGCGGCGGCGGCGCTACGCGCGCTCGCTGACGCCAACGGGATCTCGGCCCACGACTCGCGGCTCTCGGCGGCGGCGCGCGCGACCGGCGCCGACGTCTCCGTCTGCCTCGATCCGCGCGCGCGGGTGATGGCCGGCATCGGCGATCGGATCGGGCCACCGCTGAACATGCCGCCCTTGGCCGCGGTGCTCGTCAATCCGGGCGTCGCGGTGCCGACGCCGAAGGTGTTCGCGGCGATCGGGCTCGAAAGATCCACCCGTTCGGGCCTGGGCCCCTCGCCGACTTTGAGTGAACGCGCCGACATTTTCGCCGCGCTCGGCGAAAGCCGCAACGACATGCAGGCGAGCGCCGAGGCGATCGCGCCGGAGATCACGCAAGCCCTGGCCCTGCTCGGGCATACGCCCGGGGTTCGTCTGGCGCGAATGTCGGGCTCCGGCGCCACCTGCTTCGCGCTCTATGGCGATCGACGCGAGGCGGCGCGCGCGGCGTCGATCTTGAAGGCGGAGCGGCCGGGCTGGTGGGTGCGGCCGACGTGTTTGCGGTAGACGCGAAGGCGTCCACGCCGTTGCATTCACGCCATTTGCCTTTATGACCTGAAGGTCCCCCTTTAGAGCCCCCCGATGCCGCTCGTCGCCACGCCGGAAAATCCGATCCCGCCGGGCGCGGTCGTCGAGGAGCTTCGCGCCGCCGACGGCGTGCGCTTGCGCGCGGCGAGGTGGACGCCGTCGCGCGAGGTGAAGGGCACGGTCGCGATCTTCGGTGGACGCGCCGAATTCATCGAAAAATACTTCGAGACAATCCAGCAATTGCTCGACCGCGGCTTCGCGGTCGCCGCGCTCGACTGGCGCGGTCAGGGAGGGTCGGCGCGGCAACTGAAGAACCCGCGCAAGGGACATATCGACGACTTCGCTTTGTTCGAGCGCGATCTCGTCGCGTTCGTCACCGAGGTGTTGGGTCCCTCCTGCCCACAACCCTGGTTCGGACTCTGCCATTCCATGGGCGCGGCGATCATGCTGATGATCGCGGAAGCGGGTCGCTGCCCGTTCGATCGGCTGGTGTTGACCTCGCCGATGATCCAGATCGCCAATCTGAAATATCCGGGCCTGTTCAAGGGAATCGCCGAGGGGCTCGACGCGCTCGGGTTAGGGGGCGCTTTCGCGCCGGGCGGCAGATCGGCGCCGGTGGGCCTGGGCCCGTTCGAGGGCAACCCGTTGACGTCGGACCCTCGGCGCTATTCGCGCATGCAAAGCACGTTGAAGGCCGCCGATTCGATCGCGCTGGGCTGGCCGACGGTCGGCTGGGTGCACGCCGCTTTCCGACTGATGCGGCGATTCGAGGATCCCGATTTTCCGCGCGCGACGACGACGCCGGCCTTGGTGATCGCCTCGGGAGCCGACCGCGTCACCAACACACGCGCGTGCGAGCGCTTTTCCGAACGGCTGCGCGCGGGTCGGCTGATCGTGATCGACGGCGCGGCGCATGAAATCATGATGGAGCGCGACACGTTCCGCGACCAATTCTGGGCCGCGTTCGACGCCTTCATTCCAGGTGTGGAGAATGAAAGGATGGCGGCGGCGTCGTGAAGCGCGCGGCTTGACGCGCGCCGGGACCTCGCCCTATCCGCAATACCACAGGCGCTCAGGCGCGATTCCTTGATTCGGCGGGCGCGCAATGAATTCCGACGCGACGAACTCTCCCTCGCGCCCGACGCTGTCCGTCATCGTGCCCACCTATCGGGAAGCCGGCAACATCGCCGCGTTGTTCGCGCGCCTTCAGACCGCGTTGGAAGACGTGCCGTGGGAGATGGTCGTCGTCGATGACGATTCGCCCGACGGAACCTTTGACATCGCCTTCGCCATCGCCGCGAAGGATTCGCGCATGCGCTGCCTCAGGCGCGTCGGCCGCTCGGGGCTGGCGGGCGCGGTCATCGAGGGCTGGCTCTCCTCCAGCGCCGATTTCGTCGCCGTGATCGACGGCGACCTGCAGCACGACGAATCGATTCTGCCGCGCATGTACGAAGCGCTCGCCTCCGGCGCCGGCAATCTCGTCATCGGCACCCGCGTCGCCGACCCCACCAAACCCGGCGGCCTCTCGCCGGCGCGACAGAAGCTCAGCGAACTCGGCGCCTGGTTCTTCCGCCGCGTCGCGGGCATCGGCGTCAGAGACCCGATGAGCGGCTTCTTCATGACGGAGCGCGAAATCGTCGCCAACCTCGCGCCGCGGCTCTCCGCCGACGGGTTCAAGATTCTCGTCGATCTCATTCTTTCCTCGGACGGCAAGTTGAAGATCGTCGAGGAACATTACGTCTTCCGTCAGAGGCAAGCGGGCGAATCGAAGCTCTCGCCGCTCGTCGGCCTCGATTTCCTCGGCCTCGTCGCGCATCACGCCAGCGGCGGCGTATTGCCGATCCGCTTCGTGCTGTTCGCGCTGATCGGCGGCATCGGTCTCGTCGTGCACCTCATCGTGCTGTCGGGCCTGATCGCGACGCTGGGCCCAGTGGATTTCGCCGACGGCCAGATCGTCGCGACCATCGCGGCGATGGCGAGCAATTTCGCGCTCAACAACGAAATCACCTACCGCTCCTACCGCTATCGCGGCTTCGGCATGATCGGCGGCTTCCTGCTGTTCGCGCTGCTCTGCGGCGTCGGGGCGATCGCCAACATCAATATCGCCTCATGGCTGTTTCAATCGCACAGCGTCTGGTGGGTGGCGGGCCTCGCCGGCGCGCTCATCGGCGTTGTCTGGAACTACGCCGCGAGCACGACCTTCGTCTGGCGAAAGCGGCGCAAAGGGTAATCGCCTCTCCGTCATCGCGAGCGACAGCGAAGTGATCCAGACTAAGGCTTGCAGCCTCGAGCCAAGACTGGATTGCCGCGTCGCTTCGCTCCTCGCAATGACGGAAAGCGACTGGAAACCCGGTTCGTCCTTCACCACATGAGCGCCATGCTTCAAGACGCCCTCGATTCCTTCAGCGACATCCTCTCGCCGCCGTTTCGCGGCGTGATGGCGAAATCGCTCGCGCTGACGATCGCGGTGCTGGTGATCGGCGGCTATGGCCTCGATCGGCTGGCACTCTCCTTCGTCCATACGCCCGAGGGCTGGATCTCGACCACCGTATCGGTGCTCGTCGGGTTGGGCTTGGTGTTCGGTCTCGTGCTGCTCGCCGCGCCGACGACGTCGCTGGTCGCGGGCTTCTATCTCGACGAGATCGCCGGCATCGTCGAGCGCGAGGTCGATCCCTCCGGCCCGCCCGGCCGCCCCGCGCCGGTGATCGAAAGCGCGATGTTCGCGTTGCGCTTCGCCGCGCTCTCGCTGCTGGTGACGTTGGCCGCGCTGGTGCTGTTGTTCGTGCCGGGGCTTGGTCTGGTCGCGTGGCTCGGCGCCAACGCCTATCTGCTCGGGCGCGAATATTTCGAGCTCGCCGCGATGCGTTTTCGCCCCGCCGCCGAGGCGCGCGCGATGCGCCAGCATTTCGCCATGCCAGTCTATCTGGCGGGGCTGTTCATAGCGGGCTTCGTCGCGATTCCGATCCTCAACCTGTTCACGCCCTTGTTCGCGACGGCGCTGATGGCGCGGTTGCATAAGAGGCTGGCGAAGGGAACATAGCGAACCCGGATGGGTTGAGTTCAAGGCCTTTCTCGTAAAAGGATTTGAACATGACGTTACCCCTCTCTGTCGCCGTTCTCGTGGGCAGCCTGCGCAAGGGCTCGTTCACGCGCCGGGTCGCCCGAGCCCTCGTCAAACTCTCGCCGGCGGGTCTCGACTATCGGTTCGTCGAGATCGGCGATTTGCCGCTCTACGATCAGGATCTCGACGAGAACGGCGCGATACCGCCCGCCTGGACCGCGTTCCGCGACAAAATCAAAGGCGTGGACGCCGTGCTGTTCGTGACGCCTGAATACAATCGGTCAGTCCCCGGCGTGCTGAAGAACGCGCTCGACGTCGGATCGCGCCCCTATGGCCACAGCGTATGGGACCGCAAGCCCGCAGGGATCGTCAGCGTCAGCCCCGGCGCGATGGGTGGGTTCGGCGCCAATCACCATTTGCGGCAATCGCTGGTGTTTCTGAACATGCCGATGCTGAACCAGCCCGAAGCTTATATCGGCAATGCCGCCAAGCTGGTCGATGACGACGACAACGTCAGCGTGGACGCGACGCGCGAGTTCCTGAGCCATTTCATGAGCGCCTACGAGGCCTGGGTGGTGAAGATCGTGGGGGGTTAAAGCCCGAGGGCGACGCGAGTCCGCGTCGCGAGCGCGGCCGCGGCGACCGCGTCGTATGCGACCGCCGTCCCAGCGCCCCAGACCGGGCCGGTCGCCGCGAAATCGCCGAGGCGGCGCCCGACGACATGGACATGCAATTGCCGAACGACATTGCCGAGCGCTCCGACATTGAGCTTCTCGACGCCCGGCAGCGCGCCGACGGCCTCGCTGGCCAGGGAGATCTCCTCCATCAACGTCGCGCGCGCGTCGCGATCGAGGTCGATAATCTCGACGAGGTTCGCGCGGCGCGGGACCAGGATCAGCCAGGGGTAGCGCGCGTCGTTCATCAGCAGCACGCGGCAGAGCGCGAGGTCGCCCATCAGAAGCGTGTCGGCGGCGAGGCGGGGGTCGAGCGCGAAGGAACTCATTTCAGCCAACTCCGGCCATGCTCTCCCGCCGGCAGTCCGAGCTTCGCCGCGATCGTCTCGGCGATGTCGGCCAGACTCGCGCGAGCGCCGATCGGCCCCGGCGTCACCCCGCCGAAGGCGAGGATCGGGGTATGCTCGCGGGTGTGGTCATAGCCGCGCCACGTCGGGTCGTTGCCGTGGTCGGCGGTCAGCACCGCCAGATCGTCCGGGCCCATCGCGGCTTGAATCTCCGGCAGCCGCGCGTCGAACGCCTCTAGGCAGGCGGCGTAGCCGGGCACGTCGCGGCGATGCCCGTACTCGGTGTCGAAATCGACGAGATTGGCGAAGATGAGCCCTCCGTCCTCGGTGTCGCGCAGGGCCCGCAGCGTCAGGTCGATGTGTTCCGCGTTATTCTTGCCCTTGAGCTCCAGCCCGGTGTCGTGATGGGCGAAGATGTCGCCGATCTTGCCGACGCTGACCATCTGCCGCCCCGCCGTCGCCGCGCGCGCGAGCAGATTGCCCGGCAGCGGCGGCATCGAGAAATCCTTGCGATGCGAGGTGCGCGCGAAATCCGCGGCGCTGTCGCCGACGAAGGGCCGCGCGATGACGCGGCCGATATTGAGGGGATCGCAGAGCTTTCGCGCGATGCGGCAGACGTCGTAGAGCCGCTCCAGCCCGAACGCCTCCTCGTGCGCGGCGATCTGCAACACCGAATCCGCCGAGGTGTAAGCAATCGGTTTCAGCGTCCGCAGGTGCTCCTCGCCGAAGTCGGCGATGACAGCCGTGCCGGAGGCGTGACAGTTCCCGAGTATTCCCGTGAGCCGCGCCTCCGAGACCAACGCCCGCGTCAGCGCTACCGGAAACGCGGGATTCGTAAGCGGGAAGTAGCCCCAGGGAAATTCCACCGGCGTGCCGGCGATTTCCCAATGGCCCGAGGGCGTGTCCTTGCCGCGCGAAGTCTCGACGCCGTAGCCCCATTGGCCCCTGGGCTCGGGAAAGGCGAAGCCGGCCGGGCGCTTGCCTGTCGAGGCGTGCATGGCGAGGCCGAGGCCGAGCGCGTCGAGGTTGGGCAGACGCAGCGGCCCGGCGCGCAGGCCGGCGCGGTCGCCCTGCCCCGCCGCGCAGCGCTCGGCGATATGGCCGAGCGTGTCGGAACCCGCGTCGCCGTAGTCGACGGCGTCCTCGGCGCCGCCGCAACCGACGGAATCCAGCACGATGATCAGTCCGCGACCCATGGAACGGCTCCTTACTGACTGACCGCGCCGCTCGCGTCGGTCTCGATCGAGAACGCCGCCGCGAACAAAGCCTTGGTGTAGTCCTCGCGCGGCGCGGCGAAAATATCGCGCGCGACCCCGCTCTCCACCACCTTGCCGCGCCGCATCACGATGATCTCGCTCGCCAGCGCCCGCACGACTTTCAGATCGTGCGAGATGAAGAGATAGGCGAGCGAGCGCTTGAGTTGCAAGCTTCGCAGCAAATCGACGATCTGCGCTTGCACCGACATGTCGAGCGCCGAGGTCGGCTCGTCGAGCACGACGAACTTCGGATCGAGCGCCATCGCGCGCGCGATCGCGATGCGCTGGCGCTGGCCGCCGGAGAATTCGTGGGGGTAGCGATCCATCGTGTCGGGATCGAGCCCGGTGTCGATGAGAGCCTTGGCCACCGCCTGCCGGCGCTGCGCTGCGTTCAACGGCGAGTTCTGCGCGAGCAGCCCTTCCTCGACGATGTCGGCCACCGAAAGCCGCGGCGAGAGCGAGCCGAACGGGTCCTGAAACACGATCTGCATGTCGCGCCGCAGCGGCCGCATCTGTTTGACGCTGAGTCCGTCGATCGCGCGGCCGCAATAGAGGATAGGCCCCTGTGAGCGGATCAGCCGCAGGATCGCGAGCCCGAGCGTCGTCTTGCCGGAGCCGGATTCGCCGACGACGCCGACCGTCTGGCCCTCGCGCACCTTTATCGAAACGCCGTCGACCGCTTTCACGTGATCGACGACTCGGCGCAGAAAGCCTTGGCGAATGGGAAACCAGACGCGGATGTCGTCGGCCTCGAGGATCGTCTTCGCGCTCACATCCGACGGCGGCGCCTCGCCCTTCGGCTCGGCCGCGAGCAACATGCGGGTGTAGGCATGTTGGGGATCGGCGAACACCTGCGACGCTCGTCCCGCCTCGACGATGCGGCCCTGCTGCATGACCGCGACATCGCCGGCGATCTTGCGCACCACGCCGAGGTCGTGCGTGATGAACAGCATCGCCATGCCGTATTTGGCTTGCAGATCCTTCAGCAACTTCAGGATCTGCGCCTGCACGGTGACGTCGAGCGCGGTCGTCGGTTCGTCGGCGATGAAGAGATCGGGACGGTTGGCGAGCGCCATCGCGATCATCACGCGCTGACGCTGACCGCCCGATAGCTGATGCGGATAGGCGCCGAGCCGCGATTCCGGGTTGGGGATGCCGACTTCGCTCAGCAAGGCGATCACGCGTTTGCGCGTTCCCTTTCCGCGCCCCTCGTGCAGTTCGATGATCTCGCCGATCTGCTTTTCGATGTTGTGCAGCGGATTCAGCGAGGTCATCGGCTCCTGAAACACCATCGTGATCCGCGCGCCGCGGATCGCGCGCAGCTCCCGCTCCGTCATCTTCAAGACATCATGGCCGTCGAACAGGATTTCGCCGTTCGGGTGGCTCGCGGCGGGATAAGGCAGCAGGCGCACGATCGATTGCGCGGTGACCGACTTGCCCGAACCGGATTCGCCGACCAGCGCCAACGTCTGTCCACGCCGCAACGAGAAAGAGACGTGGTCGACCACGGTCCGCGCGGTCTCGCCGGAACCGAAAGCCACGGAGAGATCGCGCACGTCGAGCAGAGGCGCGTCGGCTTTCATGAGAAGGTCTTTCGGGGATCGAAGGCGTCGCGCACCGCCTCGCCGATGAAGATCAGCAAGGACAGCATCAACGCCACGATCGCGAAAGCGGAGAGGCCGAGCCAGGGCGCGGAGAGATTGGAGGTGCCCTGCAACAGCAACTCGCCGAGCGAGGGCGAACCCGGCGGCATGCCGAGGCCGAGGAAGTCGAGCGAGGTCAGCGTGCCGATGGACGAGTTGACGATGAACGGCAGGAACGTCAGCGTCGCCACCATCGCGTTGGGCAGCACATGCTTGACGATGATCTTGGCGTTCGAGAGCCCCAGCGCCCGCGCGGCGTTGACATATTCGAAATTGCGCGCGCGCAGGAACTCGGCGCGCACGACATGGACGAGACTGACCCAGGAGAACAGCAGCAGGATCGTCAGCAGCACGAAGAAGCTCGGCGCCAGGATCGCGGAGAGAATGATAAGGATATAAAGGTGCGGCAGCGACGACCAGATCTCGATGAAGCGCTGCATCACCAGATCCAACCAGCCGCCGAAATAGCCCTGCACCGCGCCCGCGAACACGCCGACGACCGACGAAATCCCGGCCAGGATCAGGCCGAACAGCACCGAGATGCGAAAGCCGTAGAACAGCCGCGCGACGACGTCGTGGCCGTCGGCGTCGGTGCCGAGCCACTCCGGCTCGAGGTCGCGGCACGTCCCGCCGTCGGCATGGGGCTTGGCGGTGGGATGAGCGGCGAACGCCTGCTTGCATTGTTCTGGCGTCAACCACCACGTCGGCGGCGAGGGAAACGGCGTCGGCGGATCGAGCTTGGTGGTGCTGTTGGCGAAACGGATCGGCGGCCAGACCATCCAACCATGCGCGGAAATTTCATCTGCGACGGTCGGATCGCGATAATCCGTATGCGCCTCGAAACCGCCGAACTTGTCCTCGGGATAGTCGACGAACACCGGGAACAGCAACTCGCCCTTGTAGGAGGCTATGAGCGGCCGGTCGTTGGCGAAGAACTCCGAGCCCATCGAGGCGAAGAACAGAACCAGAAAAATCCAGAACGCCCAATAGCCGCGGCGGTTGCGGCGGAAATTGTCGAGACGTCGGCGGTTCATGGGAGTGAGCGGGAAGAGGCTCATATGGAGGCGCCGCTGCTTCGGATGAGCGCGCACGAGAACGGCGCCCATCCCCTCCCCCCTTGTGGGGGAGGGTTAGGGTGGGGGGTCGCCACGAAAGCTTTCGTGACGCGGAAACGCCACGGAGCGCCGCCGCATGGCGTCCCCCCTCCCCGGCCCTCCCTCACAAGGGGGGAGGGAGTATTCGCCGTGAGGCCTCGCTCGTCTCTCATCACACCTCCCGCGTCTCGAAATCGATCCTCGGATCGATCCAGGTATAGGTGAGGTCCGATATCAGGTTCACGGCGAGACCGAGCAGCGCGAAGACATAGAGATTGCCGAGCACGACGGGATAGTCGCGGTTCATCAACGAGTCGTAAGAGAGATAGCCGAGCCCGTCGAGTGAGAACACCCGCTCGATCAGCAACG
>Ga0302157_10006843_pt1 | contig 11660 bp, 8 predicted proteins | sample I_Bog_N3_3_FD_193502 | JGI IMG/M metagenome (GOLD analysis project Ga0302157, IMG submission 193502) | Peat permafrost microbial communities from Stordalen Mire near Abisko, Sweden - I_Bog_N3_3 | ecosystem: Environmental > Terrestrial > Soil > Wetlands > Peat | place: Sweden: Abisko, Stordalen...
CCTCGCCTATTCCGCCGGGCGGCGCCGCACTGTCGATGATGGCCACCTCCACCACCGGCATCGCGGCCAACGCCAGGATGGGATAGTCGGTGAAATTGGTTTGCTGCACGGCGCCCTTGTCGATAACGATCTCACCGCCCAACGCGGCGGTGAGGCCGAAGACGATCGCGGATTGCAGTTGTACTTCGACCTGTGCGGGGTTGATCACCACGCCGCAGTCGACCACCGCCCACACACGATGCACCACCGCGGCTCCGTCGCGTATCGACACCTCCGCGACTTCGCCGATGATCGAGCCGAATGCCTCATGCAGCGCCACGCCCATGGCTCGCGACGTGCCGTCCTCGCCCGCGTAACGCTGCGATCGCCATTTGCACAACGCCAGGAGGCGATCCAGAACGGCAAGGTGACGCGGTGCGTCGCCGAGCAGCGCGCGTCGAAACTGCGCTTCGTCCTCACCGGCGACGGCCGCCATTTCGTCGATGAAGCATTCCTTGCAGAAGGCGTTGGCGCCCTGTTCGACCGAGCGCCAATAGCCGATGGGCACGGGAATGTGCTCATAGACGTAGTCGACGCGCTTGTTCGCCACGGCATAGGGTTGCTTGTTCAAACCGCCGAAGGTGCTCTCATCGAGCTTGCCCTTGAAGTAGGGGTTGCCGTTGCGTGCCGGACCGTCGCCCACGACGGTGAAGTGCCAGGCCACGGGCTTCTTTTGCGCATCGAAACCTGCGCGCAGCTTGACCGCCGTCATCGGGCGATAGAGATCGTGCTGTATGTCCTCCTCGCGCGTGAAGATGAGTTTCACGGGCTTGCCCACTTTTTGCGACAACAGGACCGCCGGGATCACCTGGTCGGCGAATGCCACGCGCCGCCCGAAGCCGCCGCCCAGGAACGGTGTGTGCACCGTTATCCTGTCGGCGGGTAATTTCGTCACCTCACGCACCATGGTCACGACACGCTCGACCGCTTGATTGCCGATCCAGATCTCGGCGGCATCGGGCCGCACATCGGCGGTGCAGTTGGGCGGTTCCATGGTGGCGTGCGCCAGGAAAGGCAGATGATATTCGGCGACCAGGGTCTTGGCTGACGTTGCCAGCGCCGCCGGGGCATCACCGATCGATTCTGCGGTTTCCCCCGGTTCATCCAGCCGCGCGCGCAATGTCTCGGCAAATTGGCGCGAGGAAAATCCGGCCAGGGGACCTTGCGTCCAGGTTACCTGCAGTTCGGCGAGCGCCTTGCGGGCGTTGAAGAAACTGTCGGCGACGACGGCGATGCCACCGGGAATCCGTTCGACGGCGATGATGTGCGGCTTGCCGCGCAGGGACTCGTCGAAGGAGTCCAGTTCCCCCCCGAAGGCCGGCGAATACTTCACCGCCGCGTACACCATGCCGGGGACCCGCGTGTCGATGCCGAACTGCGCCGTGCCATCGATCTTGGCGGCGCTGTCGAGACGTTTCACCGGCCTGCCGATGTAGCGAAACTCAGACGGCTGTTTGAGGATGGGCTCCGGAACCGGCAGTTGCGCTGCCCTGGTCGTCAAGGCCGCATAGCTCGCGCGGCGTCCGCTGACCCGATGGTGCACCGTGCCGAGTTCCGAGTAGCACTCGTCTTCCGCAACCGCCCACTCGGCCGCCGCCGCCTGGATGAGCATGCGCCGCGCGCTGGCGGCCACCGCCCGCAGTGCGGGATAGGCACTGCGCGTGCTCAGGGAACCGCCGGTCACCCGAAATCGGGGCATCGAGGGCGAGAAGGAGATCAGGCGATAGACATCTGCCGGCGGCGCATGCTCGACCCGGATGTCGTCGAACGGGATATCGAGCTCATCCGCCAGGATCTGCGCGATGCCGGTGTAGATTCCCTGACCCATTTCGGCGTACGGACTTTGAAACACGGCGCCGCCCGTCGATGGGAGGCGGATGAAAGCGTTGAGCGGCTCCGCCCCGGACCCGGGGGAGGGCAATGCGGCTGTAGCAATCGCCGCGTGCAGCGACACCGGCAGCGTCAATACGCCAGCGACGGCCGCGGCGCCCTTCAGCACTTCCCGCCGGCTGCGGGTCGTCATTTGCCAGCCCCGTGCTTCGACAACTGCGCGGCGCGCAGCACCGCCGCCTGGATGCGCTGATAGGTGCCGCAGCGGCACAGGTTGGTCATGCGGCTCTGCACGTCCTGCACGCTGGGGTCGGGCACCTCGCGCAGTAGCGCCACGGCCGCCAGGATCTGTCCGGACTGGCAGTAGCCGCATTGCGGCACGTCGAATTCCGCCCAGGCCTGCTGCACGACATGCACATGCCCGTCGGGCGACAGACCCTCGATGGTGGTGATCCTGGCCTTCGCGCCCAGCGCCTGGATGGGAAGGATGCAGGTGCGCTGGGCGCGGCCGTCCATCAATACCGTACAGGCACCGCAGGCCCCCACGCCGCAGCCGAACTTGGTGCCCGTCATCCCCAGGGTATCCCGCAGCACCCAGAGCAGCGGGGTGTCAGGCTCCACGTCCACGCGATGGGTGACGCCGTTGACCGTGAGTGAATGGGCCGACATCGATGCTCCCCTGGGCGATTCCCATCGTCACCCTACTTCAATTTCGAGCGACGCCATGCATCCATGCAGAGCATGCCCGCTTGCCGGGCAGAGTACGCGGCGCACCCGGTGCCGGACCTCGCTGCGCTACCCTTCCGCGCAAGCATGATGAAGCGACGAACATTCGTGACTTCCCTGGTCGCGGCGGCGGCGGTGACGGCAGGCCGGCGGAGTGCGGCGCAATCGACCGCCCACGAGGAGCATGCCGACGTCATCGTCGTTGGCGCGGGCCTCGCGGGACTCAACGCCGCGCTGGTGCTGACTTCGGTCGGGGCGACGGTGCGGGTTCTGGAGTCTGGCACCCGCGTCGGCGGTCGCTGCTGGACCGCGGAGGACCTGCCGGGACGGCCGGAGTTGGGCGCCTCGCAGGTGTTTTCCATGTACGCGCGGGTGCGCGCCTTGTGCGAAACGCTCGGCGTTGCGCTCGAGTTGCCTCCGGCCGGCGCCAGCGCGGAATCGCGCCGCGCGCCGATCGCGCTGAGCGTGAATGGTTCTCCGGTGATGCGCGAGCCCTGGGAGTCGGCGGCGTCGAATCGCCTGGTCGGCGCCGAGCGTGCGATCTCCCCGGCGCTGCTCTACCCCTACTATGCCGCAAAGTGCATGACATTCACGGGTCCGAACGACTGGCTGTCCACCAGCAACCTGTCGCTCGACGACATATCCATCGATCGGCTGTTTCGCCAGGCGGGCGCCTCCGATCAGGCGCTCGAGTACATGAACGTCGGCAGCGCGCCGCGAACTTTGTCGGACGGTTCGGCGCTCGACTTGCAGCACAAGAATTTCCTGTATCGCTGGAACGGGGAGCAGGGGCCCTATCACCATGTGCGCGGCGGGACCTCCGCGCTGCCGCTGGCGATGGCGGCCCGCCTGGGGGATTCGGTGCGCTTGCGTCACCGGGTCGCTTCGATTGTGGCGGACCGTCGCGGCGTCGACATTCGCTGCGACAACGGCGCACGATTTCGTGCTTCCGCCTGCGTGTGCGCCGTGCCCTTCTCGGTATTGCGCGGTGTGCATCTCGATGCGCCACTGTCGGCAGCTCAGCGCGCGGCGATCGACACGATGGCCTACACCGACCTGATCATGGGATTTCTCTCGCCGCGCCGACGATTCTGGGAGGATGACGGCCTGCCGCCTGCCTTGTGGACCAACGGGGCCATGCAACAGGTGCTGTACGCCCCGTCGCACGTCGATGAGATCGGCAACCTGATCGTCTACGTTCGCGGAGCGGGTGCGCAGGCCATCCGCAGGATGGGACCTCTCGCCGCGCAGGCATTCTTCGTCGGGGAGTTGGCCAGGCTGAGACCCTCGAGCCGCGGCAACGTCGAATTCGCACGTTACCTGGACTGGGGCCGATATCCCGCCAGCCAGGGAGCCTACATGTACTATCGGCCGGGCGAAGTGCGGCGCTTCCGGGAACACGTGGGTACACCGGCGGGGCGCGTTTATTTTGCCGGTGAACATATCGGACAGATCGATCCGGGCATGGAAGGCGCCTGCGAGAGCGGCGAACGCGCCGCGGTCGCTATCGCCGCGCAGGGCTAGATCGCCGCTGGGCTAGATCGCCGCGCTGGACTAGCCCTTGGAAACGCAGGCGCGAAGTGGCTTAGCGCAGTCTCGCAACTGCCAGGGCGCATGCGAGTATCAGCGCATCGATGCAGCCGATGAGGATGAACGGCGCCTTGTGCGAGACGCTGTCGAACAGCCAGCCGCCCGCCAGGTTGATGCTCAACACGCCGATCGACCCGCACAGTCCGAACAGGCCGACCGCCGCGCCGCGCGCAGCGGCCGGGGCTTCCTGGCCGAGCAGCGCCTGGCCCGCGATGACCAGGCTCATTTCACCGGCGCCGACCAGGCTGGCGACGGCCATGGCGGACAGGTCTGTGATATCGGTCACCCAGAAGAACAACAGATGCCCGGTGCCGGCCAGCCCCAAGGCCACCATCAACACCGACAGTCGCCGGTACCGGTCAACGAGCCAGCCGGTGAGCACCGCGGACACCAACCCTGCCATGGTGATGCAACTGAGCAGTTGCCCGCCCGCCTGCAGCCCGACTGCAGCGCTCTCGCCATGCTGCGTGGCCGCACCGACGGCCCACAGTGACAGGAAACTGCTGATGACACTGAAATCACCGCGGACCACGAAAGCGATACCGAGCACGAGGGCAAAGCGCGGATGGGCGGCCACATGCGCCCACAGCCCGCCGCGCATTGGCCGGCCCGCTGCCGGAGCTAACGCTGTCCTTGCCGCAGATCGTCCGACGTCGCCGAGCCCGCACCAGGTAGCGATGCCTCCGGCGAGGCTCAAACCGGCCACCGAAAAGAATGAACCGCGCAGCGCGGCCTGCGGGTCGAATCCCAACGCGTCCAGCCAGTGCGGCAGCGCCACGCCGATTTTCGCGACCACGAACAGTATCGCCAGCTGTTGCGTGATCAGCAGGGTTCCAAGCAGCCGGCCGCGCGATTTCTCGGCCGGGAAATCCGCCGCCACCGTGGCCAGCGTGGCGGCAAATCCGGCGGCACCGATCGACGTGACGATGCGTGCGGCAACCAGCGACGGGATGCTGTAGGCCAGCGGATAGCACAGCAGACCACAGCCGAGCATGGTAAGTCCCGCAACCATGATCGGCCGGCGGCCGATGCGGTCCGCTAGCCGGCCAAGTGCAGGGACCAGCAGCAGCGCGATCACTTCCTGCAGGATCGAGAGCGAACTCACGAGCCGGCCCTGAAGGCCGGACGGCACGTGCAACCGTGCCGACAGTACCAGGGGTTGCAGGAAATTGATGAAGACGATGACGCTGATGCCAATCAGCGCGGCGGCGATGAAGGTGTACAGGTTGGTCCGGGTGACGCCGGGGGCCAACTCGATCGGACCCACGGAGACGGAAACGGAAACGGGGGCGGCTGCGGATGAAGGCTCGGTCACGTGGCAGCGATTATTCATCCCGCGGTTGGATATTGCGCCCGCATACCGGTTAGCTCGATCGGCGCCCGCCCGTGATGCCGTGCGCGGGCCGGTGATCCCACTAGAATGCTGGATGAACTTGCATTGGCCCGGGCGGGTTCTCGTGCTGATCATGGTGATCGCCACGGTGGGCGCCACCCTGGTCGCCTGCGTCAGCTCCCGCGCACCCCCGTCCGCGCAATCCCGGAGCTTCAGGGATTGCGAACACTGCCCGATGATGGTCGTCGTGCCCGCCGGTGAGTTCACCATGGGCTCTGCCGACGGCGAAGCGGATAGACCGGAGACGCCGATCCACCGCGTCAAGATCGCCTACCGCTTCGCGGTGGGTCAGACGGCCGTCACCCAGGGCCAGTTCGCGCGTTTCATCGCTGACACGCAATACAAGACCACCAAGGGCTGCGGCATCATCGGCGCCGGCGGGTATCACGTGGAGGGCGACGCCGACTGGCGCAATCCGGGGTACGGGCGGCCGCCACGCGACGATGAACCCGTGGTGTGCGTCAGCTGGCTGGATGCCAAGGCGTATGTACGCTGGCTTTCCCGGCAAACCCGGCATCGCTACCGGCTGCTCAGTGAATCGGAATGGGAATATGTGGCCCGCGCCGGCAGTACCTCGCGCTATGTCTGGGGCGACGACCCGGACGCCGCCTGCAAGTATGCCAACCTGTATGACCAGTCCGCTCTGGAGCTCGCCATGCCGTATGCGGCAGCCAACTGCAACGATGGTTATGCAGGCGTGGCGCCGGTGGCGTCGTTCCCGCCAAACGCATTCGGCGTCTACGACATGATCGGCAATGTCTGGCAATGGGTCGAGGATTGCTACCTGTACGAATATCCCGCCTGGCCCGTGGATGGTGCACCCGTGGAGGTGATGAGCGCGTGTCCGCTGCGCTCGATTCGCGGCGGCAGCTGGGGCACGCGCGTAGACCGGTTACGGCCAACCTGGCGCGGCCGGGATCCGGAAACCCGGATGAACATCCTGTTCGGCTTCCGCATCGCCCGGGATCTGGATGGCGCGCAGCGATGAGCGGCCCTGTACAACCCCTTGGGCAACCGTTTGGGCAACCCTTTTGCGATGATCCGCACATCGACCAGTTGCTGTCGATGATCGTCGCACTCGGCGCCGAGCTCAGCGTACAGTCCGAGCAGCTCGACACGTTGCGGCGCCTGTTGATCGACCGGGGTATTCTCGATGCGGCATCGATCGCCGACTATGCGCCGTCGGCCGAGGCGCAGGCCGAACGCGAGCGGGTGCGGCGCAATCTCATCGCAAGCCTGCTCTCATCCCTGAACACGGCCACTGAAACCCCGGCGCAAAGGTAGCAATGGCGTGAAATTTCATCCGGAAAGTCCCGCGTTGATCCCTGACGACGTCTCGCGCCTGAAATTCATCGCTGATCTGAAACGTCATCTGTATTTTGAACTCGGCCCCCGCAACCGGGACGATTATCAGCGGCACGCCGCCGAAGCAGCCGGACCACAGCCGCCGGCAGCGGCTGCGGCCACGCGTGAGGAGATCAGGCGGGTCATGGAGGGCAGGCCGTTCTTCCAGCTGTGGAGCAGCCTGGTGCGGGCGGCGCAGGACCGCATGTGGGAGTACGTGGCGCGGGTGGTAGACCGGGACATCGCGCGCCTGAACTCCCGCTACCGCGAGCTGCAGCTGGCTGCGCCCGATGACCCAGGGACCGACGTTGACGGCCTGCCGGACTACGTCACCCGCGCCGACGTTCATCGAATGCCCGGCGGCTATCACGTCGAACGCGAAGCCGATGATCTGCGCGCCGGTGCACTCTATGACCTGGGCGGTGCGGTCTACCAACTGGGCCTGGGCAACGTCAGCGGCGCGATGCTCAACGACACGCGCGGTCAGACGCTGGTGGCGCACCTGCGGCACTACTATCCCTGGCTGAAGCCCGGCCGGATCCTGGACATGGGCTGCTCCGTCGGGCACAACACGGTGCCGATTCACCGCGCGTTTCCCGATGCGCAATGTCATGCGATCGACATCGGGGCGCCAATGGTGCGCTATGCGCGGCTGCGGGCCGCGGGCCTGGGTGCCGATATCAGCTTCAACCGGCAAAACGCCGAGTGCACGACTTTCGAGGATCGCTCATTCGACCTGGTCGTGTCGCAGATACTCCTGCACGAAACCTCCCCGCAGGCAACGCGCAGGATTTTCGCGGAAAGCCTGCGGCTGTTGCGCCAAGGTGGCGTCGCCGTGCACCTCGAGGTGCCGGTACGCTACGAGCACTGCGATGTCTACGAGCAATTTTTCCGATCCTGGGAGCAGTACTACAACAACGAGCCGAACATCGAAGGGGTTGCTTCAACGGACCTGCATGCACTGGCGCAGCAGACCGGATTCTCCGACGTCCTCAGCGGCTACCAATGCATTCCGCTCCCGACCGACAGGACTGCGGAGCTTGCACCGGAGCCGATCAAGGGCCGCGGAAGCTGGTATATCGTTTCCGGTCGCCGTACATGACTCATGCTCGGGACCTCGCGCAACGGCCGAATGGCGGCCAAGCCGCTGGACTTAATAAATCCTGCGTGCTTTCTTGAGGGACGAAATGCCAGCGGCCGCGACGCGGATTCTTGCGCGATGTCAGTGTCACTATTGAACATGAGCAGCGAGGCAACCGGGCGATCCGATCGGATCGTCCGCCTATCCCATTGGACGGTGGCGGCGCTGGTCGCATTGACCGTTCCCATCGGCTTCTGGATGTCGAACACATACGCCGCGGCGCAAAGGGATCCGGGCCTGCAGCCGCGGCTGCACCTGCTCTCGGCGATCCACCACACGGTCGGATTCACGGTCCTGGGTCTGGCCGGCCTGTGGGCGGCGGCACGCGCCGCCGGTGGGCGCGGAGCGGCGACGGCGCAAATGCAACCGTGGCGGGCGGCGCTGGCGCGAACGGTGCACGCGCTACTGTTTATGTTGCTCATACTTCTGCCACTGTCAGGGTGGTCGGCATTGTCCGCGTTCGGCGATTTCCCCATCTATTTCGGTGGCTATCACCTGCCGGGAATCGTCGAGCGGGTGCCTTTCGACGATGCGCATGGCTATGCGTTCTACGCTCAGATTCATCGATGGGGCTGGAAAGCCGGCGCCGGGTTGCTCGCCTTGCATTCGGTCGCTGCGGTCTGGCATCAATGCATACTCAAGGATGGCGTGTTGGCCCGTATGTGGTTTGGTGCCCGCTCGCGCAGACACGCGGCCGATATGCGGAATATGAATGCTGTTACCGGAGGTCGTCATGACTGATTCGATTGCTGGCTCACTGTCTCGTCGCGCGGTCCTTGGCGTCGCCGCAGGGTCGATAGCGGCGGCCGTCGGTTCTGGACCGGTCGTCGCCACGACGACCAGGAGCGCCCGGGTGCCGGCGCGATTCGACGATCCCGTATGGAATCGTGAGCAGGCGGCCCGCCTGCAGGCGCACACCGACGGTCGCCAGGTGTTCGGCTCCGGTCGCGGCAGCATCAACGGGGTGCGCCCGGGCGAAGCAGTACGGCACCTGATGAATTTCGAGATCATGAGCACGATCCGGGTGGTGCGTCGCAGTGACGGCAACTACGACCGTATGTGCCGCGAGGTGGTGTTCTACACGGACGCCAAGAGCGGCGAGATTCTCGATCATTGGGACAATCCATACACGGGAGAGCGAGTGCGGGTGGTCGACATCGCCAATGACCCGTACAACTGGGTGATTCGCGACTATGTCGGGCCGCCCCCGCTGCCCGGCACCGACACCCACAATGTCCCGCCACCCGCGGTCAAGCAACCCTTCCTGTTGCAGTGGAGCGAGCTCGGTCCGGACACCGTGGTCGTGACCGAGGAATTCAACGGCTATTATCCGAACAAACTCGATCCGGCCAAGTGGCCGCGCGAATCCGCCGGCCCGATGAATCAGACTTCGGAATACTTCCGTTATTACATCGCGCGAGCGGACCTGGAAGATCCAGCCAAGACACACCTGCCTCACAGCGGGGCCTGGGTGCGCATTACGCCCTGGCTGCCGTGGATGCTGATGGGCCAGGCCCCGGGCCACATCATCTATAATGCGATGTTCCGTGCATTCGACTCGGTCGAGTATCTGAAGCCGGCGGTCGTCGCCCGCGTGCGCGAACGCTATCCGCAGTACCTGACTGCTCCTACCGAGTGGTACGAGCCGAGCCTGAGCAGCCTCGAGCACTACGCGCTCGAACAGAAGCCTGCGCCGGCGATCTGATCGCGCGTCGGCCGCCCGTCGGGTTAGACCAGCAACAGCGTGGGCAGCCTCGTCGGCCGCCCATTTCGATAGTGAGGGCATGGTGGGAGCGGATTGCGCATCCGCTCCCACCACTGCGATCACTCAGAAGTGATACAGGATCTCGCCGCCGTAGACCCGCGGCGGCGGCAGGCTCGCCGTGAACTCGTAGTTGCCGGTGAAGTTGGTAAATTCCGTGGCTCGGGAGACGCTCAGGGGGGTCTGGTCATTGGTGAGGTTCTTCACGAACACATCCGCCGTAAACCCAAGATGCGTCGCACCGATCTTGAGGTTGGCGATGTTGACGGCGCCGGTGTAGCCGCTGTTGAACAGCGTCACGTTTTCGTACTCCTTGTCCTGGTAGCGGTAGTCGGCGCGCACGAAGCCGTCAAAGCCGGGCACGATGGCATGCGAATAGTCGAGCGAGATATTGGTCGTCGTCTTGCTTACATCCGGCAGTAGCAGGCCCTTGACGTTGACGCCCTGGAACCCCGGAGCGAGCTGCACCACCCTCGGAGCGCAGCTCGGGATCTGCAGGCAGTAGCCGGCATTGCTGGCGTCATAGGATCCAGAGGTGAACTTCGGATCTGTGTAGGCAAGGGCGAATGCGAGCTCCAGATGCGTCACCGGCACTACTTTCACCGAAAACTCGGCGCCGGTGTTGGTGGTTCCGCCCACGTTACCGATTACGAAATGCAGGCCATCGCCCTCGGGGAAGTAGACCTGAAGGCCCTTGGAATCGATGTGATAGACGTCGGCATTGATCTGGACCCGGTGATCGAGGAACGTGGACTTAACGCCGAGCTCATAGGTGGTGTTCTTCTCCGGGGCGTAGGTCTGGTTCGCACCGCCGGTAGACTGCGTATTGAAGCCCCCCGGCTTGGTGCCATCGGCGACGCTGACGTAGACCAGCGTATCCGGCGTAAATTTGTACCTGGCATAGGTCCGGTAGTTGCCGTAATCGAAGTGCTCGGGCGCGATCGCGCCATAGGGGTACGGATACTGCGTGCCGCAGAGGGTGTACGTGGGTGGCTCGCACGCGAAGTTGTTGTACAGGATGGCCTCGTTCTGCTCGTCGCGCGTGTAGCGGAACTCCGCGCCGAGGGTGACAGGCTTGATCGGGTCGAGCTCGAAGCTTGCGAATGCGGAATACTGCTTATCATCCACCCTGACCGCCGTCACTCTAGTCGGACTCGGCTGACCATAGCTCGTGACGAATGCCTGAGCGGAGTCGAAGTTACCCGGCGAGTTGATCGTGTCGCCGGCCGGAATGTTCTGGCCGTCGATGCCCGCGAGGGTCGTCGTGTAGAGATGCGACTCGTAGAGGTCGGCGCCCACTGACCAGCGAAACGGCTGGTCCTGCTTCGACGTCAGGCGCAGCTCATGGCTGTAGTCCTGGGTCCTGTCGTCACTGCCAAAGAGCTCGAAGGCCCCCGCGGTGGTGCCCGTCGGGGCACCGGTGGTCGCGTTGTAGAGCGGGAAGATCAGGCCGGTGTCGAGGGCGGCAAAGTCCTCGTAGGAGCGCTGGGCGACGTTGTTGAAGCCGCCGAGGTAGCTGAGGTCCGCGAAATCAAAGTCGTAATTGGCCTTGAGGTGCGTCAGGGTGACAAAGCGATTGTTACCCCGGTCCTGGGCTTGTGCCGGTATGGAAGCCACCTGGATGGGCGCGGCGATGAATTTGCCGCACTGCAGGTTGTCGACCACGCCTGGAGACACCACGGCACCCGCGCAGTTGTAGCCATTCGCGGCGAACACCAGCGGATCCTGACTGAAGTGATCGTTGCCGTAGTAGGCGCCGCCGTTGATGTCCAGTTTCTCGGTAGGAGTGAAGTCGAATATGAACTTGATGTCGTTCTTCGCATGACCGCCAATCC
>Ga0302157_10006855_pt1 | contig 11644 bp, 9 predicted proteins | sample I_Bog_N3_3_FD_193502 | JGI IMG/M metagenome (GOLD analysis project Ga0302157, IMG submission 193502) | Peat permafrost microbial communities from Stordalen Mire near Abisko, Sweden - I_Bog_N3_3 | ecosystem: Environmental > Terrestrial > Soil > Wetlands > Peat | place: Sweden: Abisko, Stordalen...
ACTCGCCATCCACGACGCCGACGCCGAGCGGCGCGATTCGTTGATTGCTCGGCTCAACTCGCTGGGGCGCGCGCGCGTGTTTGCCGGGTCGCCCGATCCGACGGGATTCACGTTTGTCGGCAACGCGACGCCCGCGGGGATGCGGCCCGATGACCCCTTGCCGATCGAGGTCGAAAAGCTTTCGCCCACGGCTTACGTCGGCTGCGTCGTGACGGCGCCGCCGGTGACGCCGCTGATCGCCGCCGCGCGGGCTCGGGGCTGCACGACGGGCGTCGGGGGAGAAATGTATCAGGCGTTGCAGGAGGCGATGATCGACTTCATGTTCGAGGCTCGGCCATGATCCTCTCCGTCGACCAACTGCCCGAGGGCGGCGAGTTCGATCTCATCGTCGTCGGCGCAGGCGCAGGCGGTCTCGCCGCGGCGCTGTTTGCTTCGATCGCCGGCAAGTCCGTCCTCGTCGTCGAGCGCACCGAATATGTCGGCGGCACCAGCGCGCTGTCGGCGGGAACGGCTTGGCTGCCGGGTTCGCTGCACTCTCGGACGGCGAACCCGAACGACGACCGCGCCACGGTGTCGAAATTCCTCGACGCCGTCGTCGGAAATTACGCGCCGCGCGCGCTGCGCGAGGCGTTCCTCGATTCCGCCCCCGAAGTCGTGTCCGTGCTCGACGCTCACTCCGACGTCAAATTCCGAGCCTATCCGCTGCATCCCGATTACGAGCAGCAAGCGGAAGGGGCGACGCTCAACGGCCGCGCGCTCGAGCCCGTCCCGTTCGACGCGCGCCCGCTCGGGGACGCCCTCAACGCGATACGTCCGCCGATTCCCGAATTCACCGTGCTCGGCGGCATGATGGTCGACCGGCGCGACATCAATCATCTGCTCGCCATGACCAAATCCTGGGACTCGGCTGCGCATTCGGCCAAAATTCTCACGCGCTACGGGCTCGACCGGTTGAGCGGGCGGCGGGGCACGCGATGGGTGATGGGCAATGCGCTGGTCGGCCGTTTCCTGCTTTCACTGGAGAAGCGGCGCGTCGGCATTGTCACCCAGGCGCGAGTGGACGCCCTCACGAAGGAGAACGGACGCGTGACCGGCGTTGCGCTCAGTGGCGGCGGCGCGAGCCGCAATCTGCGCGCCCGGCTCGGCGTCGTGCTCGCGGCCGGCGGTTATGGACGCGACGCGGCCAAGCGCGCGGAACTGTTGCCCCAACCCACTCCCGCCTACAGCCCCGCCGCGCCCGGCCACACCGGCGCCGCGCAAGCGCTGGCGCGACAGCTCGGCGCAGGCTTCGCTCAAGGCGGCGCCGACAACGCATTCTGGGCGCCGGTCTCGGTGCGCCGCCGTCGCGACGGCTCGACCGCGGTGTTCCCGCATTTCGTGCTCGACCGCTCGAAACCGGGGACGGTCTGCGTCGATCAGACAGGCCGTCGCTTCGTCAACGAATCCGCCTCCTATCACATGTTTGCCCGCGCGATGTACGAGGCCCATCGCACGCGCCCCTGCATTCCCTGCTATCTGATCACCGACAGCGTGGGCATGTGGACCTACGGACTCGGCATGGCGCGCATGCGCGCCAGGGATCTCGCGCCGTTTCTTGCCGACGGCTATTTGACCCGGGCCGACTCGGTGGATGACCTCGCCGCGAAGCTGAAGGTGGATCCGGCCAACCTAGCCGCGACGATCAAGACGATGAACGGCTATGCCGAGACCGGAGTCGATAGCGAATTCGGCCGGGGGACCACGGCCTACCATCGCGTCAACGGCGACGCGTCGCACAAGCCCAATCCCACGCTCGGACCGATCGGCAAGCCGCCATTCTATGCGGTGAGCCTCTATCCCGGCGACATCGGCGCGGCGAACGGGTTGGTCGTCGACGAATGGGCGCGGGTGCTCGGCGACGGCGACAAGCCGATTGCGGGCCTGTGGGCCTGCGGCGCGGAAGCGGCCTCGATCGTGGGCGGGACCTATCCAGGGCCCGGCATCACCATCGGCCCCGCCATCGTCTTCGGCTATCGCGCGGTGCAGGACGCGGTGGGAAGCGCGACATGAGCGACCCGGCGTCCCGCGACTGCGATCTCGTCGTCGTCGGCAGCGGCGCCGCCGGGCTCTCGACAGCCGTGACCGCGGCCTTTCTCGGACTCGACGTGATCGTGTTGGAAAAGCATACGCAGATCGGCGGCGCCACGGCCTGGTCCGGCGGCTGGATGTGGATCCCGCGCAATCCTCTCGCGGTCGAAGCCGGAATCGTCGAGGATGTTTCGGCCCCGCGCGCCTATCTGGAGGCGGAACTCGGCGAATTCTTCGACTCCGCCCGCATCGACGCGTTTCTCGAACAGGGGCCGAAAATGGTCGCATTCCACCGCGACCACACCAGCCTCGATTTCATCGACGGCAACGGGATCCCGGATTTTCATGATCGAGCCCCATACGCGGGGCGCGGCGGGCGCTCGGTATGCGCGGCGCCGTTCGACGGGCGCGCGCTCGGCAAAGACGTGCATCGGCTGCGCGAGCCGCTCGATCAGGTCTCGCCGTTCGGCATGGGCGTGGCGTCCGGCGCGGACTTCCGGCATTTCCTCGACGCGACGCGCAAATGGGCGTCCTTCCTCTATGCCGCCCGGCGGGTTACGCGTCATCTCGCCGAGGCCGCTATCTACGGCCGCGGGCTCTGGTTGGTCGGCGGCAACGCGCTGGCCGGCGCGCTGTTCAAGAGCGCTCGCGATCTCGGCGTCGAAGTAGTGACGGACGCCGACGCGAAAGCGCCATTGGTTGATCACGGCCGGGTGGTCGGCGTGCGTCTTGCAGATGGCCGAGAGTTTCGTGCCCGGCGCGGCGTCGTGCTCGCGGGTGGCGGCTTTCCGCATGATCGAGCGCGCATGTCGCAGTTGTTTCCCCGTGCGCCAACCGGACGCGAACATTGGTCCGCGGCGCCTGACGAGAACACCGGCGACGCCATGCGGCTCGGCGAAGCCGCGGGCGGCGTGGTCGGGCGTGAGCTGTCTCACGCAGGCGCCTGGGTCCCGGTCTCGTTGAGCACGCGCCGTGACGGCAGTCTCGCGCGGTTTCCGCATCTGTTCGAGCGCGCCAAGCCGGGCCTCATCATGGTCACCCGCTTCGGCAAGCGCTTCGCCAACGAAGCCGATTCCTATCACGACGTCATGCAGGGCCTGTTCGCCACGCTTCCCCAGGACGAGCCGGCTGAGGCTTGGTTGATCTGCGATCATGATTTCCAGCGCCGCTATGGTCTGGGTCGCACCCGCCCACGGCCGTTCCCGATCACACCCTGGTTGAAGCGCGGCTATTTGCAGCGCGGCGCGACGTTGGCCGAGCTGGCCGCGACCTGCGGGATCGACGCCGCGGGGTTGGCGGCGACCGTTGCGACTTTCAACAATGGCGCGCGCGAGGGGCGAGACGACGAATTCCATCGCGGGGACAGTCCCTACAACAAGGTCCAGGGCGATTCCGAGCACAAGCCCAATCCCTGCGTCGCGCCGATCCTGCGCGCGCCATTCTATGCGGTAAAAATCCTCGCCGGCAGTCTGGGCACGTTTTCCGGGCTCGAGACCGACGCCAGCGCGCGCGCCCTCGACGCCTCCGGTCAACCGATCGAAGGCCTGTATGCCGTCGGCAACGACGCCGAGAGCCTCATGGGCGGACACTATCCGGCTGGCGGCATCACGCTCGGGCCAGCGATGACGTTTGGCTATATCGCCGCCCATCACGCGGCCGGCGTTCCCCTCGACAACAACCGCAAGGGCGCAGCGCGCGCCTGAGGCAAGAGGATCCGATCGATGCGTTACGAAATGCTCACTTTGACGGTTCGCCTGGGCGGCGCCGGCGCCGTGCTCGCAGGCGTGAAGGCTGACAGCGAACGCTCGATTACGGCCGCTAAGCTGGTCGGTTGCTGGACCAGCGAGATCGGCGAACTCAACCGCATCTTCGTATTGAGATCTTTTGCCGACGATGCGGCGATGCAGGCCGAGCGTTGGAAGCTGACCGGCGACGTCAATCCGTTCTCCGCAGGCGAAGCGATCCAGGAGATGGTTTTCGACAGCCACGCGCCGTTTCCCTGGGCGGCCCCGCCGCAGCCGGGGCCCTACGGCGCGGTCTATGAGATCCGCACCTACAAGCTCAAGCATGGCGGCTTGCCTGCAACCATCGCCGCCTGGGAGGCAGCGATGCCGGGGCGCGAAGAATTCTCGCCGCTGTCGCTCGTCATGTATGCGCTCGAAGGCGCGCCGCGGTTCACCCATATCTGGCCGTTCGCGAGCCTCGACGCCCGCGCCAAGGCGCGCGCCGACTCGGTCGCCGCCGGCGCCTGGCCGCCGAAGAACGGCCCGGCGTGGTTGACCGGGGACATGCGCTCGACCGTCGCGCTGCCCGCGCCGTTCTCGCCGCTCGCCTGAGATGACCCGCCCGCTCTATCTCGCCTATCTGACGGCGATGACCTTGCGACCGCCCGAGGCTATCAGGCTCGCCGCCAAGCTCGGCTTTGTCGGGATCGGCGTCCGCATCGCGCCCGTCGCGCCGGGCGGCCCCTATTCGCCGCTCATCGAGGACAAGGCGCTGTTTGCCGAGACGCGTGCGGCGATCGAGGACACTGGGGTCGGCGTGTTCGATGTCGAGATCGTCAGGTTCAGCGAGACGTTCCGTGTCGAACAAACAAAGCCGTTCCTGGAGACCTGCGCCGCCTTGGGGGCGCGCGCGGTTCTGGTGGCCGGCGACGATCCGGACGAGGGACGGTTGACGACGTCGTTCGCCGCTTTCTGCGAGGCAGCCGCGCCCTATGGCCTCACCGCCGATCTCGAATTCATGCCGTGGACCAACGTGCCCAATGTGAGCGCGGCGCGTCACATCGTCGAGGGCGCCGGCGCAGCCAATGGCCGGGTGCTCGTCGACGCCCTGCATTTCGGCCGCTCGGCGAGCAAGCTCGACGATGTCGCCGCGTTGCCGGCTGCGATGCTCGGCTATGCCCAGATCTGCGACGCGCCCGCGGAGATTCCCAAATCTGTCGAAGGCCTCATTCACACCGCCCGCGTCGAGCGCTATCTGCCCGGCGACGGCGGCATCGATCTCGTTGGATTGTTCGCACGCCTGCCCGCGACTTTACCCGTGAGCGTCGAGGTCCCCAACGCCAAGGGCGTCGAACGATACGGCGCAGAAGAATGGGCGCGCCGCGCGCTTGTGGCGGCCCAAGCGGTTTTGGCGCGCACGACGCCGAGATAACGGAGACATCTCATGGATTTCGCGCTCAACGACGAGCAGCGCATGCTCGTCGACACCGTCCGCTCTTTCATCGCCAGCGAACTCGCGCCTCTCGAGGACGAGGTCGAGGCGACGGGCGCGTTGCGGCCGGAATTGGCCGAGCAGATTCACGAGAAGGCGAGGGCGATCGGCCTTTACGCGATGAATATCCCAGAGGAATTCGGCGGCGGCGGTCTCTCGGCGATCGATCATATGCTCGCCGAGGAGCAGTTCGGCCGCACCACCGACATCCTGATCCGCCGCGCCTTCGGTAACGTCTATGAGATGCTGCTCGAGTGCAAGGGAGAGCAGGTCGAGCGTTGGTTGAAACCGGCGGTGCGCGGCGAGCGCGTGTGTTCGATCGCGATCACCGAACCCGGCGCGGGCTCGGACGCGGCGGGCATCAAGACGCGCGCGGTCAGAGACGGGTCTGGCTGGAAGCTCACCGGCAACAAGCATTTCATCAGCGACGGCGCGGTCTCCGACTTCTTCCTCGTCACCGCGGTGACCGACGCCAGCGCTGGCGCGAAAGGCGTGTCGATGTTCCTGGTCGACAAGGGCCTGCCGGGTTTCACCATCGGCCGGGAACAGCCGATGATGGGGGTCCGCGGCACCAGCCATGTCGAGTTGTTCTTCGACGAGACGCCGGTCGAGTCGATCTCGCTGATCGGCAGGGAAGGCGAAGGCCTCAAACTCGCGCTGATGACGCTGGGACGCGTTCGTCTGGCGCAGGTCGGTGCGCGCGCCGTCGGCAAGGCGACGATGGTGCTTGAAAAAACCATCGAATACGCCCGGGAGCGCAAGCAGTTCGGCAAGGCGCTGGGCGAATTCCAGATGGTGCAGCAGATGATCTCGGATTCGATTATCGAGGTGAACTGCGCGCGTTTGCTGCTGCATCGCGCCGCCTTCGAACTCGACCAGGGGCGCGACGGGCGCGATCTCATCGCCATGGTCAAGGTCAACGCCGCGGAGACGCTGGGACGCGTGGTCGACCGCGCGGTGCAGATCTTCGGCGGCATGGGCTTTTGCAAGGATCTGCCTATCGAACGCTATTATCGCGACGCGCGCATCTACCGCATCTTTGACGGCGCTTCCGAAGTGCACCGCTTCACTATCGCCCGTTCGGCGATGCGCCGCGACGCCTCGCTCTACGACATCGGAGCGTAACGATGGCTCGCGCAAAGTTCATGAGCGCTGACGAAGCCGCCTTGCTCGTCGGCGACGGCGCCACCGTGTCGCTGATTGGCGGCGGCGGCGGCCTGGTGGAAGCCTCGGCGCTGCACGAAGCGGTCGAGAGGCGCTTTCTGGCGACGGGGGCGCCGAGAAATCTTGCGGTGCTGCATTCGCTGGGCGTCGGCGACCGCAAGGCGCGCGGCCTCAGCCGCTTCGCCCACGAGGGCCTCGTGCGCAAGGTGACGGGCGGCCATTGGGTGTGGTCGCCGCGCATGCAGGAGATGGCGCGGACCAACAAGATCGAAGCCTATGTGCTGCCGGGCGGCGTCGTCATGCAGCTGTATCGTGAGATCGGCGCGCTCCGGCCGGGACTGTTCTCGCGCGTGGGGCTCGGCACCTTCGTCGACCCGCGCATCGACGGCGGACGCATGAACGAAGCAGCGAAAGACACGCTGGTCGAGGTGGCCAACATCGGCGGCGAAGAATTCCTTTTCTACAAGAGCTTTCCCATCGACGTCGCGCTGCTGCGCGGCACCTACGCCGACGACGACGGCAATGTGAGCCTATCGGAAGAATGCGCCAATCTCGATATCCAGGCCTGTGCGCTGGCGGCGCGCAACAGCGGCGGCAAAGTGATCGTCGAGGTGCGCGAGCGCGTAAAGGCGGGGGCGCTGCCGGCCCACAGCGTCGCCATTCCCGGCGCCTGGGTCGACGCCATCGTCGTCGTTCCCGAACAAGTGATGACCTACGACCTCGCCTTCGATCCGGCGATGGCCGGTCTCACGCGCCTGCCGCCGCTCGAAATCCCCGCGCGCAAGCTCGACGAGCGGCTGGCGATCGCGCGTCGCGCCGCCACGGAACTGAAAGACGGCGTGGTCGTCAATTTCGGCTTCGGCGTTCCCGACGCCGTGGCGGCTTTGGTTTCCGAGGATGTGCGCAGCGGTCGCTATTTGCAGACCATCGAGCACGGCGTCTATGGCGGCGAGTTGCTGACCGGCCAAATCTTCGGCTTCTCGCGCAACGCGACGGCGATGATCGATGCGCCGACGCAATTCGATTTCTATTCCGGCGGCGGCCTCGACATCGCCTTCCTGGGTTTTGGCCAGTTCGACGCTCAGGGCAACGTCAACGCCTCGAAACTCGGCGGCGTCCCCGTCGGTCCCGGCGGCTTCATCGACATCGCGCAGAACGCGCGCAAGGTGGTGTTCTGCGGCGCGTTCGACGCCAAGGGCGCGGACATCCGTATCGGCGGCGGCAGGGTCGAGATCGCCAAACACGGCGTGATCGCGAAACTCGTCGCCATGGTCGATCAGATCACCTTCTCCGGGGCCCAGGCGCGAAAGCAAGGGCAGGAGGTGCTCTATGTCACCGAACGCGCGGTGTTCCGGTTAGGGAGCGAAGGGGTCGACCTGATCGAACTCGCCCCTGGCGTCGACCTGCAAAAAGATGTTCTCGCTCGTATCGGCTTCGCGCCCCGAGTGGCGGAGCCGCTCGGGCTCATGCCCTCGCAAGGGTTTGCTTGAGGAGCGTCAGCCTCCAGGCTGACGACTTCGCCGGAAACATTTCGGCGGCCTGGAGGCTGCCGCTCCAAGCCATTGACGGAACGCCCATCGCCCTCTATGTAGCCCTTGTTGCGATGCAACACGAGGCGCTCCGGCAGCGTAGATCGGGTTATCGCCATGACGGCGCCCGACCAACCGGCTTTCCTCCCCATCTAAGTTGCAGCGGCCCGGTACGCGGGGCGCGCGCGTTCTCGCGGTCTCGGGAGGATTCTCGGGGCCGCCCATGAAAGATTCCTAGTGACCAAATTTTCCGATCTCGGCTTGCCCGAGATGCTGCTTCGCGCCGTCGAACGCGAAGGTTATGAAACGCCCTCACCCATCCAAGTCCAGGCCATCCCCCCGCTGCTGCAGCATCGCGACTTGCTCGGCATCGCCCAGACCGGCACCGGCAAGACGGCGGCTTTCGCGCTGCCGATTCTCGCCCGCATCCTCGCCGATCGCCGCCGCCCGCTTCCCGGCTCGACACGCGTATTGGTGCTCGCGCCGACGCGCGAACTCGCCGCGCAGATCGCCGAGAGTTTCCGCGCCTACGGCCAGTTCCTACGCCCCGCGCTGCAAGTCGGCGTCATCGTCGGCGGCGTCGCCCATCGGCCGCAGCTCGACATGCTCGCGCGCGGACTCGAAGTGCTCGTCGCCACGCCCGGGCGCCTGCTCGAACATCTCGGCACGCGCCACTGCGTGATCGACAAGACCGAGGTGCTTGTGCTCGACGAAGCCGACCACATGCTCGATCTCGGCTTCATCATCCCGATCCGCCGCATCGTCGCCAAGCTGCCGAAGGCGCGCCAGACCCTGCTGTTCTCGGCGACCATGCCGAGGGAAATCGCCGGCCTCGCCGGCGACCTGCTGCGCGATCCCGCGCATGTCTCCGTCGCGCCGGTCGCCACGACCGTCGATCGCGTCGAACAGCATGTCGTGCTCGTCGACGGCGCGGCCAAGCGCGATATTCTGGTCGAACTGATGCGCGACGCCAGCGTGTCGCGCGCCATCGTGTTCACCCGCACCAAGCGGGGCGCCGACAAAGTGGCGCAGCATCTGGAAACCGCAGGCGTCGGCGCGCAGGCGATCCACGGCAACAAGAGCCAGAACCAGCGCATTCGGGCGCTCGACGGCTTCAAGCGCGGCGATACCCGCGTGCTCGTCGCCACCGACATCGCCGCGCGCGGCATCGATGTCGACGGCGTGACCCATGTCTTCAACTACGAACTGCCTGACGTGCCCGAATCCTACGTGCACAGGATCGGCCGCACCGCGCGCGCCGGCGCTTCCGGGCGCGCCATCTCGCTGTGCGAGAACGAGGAGCGACCGCTGTTGCGCCAGATCGAGAAGCTGACGCGGCAGACGCTGCCCTTCACCGACCGTCGCACCGCGGCCGGCAGCCGTCAGGCGGAGGCTCATCCGGAATCCACCAGCCGGCCGCGCGGCCGCAGCGGCGCGGGGAAACCCTCGGGTCAACGACCGACAGGCGGCGGGCGTCCGCACCTCGCGTCCGATGGCCGCAATCATCAGGCGCCCAAGAGTCCTGGCGCCCACGCGGGACGTCCCTCCCAGGGACACCGGGCGCGCGCGCCCGAGATGCGTTAAAGTCTCGACCAAAAACGAGCTGGGCTTGCGCCCGGCCCGTTGACGCTGCAGGATGCACGCAAGCAGCGGGTTTCTTCGGTATTCGATAGTCAGGCGGTGACGTCAGAAGTTCGGCGGCGGGGACGCCGCCGCTCCGAGCGGAAGCGCCTTCAGGCCCCCAGAACGCCCTTCGGCAGTCTGCCCAGCAGTTCGCGCCCGGCGCTTTCGCCGAGCGCGGCGGCCTCATTCGCCGCGCCGTGCGCCTCGACCTCAAAAGTCTCCGAACCGTCGGTGCGCAACACCATGCCGCGGAAGCGCACCTCATTGCCGACGATGCGCGCGTGGCCGGCGATCGGCGTGCGGCAGGAGCCGTCGAGCACCGCGAGGAAGGCGCGTTCGCAGGCGAGCGCAAGGCCGGTCGCCGGGTGGAGGATTTTGGCGAGCGCGGTGCGCGTGGCCTCGTCGTCGGGACGCGCGGTGACGCCGATGGCGCCTTGGCCGACCGCGGGCAAAAATTCGTCGATCTCCAGCAACGCTGTCGCCCGATGGGCGAGGCCCAGGCGCTTCAGGCCGGCATAGGCGAGCAGCGTGGCGTCGATTTCGCCGCGTTCGGCCTTGATGAGGCGAGTTTCCACATTGCCGCGCAACAGGCCGACTTGCAGATCGGGCCGCAGGCGCTTGACCTGCGCCTGCCGGCGCAACGAAGCCGTGCCGAACGTTCCGCCTTGCGGCAGATCCCGAATCGACCTGGCCTTGGCGGAGATGAGCGCGTCGCGCACGTCTTCGCGCGGCAGGAAGCCCGCGACGATGATTCCGTCGGGCAGCAGGGTCGGAAGGTCCTTTGACGAATGCACGGCGATGTCGATCTCGCCGGCGAGCATCGCGACGTCGATTTCCTTGGTGAACAGACCCTTGCCGCCGGACTCGGAGAGCGCGCGATCCTGGATCATGTCGCCGCTGGTGCGGATGATCTTCAGTTCGAATCGGTCTTCGCCGCGGCCAAGCGCCTCGGCGAGCCGCCGGCGCGTCTCATGAGCTTGAGCGAGGGCGAGCGGCGAACCGCGCGTGCCGATGCGAAGCGGGGATAGGCTCATGGCGGACTCACGACGGAAATGGTGCTCGTCGCGAACGCGATCCGGCATGCGCGCGCCGGAGTCAAGTCGAAGTTACAGTCGTTCGTCCCGGCGCGTCAAAATGACAAGGCTTCACGCCGCACTGACGTCGTAGTCCATCTGCGTCTCGTAGGCGGCGTTCGCGCCCTGGACGAGCGACGAGGTCTCGTGCGGCGCGAAGCCGCGCGAGCGCTGACGCCTCGACACGTTTCGGGGGCCCCGGGCGCCGGTGGGGGCGAGCAGCGCGGTCTGCAAGTCGCCGGCGAGCGACCGCGCCGCACGAACGGCGCCGCCGACGTCGCCCATGCGCGCCGAGCGCAGCAATTCGCGAAAATCGTCGAGCATGCGCAACGGCGCGTCCGCCGCATCCGCGCTCGCCGCGTCCGCGGCGCCTGGGCCGCCGAACAATTCGAGTTGCAGCGCCGCGGCGGCGGCGCGCGCGCCGCTGGCGTCGCCGTCGCGCACCGAGGCGAGCAACTGCGCGAAACAGCCGAGAAACTCCACCGCGTCGGCCGCCGGAGACGACTTGGGTTCGATCCACAATTCGATGTCGCCGAGCGTCGACAAGTCGGTCCGGACCACCGCGCCGAATGGCCCCGCGTGCTCGGGCCTGGCGCCCGCATCCGCCGATTCGAATTCCTGGGCGGCGCGCGCAGGCGCCGCTTCGGGGTCTGCAGGCCTGCGCTCGTCGTCTTTGTGCGGGGACGCAAATCTTTCGCTGAACGTCACGAACGCACTCGGGCTGAGGCTCGACAGAGTCATGGCCAATCTCCGACGGGGCTGGGGTCTCCTTCGCGTAAACGCTGCGCGAGCAATGATTCGCGCGATCACCTTGCGCCAAGCTGACCTGCACAGCCCGAGATCAGCCGAAGGCGTAACTCCCAAGCCGTCAATTGATGGCGGACTCTCGCCTCGCTTCCTGCGCTCTCATCGGACGCGCCAGCTTTGGCGCCGGCGAGCCAATATCAATGGCTTAAGTGTCATGGCGTGGCC
>Ga0302157_10006857_pt1 | contig 11643 bp, 4 predicted proteins | sample I_Bog_N3_3_FD_193502 | JGI IMG/M metagenome (GOLD analysis project Ga0302157, IMG submission 193502) | Peat permafrost microbial communities from Stordalen Mire near Abisko, Sweden - I_Bog_N3_3 | ecosystem: Environmental > Terrestrial > Soil > Wetlands > Peat | place: Sweden: Abisko, Stordalen...
CCCGCCGGGGTGCTGATGTTCCTTCATAGCATCCTTACCGATCCGGACCTGAAAGATGGCCATCCCGATTTGTTGGATGGCGGCAAGGTGTTTCTCGAAATCCTGGCGTTCGCCTGCCTGCTGGCCATCGCGCTGCGCATCCGGCTGCGCGGGCGGGGATTGCGGCCAACGGCCGTTCGCGCGCCCACTGCCGCAGAAGCGGCAAGCGGCAAACGTTGAATCCTGCGGCAATTTGGCTGCTTGCCAATCGCTGATTCGCTGTTACACTCGGCTCATATTCTTTTCGAGCCACCGCACCTCCGCTCCGCCACGCCATCCAAATTCCGGGAGAAACCTGTTGATCCGCTTGACTCGCAGCCGTTTCCGCTTCCTGCTCGCCGTATGTGTCGCCTTCCTGGCTTGTTGCCTGCCTGCGTTAGCCGCTGCGCAATCGCCCAATACCGATGCCTCCGCCGACCCATTCAGCGCGCTGAAGTACCGTTTCATCGGGCCGCCGGGCAATCGCGTGACATCGGTCGTGGGTGTCCCCGGCGACATGAATGTCTACTACGTGGGCGCAGCCTCGGGGGGTGTCTGGAAGTCTTTTGACGCGGGCATTCACTGGTATCCCATCTTCGACAAGATGAGCGCGCAGTCCATCGGCTCGATCGCCATTGCGCCTTCCAATTCAAGCATCCTTTGGGTGGGCACGGGCGAGCCCTTCATCCGCAGCAATGTCTCTCTGGGCGACGGCATCTACAAGTCCATCGACGGCGGTCGCAACTGGCAGCACATGGGCCTCGAAAAGACAGGCCGCATCGGGCGCGTGATCATTGATCCGCGCAATCCGGATGTTGTGTATGCTGCGGCTCTCGGCACTTGCTACGGGCCACAGCAGGAGCGCGGCGTCTACCGCACCACCGACGGCGGCAAGACCTGGAAGCAGGTGCTCTTTGTCGATCAGAACACCGGCGTCTACGACATCACCATGGATCCCGCCGACTCAAGTCACCTTATCGCAGCCAGCTGGCAGATCGACATCAAGACCTGGGGACGCAAGAGCGGCGGCCCGGGCAGCGGCCTTTTCAACACGGCGGATGGCGGCGAAACGTGGAAGCGCATCGAAGGCCACGGTCTGCCTGCTTCGCCCATGGGCAAGATCGCGGTAAGCTTCGCGCCCAACGACCAGCGCCGTGTCTACGCGCTGATTGAGACCGGCCAGGGGGGCTCGCTGTGGCGCTCGGATAGCGGCGGCGCGGAGTGGACGCTGGTCAACTCAAGCCGCCTGCTCAACGAGCGCCCGCACTACTACACGCGCATGCTGGTGATGCCGGACAACGCTAATGAGGTCTATTTCCCCTCGAACGAGATCAGCGCCACCTTCGACGGCGGCTTTACTTCCGACCACATGCACTGCCCCGGCGACAATCCCGCGGCGGAAGCAAGCGCAACCACGCGAGGCGGCAACTGCGGCGGCGACAACCACGACATGTGGGCCGACCCCAAGAATCCCAGCCGCATGATGATTGGGTCGGATGGAGGCGTGCTCATCAGCACCGAACGCGGCCGCTCCTGGACTGAAGTGCGCCTGCCCATCGCCCAGATGTACCACGTGGCGACAGACAACCGCGTTCCCTACATGGTCTACGGCCAGATGCAGGACGGCTCGCCGCTGCACGGCCCCAGCAACGTCCCCGGCGAGTACGGCATCAGCGCCAGCCAGTGGATTACGGGCGCTGGATGCGAGACTGGATGGCAGATTCCCGATCCCGTGGACAATAACATCGTCTGGGGCGGATGTTATGCGGGAGTTACAGAGCGCTTCGATGCCAAATCGGGCTTCTCGCGCTCCGTAAGCGTGTGGCCGGATCGCACCATGGGCGCAAACGCCGGCGAAGTCAAGATCCGCATGAACTGGACTTACCCCATCGCCATTTCGCCGCATGACCATAACACGGTCTATGTGGGCAGCCAGTTTGTGCATCGCACCACAGATGGCGGCCAGACCTGGCAGCAGATCAGCCCCGACCTCACGCTCAATGACCCGGCGATGCATGGCGATTCGGGCGGACTCACCGTCGACAACCTCAGCGTGGAATACGCCGGTGTGGTCTACTCCCTTGCTGAGTCGCCGGTAGAGAAGGGCCAGATATGGGCCGGCACGAACGACGGCCAGGTACAGATGACCCGCGACGGCGGCGCGCACTGGGCGAATCTCACTTCCAACATACCGGGACTTCCGGCGAAGATGACAGTCGACAGCATCGAACCTTCGAAATACGCAGCGGGAACTTGTTATGTCGCTTTCGACGGACATCAGGTGGATGTCCGCGACCCATATCTCTATAAGACCACCGACTTCGGCAAGACCTGGACGAAGATCACCGACGGCATCCCGGCGTCTCAGTTGAGTTACACGCATGTGGTCCGCGAAGACCCGGTGCGAAAAGGATTGCTTTACGCCGGTACCGAGAACGGCCTGTATCTCTCCTTCGACGATGGGGTGCACTGGCGGCCCTTTCAGCAGAATCTGCCGCATACGCCAGTCTACTGGCTCACCATTCAGCCGGAGTTTAACGATCTTGTTGTAGGCACCTATGGCCGCGGCTTCTGGATTCTCGACGACATCACGCCGCTCCAGAACTACAAAGCGGAAGAAGCCGGCGCGGAGCTGTATCCAGTGCGAAGCGCTTATCGTTTGCGCGCGGGCTTCAAACGCGACATGGCGCCATCCGGCGCATCCATGGGCCAGGGTCCGCCGGATGGCGTTCCTGTGAACTTCTTCCTCAAATCCGCACCAACCAAGGACGAGAAGGTCTCTCTGGAAATTCTCGACAGCGAAGGCAAGCCGGTGCAGAAGCTGCACACCAAGGTTCACGCGGGAATTAACCGCGTCTGGTGGGATCTGCGCTATGAACCTACGCTTGAAGTCGCGTTGCGCACCACGCCCCCAGGCGACCCGAAAATCTGGGCCGAAAAGCGTTTCGCAGGCAAGCAGACCCGGCCTGTTTTCTATTATGGCGTGGGCGGCGAATCCACAGACGGACCGCTTGTTGCGCCCGGAAATTACACCGCCAAGTTGACCGTCGCCGATAAGTCCGGCAGCAAGTCCCAGACTCAGAAAGTTACCGTAGTCAAAGATCCGCGCACACCAGCCACGCTTGAGGACTCGATCGCCTCGTCAAAGCTCTCATACAAGATTTACGAAGACACCAATCTTTCCGTGCAGCTGATCAACCAGATTGAATGGAGCCGCAAACAGCTCGAAGACACCCGCGGTCTACTAACTGCGCGCAAGGCGGAGAAATCGCTGCTCGATGCAACCCAGGAGTTGGACAAGAAGTATCTCGCGCAGGAGGATCAGTTACTGCATCCGACTATCGCCGAAGCCGATGAGAAGTCTTTCCGCGGACCATTGGGCTTATATCTCAAATTCATCTGGCTCGGCGCGGAAATCGGCACCGGCGGCGGCGATGTCGCGGGTAACTCGGACTACGCACCGACCGAGCCGGAGCAGCAGGTTTTCGCGCTGCTGGATGGCCAGTTGCAGGCGGTTCAGGCGGCACTGAAGGAGATCGAATCGAACGCAGTTCCCGGATACAATGCGGCAATGTCCAAGGCTGGCGTATCGCTCATCACGTCCGTACCGCCAGTTGCGGAGCGGACAAGCGAGGAACAGACGAGCGAGGAGCCGGCAGCCGACTAAGGGCTACTCCGAAACCGGCTCCATATCAACCGAAACGCGCAGCTTGTGCGCTCCCCCGCCCAATACCAGGCCGCGCAGCGGACTAACATCGCCGTAGTCCCGTCCCCAGGCCAGCGTCACATGGCCGTCGGTCGGTACAACATTGTTGGTTGGGTCCACATCCAGCCAGCCGAGGCCGGGGCAATAGGCAGACACCCACGCATGCGAGGCATCCGCGCCAATCAGGCGCGGCTTGCCCGGCGGCGGATACGTCCGCAGATAGCCGCTCACATACCGCGCCGCCAGGCCCAGCGAGCGCAGGCATGCGATCTGCACATGCGCAAAATCCTGGCAGACGCCGCGCCGCTTCTTGAAGACCTCTTCGGCCGGCGTTCGCACATTGGTGCCCTTGGTGTCGAATCGAAAGTCTCGGTGCATGCGCGCTGTAAACTCCACCAGCGCCTCGGCCATCGGTCGCCGGGCGGTAAACGACTCGCGCGCATAGGCGGCAAAATCTTCGCGGATGCGAATGCGCGGCGACTCGAATCCAAACTGGTAGGCTGCCAGGCCGTCCGCGCTCCGATCCCGCGGCAGGAGCGCCGCAGCGTCCTCCCATGGCATTGAATCGCTGAGTTTCCCGGCCGGTTGATCTTCGACGTCCACTTCGCTGCGCGACTCCACGACCAGTTCGCGGTGCGGCTCCTGCACGGTGAAGATCGAAAGCCGGTTGCCGAAAAAATCCACCCGCTCCGAGCGGGTGACAGGCATGGGAGAGATCACCACTTCGCACTGTGCCGACTGGCGATGGGGCAGCGACCGGGGTATCAGGCAGGCTACGTGGTTGCCCACGGACACCGGGTACTTATAGCGGTATGTGGTCCGGTGAGTGATCTTGTATTGCATGGGGATTACTCGCCTATGGTCACGGGCAACACGCGCGCGTGGCTGAAGTAGGTGCTCGACAGGTTGTTCGACCAGGTAGGCAGCATCATCTCCAGGCCGCGCAGGTACTTCTCCAGATGCGCAAGCCCGGCAGAATCTTTCTTTGCCACGTCGACTCCGGGCAGCGGGTAGCTCATCCGGCCCAGGTCGAAGCCGCGCAGCTCGGCGATGGCTTGCTGCATGGCTTTCAGATCCTCAGGGACGGTACGCGGGAGCTTTTCATACAGTTCCAACAGATGGCTGAGTTGAAAATCCAGCGAGCGCGGGTTCTTCTCGTCGGACATTAAAACATCCAGCAGGGCCAGAGGCTGCAACGTCGTGTAATACCGCGTTCGGTAGGCCATGGAGCTGTCGGCGACCTCCAGCAGGCATTCCAGCAGCGGCCAATCCTGCTCGGCCAGCGGCGTGGTGACTTCCCGCAGCTGCCTAGCCGCAAAAATCGCCCGCTCCAGCCTGCGTCCAATGCTAATGAAGAGCCATCCGAGACCCCGATTGACATTCTCACGCTCCATTCCTGAGAAGGCGGAAAGCAACTCCAGGCAGGCGGTCAGGATCGCCGGATAGTCGAGGAAGGGAGTAGAAGCTTCGACGGGAGTGAAGATTGGAATAGAATCCCGCAGCTTCACGATCAGAAAGGTCATATCTGCCGACAAACGCTCCCGCACCCGCCCCCCTACCCGCGCTGCTTCGCGGAGAGTCGAGGCTAAGCTGTCCGGGCGCTTGACATCCGTGAGAAGGGAGATCAATTCGGACTCCAGCTCAGCCGCATCGAGCCGTTTTGCCTTTGCCTTCGGCAGCTTGCTATAGCGCGTCTCCAGGCAGCCATGCAGGCGCAGCAGGCAGCCAAATTCTGCCGCGTCCGCCAGACGCACCCGGGGAATCATGGTTCGTACGATGCGGGCGATATTCTCTGCCCGCTCTACATAGCGTCCCAGCCAGAAGACATTGTCCGCCAGTCTGCTTGGCACAGCTCGCTCGGCACGCTGCAATTCCACCGGCTGGCCTCGCGGGCGCAAGAGGCTGAAGGTGTCCACCGGGCTATCCCACAGTACCCACGCATCCTTGCTGTGGCCGCCGCGCTGCATGGAGACCACGGAACCCCTTCCGGTTCCATCGGCTGCATCATCGCCTTCGGCCACGCGCACCAACCCGCCCGGAATCGCCATCCAGCCGGTACCGGTGTTGAGCACATACGCCCGCAGCACCAGGCTGCGCGAATCCAGATGGCCGTTCTCCCACACTGGCGCTGTCGAAAGCGTCACCTTCTCCTGCGCAACATACTCATGGGGCCGCGCTCGCAGCCGTTCGGCCAGCTTGCTCTTGTCCGCCGGGGAAATCTCTGCGCCAAAGACGGGTTCCATGCTGCCTGAGACGCCGCCAGCGGGAAAGGCCGGCTTCACCACGACCTGCTCCAGATGCTCCAGCACCCAATCGAGCGCGTAGGCTTGCCCGCACCACCAGGTCGCCACCGAGGGCAACTTGAGCTTTTCGCCGAGCAGGTGCTGCGCCAAACCCGGCAAAAATGGCATCACCGCCGCAGTCTCAATCAGCCCGCTGCCCAGTCCATTGGCCACCTGGACATTGCCGGCCACAATCGCATCCACCAGCCCCGGCACGCCCAGGAGCGAGTCGCTGCGCAGCTCCAGCGGATCGCAAAAGCTATCGTCCACGCGGCGCAGGATCACGTCCACCTGCTCAAGGCCCGCGACGGTCTTGAGAAAGACGCAGCGGTCCCGCACCGTCAGATCCGCGCCTTCCACCAGCGTAAAGCCCAGATAGCGAGCAATATACGAGTGCTCGAAGTAAGTCTCGTTAAAGGGACCCGGCGTCAGCAGCACGATTCTCGGGTTGATCTTGCCCGAGAGACTGGACAATGCGTCCCTTTGCGCCCGAAAGAACGGCGCCAAGCGCAGAACTTCGGAAGTGCGAAAGAGATCTGGCAAAATATCCGAGACAATCGTACGGTTTTCCAGCGCATATCCACTGCCCGAAGGCGCCTGCGTGCGGTCCGCAAGTACCCACCAGCGGCCTTCGGGAGATCGCGCGAGATCCACCGCCAGCATATGCAGATAGCTATGCGCCGGTACTGCTACGCCCACCAGCGGCCGCAGGAATGCAGGGTTGGCGTAGAGCAGCGCCGCGGGGAATTGGCCGCCGGTCACGAGGTCCTGCCGGCCGTACAGGTCTTCCAGCACTAGGTTCATCAACTGCGCCCGCTGTACGATTCCCGCCTCGATAAACCGCCATTCCTGCGCCGGGATCAGGAACGGCATCAGGTCGATCTTCCATGGCCGGTCGCCGTAGATGTTGTAGGTGATGCCGTTTTCGCGAATACGCCGCTCAGCCAGTGCCCATCGCCGCCCCAGCTCCTCCTCGCCAATCTCCTCCAGCGACTCCATCAGATGCCGCCAGTGCGGCCGCGGCGTCACTCCATCGGCAGACAGCTCGTCGTACGCCGCGCCGAAGCGGAGTGGAGTCTGGTAGAGGTCGACAGTCATGAATCCGCCCCGGCAGAAATCTCGCCGTCTACTGGTCCCAAGGCCACATAGTCTGTCGTGCTCCGAGTCAGGGGCAGCCGTAGATCGAGCGTCATCGGGAAAACCGGATTGATCTCCGGCGCGGGAATCGCGATGCTCGCGGGAAGGCTTTGAGCAATCTGGAATCGCTCGTTCCGCCGCGCCTCCGCTTCTTCCGCATTTGCCGGACGTCCGTTGTAAAGCATTCCCTGCGGATGTGCGACGAAGTACGTACACTGCGCCACGCTTTTCGCATTCCACGTATCGATCAGGTCGAAGACCAGCGGCGCGTGAACCGGAACGGTTGGATGCAGCGACTTCGAGAGCCGCCGCGCCCGGTAGCGGACGCCGGCAATCGCTTCACCCGCTGTTCCAGCCGGCGTCAGCGGAATACGCCGTCCGTTGCATGCCACTACATAGCGGCCTTCAGTCACAATGCCTGAAAGCTTCACCTGCAATCGCTCCATCGAGGAGTCGACCGTTCGCACCGTGCTGCCGGAGACTGTCTCTTCAGCGAGCACATTCCACGGCTCAAGCGCATGGCGCAGCTCCAATTCCAGGCCGTCGGCCGAAACTGACCCGAGCCTGGGAAAGCGAAACTCAAACTGCGCTCCGAACCACTTTTCTTCCAAGGCAAACCCCGCCCGCCGCAGCGCCCCGAGCACTTCGCCAAGATCCCGTTCGACAAAATGCGGCAGCATAAACCGGTCATGGAGGTTTGCGCCCCAGCGAATGAGCGAGCCTTCAAACGGCGTCTTCCAAAACATGGCAAGCAACGCACGCACCAGCAGCGATTGCAGCAGGCTCATGCGCACATGGGGCGCCATCTCAAAGCCGCGCAGCTCTACCAGCCCCAACTGCAATCCCTGACCCTCCGGCGGAAACATCTTGTCGATGCAAAACTCCGCCCGGTGCGCGTTGCCGCTCAAATCCACCAGCAAGTTGCGAAACAGCCCATCGACTACCCATGCCGGACAGTCCGCTTTGGGCAGATTGGCGAACGCGATGTCCAACTCGTACAAAGCATCGAGCCGCGCCTCATCCACGCGCGGATACTGGCTGGTCGGCCCGACGTAGAGTCCGGAAAACAGGTACGAAAGCGAAGGATGGTTCTGCCAGAAAGCCACCATGCTGCGCAACAGCTCCGGCCGGCGAAGAAACGGGCTGTCGAAGACCGTTGCCCCGCCTACAACAATGTGACTTCCGCCGCCCGTCGCCAGATGCGTGCCGTCATAGTTGAATTTCTCTGCGGTGAGCCGGTTCCTGGCCGCCTCTGCGAAGAGGAGCGTCTGCAATCGCACCAGTTCCGGCCAGTCCGCGGCCGGGGGCAGGTTGATTTCCAGCACTCCAGGGTCGGGTGTCACGCTGAAGAAGCGCAGCCGGCCGTCGATGGGAGGCGTATACCCCTCCACCCAGACCGGCATGCTGAGGTGCGCGGCGGTGTCCTCAACCGCGGCCACGATGTCGAGATAATCCGCCAACTGCGATGCAAAGGGCAGAAAGACATGTATCCGGCCCTCGCGCGCCTCGATGCACAGCGCAGTGCGGATCAGGACGGTTGCGGTCTCCGCGGTGCTCGAAAGCGGCGGCAAGGGATCAGCCGCGGGAGTGACGGCAAACAGCTCCGGCCGCCGGTCCTTTGCCGGCAACTTTGCCTTGTCCTCCAGCGGCGCGGCTTCGTACTCGTAGACCAGCTCATCGGGAGCCACCCACGGAACCGCCTCGGTGGGAATGCGGAAGCCGATGGGCGAATCTCCAGGTGAAAGCACCAGCCGCTCCGGCCGTTCAAACCATGGCTGGCTCGACCAGTGAAGTGCGTCATCCCACTGCCGACGCCGAATCGGCAGAAGATACCCCGCAGCATCTGCAGAATCAGGGTTGAACGCCGGGAGCAGATTCTCGACACTGACTTGCAGTCGCCGCGTCAGCGCCTGCCCAAAGCGCAGCGCGTCCGCCAGGTCAAAGCCAAAACTCGCGCCGTCCGACGCGATCAGGCTCACATCTTCCCAAACCGGCACGCCGTCCGCGCGCCAGTAGCAGCTCAGCGCCCAACGCGGCAGAGGCTCTCCGGGATACCACTTTCCCTGCCCAAAGTGCAGCAGAGCGCCCGGCGCGACCTGCTCCCGTATGGCCCGAATCAGGTCGAGGCCGCGCGTTCGCTTCAACGGTCCAAGCGCGTCGATATGCCACTGCGGGCTCTCCGGCTCGTCAATGCCCACAAAGGTCGGCTCGCCGCCCATGGTCAGCCGCACATCCTGCGCCGCCAGATCGGCGTCGACGGCAAGGGCCACGGCTTCCACGCGCTCCCACTCTTCTTCTGAAAACGGCCGAGTCACCCGCGGCGCTTCGTATAGCCGCTCCACGGTCATGGTGTAGGTGAACTCCACGTTCGTGGGCTCGGCCGTCCCTGAAATCGGTGCAGCCTGCGTTGCCTGCGGCGTAGAAACCAGCGGAATATGCCCCTCGGCCGTCATCATCCCCGACGTCGGGTCCAGCCCGATCCATCCCGCGCCCGGCAGATACGCTTCCGCCCAGGCATGCAAATCCGCCGTGTCGGTCTGCGGGCCGCCCTCCGCGGCTAGCTGAATGAGGTATCCCGAAACAAACCGCGCTGCGAGGCCCAGACGCCGCAAAAGCTGCACCAGCAGCCATGCCGAGTCCCGACAGGAGCCTGACCGCAGCGAAAGCGTCTGCTCGCAGCTCTGAATCCCCGGCTCAATCCGGGTCGTGTACCCGACAGCGTCCCGCACTTCACGGTTCAGGTCCAGCAGCAGAGACACCGTGCCGTACTTACTGTCGCGCCCGTCGGGGCCGATCAGCGTGGCTTTGCGAAACCGGTCAAGAAACGCCTGCTGCAGTGGCCCCAGAGGTTCGGCGGCGCAGTAAGGCTCCAAATCCGAGGCCAGGCCCGCCGCATACGCAAACGGAAACTGATCGCAGCCCGGTTCCAGATAAAAGTCGAAAGGATTGATCGGATTCAGGTCCGCAATCAACCGGACGTCGATGACAAACTCGCTTGTTTTGGTTGGAAAAAGCAGCCGCGCCGACCAGTTCGAGTGTGGGTCCAGTTGCCAGTTCAGCAGCCGGTCCTCAGGCGTTACTTGAAGCGCATAACTCAGGATTGGCGTGCGGCAATAGGGCGCAGGCCTCAGCTGGACCACCTGCGGGCCCAGCGTTACCGCCTTGTCGTACCGGTATTCCGTCCGGTGATGCAATGCAACCTGTTTCCCCATCCAACCTCGTTCGGCCTCGTCCTGCCCGTTGCCAACCCCGCTCAGCTCTCGCCCATCCCTGTCGTTGTAGAGTTACGTTAGCACACCGCTGCTTCGGCTTCTGCTCGTTGCCGCCCACAAATGCAACGCGCCCGCCAGATTCGGCGGGCGCGCAGTTGTGTCGCTGTTTAGCGCTTAGAGTACCGGCGTCGCAGCCGCCATTCCGTACGCCTTGTAGATTACAAAGTCGTTCACGTCGGTAATGAACAGATTCCCGGAGGGATCGAGGCTGATGTACGCCGGACCTGCGAACTTCACCCCGGTCGCCGTCACAAATGGGACAACCGCCTTCGTTCCGCCGCTGAAACCTCGCGAACGACATTGTTATCGTCATCCGCAATGAAGAGGTTTCCCGCGCCATCGACTTTCACGTCTCGCGGCAGGTTCAGTTCCGCGCTGGTCGCCAGGGCGCCATCTCCGCTGAACCCGGCAGTGTTGTTGCCGGCGACACGCACGATGGTTCCTGTCGAAGCTACGATCTCACGCACTGTCGCCACATCCGGATCGGAAATATACACGTTGCCCTTGGCGTCAACGGCGATCCCGCCCGTCCCGGTGCCAAAGCCTGGAACTTCAAAGTTCGCGTCTACCGCCGGGCATCCATCCCCGTAAACATCCGTCTCCTGCGCGCATCCGCTGCCCTGGCCGGCAATGGTAGTGATAATGCCCGTAGCTGCGGTCACCTTACGGATCACCTGATTCGCCGAATCCGAAATATACAGATTGCCCGCGGCGTCCAGGGCGACCGACTTCGGCCATTTGAGATTGGCGTCGATGGCCAGGCCGCCGTCGCCCGAGTAACCGAAGTTGCCATTGCCTGCAACGGTCGTGATAATGCCCGTCGCCGCGGTCACCTTGCGGATCGCGCTGTTGTAGGTGTCGGCGATATAGATATTGCCGGCCTTGTCCACCGCTACGCCGAATGGGCCGCCTAGTTCCGCATCGAGAGCGGGACCGCCGTCGCCGGTGTATCCTCCCGGAACCATTCCCGCGCCATAGCCGTTGCCCGCAACCGTCGTGATGATGCCCGTAGTTGTGTTCACCTTGCGAATGACGTTATTGCCTTCGTCGGCAATGTAAAGATTCCCGCTCGCATCGGTCGCAGTCCCCTGCGCGTAGTAAAAAGTCGCCTGGATCGCCGACCCGCCATTGCCGGTATAGCCGCTATCGCCGACCTGGCCCGCGTAGAGCACAATCGAGCCAGGGGTTGACGAGGAAACTCCCGTCCCGGTCAGAGTGATCGTCTGCG
>Ga0302157_10006862_pt1 | contig 11636 bp, 10 predicted proteins | sample I_Bog_N3_3_FD_193502 | JGI IMG/M metagenome (GOLD analysis project Ga0302157, IMG submission 193502) | Peat permafrost microbial communities from Stordalen Mire near Abisko, Sweden - I_Bog_N3_3 | ecosystem: Environmental > Terrestrial > Soil > Wetlands > Peat | place: Sweden: Abisko, Stordalen...
TCAGGATCGTCGCTGCGGAGCGGGACCTACGAGACGGACTCGCGCAGACGCCCGCGCCGCTGCCAACCATGCGACCGCGGCGCTCTGCGAAGAGAAGCTGCCGCGCAGCGGCTTCGTCCATCGGTGGATTGCGGCACGCCCCGCTTGGGCGCTCGACCCCCACTGGACCATCTACACGCCGCTCGCGAGCCGCGAGCGCATTCGGCGTTGCACCGTCGAACTCCCGCACCCGATCGTCGCGGCGATCTGCCGGATGGAGAGCCCTTGAGCCTTGAGGTCCCGCAGCCCTCGATCGTCGATCCGCGCCGGAGGACGCCCCAGGCGTGCTCCGCGGCGACGCGCTGCTGCGATCCCCGCCCTCGTGCGCTCGGCGATTAGTGAGCGCTCGAACTCTGCGAACGCAGACGTGAGGTGCATCAAGAGGCGGCCTTGCGCCGTCGTGGTGTCGAAGATCTCCGTGACGGAGACGAAGTCCACGCCGAGTTCATGCCACTCCTCGAGCGTGCTGATCATCGCGCCCAACGACCTGAAGTGCCGATCCGCGCGCCAGGTGACCACGGCGTCGAACCCGCCATCTCGCGCATCCTCGCGTAGGCGATCGAGGGCTGGTCGACTCGTCCGTGCCCCCGAGACACCGTGGTCCACGTAGGTCTCGACGAGCGTCCACCCGCGGCGACAAATGAGCTCGGCGGTCTCGTCGTCCTGGAGCGCAACGTCTTGCTTCGACCGGCTGACTCTGAGGTACCTCGCAACTCGCCTACGCCCGTTCATGATCGATGATTGCACCCGAGGGTCTCAGCGATCACCTCCTGCTGAGGTCGTCGCCGGTTTCGACGCGCACGTCCGCATGGGGAGCCAACCCACCACAATCGACGGCCCGCTTGTCCGGCTCCGCTCCGTGATGGGGATCTTGCGACCTCCTCCGCTCTGGGAAGTGTAGCTACCTGCCCTCGCCCTACGGCGGAGGACGAGCCCTGTAGCCTGACGAACGCGCGTGCCGAGAGCCGGCCACGTGACTGCGCCTCGTCGCGTGCTCACTGCCCCCCTTCGCGATGGCCCCTTCGCGAAGACCCGCTTCACGAAGGAGCGCCAGTTTGCGCAAACGCGCCTTTTCGCGCCGCTCGGCAGCCCCGTTCGCGGCGCACGGGCGAGATGCGATGGCATCACGATGCCCTTCGTGATGCTCGCCGACGTCACCGTGACCGCGATCCTGTTCCAGTCGCCTCAGTGTGCGATGCGGTCCCCTTGCGAACACCTCGAGCGCGACTCACGTTCGTGATCGAGGCGCTCGTTCCGGCCTTCGGAGGGTGCGCCCCCCGAGGATCTCTCCGGCCGATGAAGAACGTCGCTACGTCCCTCCCGCTCTTCGAGTCGTCGAAGCGCCGCCTGCTCAAGACGCTGCACGTGCGCCGTTTCGAAGCGGGACACTGGATCGGCGCTCCGCAGCGGTTCGAGGACGGGGAGCTCGGCGACCGCGAGGCCGTGCGGGCGCGCTTCGGCGGCGGGCGGTACGAGGTCGCGCGCGCGACGGGTGCAAGATCGTCGGGCGTACGCGGTTCGTGGTCGACGGTCCGTCCCGTCCGCTCGGCAGCGAGACCGCAGCGGAGGCCGTCGCGGGAGGCGATGGGGAGGAGCGCTTCGCGACGGCGACGGGGCAGCGGCAAGCACTCGTGTTCCGGCTGCTGGATGAGGGGCTCGACCTCGTGGACGTGGTTGAGCGCACGGGCATCGAGGCGGCGGTCGTGAGGGCGATCTTCGGGTGGTTAGGCGCGGCAAGGTTTCGCTCGATTAGGGACCTGGACGGGATTCTTGTGCAAGGAAATGCCATTTAGCGCGTTCATGGCGCAAAAATTTGCGGGCGCTGACACGCGCCCGATGACATCGCGCGCCCGTTCGTCTAGGTCGGGGGCGTGGGCAAGAAGAGCCAGCGTGACCGCCGCCGTGCGCAGCTCGCACGGGCCGCGGCCGACGGGGACGTCGACGCCCTGCGGAAGCGGCTCTCGCAAAGCGCGCGCGGCGTCCAGGGGCAGCTCTTGCACCTCCTCGCCCGCCCCGGAGAGCCGGGCGCCGCGCTGCTCGATCTCGTGGCGGAGACCGCCGAGAAGCTGCGGCGAGAAGGGGACCTCGAGGACGCCGCGAAGCTCGCGGCCGCGGCGGGCCCTCGCACCCCCGCCCTGCGCCTCGAGCAAGGGCTGCTCTCGTTCGCGCGCGGCGAGCACGCGGCGCTCCTCGCCAGCGTCGAGGCCCACTGTGACGTGAAGGGCGCGCTCGGAGCGCTCGCGGCCCTCGCCCGCGGAGAGCGCCCGGGACCGGCGGCGAGGCGGAGCGCGGTCGGCGTCCAGGAGCTCACGGGGCTCGCCCGCATGGTGTCGGCTGCCGCGAGCGGGGATCGCGCTGGCGTCACCCGCGCGAGCAAGGAGGTGCCCGCGGAGCTCCGGCGCTCGCCGTCGTTCGAGGCCGTGCACGCGGCCTGCTCGCTCGCGACGCTCGGTGCGCGGGAGGTGGGCGCGGAGAAGCTCGCGAAGGTGCTCGCGAGCTCGCCGCTCGTTCGTGGCGTCGCCTCGCGCGAGCACGCGCTCGCGGACCTTCTCGTCACCTCGGCCCCGGCCTCGCTCGACAAGGGGCGGATCCGAGCCGTCGCCCCGGCGGAGATCGCCAGGAACAAGCGCAGGGCCGCCGCGATCGGCGAGCGCCGCGCCGAAGGGGCCGACCCGATGGCCGCCGCGCTCCACGCCGCGCAGGTCGCGGGCGAGGCCGCGTTCGCGGATCCGGCGGAGGGAGCGCTCGTGGTGGGGTTCTCGCGGCTCGCCCGGAAAGATCTCGACGGGGCGATCAAGAGCTTCGACGCCGCCATCGCGGGGGGGGCCGATCTCGTCGAAGCCCTGCGGGGCCGATGGCTCGCGCTCTGGTCTCGCGCGGACACGTCCCGCGGAAAGGCCCCGGCGCTGGCGGGCCAAGCTGGCGCGGCCGCGGAGCGCCTGGCGCATGCCCTCGCGAGTCGCCCCGGGGCGGGCCCGTACGCGGTCCTCGCGGCGGCGAGGGCGTCCCACGCCTTCGCCCTCGCGGGGGACTTCGCTGGGGTCGAGCGTGCGGGGGCGCTCGCCCGCTCGAGCGTCCCCGCTGACTCGCTCCCGCAGGACATCATCGCCGAGCTCGAGGTGCACGCCCTGCGCAAGCGCCTCGCGCGCCCCGACGAGGCGCTGCGCGAGCGGCTGCGCGAGCTCACGACCTCGATGCCGAAGCTCGTGGACGCATGGGAGCTGCGCCTCGACCTCGCGTTCAGCATGAAGGTCCCGCAAGGCGAGCTCGACGCGCTGATCCTCGAGGCCTTCGCGGCGACAGGCGCCCCCCTCTTCGCGGAGGACGCCAGGGGCGCGGAGGACCGTCGGGCGAGGAGCGCCCCCCCGTCTCCGGCTGCGAGCCTCGTCCTCGACGTGGTCGATCGGCTCGAGAGCGGGCGGAGCGTCGTTGCCGCGGACGGCCGGCTCGACCCGGCCATGGAAGCGCGGCTTGCGGCGCTCCCGGCCGACGCGCGTCACGCGGCGCACGCTGCGTTGTTCGCCGAGCTCGGGGAGGCGGGGCGCTGGCAGGAGCTGCGCCCTCTCCTCACGCGCGTCGCCGGCGTCGCGACGCCGACGGAGCTCGGGGAGCTGCTGGTCGTGCTCGCGCGCGTCGCCGACAACGATCTCGATCGGACGCTCGCCCGCGAGCTCCGGACCCTCGCGGAGGCCGGCCACGCGCACCGGGACACCCTGCGCGCCGCCTTCGAGGCCGCCGTCGTCAACGATCTCGCCGGGGCGGCATCGGCCGCGCTCGGGCTGCTCGCCGCGCACCTGACCTCGAGCGAGCTCTCCCTCCGGCGCGAGCAGCTCCGCGGCGCCGCGGACCCGCGCTCGCACGCGGACCTCGCCGTGCGGTGCGACGGAGTCATCGCGCGCCTCGACCGGGCGCTTCACCCTGGCTACTCCTTGAAGGACGCCGCCTTCGAGATGGACGCCCTCGAGGACGAGCTGGAAGAGGTTGAGGCCATGCTGGGGCGACTCTCTCCGCGCGACCGCGCCAGGCTCCTCGAGCCGTTCGAGCGATCGATCGCCGGGGGCAAGCCCCCTTCCGGAGACGAGCTCGACAAGCTCATAGGCATGATGGGGTCGCTCTTCGGCGGCGCCTTTCCAGGAGGCCGTCGATGACGAGCCGCAATGCATTCGCGTACGGCCTCGGGAGCGAGCGCGTAGAGGCGTTCGCGCGGCTCGGGCTCGACGGCTCGGCCGACGCGGCGGCGATCAAGCGGGCGTACCGCCGCGCCGCGCTCGCTCACCCCCCCGACACCGACCCCGACGGTTTTCGCGAGGTGCGCGCCGCCTACGAGCGGCTGGCCGATCCATGGCGCGACGCGCGCGCGCGGCTCCTTTCGCCGACGTGCTATGCAGCCCCCCCGGCGTTCGCCGAGCGGAAACCGATCGAGCGCCACGCGCTCGCGCTCGATCTGCTCCGATCGATCGTGGCGCGCGCCGAGCTTCGGCTCGTTCTCGGCGAGCGGAAGGAGGGGGCGTGACCCCCGAGGAGATCGCCGCGCGCCTCGACGAGATCCTGCGCGAGGTGCGCCGGCAGGGGCGAGCGGCCATCGCCGCGCAGGCGTCGGCGGACGCCTGCCTCGAGGCCATCAGCGCGCTTGAGAAGGCGAACGAAGACAGGGAGCCCGCCGAGGACGTCGGCGCGCCCCGCTCCGACGCCGAGTCGATCGTGCGTGCGCTTATCCCCGTCGCCGACGCGATCGAGCGCATCGCGAGCGCGGCCGAGGAGGTCGAGCGGCCGATCTCCTGGAGGGAGCGCTTGCTCGGTCGGGCGCTGCGGGAGGGCGTCCTCGCCGAGCCACTGCGCCTCCTGCGCTCGCAGATGGAGAGCGCCCTCGAGGCCCACGGCGTCCTCGTCGACCGGCGCGTCGGGATCCCCGTCGAAGGGGAGTCGCACCGCGTCGTCGAGACGCAGCCGGGGCCGAGCCCGGACGGCGAGCCGACCGTCCTCGTCGTCCTCCGCCCCGGCTACGCCCTCGGCGATCGCTGCTTGCGCGAAGCGGACGTCATCGCCTCTGTACCAACCGTCGCTCCTGGCAGCGCGCGCTGAGCGCTCGTCGTCTGGACCACCGAAAGCAGGTCCCTCTTCATGAATCAGAACCCCGTCGTCGGCATCGATCTCGGCACCACCAACTCGCTCGTGGGCATGGTGAGCGAAGGCAAGGTGCGCCTGTTCGCGGACGAGCAGGGGAACGAGCTCCTCCCGTCGGTCGTCGGCTTCGAGTCGCGAGGGGTCGTCGTGGGCCGCGCCGCGAAGAACCGGCGCTTGCTCGACCCGGCGGGGACCGTCGCCTCGATCAAGCGCAAGATGGGGACGACCGAGCGCGCGCGGGTCGGGGAGAAAGAGCTGAGCGCGCCCCAGGTCTCGTCGCTGATCCTGAGCGCGCTGCTCGATCGCGTCGAGAAGGCGATCGGCGTGCGCCCCAGGCGCGCCGTGATCACCGTCCCGGCCTACTTCGACAACCTGCAGCGCGAGGCGACCCGCGACGCCGGCGAGCTCGCAGGGCTCACCGTCGAGCGGCTCGTGAACGAGCCTACGGCGGCGGCCGTGAACTACCAGTCCGGCCGCGAAGAGCGGGTGCTCGTCTACGACCTCGGCGGCGGGACGTTCGACGTGTCGGTGCTCGAGCGCGACGCCGGCTTCCTCGAGGTGAAGGCGAGCCGGGGGGACACCCACCTGGGCGGCGACGACATCGACCGCGCCCTCGTCGAGTGGGTGCTCGGGCACCTCGGTGCGGACGCGAAGAGGACTGTCGAGGGGGATCCGCGCGGGCTGACACGCCTCGTGGAGGCGGCGGAGCGCGCGAAGATCGCGCTGTCCGCTCGTGAGGAAGTGAAGCTCACCGAGCCGTTCCTCGCGGGAGAGGGGGACGGGGCGGTCCACGTGGACCTCACCGTGGCGCGCGCCGATCTCGAGGAGATCGCGACCCCCTTCATCGCCAGAACGATCGCCTGCGTCGAAGAGGCGCTGCGCGACGCGAAGCTCTCGCCCATGGAGCTCGATCGCGTGCTGCTCGTCGGGGGATCGAGCAAGATGCCGCTCGTCGCCCGGCGCATGGAAGAGCACCTCGGCAGGCCCGTCACCCTGGACGAGGCCGCGGATCGCGCCGTGGCGCTCGGGGCGTCGCTCCTCGCGGGGCGCCTGGCGGGCGAGGCGGTGAACGAAGTGCTCGTCGACATCACCCCGCATACGCTCGCGGCCGGTGCGCTGGACCAGTTCGGAGAGATGTCGGCGGTCCCCATCATCGCGCGCGACAGCGTGATCCCCGCCGAGCGCACGCAGACCGTCTTCACGGAGCGAGACAACCAGCCGGGCGCGCACATCCCCATCGTGCAAGGGGAGCACCACGCCCTCGAAGAGAACACCTGGCTCGGCGAGGTGGCCATCGAGGATCTCCCGCCGTCGCCTCAGGGGAGCCCGGTCGAGGTGCGCTTCCGCCTCGATCTCTCGGGCGTGCTGCTCGTGGACGCCAAGCACCTTCCCTCGGGGCGGAGCGCCACGACCACGATCACGAAGGCGCCCACGCGCCTGACCGCGCTGACGCGAGCCAGCGCCGCGTCGGAGGTCCAGGCGCTACGCCGAGCGACCGCGGCCGAGTCTCCCGAGCCCCCCCTCCCCCCCGCCGACGAGAAGCTCGCGCGCGCGATGATCCTGCGCGCCGAGCGGGCCATCGCGGGGGCCACCAGCGCCTCACCCGGTCCGCTCGCCGCCGCGGAGACCGCGCTCCGCGACGTCCGCGACGCCCTCGCGAGCCCCACGACCGGCTTGCACGAGAAGCTCGACGCGCTCTCCGACCGACTGCTCGATCTGGTGGACGCGGGGTGAGGCGAGTAGCCGTGGGCCCCATCGCGTAACGTGACGGGCGGAGCGGGCGGTTCGTTGGTCGCGCTGAAGGCCGCGGTGGACGCGGGGCACCTGGGAGCGGGTGCGGACCGAGCTGCTGGCGAACCCGCCGAAGGGGGCGGTGGTCGTGGATCTCGCGGCGCGACGCAAGGCGGGGGAGCCGTCGTGAGGCGGGAGTGATCAGCGAGCAGTCGCGCGCCGCGGCGCGGGCTTCTTTGGTTTGGCCGTCCGACACGCCTTGAGCGCGGCGTCCATGTACTTCTCGCCGACGACCATGTCACCGCTCTCGGCGCGCGCGACGAGGCTCTGGCTCTTGCCGAGCTTCGCCGCGAGCTCGGCCTGGGTGAGCCCCGCCTTGGTGCGCGCGTCGCGGAGGCTCTTTCCGATCGCCTTGTCCGCGAACGCGAGCGCGTCGACGGAGCCGGGGTACTCCTTCGCCTTGTCCTTGGGGACGAGCCAGTAATCACGTCCCTCGATGCTGATCGACTTGAGGTTCATCTCGTTTCTCCTTCAGTCCTCGTAGACAACCGACCGGTGCTTGATCTCGACGACCATCACGACCCCGCCACGCGGATCGAAGATGAGGCGCCAGTCACCCGCGACGACGACCTTGAACTGTCCCGCCCGGTTCCCGCGGAGCGGGACGGCACCGGTGACATTCGGGAAGTCGGCGAGGCGGGCGAGCACCTTGCGCACGCGAACCTGAATCGAGCCGTCGAGACGCACGAAGTCAGCCTGAGCTTCCTTCGAGAGCCGCACGGCGAGCGTCATGGGGTAATTATTACCTCATAACTGGCCGTCGCGCCCACGCTATTCGCCCAGCACGGTGAGCGGCTCGTCGAGGAGCTCGCGAAAACACCGTGGATCGAATCGGCAGGGCGACTTTCGGTCAACAGCGTTGACGTCTTTCCACCGATCGGCTCTTGACGCGCCGCCCTCCCGGGAGTCAAAGCCGACTCACGATGCACGTCGCGCTAGACGAGCTCACCGCCTTCGCGCTCGCGGTCTCACCGTCGGGCGTCCCGTACCTGAGGGCGCCCCAGGAGGGCGACGAGGTGCTCGACGGACCCCGTGCCGCACCGATCGCCAAGGCCTTCGAGCGTGGCGCCGGCGCCGGCGTTCTCCACCTCGGCGCCGTCGAGGTCGGCACGCACCTCCCCGGCCCCTTCGCGTTCTTCCGCGATCTAGGGCACGAGCTGCTCGCGAGCCTGTGCGCCCGCGCAGATCTCGAGGAGGTCCGCGATCGGTTCGAAGTCGCGCCGCCGATCGATCGACTCGAAGCGATGGCGACGGCCGCGCCCCCCGGAGCCGGCGCCGAGTACGTCACCGCTGCTGCGCTCGGCTCGCTGTGGGAGAGCGCGTCCGGGGAATTGCGCCGCGAGCTCGCCGGGTGGAAGGGCACCGTCGCGGACTACCTGCGCTCGAAGCACGCCGCGTGGAGCGTCGTCGGGCGCGTCCACTTCCACCTCGCGGAGAACAAGCGCGACCCCGACGCGCCGTTCGCGTTCCTCGCCACCTACACGACGCGGCTGTCCGCGTCCGGCGCGCCGCAACACCGGCCGCTGGGTCACGCGCTCGAGGAGTACGGCGCGGCGCGCGATCGCGAGCGGCTCCTCGCGCTCCTCCTGCCGGTGCAGCGGGCGGGCGAGAAGAGCGCGCTCGTCAAGGCGATGGTCGAGAGCGGCGACCTGTATCACCCGGTCGCGTGGACGCCCCGCGAGGCCCGCGCGTTCCTGGAGGAGCTGCCGGCGCTCGAGGCCTCGGGGATCGTAGTTCGCGTCCCCGACGGCTGGCCCGCACGGCGTCCCCCGCGCCCGCAAGTTCGCGTCACGGTCGGCGGACGCGCCCCCTCCGTCCTCGGGACCGACGCGGTGCTGGACTTCGCCGTGACCCTCGCCCTCGACGGCGAGCCCCTCACCGCCCAGGAGCAGCGGGACATCCTCTCGGCGACGAGCGGCCTCGTGCTCATCAAGGGACGGTGGGTCGAGGCCGACGGCGCGCAGCTCCGCGAGGTGCTCGATCACTGGAAGCGCGCGGAGCGCATCGCCAAGCAGAACGGGATCTCGTTTCAGGAGGCCATGCGCCTCGTTTCGGGTGCCCGCATCGGCGATGACGACGTCGCCCCGCCCGATGATCTCGCGACCTGGTCACGCGTCGAACCCGGACCGTGGATGGCCCGGACGCTCGAGGGGCTCCGCGCTCCCGACGCGTTGGCCGCGATCGACGTCGGCGGCGATCTTCGCGCGACCCTGCGCCCGTACCAGCGCGCAGGCGTCCGGTGGCTCTGGTCCCTCCACGAGCTCGGGCTGGGCGCGTGCCTCGCCGACGACATGGGGCTCGGCAAGACGCTGCAAGTCCTGGGGCTCCTCCTTCTACGGAAGCGTGCAAGGGCCACGGGGCCGGCGCTGCTCGTCGTACCCGCGTCGCTCGTCGCGAACTGGATGGCCGAGGCGGAGCGCTTCACGCCGAGCCTCCAGCTCCTCGTCGCGCACGCCGCGACGACCGGCACCGCCAAGCTCGCCGCGATCGACGCGCGAACGATCGACGCCGCCGACGCCGTCGTGACCACGTACGGGTCCCTGTCGCGGATCGCATGGCTGCGCGAGCGGGAGTGGGGCGCCGTGATCCTCGACGAAGCCCAGGCGATCAAGAACGCAGGCGCCAAGCAGACACGCGCGGTCAAGTCGCTCCGGGCGCGCGCGCGCTTCGCCCTCACGGGGACCCCCGTCGAGAACCGCCTCGCGGACCTGTGGTCGCTCTTCGACTTCCTGTCCCCTGGCCTGCTCGGCTCCGCCAAGCAGTTCAGCGGTGCGACGAAGCGCATGGCCGCGCAAGCGCACGACGGCTATGCGCCGCTGCGCGCCCTGATGCGGCCGTACGTCCTCCGTCGGCTCAAGACCGACAAGACGGTCATCGCGGACTTGCCGGACAAGACGGAGGTGAACGCGTTCTGCTCGCTCACGAAGGTCCAGGCGACGCTCTACGGACAGGCGGTCGCCGATCTCAAGCGCTCGCTCGACGACGCCGAAGCCGGCATCGCTCGACGAGGCGCCATCCTGGCGTCTCTGATGCGCATGAAGCAAATCTGCAACCACCCCTCACAGTGGCTCGGCGACGGGGCCTACGCGCCCGAGCAGAGCGGGAAGCTCTCGCGCCTGCGCGAGCTCTGCGAGCCGATCGCATCGCGGCAGGAGAAGGTGCTCGTCTTCACGCAGTTCCGCGAGATGACCCAGCCGATCGCGCGCTTCCTTCGCGGCGTCTTCGGGCGCGAGGGGCTCGTCCTCGACGGCTCGATCTCGGTGAAGGCGCGCAAGGAGCGCGTCGAGGCGTTCCAGGACGAGCGGGGACCTCCGTTCTTCGTCCTGTCGATCAAGGCCGGCGGAACGGGGCTGAACCTCACGGCGGCGTCGCACGTAATTCACTTCGATCGCTGGTGGAACCCCGCCGTCGAGAACCAGGCCACCGATCGCGCCTTCCGCATCGGGCAGAGGAAGAACGTGCTCGTGCACAAGTTCGTGTGCCGGGGGACGGTCGAAGAGCGGATCGACGCGCTCATCGCGTCGAAGAGGGTGCTCGCGGAGTCGGTGGTGTCCGAAGGCGGGGCGGAGGCCGCGCTCACGGAGATGTCGGACGACGACCTGGTCCGACTCGTGACGCTGGATCTCGCGAGCGCGCTGGGAGAAGAAGGGTAAGCAGGCAAGGAGGAGGACGAGATGGCGTGGTACGGAGAGTTTCGCCCCTATGTGCCCGTCGCAGAGCGGCGCCGAATGGGGCAGCGCGAGGCGAAGAAGCGCATGAAGAAGGGCCAGACCCTCGCGCCCGTGGCGACCGCAGGGCGAAAGATCGCGACGACGTTCTGGGGAGCGGCGTGGTGCGATCACCTCGAAAGCCACAGCGACTACGCCAATCGGTTGCCGCGCGGACGGACATACGTGCGAAACGGCTCGGTAATCCATCTCGAGATCGGCAAGGGACGCGTGACGGCGCTCGTGCAGGGCTCCGAGCTCTACGACGTGACGGTCACGATCGCGCCGCTCGCGAAGGCGCGGTGGGCCAAGATCGTGGGAGGGTGCGCGGGGAAGATCGACTCGCTGGTCGAGCTGCTCCAGGGGAAGCTCTCGCGCGGCGTGATGGAGGTCGTGACCCATCGGGAGAGCGGCCTCTTCCCCGCGCCGGCGCAGATCGAGCTCAAGTGCTCATGTCCGGACTGGGCGACCATGTGCAAGCACGTCGCGGCGGCGCTCTATGGCGTTGGCGCGCGTCTCGACGAGAAGCCCGAGCTGCTTTTCGTGCTCCGCGACGTCGATCACCTAGCGCTGATCGAGAGCGCGGGAGGGGCGAAGCCGCGAGGGCCGCGGGCCGGCGGCGGAAAGGTGATCGCGCAGAAGGACGTCGCGAGCGTGTTCGGGATCGAGCTCGACGTGGCTGCAAGGAGGAAACGGCCGGCGGGGAGGCCGGAGGCGCGAGCAAAGGCGGTCGGGTAGCCCCGGGTCGTTGCCTTCCCGGGGCCCCCACGGATCCGGACATGCAGGTTTCCCGCATCCGGCTCTTCAGGACACGGCTTTCGCTACGCGGGGCGCGCGACGGCCGTCGTCAGCAGCGGGTAGCGCTGCAGTAGACGGCTCATCGCGTCCCAGGAGAGGCCACGCTGCGAGCGTCGGCGCAACCACCGCCACCACTCGAGAACGGCCAGAAGCCGTAGCTGGCCTGTATTGGACAAC
>Ga0302157_10006863_pt1 | contig 11635 bp, 11 predicted proteins | sample I_Bog_N3_3_FD_193502 | JGI IMG/M metagenome (GOLD analysis project Ga0302157, IMG submission 193502) | Peat permafrost microbial communities from Stordalen Mire near Abisko, Sweden - I_Bog_N3_3 | ecosystem: Environmental > Terrestrial > Soil > Wetlands > Peat | place: Sweden: Abisko, Stordalen...
TGCGGCCGATGTAGGCGAACTTCAGCCCGCGCTCGACGGCCTCCTGGGCAGCCTGGTACAGCTTGGATTTGGTGAGGAAGTAACCGCTGGCACGCTTGAGGATCTTCTTGCGGCGGTCGTTGCGTTTGGTACTCCGTTTGACACGGGGCATCGGTAGTCTCCTTTTGCGTACATCGTTTGCGTGGCTGGAGGTAAGGGTGGCCTCTTCACTCACGTACAACTTCGAATCTCAGTGGGTTGGCTTTGGCCGAACCCAGGGGCCTGAACGCTTTTGCGGCCCGTTGTAGAGAACTACGGCTCGATTCGAAAAACTCTTGCTGCCTTACGCGTAAGGCAGCATCCGTGCGACCTTCGGGGTGTCAGCCTTTGAGACGAGGACGATCCGGCCAAGCTTGCTCTTGGTCTGGTTCGACTTCGACGTCAGAATATGGCGCATCTTCGTCTGCCCGCGCTTGAACTTGCCGCTGGCGGTCTTCTTGAAGCGCTTGGCTGCGCCCGAGTGGGTCTTCAACTTTGGCATGGGAAATTCCTGCTTGCGTCTGGAAATCGCGCTGACGTGCGTCTTTGGACAGACACAAGGCAACCTTCCAAGTATATAACAGGAATTGGCTGGAGATTCGCCCTTGAAACACCTGCTGTTCTGCCTGTTCCTGGTTTTACCCGTCCTGTCCGCCCCACTCCCCGCCCAGCAGCCCGCGCTGGCCCGCGGTCTGCCGCAGTTCGCGCTGCCCCGGGACTTTACCCCCACGCCGCAGGACCTTAGCGTCTCCGGCGGTCTACTCAAGGCCATCCGCGACAAGTTCGAATGCCAGAAGTGCAACGGGCAGGAGCCCGGAGGCCGCGTCGGCGCGGTCATGATCAAGCTCGGCACGCTCGGCACGGCGGCTCTGGTCACCAGCTACAGCCCGGACCATTGCGGCGACACCGGCAGCTGCGCCATCTGGATCTTTGTCTCCGAGGGCGGCAGCTACGTGGCCTACCCGCTGGACTGGGGCGTCTCCTACACGCTGCCCACCACGACTGAAAAAGCCGTGCCAGACATCGCCATCCGCGGCGTGACCGGCAATCGCACCGAGTTCGTGCACATGTTCAGCTACCTGAACGGCCACTACACCGCCACCGGCTGCAACGCCCTGTGGGACAAGAATGAGATGGGCGACGTCGTCATCAGCGCCTGCAAGTAGCTGTTGCTGCCCTATACCGGCACGCGCTCATGCGGTTGCGCAATGCGCACCGACTCCATCCCCGCTGCCGTCGCCGCCTGAATGCCGACCTCGGCATCTTCAAAGACCAGACAATCCTTCGCGGCCACACCAAGCCGCTCGGCCGCCAGCAGAAAGGGATCGGGCGCGGGTTTGCCGCGCGCATAGTCGCCGGCGCAGACCAGCGTGTCAAAAAGATGGAGAATGCCCAGCGCCTCAAGCGACTTCACCACGCTCTCGCGCGTGCTGCCCGAGACCACCGCGAACGGAATCCTGCCATGCTCCGCATGGATCACCTCCAGCACCTCCGGCACGGGCTGGAGATCGTGAATCAGGTCGTAGTAGAGCTGTTCCTTGCGCTCGGCGAACTCCGCAACCGGGATGTGCAGGCCGTCGCGCCGGTTCAGCGTCGCCACCACATCGGCGACGGGCATCCCGCCCATGCTGTAGAAGAGCTCTTCGCTGAAGTCGGTGCAGCCGTACTCGGCCAGCGCCTGCTTCCACGCCACGTAGTGCAGCGGCATGGAGTCCACGATGGTGCCGTCGCAGTCAAAGAGATAGGCCTTGAAGTCGCCTGAGGGGAGGGAAAGTTTCATCCCTCCATTGTCTCGCAGACGCGCCCGCTAGCGCAGCACCGCTACCCCATACTGCGGCAGCGTCACGGTCGCGGACTTCGTGCCCGTCAGCACGTCCTCCATCGCATTCGGCAGCGTAATCGTCTGCGGATCTGCGGCATAGTTGGTCAGGATCAACACCCGCTTGCCGCCCCCGGAGCGAATCGCCAGGTCCACGCCCTCAGGCAGCGCGGGCAGCTCCGGCTTCACGCCGCTCATCGCCAGCATCCACTTCCCTGCGGCGGTTGCCGTATCGCCGTCCAGCGCCATACCGATGTAGGTGATGCTGCCGTTGCCCACCGTACGCGTCACGGCGGCGGGCTGGCCGTCGAGCCAGCCGTTGCTCTTGCCGTAGGTCATCAGGACTTTCGTATCCAGCGAGCTCACACCGATCTGCTCGGCCCACAGCGGGCTCTCTCCCGCGCCAAAGTCGCCGCTCACCGGCACAGGCTTTTCGAGCGCGTAGAACTGCTCCACGCGCGCGCCCAGTAGATCCACGAACGGCCCCGGCTGGCGCTGCGTGAAGAGCGCGTTGTCCTCGTCCTTCAGCGCGCTGCGCTGGCCCAGCACCAGGTGGCCGCCCCCGTGGACGTAGTCCATCAGGTTCTTCACCGCCGCCGGAGTCAGCACATTCAGCGCCGGCGCCACCACCAGCTTGTAGCGCGCAAGCGGCGCGGTGTCGGCGACGATGTCCACCGACCCGGCCAGCGCATGCAGCGGCGTGTAGTAGCTCATCAGCGAGTCAATCGGATCGAAGGCCTTGTTGTGCCGCTGCCAGTTCACCGCCCAGCGGCTGGAGTAGTCCTGCAGCACGGCCACCTGCGACTCCACAGTCGTTCCGGCCAGCACTGGAGCAGCCTTGTCGAAGTCTTCGCCGATCTGCTGCACCTCGCTGTACAGCGGCACAGGAGTTCCATCCGCGCCAATCAGCGTGCCGTGCATCTCCTCCTGCCCGTTCAGGTCGCTGCGCCACTGCCAGTACTCCACCGCCTCTGACCCGTGGCCGATGGCGTTCCACGCCATCGCGCGCACCTCGCCCTTGTTCAGTGCGTTGTTGTCCGGCGACCAGTTCACAAACCCCGGCTGCGTCTCCATCACCCAGAAGTTCTGGCGCAAAAATCCACGGGTCAGGTCATGCGTTGCGCCGTTTCGCACCGGGTTCAGATGGCCGGTGCCGACGTAGTCGTCCCAGCTGGCGAAATCCAGGTCCTGCGAGACGGTGTAGTGGTCATACGCGTCGAACCATCCCATCATGTTGGTCGTGATGCGCTGGCGCGGTTCAGCATGCGCGCGGATGACGTCGAGCTGGTTCTTCTGGTAGCTGCGCCAGGTGTCAGAGACGAACTCCTTCCAGTTCAGCAGCAGGCCGGGGTTGCCGTAGGTCTCCTGGATGGGAATCTGCGACCAGTCCTGGTAGGTCTCGCTCCAGTAGGCCGTCGTCCAGCGCGCATTCAGGTTGTCGAGCGTCTTGTACTTGGCCTTGAGCCAGTCCTGGAACCGCGCGCGATCGGCGTCGCCATAGCTCGAGTTGGCGTACTCGTTGTCGATCTGCCAGCCGATGACGTCAGGGTCATGCCCGAAGCGGATCGCCATCTTCTCTGCCATCTCGCGCGCCAGTTCGCGATACTTCGGGTCGGACCAGTCGAACTGCTGGCGATTGCCGTGGCCATCTTTGCGTCCGTCAGGCAGGGTGCGCAGTGTCTCCGGATACTTCGTCGTCAGCCACGCCGGCGGTGCGGCGGAGGGCGTTCCAATCACCACCGCGATCTGGTGCTTCTCCGCGGCGCGGATGGCGCGCTCCAGCCAGTCGAGCTGATAGTTGCCCTCGCTCGGCTCCATCGTGGACCACGCAAACTCGCCCACGCGGACAAAGTGGATGTGCGCGGCCTCCATCAGCGACAGGTCGGCATCCCAGCGGGACTCCGGCCACTGCTCGGGGTACCACGCCGCGCCCAGCAGCAGTGCCGGGGTGCGCGGCTCGGGGGGCAGGGGTTGTTGGGCGGAGGCGGAAACGGACAGAAGGATCACAGCGAGCGCGGAGCAGAGCGATTTCATAGCGTGACCACTATAGCGGAAACGCTACTTACTCACGCATAAATTCCAGACTCAAACCGTTGCAGCGCCGCATCGTCCCAGGCGTGGTCGCTCTTGCGCCAGCCCCCGCCTTCTTCGTCAAGGAAGTTCGGAAAATTCGACCGGCAGAAGCTCTGCTTCGCGGCGAAGTCCACCAGCGCCTGCGCGCTGCCGTCGAGATACAGCACCGCCTGCTGCCCGTCGCGCGACCACTGCACGCTGGCGATGCGCTCGCGCGTGGGGTCCTGCAGCGCCGATGTGTTGTAGATCAGCATCGCGTCCAGGATGCTCTCCTCCTGCGTCTCGCGCGAGCGGTCGCAGGCGTAGAAGTAGCCCGCTGGCCCTTCGTCCTCAAAGACCGCCGTCCACGGGACCGCCGTGGAGTTCGAGGAGAGAAAGGCGCGGCCGGGCGTGAAGGTGAGCGAGTCCATACAGACAGGTTACAGTTAACAGCGAACAGTTAACAGCCCTGTTCGCTGTTCGCTGTTGGCTGTTAACTGGTTCTTATGCGATTGAAGGGCTTCTACATTGGGCGTCCACAGCGTGTGGCCGCGGCGCTGCTGCTGATACTGCTGGCCGAGTGCCTGTGGAGCATCCGCCACCAGCCGCTGGACGCCGACGACTACCGCTACGCCCGCTGTGGCCGCGAGATGTGGGAGAGCCCCTCTGTCCTGCAGGGCTACTTCACCACCTGCGGCAACCTGAACGGCGACGGCACCTTCGCCTATCGGCTCGCCGGCTTCCCGCTCACCGCCCAGCGGCTCGTCCTGCTCTCGGTCGACCACCTTCGCAGGCCCGAGAACCGCCTCTACACCGGCGGCTCGCTGAACGGCACCACGTGGGAGGCGCGCCACGAGCTCGGCTTCGTAAAGTACCTGCTGCGGCTTCCCTTTTGCCTCTTCGCCATCTGGCTGGGTGGTGGCCTGTGGTGGGTAGCGCGGCGGCTCTTCGGCCCCGAAGGCGGAGCCTTGTCACTGGCACTCTACGTCTTCTGCCCGGCGATTGTGCACTACGCCACCCACCCCAACAATGAGATCCTCGCCATGTGGGGACTCTATGGCCTTGTGTACACAGCCATGGGCGTGGCCCACGCGCTGCAGGGGCCGCGCCACAAGTGGAAGTACCGCATCGTGCTGCTGACGCTGGCGCTCGGTCTCACCGCCTGCGCGCACTTGCTGGCCGCGATGGTCGGCTTTCTCGCCGGTGCCATCTTCCTGTACTACCTGGCAGAACGGCGGCGCGCCTATGTGGCGCAGATCATGATCTTCGCGGCCTTCGGCGCGATGGCGATCGTCTTCGCAGCGTTCAGCTTCCGCATCACGGCATTTCTGTACGTCTTCACCGGCGGCAGCGGCCGGTTCTGGTTCTCCACGGAGACTGCGCGGGCCTTCACGCACTCCATCGGCGAGGCCGGGATACTGGTGGCGCTGGGCGTCTCGCTAGTCCTCTATGCCGCCCGCCGACCCAGCCGCTACTTCGGCAATACCGCGCCGCTGCTCATGGTGCTGGCTCTGGCGCCACTCTACACCACCCAGGTGGTCAGCGCGCCGTGGATATGGGCGCTGCCGTTCCTCTTCACTTTCATCGGCGGGGTCTTCGCGGACGCCCTCGAGACCCGCCAGCGCAGGCTCTACCTGCTGCTGACCGGCGCTGTGGTCGTCACCCAGGCGGCGGTCTGCTGGCTCACCCTGGCCGGGCTGCCGGCCTGAGACAGCCGGTTCTTCCACCGGTAACGTATTAAATCAACGAAAGAGACTGTTCCAATCTGCCTCCAATGCCCTACACTTCGAGGCAACACTCCTGTGCTCTACCCTTTGACCGTTTTTGAGGCTTGCTTGTTGACGACCTCCAGCACGACCCTTCGCCGCCTCGGCGTTGCACTCCTCCTGTTCGCGCCTCTGCTGCCCTTCACCGGCTGCAAGAGCGCTCCCGGGCCGGAGGGCGGCGGCGACTACGCTGCGAGCATCCAGCAGATCGTGGGCTCGCAATCGCTTGCCGCGCTGCGCTGGCCGGACTACAGCGACATCCAGGGGAACGTGCAGAAGTTCTACGCCGCCCACAACGACAATCCCGCATGGCAGCGCGACGGCCAACCCACCGCGTCTGCCACCGCTCTGCTGCAGCTCTTCCACGACGCCGCCCAGAAGGGCCTGAACCCCGAGGACTACGACGCCTCGCGCTGGCCTGCCCGTCTCCAGAAGCTGGAGCAGATTCACAGCGACAATGACACCTCCGACTCCGCAAAGACGGCCGTGGCCGAGTTCGACGCCGCGCTCACCATCAGCGCCATGCGCTACCTCGGCGACCTGCACGAAGGCCGCATCAACCCCGAGTCGCTCAACTTTGACTTCGACCAGCCCGGCAAGCGCGCTGCCTTTGACGTTGCCGCCTTCCTCAACGACAAGGTCGTCGACGCCACCGACGTCCCCGGCGTCGCCGCCAGCGTCGAGCCGCAGAACCCGCTCTACAAGGCAACCGAGGCCGCGCTGCCGCGGTACCTCGCGCTGGCCGCGCAGCCGCCCCCCGCGCCGCTGCCGGGCATCGGCACAGCCAAGGCCATCGACGTCGGCGGCAGCTACCCTGCGCTGGCGCCGCTGCTCGCTCGGCTGCAGTTGGATGGCGACGCTCCCGCATCTGCACCGCAACCCGCCGCGCCCACCGTCTACACCGCCGACCTCGCCGCCGCGGTCAAGCACTTCCAGGATCGCTCCGGCCTCACCGACGACGGCAAGCTCTCCCAGGGCACCATCGACGCGCTCAACGTCCCGATGAGCCGCCACGTGCAGCAGATTAACGACGCGCTCGAGCGCTGGCGCTGGCTCTCCGACGACTACGTGCAGCCACGCCTGCTCGTCAACCTGCCCGAGTTCATCCTGCGCGCCTACGAGCCCGACCACACGCAGGCCTTCAAGATGAAGGTCGTCGACGGCCAGGCGCACGGCAACCATGACACACCGATCTTCGACCGCATGATGCGCTACGTCGTCTTCCGGCCCTACTGGAACGTGCCCGTCTCCATCATCAAGAAGGAGATCGTGCCTCACCTGCAGCGCAGCGGCATGGCCTACCTGGACCGCAACGGCTACGAACTCACCGGGCACGACGGCAACGTCGTCTCCGGCGCCAGCGTGGATGACATCGAGCATCTTCGCTTCGCCATCCGCCAGAAGCCCGGCGCGCGGAACTCGCTCGGCCTCGTCAAATTTCTCTTCCCTAACGAGTACGACGTCTACATGCACTCCACGCCGGAGCTCAGCCTCTTCAGCCTCTTTCGCCGCGACCGCTCGCATGGCTGCATCCGCCTGCAGCACGCCGACCAGATGGCCGTGTGGGTGCTGCAAGGCGACCACCCCAACGACAAGGCCGACTGGGACCTGAAGAGCGTAACCCGCCGCATGACCGACGAGACCGCCGACAACAAGACCGTCGGCCTGAAGACGCCGTTGCCGGTGGTCATCACCTACCTCACCGCCGTCGGTGATGAGGACGGCAGCATGCACTTCTTCGCCGACATCTACGGCTACGACCGCGAACTCGAAGCCACGCTGGCCAAGGGCCGCCCCTACGAAGAAGCCCCCGTGAAGGTCAACTCCAAGCTGCCGCTGGGCGATACGGACTAGCTAGTATGCGTCTCCGCCGCCCTCGTGCGCCGTGTCCAGATTCGCAAACGTCGTGTAGTCCGAAATAAACGCCAGCTTGATCGTCCCCGTCGGCCCGTTGCGCTGCTTGGCGATGATGATCTCCGCCTTACCCTTCAGGTCGTCGTTGTCGCGGTCGTAGTACTCCTCGCGGTGGATGAACGCCACCACGTCCGCATCCTGCTCAATTGAGCCCGACTCGCGCAGGTCGCTCAGCAGCGGCCTCTTGTCGCCGGCGCGCTGTTCGCTTCCGCGCGAGAGCTGGCTCAGCGCCACCACCGGCACGCCCAGCTCCTTCGCCAGCGCCTTCAGCCCGCGCGAGATCGAGCTGACCTCCTGCGTGCGGTTCTCAAACTTGCGCTGCGCGCTGCCAGCCGAGCCGGTCATCAGCTGCAGGTAGTCGATCACCACCAGGTCCAGCCGGCCCTCCTGCTGGCGCAGCCGCCGCGCCTTGGCGCGCATCTCGGCCAGCGTGATGCCCGGCGTGTCGTCCACGTAGAGCTTCGACCGCATCAGCCGGTCGAGAGCCGCAATCAGCTTGGTCTTGTCCTCGCGCGGAATGAACCCGGTCTGCAGCTTGCGCGCGCCCACCTGCGCCTCGCTCGCCAGCATGCGCCGCAGCAGGCTCTCCTTCGACATCTCCAGTGAAAACACCGCGACCACCTTGTCGTCCTTCACCGCGCAGTTCTGCGCGATGTTGATCGCCCACGCCGTCTTGCCCATCGAAGGCCGCGCCGCGATGATCACCAGCTCGGAGTTCTGCAACCCGCTGGTCATCTTGTCGAACTCGACGTAGTGCGTCGCCAGCCCAGTGACCTCGCGCCCCTGCTCATACAGCGCGTCGATGGAGCCGAACGAGTTGGCAACGATCTCCGGAATGTTTGACAGCCCGCGCTGAATCGCCGAGTCGGCGATCTCCGCCAGCCGCGCCTCGACCGTGTTCAGCACGTCGGTCGCGGGCTCGCTCTGGTCGCTGGCCAGCGCCATGCCCTCGGTAAAGACGATGAGCATCTGCCGCAGCAGGCTCTTGTCCTTGATGATGCGGACGTAGCTCTCGATGTTCGGATTGCGCGGGATGCCCTCGGTCAGAAACGCGAGGTACGACGCGCCGCCGATGGCGTCCAGCTCGCGCCGCTTCTGCAGCGCGTCCATCACGGTAATCAGGTCAACCGCATGGCCCAGCGCCAGCAGGTCGGTCATCACGCGGTAGACGCGCCGGTGCGAGTCCAGCGAGAAGTCGTCGGCCACCAGCTTGGCCGTGGCGTCGGTGATGGCCACCGCATCCAGCAGCATCGCGCCCAGCACCGTCACCTCGGTCTGGACCGAGGACGGGAGGCCATTGTCCGGGTTGGGCATAACGAGAGCTGCCATAGAGCTATAAGTTTATGGCGGCGGTGGGCGGTGGAGAACGCGTCCCATCTGTGGACTTGCGCCCATTGCGTTCAAGGTCTTCATAGTTGCCTCGAATCGAGCGCCACGCCCGCTGGCACCGGAGCCCCTGCCAGCGTCACAAACCGCTGCGGCTCACAACAGGCTCTCCCCAGCCGAGCCAGATCGCTCTGCATCTCTGCATCCGCCTTGCAACTCAGCAACGCGGCCTCCAGCACGGCGCGAGCATGCGCGTCGGCTGGCTGCTCGATGCGGTAGTGCATCCACTTGCCCTCGCGCCGCGCCGCCACAATCCCCGCCCGCCGCAGGTACGCCAGGTGCCGCGAAATCTTCGGCTGCCCCTGCTTCAATACCTCCACGAAGTAGCAGACACAAACCTCGCGCCCGTCCATCAGGTTCAGCAGCCGCAACCGCGTGCGGTCTGCCAGCGCCGCAAACAGCGGCACCAAATCCAGGCTCTTTGCGCTTCGCGCCATCGTTTCAATATACGCCTTGACAGATATGTTGGGCCGCTCATATATTCGCTTTAGCAAATATATCGGAGGCCCACCCCATGTCCACCCAGTCCGCCGTCCAGGAAAAATACGGCTCCATCGCTCGCAGCGTCACCGGCTCCGGCGCCCAGGCCTGCTGTGACCCCGCCATGAAGTGCTGCGACCCCATCACCAGCAACCTCTACGGCGACGCCGAAAAGGGTCTGCTGCCGGAGAATGCCGTGCTGGCCTCGCTCGGCTGCGGCAACCCCACCGCGCTCATCGAGCTCAAGCCCGGCGAGACCGTCCTCGACCTCGGCTCCGGCGGTGGTATCGACGTTCTGCTCTCCGCGCAGCGCGTCGGCCCCACCGGCTTCGCCTACGGCCTCGACATGACCGACGACATGCTCGCGCTCTCCCGCGCCAACCAGCAGCAGGCCGGCGCCACCAACGTCGAGTTCCTTAAGGGCGAGATCGAAAACATTCCTCTCCCTGACAACTCGGTCGACGTCGTCATCTCCAACTGTGTCATCAACCTCTCCACTGACAAGGACCGCGTCCTGCGCGAGGCCATCCGCGTACTCCGCCCCGGCGGCCGCTTCGCCGTCTCCGACGTCGTCGTGCGCGGCGAGGTCCCCGACTCCGTCCGCCAGAGCATGTTGCTCTGGGTCGGCTGCATCGCCGGCGCTCTCGAAGAGAACGACTACCGCGCCAAGCTCGTCGCCGCCGGCTTCAGCAACATCAGCTTTGAACCCACTCGCGTCTATGACATCGAAGACGCTCGCCACTTCCTCACCGAGGCCGGCATCGCCGTCGACGCCATCGCTGCGCAGGTCGAAGGCAAGTTCCTCAGCGCCTTCATCCGTGCCACCAAACCCGCCGCCTGCTGCGCCCCCGGCTGCTGTTCCTGAGTTTCCGAACCAAGGCCGGGTGCCCCATTCATGCGCAGTCTCACCGCGCATGAGTGGGAGACCTCAGATGCCGCCCACCGAAAGGCCCGTCATGCCGTACAACGTCCTCTTCCTCTGCACCGGCAACTCTGCGCGCTCCATCCTCGCCGAAGCCATCCTCAACCACAAGGCGAAGGGCGCATTCACCGCCTACAGCGCCGGCAGCCACCCTTCCGGCACCGTCCGCCCGGAGGCACTCGCGCAGCTCGCCGCCGCCGGCCTGCCCACCGACGGCCTGCGCAGCAAATCGTGGGATGAGTTCGCCACGCCCACCCCTCCCCGCGTGGACTTCGTCTTCACCGTCTGCGATAACGCCGCCAACGAGCCATGCCCCTTCTGGCCCGGCCAGCCCATGACCGCCCATTGGGGTATCGCCGATCCCGCCGCCGCTACCGGTACGCCCGAAGAGATAGCACGCGCCTACCGCGACGCCTTCGCCATCCTCGACCGCCGCATCAGCCTCTTCCTCGCCCTGCCCCTCGCCACGCTCCAGCAGCTCTCGCTGCAGCGCGAACTGAATGAGATCGGGAAGGCATAGCCATGTCAAGCCTCCCCAACTGCGCTCCCCTGCAACGCAAGAAGCTCACCTTCATCGACCGTTTTCTCACCCTCTGGATCTTCCTTGCCATGGCCATCGGCGTAGGCATCGGCCACTTCGTGCCCGGCTCAGCCGCCTTCGTCAACAGCTTCCAGCGCGGCACCACCAACATCCCCATCGCCATCGGCCTGATCATCATGATGTTTCCGCCGCTGGCGAAGGTGCGGTATGAAAAGCTCGGCGACGTCTTCCGCAACAAGCGCGTCCTCGGTCTCTCGCTCGTGCAGAACTGGCTCATCGGCCCCATCCTGATGTTCGGCCTCGCGCTGTTGTTTCTGCGCGGACATCCGGCCTACATGCGCGGCCTTATCCTAATCGGCATCGCCCGCTGCATCGCCATGGTGCTGGTCTGGAACGAACTTGCCGAAGGCGACACCGACTACGTCGCTGGCCTGGTCGCCCTGAACAGCCTCTTTCAGGTGCTCTTCTACAGCTTCTATGCCTGGGTCTTCCTCACGGTGGTGCCGCAGTGGCTCGGCCTTCCCGGCAGCAGCGTCCATGTCGGGATCGAACCCATTGCCAAATCCGTCGGCATCTACCTCGGCATTCCCTTCGCCGCGGGTTTCATCACGCGCCTCGTTCTGCTGCGCCTCAAGGGCGAGGAGTGGTATCGCACCCGTTTCCTGCCGCGCATCAGCCCGCTCACGCTGGTCGCTCTGCTGTTCACCATCCTGGTGATGTTCTCCCTCAAAGGCGAC
>Ga0302157_10006873_pt1 | contig 11619 bp, 11 predicted proteins | sample I_Bog_N3_3_FD_193502 | JGI IMG/M metagenome (GOLD analysis project Ga0302157, IMG submission 193502) | Peat permafrost microbial communities from Stordalen Mire near Abisko, Sweden - I_Bog_N3_3 | ecosystem: Environmental > Terrestrial > Soil > Wetlands > Peat | place: Sweden: Abisko, Stordalen...
CACGCTGTGACCGGCCCCGGTGCCGGCCCCAGTGCCGGCCCCGGTGCCGGCCCCACACCGGGCCCCATAGCGGGCCCCACACCGGGACCCACCCCGACGGACCCACCCCGGTGATCGCCGTCCTCGACTACGGGATCGGGAACCTGCGGTCGGCCGAGAAGGCCCTCCAGTTCCTCGGCGCTCACGCCGAGCTGGTCGACGATCCCGACCGGGCGGCCGAGGCGGACGGCGTCGTGCTCCCCGGGGTCGGTGCCTTCGGCCGGTGCGCCCAGGCGCTCCGGGCCAGCGGACTGGACCGCGCCGCGTGCTCGGCCGTGGAGCGCCAGGTGCCCTTCCTGGGGATCTGCGTGGGCTTCCAACTGCTCTACGAGGGCTCCGAGGAGGACCCCACAGAGACCGGGCTGGGCCTGCTTCCGGGTGTGGTGCGGCGCCTGCCCGACGGCGTGAAGCGGCCCCAGATGCAGTGGAACGTCCTCGACGCCGATCCCGGCAGCCGGCTGCTGGCCGGGACCCCCGACCCGGCCTGGGTGTACTTCGTGCACTCGTTCGCACCCGAGGTGACCGACGACACCAGCTCCACCTGCGCCTACGGCGGAACCCTGACGGCCTCGGCCGAACGGGGCCACGTGTGGGGGACCCAGTTCCACCCGGAAAAGTCCGGCGCCGTCGGCCTGCACATCCTGGCCAACTTCGTGGGGGCGGTGGACGGGGAGGGGCGGACGTCGGGCACCCGGTGATGGACCTCTATCCGGCCATCGACATCCGCGGCGGGGGAGCGGTCCGGCTCACCCAGGGGGACTTCGACCGTGAGACCGCCTACGGCGACCCGGTGGCCCTGGCCCGTCGCTTCGCCGGCGCTGGCGCCCCGTGGCTGCACGTGGTGGACCTCGATGCCGCTCGTCACGGCGCCCCGGTCAACCGGGCCACGGTGCTGGCCATTGCCCATGCCGTCGACATCCCGGTCCAGACCGGGGGCGGGATCCGCTCCGAGGACGACGTGGCCGAGCTGCTGGCCGGCGGCGTGCGCCGGGTGATCCTCGGCACCATGGCCACTGAGGACCCCGCCACGGCCGTCGACCTGGCGGCCCGGTATCCCGGCCGGGTGGCGGTCGGGATCGACTACCGGCGGTCCGCCGACGGCCAGACCGAGGTGGCGGTCCGCGGGTGGGAGCAGGGGAGCGGCCGATCGGTGACCGACGCCCTGGTCGCGCTGGAGGGGGCGGCACTGGCCGCGGTCATCGTGACCGCCATCGACCGCGACGGCATGCTGGGGGGGCCCGACCTGGAGGGCCTGGCCGAGGTGGTGGGGGCCACCCCGCTGGCCGTGGTGGCGTCGGGTGGCGTGGGCTCGGTGGCCGACATCGAGGCCCTGGCCGCACTGGCCGTCCCGGTGCCGGGGTCCGGGGTCCGACGGCTGTCCGGCGCCATCACCGGACGGGCCCTGGTCGACGGCCGGATGACTGTGGAGGAGGGGGTGGCGGCATGCGCACGGTCCGTGTGATCCCGTGCCTCGACGTCGACGCCGGCCGGGTGGTCAAGGGTGTGCAGTTCGTGGACCTCTTCGACGCCGGCGACCCGGTCGAGCTGGCCTCCCGCTACGACGAGGAGGGCGCCGACGAGCTGGTGTTCCTGGACATCACCGCCTCCTCGGACCACCGGCGGACCATGGTGGACGTGGTGTCGCGCACCGCCGAGGTGGTCTTCATCCCCTTCACCGTGGGCGGGGGGGTGCGGTCGGTCGAGGACGCCCGCCTGCTCCTGCGGGCCGGGGCCGACAAGGTGGGGGTCAACACCGCAGCCGTGGACCGTCCCGACCTGGTGGCCGAGCTGGCCGACGAGTTCGGGAGCCAGTGCGTGGTGGTGGCTGTCGACGCGCGGGCCCGGCCGGCGGCCCCCGGCACGGAACCGTCCTGGGAGGTCTTCACCCACGGCGGACGGACCGCCACCGGACTCGACGTCCTTCAGTGGTGCGAGTCGGTGGCGGCCATCGGGGCCGGCGAGATCCTCCTCACCTCCATGGACCGGGACGGCACCCGGGACGGCTTCGACCTGGCCCTCACGGCACGGGTGGCCGACCGCTGCCCGGTGCCGGTCATCGCCTCGGGTGGGGTGGGTGGGCTCGACCACCTGGTGGAGGGGGCGGTCGAGGGGCACGCCGAGGCGGTGCTGGCGGCGTCGATCTTCCACCTGGGCGAGTTCACCGTCGGCCAGGCCAAGGACCACCTCCGGGCAGCCGGTGTCAGCGTCCGCCCGGCGCCGCCGTCCGACGGTCCCGACCGGGCCGATTCCCCCCTGCGGTAGCCTGGACCGGTGGCCACCACGACGTCCGAACCCCCTGCGACCAGCCAGAACGGTGGAACCGGCGGGACCGCGCCCCGTGGGGCCCAGCCCGGTGGGACCGCCCAGCCCGGGGGGACCGGGGGGACCGGCGGGGTCAAGCTCCCCATCACCGTCCTGGCCGACCGCGTCCTGGTGTCGGTGGGGCAGGCCGAGGGTGAGCGCCGGTCGCGGTCGGGCATCCTCATCCCGGCCACTGCTCAGGTGTCGAGACGGCTGACCTGGGCCGAGGCCGTGGCGGTGGGGCCCCACGTCCGATCGGTGAAGGTCGGGGACAACGTGCTGTTCAACCCCGAGGACCGGTTCGAGGTCGAGGTCCAGGGCGACGAGTACGTGATCCTGCGGGAGCGCGACATCCACGCCGTGGCCGCCACCCGGATCGACGGTGGCACCGGCCTGTACCTCTGAGGCCCACCGCACGCACGGCAGCATCACCGATCGACCTCATAACCACCGACCCGACACCGACCGACCAGGGAGCAATTCCGTGAGCAACGCCAAGACCACCGGCTACGAGGCCCGGCCCGTGGCCTTCACCGACGAAGAGCTGGCCCTCGTCACGTACAACAGTGACGGCCTGGTGGGTGCCATCGTGCAGGACGCCACCGACCGTACCGTCCTCATGTTCGCCTGGATGAACCCCGAGTCCCTCCGCCGCACCCTCGAGACCGGGCGGACCTGGTTCTGGAGCCGGAGCCGGCAGGAGTACTGGTGCAAGGGGGAGACGTCGGGCGACCGCCAGTACGTGCGGAGCGTCCGCTACGACTGCGACGGCGACGCGCTCCTGGTCGAGGTGGACCAGGAGGGCGCCGGCGCCTGTCACACCGGGCACCGGTCGTGCTTCTACCGTGCCTTCGGCCAGAAGGAACCGACCTCGTGACACCGGGAGCGACCAGGTCGGGGACCGGGCCTGCGAGCGGACCGGCCAGCGGGCCTGCACCCGGACCCGCACCGGCGGGCGATCCGCTCGACAGTGCCGGGGCCACCGACTTCCACTCCCTGGCCGCCCGCTACCCCATCGTGCCGGTATGGCGCGAGATGGTGGCCGACACCATCACCCCGGTGGCGGCGTTCCTCCAGATCGTCGGCGACGGCGACGCCACGGGATTCCTCCTCGAGTCGGTGGAGGGCGGCGAGCGGTGGGGCCGCTACTCGTTCGTGGGCCGCAATCCACTGGCCACCCTGGTGGCCCGGGGCAGTCGGGTGAGCTCGACCGGCGCGCTCGATCTCGACGGCGTGACCGGGGGAGGGGTGACCGGGGACGGCGGCGTGCTGGCCGCCCTCGAAGCCATCCTGGCCACCTTCGACTCACCCGACCTGGCCGACCTCCCACCCCTCCACGCCGGACTGGTCGGCTACCTCGGCTACGACGTGGTCCGGGAGGTCGAGCATCTCCCCGGCACGCCTCCCGACGACCTGGGTCAACCCGATGCCATCCTCTCGGTCATCGGCCAGCTGGCTGCGTTCGACCACTGGCGTCAGCGGATCGTCCTCATCGACAACGTGGTCATCGACCCGGCCTGGGGTCCCGCCCAGCTGGACGCCGCCCACGCCGACGCATTGGCCCGACTGGACAGCCTGGCCGCCGACTGCTTCCGCCCCCTCGACCAGCCGGCCCGCCGGCTGCCGGAGCGGGCGGCGCCCCCCGCCGACGTGATCCGGACCATGTCGGACGCCATCTACGAGGACGCCGTGCGCGCCGCCAAGGAGCACGTGACCGCGGGCGACGTGTTCCAGGTGGTCCTGTCCCAGCGGTTCGACCTGCCGAGCCTCGGCGCCGACCCCTTCGATGTGTACCGGGTCCTGCGGCTGGTCAACCCCAGTCCGTATCTGTACTTCCTCCGCTTCCCCGAGGTCACCGTGGTGGGTGCATCGCCCGAGCCCATGGTGCGACTCCGCGACGGCACGGTGGTGTCCCGGCCCATCGCCGGCTCGCGGCGCCGCGGGGCGACGCCGGCCGAGGACGCCAGGCTGGAGGGCGAGCTGGTGGAGGACCCCAAAGAAGTGGCCGAGCACGTCATGCTGGTCGACCTGGCCCGCAACGACGTGGGGCGCGTGGTCTCCTTCGGGACCGAGGTGGTCGACGAGATGATGGTCGTGGAGCGCTACAGCCACATCATGCACCTCACCTCGCAGGTGTCGGGCCGGCTGTCCCCGGGTAAGGGTCCGATCGATGTCCTACGCGCCACACTGCCGGCCGGGACCCTGTCCGGGGCGCCCAAGGTCCGAGCCATGCAGATCATCGACGACCTCGAGCTGACCAAGCGGGGCGTCTACGGCGGCGTGGTGGGCTACCTCGACTTCTCGGGGAACCTCGACACCGCCATCGCCATCCGCACCATGACCGTCGCCCCCGACGGCAGGGCGTCGGTCCAGGCCGGGGCGGGCATCGTCGCCGACAGCGACCCCGCCTCGGAGAACGAGGAGTGTGCGCACAAGGCGGCGGCCATCCTCTCGGCCGTGGCCATGGCACGCGCCGCCCGGGTCCCGGCCGGGGCCGGCTGACATGACCACCATCGACGACCGGGACGCCGTCCGCGCCGAGTACGCCGCCCTGCGGTCCACCGCGGCCGCCCACCCCCTCCGCCGGGACGTCGTGTCCGCGCACGGGCCCGACGCCGCCGAGTACCTGCAGGGCCAGTGCAGCCAGGACGTCCTGGCGCTGTCGCCCGGGGCCAGCGCCGACTCGCTCCTGCTGAGCCCGCAGGGCAAGATCGAGGCCTACCTGCGGATCACCCGGACCGGTGACGACGAGTTCGTCCTCGACACCGACGAAGGGTTCGGCGAGGCCGTCCTCGCCCGCCTCCAGCGGTTCCGGCTCCGCACCACGGTCGAGTTCGAATCGCTCCCGTGGGTCTGCGTGGCGGTGCGCGGCCCGGGAGCGGCCGGTGCGGTCACGGGCCGGCCGGCGCTGGTCGTCCCGGTGGAGTGGCCCGGCCTGGCCGGGGTCGACCTGCTCGGCCCCGCTCCCGACGGCGGCCTCGGCGAGTGGGTCGGGGACGTCGTGCGCTGCGGCGACGACGCCTGGGAGGCGGCCCGCATCGAGGCCGGCGTTCCCGTCAACGGCCGCGAGGTGGTGGAGGGGTCCATCGCCGCCGAGGTCGGCCTGGTCGACCGCTCGGTGTCGTTCACCAAGGGGTGCTTCACCGGTCAGGAGCTGGTGGCCCGGCTGGACGCCCGGGGCTCGAACGTGGCCCGCCGGCTCTGCGGCGTGGTGGTGGCCGACGGGGCCGCAGCCGCGGGAACGGGATCGGCCGTGGCGCCGAGGTCGGCGGCGGTACCGGTGGGTGCCACGGTGACCACCACCGACGGCACCCACGTGGTCGGGTCCCTCACGTCCACGGCCTGGTCGCCGGGCCGGAGCGCCACGGTGGCCCTGGCCACCCTGCACCGGCGCGTCACGCCACCGGCCGAAGTGGTGGTGACCTGGGAGGACGCCGACGGTGCCCACTCGGTGGCTGCCGACGCCCTTCCCCTGCCCCTCGGCATCTGACCCTCGGCAGCCGGGCTCCGCCGTCAGACCCCCGGCGTCCGACCCCCGCCCACACCCCGGCTCCACCCCATCGGGTGCTAGACCATCTGCGTCGGGCGGAGGGTGCGACCCCGGCCCGGACACCGGAGCACAGGGGGAATGGGGGAGACAATGGGTGACAGTCCTGTCGCAACGGGCACCGTGGTGCCTCCACCGCCGGGCAACAGCATCACCACATCGTCACGGGACCCCCAGGCGCTGGCCCACGACCTGCGGGCCTGGCTGGAGCAGAAGCTGGGCCCCGGAAGCTCGCCGGTGATCACCGACGTGTCCAGCCCGGCCAGCAACGGGGCATCCTCCGAGACGCTCCTGTTCACCGCCTCCTGGACCGAGGGCGGCACCCCTGTGGAGCGCCGACTGGTGGCCCGCGTCGCACCCCGGACACCGACTACCCGGTGTTCACCACCTACGACCTCGAGATGCAGTTCCGGGTCATGCGCCTGGTGGCCGACCTGACCTCGGTGCCCATCCCCGAGACCCTCTGGTCGGAGCCGGACCCGGGGGTCCTGGGGGGGCCGTTCTTCGTCATGGCCCGGGTGGACGGCTCGGTCCCACCCGACGTGATGCCCTACACCTTCGGCGACAACTGGGTCTTCGACGGGGGCGCCGGGGCCCAGCGGACCATCCAGGAGTCGGCCGTGGCCGCCGTGGCCGGCATCCACAGCATCACGCCCGACCGCGCCGACCTCGGCTTCCTCCAGCCGGCGGGGGAGGGGGCCACCTCGCTCGAGCGCCTGTTCGCCAGCTGGAAGGCGTACCACGCCTGGGTGGTCCAGGACCGGCCGTCACCGCTGCTGGACCGGTGCTTCGACTGGCTGGAGGCGCACTTCCCGACGGACGTGGGCCCGGACGCCCTGTCCTGGGGCGACGGCCGGATCGGCAACATGATGTTCCGGGACAACGAGGTGGTGGCCGTGCTCGACTGGGAGATGGCCTCGGTGGCTCCACCCGAGGTCGACCTCGGGTGGATGTGCTACCTCCACCTGTTCTTCCAGGACCTGGCCGTCGACCTGGGCGCGCCAGGGCTCCCTGGGATGTTCCGTCCCGTCGACGTGGCCCGGAGCTATGCCGCCGCCACCGGGTACACGCCCGGTGACCTCACCTGGCACCTGGCCTTCGCCGCCATCCGGCACGGGGCCATCATGCGAAGGGTCACCGAGCGGTCGATCCACTTCGGCGAGGCCGAGATGCCCCCCGACATCGACGACCTCATCATCCACCGGGCCACGCTGGCGGCCATGGTGGACGGGACCTACTGGTCGAACGTGGCCCTCTGATCTGAGCGCCCTGCGCCGGCGACGCCCCCGGGCGGCGGCACCGGACGACACTGGGCCCGGCCCGCGGCTCCCCGCTCCCGGCACCGGCTCCCGGCACCGGCCACCGGCTCCCGGCACCACCGGCTCCCGGCACCACCGGCTCCCGGCACCACCGGCTCCCGGCACCACCGGCTCCCGGCACCGGCCCCCGCCTCCTCACCAGTACGAGGACTCGGCCGACAGGCCGCGGTCCGGGTACGCCCCGGCGATCATGGGCTGGCAGTTCCCCCAGCCGACGGACCCGGTGGCCGGCTCGGTGATCCGGACCACCGTGTCCCGCAGCTGGTGGAGCCGGCGGGCCAGCGAGGGCTCCGTGCAGTCGGCCAGGTACTCGCCGTCCACGTGGAGCTCGCCGCGCCACTCACCGTGGTGATGGCCCTCCCAACCGAAGTAGAGGCCGGCACCCAGGTGGAAGCCGGTGGCCGTGGGCACCTCGAGCTCGAAGCGCCGGACCGAGCCGTCCTCCATGGTGACCGCCACCTCGCCCCCGACGAGCCTCCGGTTGACCGGCTCGAAGGTCAGGTCCGGCCGGATGTCGGCCATCCGCTCCACCGTGCCGTCCAGGTGCTCGACGGCACCGGTCACCGTGCGCCGGCGGTGGCCGAAGCCGCTCAGGTCCACCAGGTGCATGAACAGGCCCCACCGGGTCCCGTCGGGGTCGGTCATGAGGGACGGGAACCAGATCATCTGGAAGTCCATCTCGGAGACCGGGTCGAAGGGGTCGACATCGGTGGGCGGCGTGCCCACGTCGTAGCGCACGCCCCAGGAGTGGTCGCGGGTGGAGACCCACTCGTCCGGATCGATCTCCGTCCGCTCACCCTCGACCTCGACCCACCCCGACGCCGTCCCGATCTGGTGGTAGCGGACCAGGTCGGCGCTGACCCGATAGCCGAGCGGGGCGCGCTGGTGGGTGCGCTCCTCGGTGGCGGGCGGCAGGACCGCCTCGTAGACCCAGTCGAAGGCCAGGGGCTGGCAGGGGTTGGGGTCGAGGCGGAACCGCACGCGGCGCATGGGCTCGAGCACCTCGTACCGGATGGGCCCGACGCCGGTGGTCTCGGGGTCGGGGAACAGGCGGCGGCTGCCGCGCACGGTCATCTGCTCCACGCCGCGTGACAGCCCGGCGTACCCGTCCAGGACGTTGCGGTTGGTGTACTTGCCCATGCCGAAGCCGAGCTGGAGGGCCCCGTCCTTGCGGGCGGCCATGGCACAGACCTTCTCGGTCCAGGCCGGGTCGCTGACGCCCACGGTGGCGAAGGTGTCGGGGATCTGGTGGTCGAACCGCTCGTCGGCCGGTCCGAGGGGGCCCAGTGGATTGGCCATGTCGCTCCTGTGTCGCGCATCGGGGGCCCGGTGGTGTGCCCGGTCGGGCCCGCGTCCCCGGGCCCGGGCCGTCCGGCCCGGTCAGACGCCGAGGCTACCCTTCGCCGCCCGCTCGAACAGGCGGTAGGGCAGGAGCCTCCGGGCCACGATGCCGACCCGCTCGTCCAGCTTCCCCACCGAGACGTGGCGGGGAGGATGCCGTGCCCCGAGCACGCGCTCGACCACGGCGGCCACGTCGTCGGGCGGCACCCCGGCCGCCTCGTCGGCGGCCATGAGCCCGATGGCCTTGTCCACCGCCGCGGCATAGGGTCCTCCGTCCACCGACGGGACCCCATCCGCCGAACTCCTCCGGTTGGCCGTGAAGTCGGTGCGCACGTTGCCCGGCTGGACCAGAGTCACCCCGACACCGAACGGCGCCACCTCGTAGGCCAGGGCCTCACCGAACCCTTCGAGGGCGAACTTGCTGGCGCTGTAGAAGGCCTGGAACGGGAGACTGACGACCCCGCCGATGGAGCTGATCAGCACGAGCCGGCCGCCTCCCTGGGCCCGCATGACCGGCAGGGCCTGCTGGACGACGCGCACCGAGCCCCAGAAGTTGGTCTGGAGCTGGTCCTGGGCGTCGGCCAGCGAGGTCTGTTCCACCGGCCCGGACAGCCCCCAACCAGCACAGGCCACGACCGCATCGAGCCGCCCCCGGTCGGCCACCACCGCCTCGACCCCGGCCGCCACCGACCCGTCGTCGTCCACGTCCATGACCAGCGGGGTCCATCCGGCCGAGCCGGTCCCGCGCCGGCTGGCGCCGAACACGGTGGCGCCCCGCTGGGACAGACGGTCCGCACAGGCCCGGCCGATGCCGGCCGAGGCTCCGGTCACCAGGATCACCCCATCGCTCGCACCGCCCATGCCCGATGCCTACTCCGGCGGTCCGGTGGGGGCAACCCCTCCGACCGTGCCGGCACCGGGATCGGAGGCGGGGGTGGGATCGGCGGGGGTGGGATCGGCGAGGGCGGGATCGGGGGAGGGGGCAGCACGCAGCCACAGCTCCATGCGGGTCCCGTGACCCTCGGCCACGGGCGACTCGGCCCGGACCGCCGCCCCCATGGCCACCGCCAGCTCCGAGACGATGGCCAACCCCAGTCCGGACCCCTTCCGCCGGCCCCGGACCCGGTCGGAGCTGAAATGCCGGTCGAAGACCAGGGACAGCTCGTCGGGGCGGATGCCCGGCCCGTCGTCGACCACCCAGATGACCGGGACGGCGTCGGGGACCGACCCCACCCCGCCGGTGTGGCCCTGGTGCGTGCCGGGGGCCACCACGGCCACACCCACCACGATCTGCTCCCGCGCGAACGACGAGGCGTTCTCCACCAGATTGGCCACCACCTGGCCCAGTCGGTCGGGATCGGCCCGGACCCACACCGCGGCGCCGGCGCCGGGCGCCATCGAGAGCCCCAGACCCAGCTGGCGGGCCCGGTGCTCGAACCCCTGGACCACGTCACGGACCACCTCGCCGGCGTCGACCGCGCCCAGGTCGAGGGAGAACCGGTCGGCGTCCAGGCGGGCCAGGTCCAGCAGGTCCTGGACCAGGCGCTCGAGTCGCCGGGCCTCGGTGCTGATCACGGCGGCCGCTCCCACGGGATCGTCGGTGGCCCCGTCGACCACGGCGTCGGCATAGCCGCGGATCGAGGTCAGCGGGGTCCGGAGCTCGTGGGAGACCGACAGCAGGAACTGGCGCTCCTGGTCTCGCGCCCGCACCAGGTTGGTGCCCATGGTGTTGATGGAGTCGGCCAACTGGGCGAACTCGGGGAGCTCACCCGGCGTCACCGTGACGCGGGCGTCCAGCTCGCCGGCGGCGATGCGGCGGGTGGTCGCCACCGCCGACACCAGCGGCTGGGCGAAGCGGCGGGCCAGGTCCGAGGCGACCAGCGCGGCGATCACCAGGCCGATGACACCCACCAGCCCGAAGTAGAGGAGCCCGTTGGCCGGATCGTGGGCCTGCCGGGTGATGACCAGCACCGGGGTGAACCGGGTGGCCCGGGTGACCGGCACCGGGATGGCGGTGTACACCAGCAGCGAGAATTCGTGCCCGGACACCTGCTGGCCGTCCAGCAGGGCCGGCACCCTGATCTGGCCCACGGTCAGGCCGGACGGGAGCTGGCCGACCACCCGACCGTCGGGGTACAGCGCGATCGGAGCGATGCCGGCGTAGGCGCCGGCATCGGCGATCAGGCGGAGCTGCCGGCCGAATGCCGCCTTCGTGATGTCGGGCCGGGTGGCGGTGAAGTAGCGGGCGATGGCCTGGGCCTCGACGTCGAGCTCGCGTTGCGACGTGGTGATGACGGCGCGCCGGACCAGGATGTAGCTCGACACCGTGGTGACCAACAGCGTGGCTGCCACCAGCACCAGGATGGCAACCGTGAGCCGGCGTCTCATCCCATCCGGTAACCGACGCCCCACACCGTGGTGAGGGGGAGGTCGTCACCGAGCTTCTTGCGCAGCTGGCGGACGTGGACGTCCACCGTCCGCTCGTCGCCATACCAGTCGGCGCCCCACACCCCGTTCAGCAGCTGCTGCCTCGACAGGGCCAGGCCCAGGTTGGCGGCCAGGTAGGCCAGCAGGTCGAACTCGCGGGTGGCCAGCGGGACCACCTCGCCGCGGAGTCGGACCTCGCGGCGCCCCGTGTCCACCTCGATGGCGCCGATCTCGGTGACGGCGGGTGCCCCGGTGGCCGCCGCCGGAGCGGTGCGCCGCAGGATGGCCCGCACCCGGGCCACCAGCTCGCGCGCCGAGAACGGCTTGGTGACGTAGTCGTCGGCCCCGAGCTCCAGGCCGAGGACCCGGTCCACCTCGTCGTCCCGGGCACTCAGGATGAGCAGGGGGGTGGCGGCCAGGGGCGGCCCGACGGCGCGGAGCCGCCGGCACACGTCGAAGCCGTCGAGGTGACCCGGCAGTCCGACGTCCACGATGACCAGTACCGGCTTCTCCCGCTCCACCAGGGCCAGTCCCGACTCACCGTCCTCGGCCTGGAGGACCCGGAAGCCGTCGCGTCTCAGGTACATGGCCACCAGGTCCGAGATGTGATGGTCGTCCTCGATCACAACCACGATGTCCTCGTCC
>Ga0302157_10006876_pt1 | contig 11615 bp, 8 predicted proteins | sample I_Bog_N3_3_FD_193502 | JGI IMG/M metagenome (GOLD analysis project Ga0302157, IMG submission 193502) | Peat permafrost microbial communities from Stordalen Mire near Abisko, Sweden - I_Bog_N3_3 | ecosystem: Environmental > Terrestrial > Soil > Wetlands > Peat | place: Sweden: Abisko, Stordalen...
TGGACTGGCATCGGCGCGTTCAATTCGCACGACCTTTTGCCTGTGCCGTTGACTCAAGAGGCGCTCGATACGGTGTGCCGCGCGATCGATCGGGCGCAGACGCTCTTGAAGCGCCAGATGCTGTTCGAAAACCCGTCGAGCTATATCGCCTTTTCCGGCACCATGCCGGAATGGGAATTCTTGCGCGAAATGGTCCGCCGCACCGGCTGCGGCCTGCTGCTCGATGTCAACAATGTCTTTGTCAGCGCCACCAACCACGGGCTCGATCAGCATGCCTGGCTCGACGGTTTGCCGCTGCACGCGGTCGGGCAGATCCACCTTGCCGGACACAGCCAGGGCGCGCACGGCTTGATTGACACGCATGATGCACCGGTCGATCCTGCGGTCTGGACGCTTTATCGCGAAACGATCCGCCGCACCGGGCCGGTGCCGACGATGATCGAGCGCGACGGGAATATCCCCGGGCTGGACGTTCTGATCGACGAGCTGGCGCTGGCGCGCGATGTCGAAACGGTCGCGGCATGACCGCGATCCTGCCGCTGGCCGATCTGCAATACCGGTTCTGCGCCTGGCTGCGCGAAAGTGACAAGGATGTCGCGGCCCGACTGGCCGAACCGTTGGGTGTCGGCCCCGGCCTGTGCGTCTATCGCAACAACTACCGCGTCGCTCTGATCGAAGCCTTGCGCGAAACGCACCGGCGCGCCGCACTCTGGCTGGGCGACGCCGCGTTCAAGGCGGCGGCGGCGCGCTATATCGATGCCGAACCGCCGTCGAGCTGGACGATCGATGCCTATGGCGCCGGATTTCCCGCCTTGCTGCGCGCCGACGATCCGGTTGCGGCCGATCTTGCCGCGATCGATCGCGCGGTCGGCGATGCCTTTGTCGCGGCTGATGCCGTGCCGATCGACGCCGCCGCGTTGGCCGAGGTCGATTGGGAACAGGCGGTGATCCGTCTGGTTCCTTCGCTGACACTCGTGCCGATACGGTCCAATGCCGATGCGCTTTGGCTGGCGCTGGCCAGCGGGGAAAGCGTGGCCGAACCGGTTGATGATCCTGGCACGCTGATGGTCTGGCGCCAGGAGTTCGAGCCGGTCTTGCGCCGCGCCGACTCGAGTGAATGCATCCTGTTGCACCGCTCGCTCGCCGGCGTGCGCTTTGCCGAAATCTGCGCAGAGCTTGCCGAACAGGGCGATGAAGCCCAGGCTGTTACCCGCGCGGGCACCGTGCTGGCCCGCTGGCTGGGCGAACGCCTGGTCGCCGGGTTCGCCGCTTATCCGCCAACGCTGCGCCACGGCGCGGGGCACGGCCTGGCCCACAGATAGCCCTGCCCCATCTGGCAGCCGACATCGCGCAGCAGATCGGCCTGTTGCGTGGTCTCGATGCCTTCGGCAATGACCGCGATGTCGAGCAGTTTGGCGAGGTGGATCACCCCCTGCGACAGCTTCCGGCCGCGCGGATCGGTGCTGAGCCCGGCGACAAAACTCTGGTCGAGCTTGAGCAAGTCGAACGGATAGCGTTGCAGGTAGGCGAGCGAGGAATAGCCCGTGCCGAAATCGTCGAGCGCCAGCCGGATGCCGAGCGCCCGCAACTGCTGCATGTGGTCCCGCGCACCCTCGACACTGCCGATGGCTGTGCTTTCGGTGATTTCCAACACCAGCCGGCCGGGATCGAGCCCGCTGCGTTCGAGCGCGGTACGGACCAGCGGCAGGACATTGCCATTGGCGATCCATTGCGCCGACAGGTTGATTGAAAATCGCACATCGTCGGGGGCCTGCGATGCCTCCTGGCAGGCGCGGAACAAGACCCAGGCATCGAGCCGCCCGGACAGCCCGCAGGCCTCGGCCAAGGGCACGAAATTGTTCGGCGCGATCACCCCGAGGCGCGCATGCCGCCAGCGCACCAGCGCTTCATAACCGACCACCGCCTCCGTTTCGAGATCATGGCACGACTGCCATTCTAGAAACAGTTCGTCGCGTTCGATCGCCAGCGCCAGTTCGGCGCCGGGCTCGCCGTCGCTGGTAAAAAGTTCCTCTTTCGCGCCCGCATCCGTGCGCGCGCCGGCGATCACCACCCGCCCACGTCCGGCGCGCTTGGCGGCGTAGAGCGCACGATCCGCCGCCCGCATCAGGTCGCCCGGCAACACGGCATCGCGTGGAGCCTGTGCGCCGCCAATCGAAAGGCCCGTGCCGACCGCCTGATCATGGAGCATGACCGGCGCGGCACAGTTGCGCAGAATGCGAAGCGCGACGAGTTCGAGCACAGTGCGATTGACCGGATGTGCCAGCAGGACGACAAATTCGTCGCCCCCGATCCGCGAGACCAGATCGCCCTGGCGCACCGAAGTCTGCAGTCGCCGCGCCGTTTCCTTAAGCAGACTGTCGCCGATATCGTGGCCATGGCTGTCATTGACTTGCTTGAACTGGTCGAGATCAAGGTAAAGCAGGCCGCAGCTTTCGCCCGCCAGCACACCGCTCATCGCACGCTCTGTCGCCTTTTCGAGACCGCGCCGATTGAGCAGCCCGGTCAGGGGATCGCGCTGAGCCGCTTCGCGCAACAAGCTGTTGCGGCGGTGCAATTCCATCAGCGAATGGGCATTGGCGGCAAGGCGCGTCAGCATTCGCCGGTCGTCACTGCAAAAACGGCGCGGAACGCGGTCGATCACGCAGACCGTGCCGAGCGCCGCGCCACCTTCGGCCAGGATCGGGGCACCGGCATAAAAGCGGATATGCGGAGCGCCGGTGACCAGCGGATTGGCCTGAAACCGGGTATCAAGCATGGCATCCTCGACCACGGTCACGGTGTCGGGGCGGGTGATCGAATGGGTGCAGAACGCCTGGCTGCGCGGGGTCTGGCGGACACCGAGCCCGACTTCGGCCTTGAACCATTGACGATCGGCATCGATCAGCGAAACCAGCGCGATCGGCGTGCCGAAATGCGCGCTGGCAATCTCGACCAGATTGTTGAACCGGGTGTCGTATTCGGTGTCAAGAATGCGGTAGTCCTCAAGCGTGGCCAGCCGCTCGATCTCGTTGCCGGGAATGGGATACGACACGGTCCTGCTCCTTGCGCGCCAACCATGGCAACAACCGTGCGCGTCATCCCGGCGACGACGTGGCAAACGGGGAATTGCCTTATACTCGGGGTTTACCCTTGTGAACAGCCCGGAGCAGGCTTTCTGTTGGTATCCGCAATTCGCTATCGGGGTGCAAACGTCTGACCCCAAACAGCAAACCGACCCAAGCCGAACCGGGCGGGGATGCCACAGCGCAGCGAGCGAAGCTTTAACGGATGCGGTTAACCGCCGGATCAGTAACGTAACGAGAGGAATGACCTGCTCAGCCGAGCCCCGGCACCGGCACGGGGGTCAGGTGCGGCGCTTCGAAGCTGGCGACCGGATAGGCGCAATAGTCGGCGGCGTAATAGGCGCTGGGGCGATGATTGCCGGATTCACCAAGGCCGCCGAACGGCGCGGCCGAGGCGGCGCCGGTCGTCGGGCGGTTCCAGTTGACCACGCCGGCGCGAATTTCGGTGACGAAGCGGTCCCACAAAACGGGGTCGGCACAGAGCAACCCGGCGCTGAGGCCAAAGGCGGTGGCGTTGGCGGCGGCAATCGCGGCGGTGAAATCTGGCACGCGCACGATCTTGAGCACCGGGGCAAAGATTTCCGCATCGGGCACTTGTGTGCCGGTCGCATCGAGCACCACGGGGCCGAAAAACGCCTCGCCCCGCGCCTCGACTCGGCTGCGGTCGAGCAGCACGCGGCATCCGGCGGCGATCAGGCCATCAAGCGCGGCGCGGCTGGCGCGCGCGGCCTGCTGCGAAATCAGCGGGCCCATGAAAGCATCATCGTCGCCCGCGCCGATCGGCAGGCGCGCGGCGAGATCGATCAACGCCGCCACCAGGGCATCGCCCGCATCGCCTTGCGGCACGATCAGACGGCGCGCGCAGGAACAGCGTTGACCGGTGGTGATGAACGCCGAATGGACCACGAGATTGGCGAGGATCGCCGGGTCGGTTGCCCGATCCCACACCACCAGCGGATTGTTGCCGCCCAGTTCGAGCGCAAGAATCACCCCCGGGCGGTCGACGAAAGCGCGGCGAAAATGGCGCCCAGCCGTCGCCGAGCCGGTAAACAGCAGGCCGTCGATATCCTGGTCGAGCAGCGCCGCGCCAGTGTCGCGCCCGCCCTGCACGATTTGCAGCACGTCGACCGGAAGACCCGCCGCATGCCAGGCTTCGACCATGGCCGCGCCGACCGCCGGGGTCAGTTCCGACGGTTTGAACACCACCGTGTTGCCCGCAATCAGCGCCGGGACGATATGGCCGTTGGGCAGATGGCCGGGGAAATTGTAGGGGCCCAGCACCGCCATGACCCCGTGCGGATGATGGCGCAAAATGGCGCGGCCAAAGGGTTGTGCGGCATCGCTGGTGCCGGCGCGTTCGGCCTGCGCGCGGATCGAGATATCCACTTTGCCGATCATCGCGGTCACTTCGGTACGCGCTTCCCACACCAGTTTCCCGGTTTCGCGCGCGATCAGCCGGGCCAGATCGTCGCGGCGCGCATCGAGCACGCCGGCATAGGCGCGGGCCAGCGCCACGCGGTCTTCGAGCGGACGGCGCGCCCAGCCGGGTGCCGCAGCGCGGGCGCGCGCCACGGCCTCGGCACAGGCAGCCGCATCGGCGCTATCGCCCTGCCAGACGAGATCACCCGTTGCGGGATCGAACGATTGCAGCAGATCGGCCATCAGCACACCATCACTTTGTCGCCGGAAACCACGCCCAGACCCGCAGCGACAGCGGGGGGCAGCATCACGTCCTTGTCGCCCACTACAGCAGCCCCGCGCAAGGCCCGGAATGTGGCAAGATCGGGCACGGCGAGCAGGCAATCCGTCGCCGCATCGGCCAAACCGCCATCGATCACCCGCGCCGTGCGCAACCGGGCGCCGCGCACGGTGGCGATCTGGTCGCGCGGCGCAAACATCGTCGGTCCGCCGTCAAAGATGTCGATCAGCCCGGACCGCGCAAAACCTTCGCTTTCCAGCATGTGCCGGGCGGCTTCGCCGTGGCGGTGGACCATGCCGATCTGCGCTCGCGCTTCGGGTGATACGAGTTCGAGATAGATCGGATGGCGCGGGGCGAGGTCGGCGATGAACTGGCCGTCGGTGGTGGTGATCATGTGATCGGCCTGTTCGAACGGCAAGCGGAAGAATTTGGCCGCGATCCCTTCCCAAAACGGGCTGACATCGCGTTCGTCGAACCAGCCGCGCAATTCGGCCATGACGGTTGGCGCAAAACGGTCGCGCGCGGCGGCGATCAGCATGTAGCGCGACCGCGCGAGCAGCGCGCCCGTCCCTGCCTGCCGTTTGCCCGGACGCAGGAACAACGAGCCGACTTCGCTATGCCCGCTGCATTCGTTGACCAATACCAGCGCCTGATGATCGAAGCGGGTGTCCGTGGCCGAACTGAACTGCGTAAACGTCACCACGCGAAACGAAAAGTGCGGCCGTTGCAGCCCGACCGCGCCCTTGACCGCCGCGACACCTTCGATCCGTCCGGTGTTCCGGTCTTCGAGCATCAGCACGTACCACGCGTCGTTCGCGGCCACACTGCCGGCAAAGCTCGCCTCGCTCAATTCAAGCCGGCGGGCGAGCGTGTCGCGGTTTTCGGGCAGGCTGGTAAAGCCCTTGCCCGACAAATAGGCCAATTCGAGCAGCGCGTCAGTGTCTGCCGGGCCACCCGGCCGAACCACCAGCATCCGCGCTCAGGCCGCCTGTGCCATGGCGCGGCGCGTCGCGGCAAAGGCCGTGGCGAGCCGGTCGAGCGCGGTGTCGACTTCCACGGCGGTAATGATCAGCGGCGGCAGCAGGCGGATACAATTGTCCCCGCCACCCGCGACGAGCAGGCCGTGGTCGCGCGCGGTCGCCATCATTTCGCGGTTGTTGGTGCGCAGCTTGACCCCGATCAGCAGGCCTTTGCCGCGTACATCGATCGCGATATCACCATAAGCGGCAATCAGCTTGTTGAGCCCTGCCGACATCCGTTCGCCCATGGCCCGGGCATGGGTCAGCAGCGCCGGATCGGCCAGCAAGTCGAACGCGGCATTGCCCACCGCCATCGCCAGCGGATTGCCGCCAAAGGTCGTGCCGTGCGCGCCGACGACCATGCCCGCCGCCGCTTCACGCGTGGCCAGGCAGGCGCCCATCGGGAAACCGCCGCCCATCGCCTTGGCAATCGCCATGATGTCGGGTTCGGCGCCCGGCGCCCACTGGTGCGCAAACAGGCGCCCGGTGCGACCCATGCCGCATTGCACTTCGTCGTGGATGACCAGTACGCCGGCGGACTTGGCCATGGCTTTGAGCTGTTGCAACCATTCGACCGAGAGCGCACGCGCGCCGCCTTCGCCCTGCACCGGCTCGACCAGCACGGCGGCCGTGGTCGGCGCGGCCAACGCGGCGGCAAGCGCGGCGTCGTCATCAAGGTCCAATTGCACATAGCCCGGCAGGCGCGGCCCGAATCCGTCGAGATAGGCGGGGTTGCCCGAGGCATTGACCGCCGCATAAGTCCGGCCATGAAACGAGCCGGCAAAACCGATCACGTCGATGCGTTCGGGATTGCCGCGCGCGGCGTGGAATTTGCGCGCGGTCTTGATCGCCGCCTCGATCGCCTCGGTGCCCGAATTGGCGAAGAACACCACATCGGCAAACGACGCGCGGGTCAGCTTTTCGGCGAGTTCTTCCTGCCCGGGAATGCGAAAGATGTTGGACACGTGCCACAGCTTTTCGGCCTGGTCCTGCAAGGCGGCGACCAGCCTGGGATGGCAATGACCCAGTGCATTGGTGGCGATGCCGCTGACGCAATCGAGATAGCTGCGCCCGTCGCGCGCATGGAGCCAGACGCCCTCGCCCCGGTCCACTTCGAGCGGCGCCCGGTTGTAGACGCCCATCAATGCTTCGCTCATCGCCGCCTCCGCTGGTTGCCTGTTGCAAATATCGCATGGCATGATCATTTCAAAACAAGGAATGCGCATCGCTTGATGCGCCATATGCATCAGGGAAGCCGATGAGCGACCGCACGTTGTTGCCGCCGATGGGCGCGATCCATGCCTTTATCGAAGCCGCCGCGACGGAGAACTTTTCCGCCGCCGGCGCGCGACTGGGTCTCAGTCAAAGCGCGATCAGCCGGCAGATCGCGGTCATCGAGGCCATGGCGGGCACGGCACTGTTCGAACGGCGCGGGCGGCGCGTGATGCTCAATGCCGCCGGGCGCCGTGTCCATGCCGCGTTGGTCCCCGCGCTCGACCAGATTGCCGGCGCGATGCGCGCGGTCCGCGCGCGCGACAGCGAACTGACCGTGGCGACGCTGCCCGGGTTTGGCATGCGTTGGCTGGCGCCGCGCCTGCCGCAATTGAGCGCGCGGCATCCCGATCTGATCGTCAACCTGACCGTGCGGATCGACCCGTTCGACCTGACCCGCGAAGGGTTTGATGCCGCGATCCATTTCGGCGCGCCCGACTGGCCCGATGCCGAACACCATTTCCTGTTCGAGGAAGAGCAGGTCGCGGTTGCCGCGCCCGGCTGGGCCGAGGCGCACGGGATTACGCGCGCGCAAGACGTGATCCATGCCCCGCTGCTGTTCCAGAGTTTGCGCCCGGGGGCTTGGAACGACTGGTTGGCAAGCCAGGGGATCAGCGCAGGACGGCTGAGCGGGGCACGGTTTGACCAGTTCCTGATGGCGGCACAAGCGGCGGCGGCGGGCGCAGGACTGGCGATGATCCCGCGTTTCCTGATCGAGCCGGAACTGGCCTCGGGCGTGCTGGTCGAACCATTTCCGCACCGGTTGAAAAGCACCTCGGCCTATTACCTCGTCCACGCGCGCGGGCCGGTTTCTCCGGCACTGGCGCGCTTTCGCGAATGGCTGACCGGTCAGGAAGCGGTTTCGGCGCAGATCCAGTCGCGAAAGGCGACCAGCGGGGGATAATCCCGGCGGTGCGCGGGGAACGCCAGCCAATAACGATCGGGGCTGTCGGCGGGGGGCAGACCGCCCGGTACAACCAGCGCGCCCGAGGCCCGTTCATCGGCAATCAGGAATGTCGGCATCAACGCAACGCCGAGCCCGGCCACAGCGACTTGCGCAGCGGTGGCGAACTGGTCGATCATCAGCGCGGGGGCGGGTGCGGCAGGACCGCCTTGTGCCGCGAACCAGCGCGCCCAATTGCCGGCGCGCGAGGCGAGGCCGATCAGCGGGGCGTGAGCGAGCTTGGCGAGCGCAACTTCCGGCGAAAGCGGTTGGTCGAGGCCCAGCCGCGCGGCCAGCGCAGGCGCCATGACCGGCACGACTTGTTCATGCATCAACGGCACGAACTCCGCCCCCGGCCAGTCGGGCGCGCCGAAATGGATCGCGAGATCGACCGGATCGAGCGCAAAGTCGAATGGGGCCAGTCGGGTGGTCAGGTGCAGCGTGATCCCCGGATACGCTTCGCCGAAACGGGCAAGGCGCGGCGCGAGCCAGCGCGTGGCAAACGTGGGCAAGACCGCAAGCGCCAGAACGCCACCCGCCGGATTGATGCGGCAGGCGAGCGTCGCGGTGGTCAGGATCGCCAGCGCGCGGCGTACTTCACCCAGATAGCTGCGCCCGGCAGGCGTCAGCGTCAGACTTTGCCGTTCGCGGTGAAACAGGTCGCGCCCGATGAGGTGTTCGAGCGCGCGGACTTGCCGGCTGACCGCGCTTTGCGTCAGCGCGAGTTCGCGCGCGGCGGCGGTGACGCTGCCCAGGCGCGCCACGACTTCGAACGCGAGCAGCAGCCCGGTCGGCGGCAAGTGGCGCCGGGCGAGCGGAAAGTCATTCCCTTCAGGAATGAGTTCAGTTGGAAACATTGCTTGTCCTCGCGCTTTTCCGCGACCAGTTCATGCATGCCGGGTATGCCAAGCCAATCCGGCGTGCAAGTGCCAGCAAGGAATCCCCTGATGTCGCCGCCAAAGCCTGCCTTCCTCGATCCCGATCTGATCCGTGCCCGTTTCGCCGCCGCGCTGTCGGACATGTATCGTGCCGAGGTGCCGCTCTATGCCGACCTGCTGGAGATCGTCGGCGAAGTGAACGCGAAATCCGGCAAATCGAACGAAGCGCGGATCGAGATCGAGCGTCATGGCGCAATCCGGGTCGGGACGGCACGGGAACTGGCCATGATCGCGCGTGCCTTTGCGGTGATGGGAATGGAGCCGGTCGGCTATTATGACCTCGCGCCGGCCGGGGTGCCGGTGCATTCGACCGCATTTCGCCCCGTGACCGAGGCAGCGCTGGCGGCCAATCCGTTTCGCGTGTTCTGTTCGCTGTTGCGCCACGACCTGATCGGCGATGCCGCGCTGCGCGATGAAGTGGGTACGATTTTGGCGCGGCGGCAGATCTTTACACGAATGGCGACAGACCTGATTCTTCAGGCGGAGCGCGAAGGGGGGCTGAACGAAGATGACACCGACAGCTTTGTCGCAGCCTTGCTCGAAACCTTTCGCTGGCACAGCGAAGCAATGGTTAATAGTCCTACTTATCAAAAACTCGCCGCGCAGCATCGGCTGGTTGCCGATATCGTCGCATTCAAGGGCCCGCATATCAACCACCTGACCCCGCGCACGCTCGATATCGACGCGGTGCAGGCCGCGATGCTGGCGCGCGGGATCGATGCCAAGGACACGATCGAAGGGCCGCCGGCGCGCAAGGTACCGATCCTGCTGCGCCAGACGAGTTTCAAGGCGCTGACCGAAACGGTGTCTTTTGCCGGCGAAAACGGCCGACACACCGCGCGCTTTGGCGAGATCGAACAGCGCGGCGCGGCGCTCACCCCCAAGGGCCGCGCGCTCTATGACCGGCTTTTGGCCGAGGCGCAGCGGGGCGATCCGGCGCGGGCTTTTGCCGTGTTTCCCGATGACCTGGATACGCTGGTGCGCGAGCGCCTGATCTATGTTCGGCGCGGCACCAATGGGCCCGAACCGATCACCTTTGAGGATTTCCTGCCGGTCAGCGCGGCGGGGATTTTCCAGTCGAACCTGTCGGGCGAAGCGCGACGCGACTATGCCGACGCGTCATCACAAGCGGCGTTCGAAACCGCGCTGGGCCGCGCGGTGATCGATCCCTTTGCGCTCTATGCCGCAATGGCGCTCGTTCCAGAGAACGCTACCAACTGAGCCCAAACGGCGCAAAAGTCGTGTCGATTGCAGGATACAGGAGGCGCGCCGCGGCCAGATCATGCGCCGCACCGTCGGCCTTGCCAGCCTGACGCCGGACCAGGGCGCGCAAGTAATAGGCTTCGGCACTGGCCGGGTTGATATCGAGCGCGGTGTCGAGATCACCCCCCGCCTGGGTCAGGTCATGCTGACGCAGGCGCGCCATGGCCCGGCCTTCGAGCGAGAGCGTCGCGATCTGGTCGCTCAATTGGATTGCGCGGGTGCAATCGGCCGCTGCGCCGTCAAGATCGGTGTCGAGCAAGCCCTTCAATCGGCAGCGCATGTTGAGCAGCAGCGCATTGCCCGACCGCTTTTCGACCGCCGCGTCGATTTCGGTCAGCGCGCCCGCCTTGTCGCCCACGTCGGCCAGGGCCTCGGCCTTGATCGCGCGATAAAACGGTTCGCGGTCATCGCCATTGGCCAGCCCCGCGTCGATCAGCGCCAGCGCCTGGTCCTTTTCACCGGTCAGCGCCATCAGGCGCGTCGCGACGGACAAGGCGCTGATATCCGACGGATCGAGATCGAGCGCCGCGCGGATGTCAGCCAGCGCGCTCTTGCGATCGCCGATCGCCTGATACAGTTCCGAGCGTTCGCGCAACGACGCCTTGTCCTTGGTCAGCGCCAGCGCCTTGCCCAGATCCGCGATCCCCGCGCGGGGATCGAGCGTCAGCGCATGGAACATCGCGCGCAACCGATAGCGCCCCGCATCATCGGGCTTTTCGGCGATCCACCGGTCGATCAGCGCGGCCGAGCGGTCGAACAGATGATCGCGTCGGGCCTGTTCGACGCCCTGCCACGGCGCGGGATAGCCCGCCACGGTGCGCAACTTTGGCGCGCGATTGGCAAATTCGACATCTTCGCGGCGCATCGCCGGGATCGCCGAAGCCGCCACTTCGCCCCCATCGGCAAGGAATGTGACCGAATAGCTCAACACGCCGTCGCGCAATTCGGCATGGAGCACGTTCGACCCGGCGCCGGGCTGTTTCAGCGTTTCATCCGCAACGCCCTCCATCGCGATGCCTTCGCCATGGCGCGGCAGGATCACGCTGGTGGTAATCAGCTTGTTTTCCGGATCGCCCAGCGCGACCGGAATATCCTGCCAGATCGTCCGAGTCCGGTCGGGATACGTCGTCGCGCCCAGAAATCCGGGGTTGAAGGTATAGCGGCTGTCGGCGCGTTTCCAGCCCGGCACGGCAAAGCCTTCGCCGCTGATCGTGCCCGCGCCCGAGGCCGGGTCATAGGCAAACGTCGGGCGCAGCAGGATGGAATTGAACCCGCCCGCGACGAGCAACTTGCGCAAGAGGTTGGCACGCGTTTCGGCATCGAGACCGGCGACCATGGCGTTGAGTTGCCCCGCCAGCGCGCCATGCACCTGCGCCTTGATGGTGATCGGCGCAATCA
>Ga0302157_10006878_pt1 | contig 11611 bp, 7 predicted proteins | sample I_Bog_N3_3_FD_193502 | JGI IMG/M metagenome (GOLD analysis project Ga0302157, IMG submission 193502) | Peat permafrost microbial communities from Stordalen Mire near Abisko, Sweden - I_Bog_N3_3 | ecosystem: Environmental > Terrestrial > Soil > Wetlands > Peat | place: Sweden: Abisko, Stordalen...
TGTTCTGTTTTTATATCAATCCGTGAAGCAAGAACCGGACCATCGCGTGCCAAGCTGCGGCGCGACAACCGCGCGCACGGCTGGCGATGGCACGCAAGTGCATCGGTGGCATGGCTTTTTTTCGCGCAGCTATCGCACCGCGGGCGCGGCCGCTGCGGTGCGAGCGACGCGGAAAGGGGATCCGAGGCGAACCAGGGCGAACCAAGGCGAGGCGGCGACGCACGCTGAATGTGCAATCGTGGTGCTCAGCGAGCGTCGGTTGCCACAGTGCCGTGCGCGACGCTGACGTGCGCGACGGCGATCTTCCAGCCCTGATCGGTGCGTACCCAGGTCTGGGTCTGGCGACCCACGCCTGCGGTTGCCGGATCGGTAAATTCTGCACTGACGCTGGCGACGTCGTCGCCGTAGCTGCTGACGACGGTGCGCAACAGCCGCCGCTGCGGATGTACCGGCGCGGCGCTGCGGCGTCCGGCGGCGATCGCCTCGTAGCCGTAATGCTGCTCCGCGATACCGTAGCGGATGCTGTCCGCGGCGTTGAGGAAAAAAGCGTTCAGTGCCTCGACGTCGTGACGTACCAGCGCCTGCTCGTACTGCTCGAATGCGCTGCGCACCTCGCTGAGCACCGCGGCACGATCGCGCACGTCAGGCCAGCACGCCAGGCGAGCGCGTCAGCCGAGCGCCGACAGCAGCGCCGACGAGGTAGCCACGGCTCCGAATACACCGCCCTGCATCTTGACCATCTTCAACGCCGCCAGGTGATTGCCGAGGTCGGTGGCGCCGGTGCAGTCCTCCAGCAACACGCATTCGAAGCCGCGATCGTTGGCCTCGCGCATCGTCGTGTGTACGCAGACGTCGGTGGTGATGCCGGTGAGCACCAGGTTGCGGATGCCACGCGTGCGCAGGATCAGCTCAAGATCAGTGGCGCAGAACGAGCCCTTGCCCGGCTTGTCGATGATGACTTCGTCCGGCGCGGGTGCGAGCTCCGGGATGATCTGCCAGCCCGGCTCGCCGCGCACCAGGATCTTGCCGCAGGGCCCGTCATCGCCAATGCCGGCCCCGATCTGGCGCGAGCGCCAGCGTTTGTTGGCCGGCAAGTCCGACAGGTCGGTGCGATGGCCCTCGCGGGTGTGAATGACGTGCAGGCCGAGCGCACGGGCGCGCTGCAACACGCTGCGGATCGGCGCGATCGGCGCGCGCGTGAGCGACAGGTCGTAGCCCATCTTGTCGACGTAGCCGCCGATACCGCAGAAGTCAGTCTGCATGTCGATGATCATGAGCGCTGTATTGTCGGCGTCGAAGGCGCCGTCATAGGGCCAGGCATAGGGTTCGGATGCGATCGACGCGAAGCTCATGTGACTCCTTACGTGCGCCTCAACCGGACGTGCGCTCAACCGGTGAGCGTTCGCACCGCGGCGGCGGCGGCCGCGGCCCGGTTCTCGACGCCAAGTTTGACGAATATCTGTTCCAGGTGCTTGTTCACGGTGCGCGGGCTGATGTTGAGGATCTCCCCGATGTCGCGATTGGGCTTGCCGCGGCTGATCCACAGCAGCACTTCGGCCTCGCGCGAGGTCAGTGCAAACGCGCGCTGCAGGATCGACTGTTCGCTGCCGGTATTGGCGGTTTCGGCCAGCCGGAACAGCAGCTCGTCGGGCCCGAGCGAGCTGACGAACGAACACTCCAGCCGCCGCCCGCCAATCTCGACCAGGCAGCGCGCCGGCGCCAGCGGGTCGACGCGGCGCATGCGCAGCAGCTGTTCGATTACCGGCACCGGGACGGTCGCGCCGATGGCGCCAGCCCCAGGCGTGGTTCCGCCCAGCAGCTGGCGCGCCTTGGGCGTACACCACAGCACGCGTCCGGCGCGGTCGGCTGCCAGCAGGAAGCGGCCGCTGGCATCGAGCACGGCGCGTGTCTCATAGGCCAGCCGCGCGTTGCCCAGATGCACGCGGATACGCGCCAGCAACACCTCGAGCACCAGCGGCTTGGTGACGTAGTCCACCCCGCCGCAGGCCAGGCCCTCGATCACGTGCTCGGTCTCGGACAGGCCGGTCATGAAGATGACCGGCAGATCCGACAGCAGCTTCTCGCGCTTCAGCCGCTTGCAGGTCTCAAAGCCGCTGATGCCGGGCATGCGCGCGTCCATCAGCACCAGGTCGGGTGTCACCTGGTCCACCAGGTGCAGCGCGCTCTCGCCATCGGTGGCGATCAGCACCGTGAATCCGGCCTGGTCGAGTGTGTCGGTCAGCAGGCTCAGGGTCTCGGGCGTGTCATCCACGACCAGCACGGTGTCGCGACGCAGGGAGGCTTGCTCAAGCATGGGCGCGCATCGCGTCGATGACGTTCATGTAGCGCTTGAGATCGAAGTTCGACACCAGCGTGCGCAGCTGCGCGGCCATCGCCTCGTTGCCCGGATCCTCGAGCTCCAGTTCCCGCAGCTTGGCCTCGATGCCACGCACGTGGCCGATGCTGCCGAGCCGGTACAGGTCATCGAGGTGGTGGCGCGGCGGCGCGGCGGGGCTGTCGCCCGCTGCGCCGTCACCAGCAGGGCCGTCGGCCGTCGCCTGCGGCCGCTCGATCCACTGCAACTGCAGCAGCGCGCCGACCTGCTCCAGCAGCGGCGTCAGTTCGATCGGCTTGGTGACGAACACGTCGTGATGCACGCCCGCACCCGGAGCGTGTTCGTGTGCATTGGCCGATACGATCATCAGCTTGAGTGCTTCCAGCCCCGGCATCGCGCGCAGCTGCTGCGCGACCTGCCAGCCGGAGATGTCCGGCAGCGACAGGTCGATCATCGCCAGGTGGGGCTGGCACTGCTCGGCCAGCTGCACGCAGCTCTTGCCGTCGCGCGCGCTGAACACCGTGAAGCCGAGCGGCCGCAGCAGGTTTTGCACCAGATCCAGGTGCATCGGATCGTCGTCGGCGAGCAGGATCTTGCGCCGCGCTCCGACGTAGTTGCAGATATGGCGCGCCGGCGGCGGTGTGGCGTAGATGACTTCGCCCAGCACCAGCCGCACGACGAAGGTGCTGCCGCAATCCGGGCTGCTGTGCACCTGCACCTCGCCGCCCATGATCTGCGTGAGCAGCCGCGTGATCGTCAGTCCCAGCCCGGTGCCCGGCAGGGCACGCACCGCCTCGCTGTTGCCGCGCTCGAAGGGTTCGAAGATGCGCTCGATGTCCGCCGGCGCTATCCCGGGTCCCGTGTCCGCGACTTCGAATTCGGCGCTCGGGCTGCGGTAGCGCACCGTCAGCGTTACCGAGCCGCGCTCGGTGTACTTGATGGCGTTGGACAGCAGGTTGATCAGGATCTGACGCAAGCGCTTCTGGTCGGTGTGCACGTGCAGCGGCAGGTCGGGCGGATGCTGGTAGTGGAATTCCAGCCCCTTGGCGGTTGCCTGCAGCCGGAACATGTCCACCACCTGATCCAGCAGCTCGTGCAACTGCACCGTGTCGCGATTGAGCCTGAGCATGCCGTTCTCGATCTTCGACACGTCGAGCAGGCCGTCGATCAGGTTCGACAGGTGCGCGGCGCTGCGGCGGATCACGCGCACCGCCTTGTCGGACGGGGCGGGGCTGGCGCGCTCGAGCAGCTGCGCGTAGCCGAAGATCGAATTGAGCGGGGTGCGAATCTCGTGGCTGAGGCCGATGATGTAGCGCGTCTTGGCGAGGTTGGCCGCCTCGGCTACCTCCTTGGCACGCTGCAGCGCGGCGTCGGTGCGGCCGTGCGCTTCGATTTCCTCCATCAGCATCGCGGTCTGCCGGGCGGATTCCGCCTGGGCCGTGCGCCGGCTCTCGTGTGCCAGCACGATCAGCCAGGCGCCTATGCCCGATAGCACCATCAGGCACAGGTATACCAGCCACAAGGTGCTCTCGATGGTGGCGCGTGCAGCCGGGGCGATGCCGCTGTAGTGATGGGAGATGATCGACAGCAGCAGCCCGGTGAGCAGGTTGCACAGGATGAAGATGCCGGCGAAATGTCCGCCGCGGGTATTGAGCGCCGCGGCGACACGCCCCGGCAGCACGCTGGCGAGCGTTGCAGCCAGCTGGGCGGCGATGCGGCCGTGTGGCTTGCAGGCGTCGTGGCAGCGCGACTCGAGCGTGCAGCACAGCGAGCAGATCGGGCCCGAATACGCCGGACACAGTGCCATGTCGGCGTGGTCGAACACGTTCTCGCAGATGCTGCAGCGCAGGTCGTCAGCGTGCGGCGGCGGGCCATCGGCATGCGGCAGGCCGTCGGCGGATCGCGCCAGGTAATAGCGCCCGCGCGTCACCCAGGCGATCAGCGGGGCGGCGAGGAACGCCGTCAGCAGCGCGACGAACGGCGACAACACCTGCGCCATGCTGCCGAACACGCCCAGGTAGGCCAGGCTCGAGGTGGCGATCGACAGCAGCAGCGCACCCACGCCCACCGGGTTGACGTCGTACAGGTGCGCGCGCCGGAACTCGATATACGGCGGGCTCAGGCCCACGGGCTTGTTGATGACCAGGTCGGCGGTCAGCGCGCCAATCCAGCCGGCGGCAAAATTGGCGTAGATGCGCAGGATATCGTCGATGGCGCGGAACACGCCGATTTCCATCAGCAGCAGGGCCAGCACGACGTTGAACACCAGCCACACGACCCGACCCGGATGGCTGTGGGTCAGGCGCGAGAAGAAGTTCGACCAGGCGATCGATCCAGCGTAGGCATTGGTGACGTTGATCTTCAACTGGCACACGATCACGAACACGCCGGTCAATGCCAGCGCAATGGTCGGAGAGCCGATGCTCTCGCGAAAGGCGACCAGGTACATCTGCGTCGGCTGCGTCGCCTGGTCGGCGGCGACGCCATGGCGCAGCGCCAGCACCGCCAGGAACGAGCCGGCCAGCAGCTTGAAGCCACCGATGATCACCCAGCCCGGCCCGGTCGCCAGCAGCGCGGTCCACCAGCTGAACGACCTGCGGCGGCCGCTGCCGGGTGGGCCGCTGCCGGGTGGGCCGCTTCCGGGCGGGCCGCTGCCGGGCGGGCTGCGCGCCGGCAGGAAGCGCAGGTAGTCCACCTGCTCGCCGATCTGCGGCAGCAGCGACAGCAGCATCGAGGCGGCCATGCCCAGCATCACGAAGTTCACCGAGCCGCCGGTGGCCGCGCCGCCGGTGGCCGCGCCGGTGGTGGCCGCGCCGGTGGTGGCCGCGGCGGTGGTAGCGGCCGTACCCCCGCCGAAATGCGTCCACGCGGCGACGTCGGCGTGATTGGCGTAGACGATATAGGCGATCGGCAGGAACTGCAGCGCCAGCCAGATCGGCTGCGTGGCCAGCTGCATGCGGCTGATCAGGCTGATGCCGTAGACGGCGATCGGTATCACCACCAGCGAGCTGATCACGTGCGCCAGCGCCAGTGGAATACCGAACAGCATCTGCAGCGCCACCGACAGGATGCTGGCCTCGATCGAGAACAGCAGGAAGGTGAATGAGGCGTAGATGAGGGAAGTGATGGTCGAGCCGAGGTAGCCGAAACCGGCGCCGCGTGTCAGCAGGTCGATGTCCACGCCATAGCGGGCCGCGTAGTAGGCGATCGGCAGCCCGATCAGGAACATCAGCAGTGTGAAGGCGACGATCGCCCAGACCGCGTTCGGAAAACCATAGGCGAGCGTGATGGTGCCGCCGATGGCCTCGCAGGCCAGGAAGGCGATCGGGCCGAGCGCGGTATTGCCGACGCGGAACGAGGTCTTGCGCGCGCTGGCCGCGGTGTAGCGCAGTGCGTAGTCCTCCAGCGTCTGGCTGGCGACCCACTGGTTGTACTGCCGGCGTTCCCGGACGATGCGCTGGGGTGCGGACATGCGTTGTTGTACTCGTGAGACGTGCGCGGCGTGAATTGAAAGAGCAAGCGACGTGCCAGCTTGGTCGGCGCAACACTTTGGCGCAACGGCGGCGGCTTGCACCGCAATAACCTACGTCAAACGACGCATACAGCGTGACGCCAAGCTACCGTAGCTTAGATCGTGGCAAGGGCGCAGCGGATTGTCGGGTGGCCCGGTGACGCCACGATGGGAACCGATGTTGCGTGGCGAACACAAAATTGGCGGCGCGCCGGCTGGCACGCCGGCACTGAATTAGTCCGCTTGAGTCCGTTTTTGCCCTGAGTTCGTGCAGAAGATCGCGTCGTCACAGGGATGGCGGACGACCTGATCCGCCTCGACGGCCATTCACTAAACAGAAGGAAAATGTCATGGACCCCAAACAACGAAGTCGCCTTCCAAGACCGAATGCGGTTGTGGCTGCCGCAGTCACTGCAGGCCTGCTTGGCTCGCAACTCAACAGCGCGGCGGCCGATGTCACCATTCCGCCGGTGTCGGTCGGCGTCGGTGTACAGACCAGTTTCTATTCCTGCCAGACCGGCTGCGTCTACAGTCCGGGCGACATCACCGGGGGCAATAGCGTCGAGGGCTTCGCGGTGGACAGCGTGCGCCTGTACGTCAACGGCGGGGTCACCGACAACATCAAGCTGACCTTCAACACCGAATACACCGGCAGCGGCAGCGGACCCGGCGAGAACAAAGTGGAAGTGATGGATGCGATCGGCCGCTTCGAATTCAACGACGAGTTCAACATCTGGGCCGGCCGCTTCCTGCCGCCGAGCGATCGCGCCAATCTGTACGGTCCGTACTACGCGAATGACTGGGCGCCCTATGCCGACGGTGTGGCCGACTACTATCCGAACGTCGCGGTGGGCCGCGACAACGGCCTGGCCTACTGGGGCGACTTCAGCATCCTGAAGGTGCAGGCCGGCATCTTCGACGGTGAGTCGCTGGGCGGCAGCACCGCGGTGAAGGATCCGAGCAAGCTGGTCGGTGCCCTGCGCCTGACGCTGGATTTCTGGGACAAGGAGAAGGGCTACTACTTCAACGGCACCTACTACGGCGACAAGGACATCCTGGCGCTCGGAGTTGCTGCCCAGACCCAGGACAGCAAGACCACGTACACGATCGACGGGCTGATGGAAAAGAAGCTGGCGGGCCTCGGCGCCGTGACGCTCGAATCCGAGTTCATGAAGGACAATGGCCTGAACTCCACCACCCAGAGCAGCGGCTATTATGCGCTGGCGAGCTACCTGTTCCCGCAGGTGATCGGTATCGGCAAGTTCCAGCTGCTGGGCAAGTACAGCAATCGCACCAACGATACCACCGCGCTGACGCCGGGCAATCATCTGAAGACCTATGAAGCCAACGTCAACTACATCATCAAGGAGTTCAGTGCGCGCGTCGGCGTGTATTACCTGAACCAGGCGGACACCCTGCTGGCCGCGCCCTCGGATAAGGAAATCGGCCTGAAACTGCAACTGCAGATGTAATCATTCACTGGAGATCAAATTTATGACCAAGGGGAAGACTGTCAAACGCGGATTGCCGGTGATGCTCGCATCGCTGTCCATGACGCTGCCCATAACGCTGGCCATGACGCTGGCGAGTGCCGTCGCGCAGGCGGCCGACACCATCAAGATCGGCGTCATGCACTCGCTCTCGGGCACGATGGCGATCAGCGAGACCACGCTCAAGGACACGATCCTGATGATGATCGACGAGCAGAACAAGAAGGGCGGCGTGCTCGGAAAGAAGCTCGAGGCGGTGGTGGTGGACCCGGCGTCCAACTGGCCACTGTTCGCCGAGAAAGCGGCCGAGCTGCTGGAGAAGGACAAGGTCTCGGTGGTGTTCGGCTGCTGGACCTCGGTGTCGCGCAAGTCCGTGCTGCCGGTGTTCGAGAAGGATAACGGCCTGCTGTTCTACCCGGTGCAGTACGAAGGCGAGGAATCGTCGAAGAACGTGATCTACACCGGCGCGGCGCCTAACCAGCAGGCGATCCCGGCGGTGGAATACCTGATGAATGATGTCAAGGTGAAGCGCTGGGTGCTGGAAGGCACCGACTACGTGTATCCGCGCACCACCAACAAGATCCTGCAGGCGTTCCTGGAGCAGAAGGGCGTGAAGCCGGAAGACATCATGGTGAACTACACGCCGTTCGGCTTCTCCGACTGGACCAGCGAAGTGGCCAAGATCAAGGCCTTCGGCTCGGCTGGCAAGAAGACTGCGGTGGTGTCGACCATCAACGGCGATGCCAACGTGCCGTTCTACAAGGAACTGGGCAACCAGAAGATCTCGGCGGAAGACATTCCGGTGGTCGCGTTCTCGGTCGGCGAGGAGGAACTGTCGGGACTGGATGCGAAGCCCCTGGCCGGACACCTCGCCGCCTGGAACTATTTCATGAGCATCAAGACGCCACTGAACGAGGAATGGATCAAGAAGTGGCACGAGTTCACCAAGAACCCGAAGCGCACCTTCAACGATCCGATGGAAGCGCATGTGATCGGCTTCCAGCTGTGGGTCAAGGCGGTGGAGAAGGCCAAGAGCACCGATCCGGAGAAGGTGATCGAGGCGCTGCCTGGCCTGGAAGTGCCTAACCTGACCGGCGGCACCGCCAAGCTGCTGCCCAATCACCACATTACCAAGCCAGTGTATCTGGGCGAGATTCGTCCCGACGGCCAGTTCGACGTGGTGTGGAAGACCAAGGAAGAGATTCCCGGAGAAGCCTGGTCGCACTACCTGCCGGCCGACAAGGACATCATCGCCGACTGGGTGAAGGTCAAGTGCGGCAACTACAACACGGTTACCAAGGTGTGCTCGGGGCAGAACTATAAATAACGCGTGACAGACGCGTGATATAACGGCGGCTCAAGTCCGCACAACCGCGGCTCCGACCGACTCAGCGTCGCTCGGAGCCGCTTTTTTCGGCGGCCGCAACGACGCGGCCACATGTTTTGGAACGGGTATTGCTTGCGGTGATCACATGACGATGCGTTGGTTGCGACCCGTTCTCCTGCTACTAGTGCCGGCCATGGCGGCGGTTGCGGTTACCGTCGCGATGGCGGCCGCACCGCCGGAGGCGGCGGCCACTGCGCCAGCGGCCAGCGGCGAGCAGTTTGCGCAACTGGTCGCGCAGCTGCCCGAGGCGAGCTACGCCGACAAGCAGACGCTGATCGGGCAGCTCAGCCAGACGCACGATCCGCGCGTCAAGGCGCTGCTCAATGCACTGCTGGAGGGCAATCTGTACGCCCGCAGCAGCGACAGCCAGGTGCTCATCGGGGTTGCCGATGGCGACAACCTGGCGCTCACTGATCCGCTGACCGGTGCTGCGCAGGGCAGTGCCAGCGCGGATGGATTCACTCGCATCGGCGTCAACAACCAGCTGCGCAAGACGCTGCACGTCGCGCTGGCGCAGTTCGACCTGTCCAGCCCCTCGAGTGCGGTGCGGCTGGAAGCGGTGCGCGAGATGCTGCGCGCGGTCGACGCCGATACCGTGGTCGCGCTGCGGGCGCGCCTCGCCGTGGAAAAGGATGCCGGGGTCAAGGCCGAGATCCGTGATGGCCTGGCGCTGGCGGACCTCGACAGCGATGACGCCGGCACCCGGCTGGCGGCGGTCAAGACGCTCGCCGGCAGCCTGAACCAGGATGTCTACAATCGACTGACCTCGATGGTGGAAAAATCGGCCGATGGCAGCTATAGCGAGTCGGACGCACGCGTGCGCGCGGCGGCGCAGGTGTCGATCAAGGAAATTGATCACCTGCGCAGCTTCTACGGCGGCATACAGACGCTGCTGTTCGGGCTGAGCCAGGGTTCGGTGCTGGTGCTGGCGGCGATTGGACTGGCGATCACCTTCGGCGTCATGGGCGTCATCAACATGGCGCACGGCGAAATGATGATGCTCGGCGCCTATACCACCTACGTTGTGCAGCTGCTGATGCCGCACTACATCGGCGCCTCGATCGTGGTGGCGATTCCGGCCGCGTTCCTGGTCTCGGGGCTGGCCGGTATTGCGATCGAGCGCGGTGTCGTGCGCCATCTGTACGGGCGGCCGCTGGAGACGCTGCTGGCGACTTTCGGCCTGTCGCTGGTGCTGCAGCAGGCGGTGCGCGACATCTTCTCGGCCAACAACCGCCCGGTGCAATCGCCGGAGTGGCTGTCGGGCGAGCTGCAGATCAATGGCGCGCTGTCGATCACCTACAACCGGCTCTACATCATCGTGTTCACGTTCGTGCTGTTCCTGTTGCTGCTGCTGGTGCTCAAACGCACGCGGCTGGGGCTGGAGGTGCGCGCGGTGTCGCAGAATCGCGCGATGGCCAAGGCGATGGGCATCCGCACCGAATGGGTCGATGCGCTGACCTTCGGCCTGGGCTCAGGCATCGCCGGCGTCGCCGGCGTAGCGCTGAGCCAGCTGACCAACGTCGGGCCGAACCTCGGCCAGAGCTATATCGTCGACTCATTCATGGTGGTGGTGTTCGGCGGCGTCGGTAACCTGTGGGGAACGGAGCTCGGCGGCAATGCGCTCGGCATCGTCAACAAGCTGCTGGAGCCGTACTCGGGCGCGGTACTGGCGAAGATCTTCGTGCTGGTGGCGCTGATCCTGTTCATCCAGGTGCGGCCGCGCGGACTGTTCCCGCAGAAAGGCCGGGCAGCGGAGAGCTAGCATGGCAACCGCAACTCCACGCGCGATTAGCCCAGCCATTGACGCAGTGCCAGGCAATCGACTGATCGCGGCCATGAAGGCCGATCGCGGCGGCCGCGTATTCCTGGTGGTGCTGCTGGCAACCGCCGTGCTGGCGCCGGTGTTCAACCTGCTGCTGCCGGAGAGTTCCGCGCTGCACCTGTCGGGCTACAGTGTCACGCTGATCGCCAAGTACATGACCTATGCGATGCTGGCGATCGCGGTGGACCTGATCTGGGGCTACTGCGGTATCTTGAGCCTGGGCCACGGCGCCTTCTTTGCGCTGGGCGGCTATGCGATCGGCATGTACCTGATGCGCGAGATCGGTACGCGCGGCGTCTATGGCGACCCGGTGTTGCCGGATTTCATGGTGTTCCTGAACTGGAAGGAGCTGCCGTGGTTCTGGTACGGCTTCAATCACTTTGCGTTCGCGGCGCTGATGATCGTGCTGGTTCCCGGCCTGCTGGCACTGGTGTTCGGCTTCCTGGCGTTTCGCTCGCGCGTCTCCGGCGTGTATCTGTCGATCATCACGCAGGCGCTTACCTATGCACTGATGCTGGCGTTTTTTCGTAATGACATGGGGTTCGGCGGCAACAACGGCTTCACCGATTTCAAGGATATCCTGGGCTTCAACCTGCAGTCGCCGGGCACGCGCACGGTGCTGTTCCTGTGCACGGTCGTCGCGCTGGGCGGCAGCTACCTGCTGTGTCGCTACATTGTCGCCTCGCGTGCCGGACGGGTGATCGCCGCGGTGCGCGACGCCGAGAGCCGCGCGCGCTTCATCGGCTACCGGGTGGAGTCGTACAAGCTGTGGGTTTGGGTGTTCTCGGCGATCCTGGCGGGCATCGCCGGTGCGCTGTATGTGCCGCAGATCGGCATCATCAACCCGGGCGAGTTCTCCCCCACCAACTCGATCGAGATCGTGATCTGGGTGGCGATCGGCGGCCGCGGCACGCTCTACGGCGCGGTGGTTGGCGCGGTGCTGGTGAACTACGCCAAGACCTATTTCACCGCCGCGCTGCCGAGCGCCTGGCTGTATGCCCTCGGCGCACTGTTCGTGCTGGTGCCGCTGTTCCTGCCGCGCGGCATCGTCGGGGCCTTGAGCCAG
>Ga0302157_10006880_pt1 | contig 11610 bp, 10 predicted proteins | sample I_Bog_N3_3_FD_193502 | JGI IMG/M metagenome (GOLD analysis project Ga0302157, IMG submission 193502) | Peat permafrost microbial communities from Stordalen Mire near Abisko, Sweden - I_Bog_N3_3 | ecosystem: Environmental > Terrestrial > Soil > Wetlands > Peat | place: Sweden: Abisko, Stordalen...
GTCGGCGCGGACCGGCGGCAATTCGATGCGATCGTAGACCTGCTGCGGGGTCTACGAAGCTTCCGGGAATACCGCGCCGCAGGTTGGGCAGGTGGACAGCTTCCGGTCGATCTCCCGGTCGGGGTGCGGATGCAGCGCCCGGCCTACGCCGGGGCGGCTCTTGCGGGGTGGACGATTTGCCTCGGTGGATAGCGTGTCTTGGTTCTGGCCCCGGGACGGGGACTTGGAACTGTTGTCCGGGGTTTTCGGCGGCCGGGTCAGTTCGTCGAGCCGGGCCTGAAGCGCCGCGACCTGCGCGTCCCGGGCGGCGATGCGCGCTTCGGCCACCACCAACCGCCCGAAGAGCGCGACGATCAGCGCGTCTTTCTCGGCGTGGCTCAGGGTGGTCAGGTCGGGGGTTGCGATCACCCAGCGGTTAGAATCCAGTCGCCCGTGACCGTGTCAAGCCAAATCGGATGCACCTTCGGGGCGCCATAATCAGACTGACAGGGCGGAAACTGGCGCGCTACCATTCCCCCCAGGTGAGCAATTACAATCCATCACGCCTCGACGCATGAGCCCGCAGCACAACGTCCCCTTGGGTCACACGCCCGCGGCTCGGCAGCACCGCCCTTGAAAACATTCCTTGATATCGCCTCACAAGCATTTCTTTTTTCGTTCATGCTCGCCGCGTCAACCACCGCCGCGCTCCCCAACCGCCCCGGCATCCGGCCCCCGCTCCCGCGCCGGCACCATCCACGCCGCACGCCTGCTCTGCCTCCTCCGCAAACTCATCGACGACGGCACGGACCTCGCCCGCTCACTGCAACAGAGCGGCGGCGCCATAGCCGTCCTCTCCGTCGCGCTGCATTTCGGCACACGGGACATCGCGCTGCTCCTCGCGCGCATCACCCGAGGCCTGCGGTTGGCCAACGGGCGCGAAGCCAAACTGGTCAGCCGCCCGATGCGGGAGGCCGCGGCGCCGGCTGATGTCCGCGCATCGTCCGATCGCGCGCAGCGTGCCAGCCAGACCAGTCCCCCGCCGCTTCCCGACATGCCCACAGCCGAGGAGATCGCCGCCGCGCGGCGTCACCGTCCCGTGGGCGCCGTCATCGCCGATATCTGCCACGACCTCGGCACCGTTATGCCTCGCCGCCTGAATTGCGGAAAGTCGAGCTAAGGCAGCGCCGGCCGCCCGGCATCGGCAAACCCGCGCACCCGCGGCAGCAACAGCATGTCCCACGGACTCGGCATCTCCCCCACCGGCACATGCACAAGCGCCGGCGCATCCAGCGCGAAGGCCTGCCGCAGCGCCGTTTCAAGCGCCTCCGGCGACCCGGCTCGAAATGCCGCCATCCCGAAGCTTTCCGCGAACTTGACGAAATCCGGGTTGACCAGGTCGCAGGCGATCAACCGGTTGCCATATTGCTGCTGCTGAATGCGCCGCACATTCCCGAAGGCGCCGTCGTCGAACACCACCACCACCACCGGCAACCGGTGCCGCATCGCCGTTGCCAGCTCCGCCGACTGGAACATGAACCCGCCATCGCCGGTCGCCAGCACAACCTTCCGCCCCGGCGCCGCCGCCTGAGCGCCTAAAGCGGTGCCATAACCCCAACCCAGCGTGTCCTGATACCCGGGCGACAAGTATGTCCGCGGCGCCGGCACCGGGAACGCCAGCCGGCTGGCGAAACCCATCTGGGTGACCTCCTCGACATAAATACCATCCGCCGGCAAGGCTGCCCGGATGGCGCGCAGGAAGCTCATCGGCGGTTCGTGACGCGCCAGGCGCGCGGCAAAGTTGGCTTTCACCCCCGCCAAGGCCGGGTTCGGCGTGCCTTGGCCGGACGGCAGCGCCACCAGCAGCGCGCGCAAAGTCACCGCCGCATCGCCGAGCAGCCCGCAGGCCGGACGGCGAAAGCGGCCGATCTCGTCCGGATCGATGTCCAGGCGCACGATCGGCAGGTCGGCGTCCACACCCCAGACGCTTTGCTGTGAATACAGCCGCGTGCCGATCGCCAGCACCGCGTCGGCAGTCTTCCACAGCGCGTGCCCCTCGGTCAGCGACACGGCCAGCGGATGGGTGGTCGGGATCACGCCACGTCCGCGCCGGAACGACGATACCGGCGCGGCCAGGCGTTCGGCGATCGCCTGCACCTCGGGCCCGGCGTTGAGCGCGCCGCCGCCCACCACGATCAGCGGGCGCTGCGCCGCGGACAGGATCGCCACCGCGGCCGCGATGGCGTCCGGATCGACCGGCGGCGGCGCCGGCGTTTCGATCGGCGGAAACACGACGGGACCGCGCTGGCCCCAGACGTCGATCGCGCATTCCAGCGCCACCGGTCGCGTCCGGCCGGAGGTCGCCGCGGCAATGGCGGCGGCGACCAAACCCGGCGCCTCCTGCGGGGACCGGATGCGCGCCGCAGACTTGGTGATGTGGCGCAGCAGGCCGAGTTGGTCGTGGATTTCGTGCAGGTGCCCGTGGCCCTGGTCGATGGCGAAGGACGGTATCTGCCCGGCGAGCGCGATCACCGGCGCGCCCATCCCATAAGCCGTCAGCAAGGCCGCGGAGGCGTTCAGGATGCCCGGCCCCGGCACCACCGAAAACGCCTGCGGCTTGCCCGTCACCAGCGCGGCCCCCAGGGCCATATAGGCGGCGGTCTGCTCATGGCGGGGATGGATGACGCGGAACCGGTCCGCAGCGCGCTGGGCAGCGTCGAACAAATGGTCGTTGTGCACACCCGGCAGGGCGAACAGCGTGTCGATGCCGTGTTGCAGCAGGGATTCGACGACGGCCTCGGCGGTGGTCATGCGGGGCATGGGCAAATCCTTACTTCACCCACACATTGTACATCCGCGGATTGTAGAAGGGCACGTAATGTTGCACGTTCGCGCGCACGCCCTGCACCTTCGGCATCACCCCGGTCGGGATCACCATGACGTCGTCGAGGGCGATCTGTTGCGCGCGCGCAAACGCGGCCTGGCGGATTTCCAGGGAGGCGCCGTTCGAGACGTCCTCGAACGCGCGCATGAAGGCCGGATCGGTCTTGCCGTCGGGCGGGGTATAGACCGGATTGGGTTCCGCCATCGGCCGCAAGGTCTGCATGCCGCCGACCGCGACATAGGTGATCCAGCCGGTGAAGAAGAAGTTCCAGTCCGGCGTGCCCTTCATGCTTTTTTGCAGCGCCGTCGGCCAGTCCAGCACCAGCAGCTCGGCGTTGATCCCGACACCCTTCAATTGCTGCGCGGTCACCAGGGCCGAGTTATAAAGGCTGGGATAATCCTTATTGGTCAGCAGAACGACTTTCTCGCCCTTGTAGCCGGCTTCCGCCAGCAGCCGCTGCGCCTTGGCCGTGTCATGCTGGTTCAGCAGTTCCTTGCCGACCTCGGTATAGTAATTCGTGCCGGGATATTGGTAGCCGAGGTTCGGCTTGTAATCGCCATCGCTCGCCGCCTCCATGATTTCATCGAAGTCCAGCGCCGCCAGCACAGCCTGGCGGAACAGCTTGTTGTTGGTGGGGGGCGCGGACCAGTTGCCGTAAAGCGCATTCAGCCAGAAATTCGACAGCTTCAGCAGCCTTATGTCTTTGTTCGCGGCGATGCGTTTCTGCGCGATGGTGGGCACGTCCTCCACACCTTGCAACTCTCCGGTTTCCAGACCGGCGACGCGCGCGCCGGATTCCGTCACCATCCGGAATGTGACCGTGTCGAGGCAGGCAACCTTGTAGCCGCCGAAGCCGTCCAGATCGGTGTAGCGGTCATCGGGCTTGTAGCCGGCGAAGCGCTTCAGCTTCACTGTGCTGTCGGCCACAAACTGTTCCATCTGAAACGGGCCGGTTCCCATCGAGGGCAGTTGCTGCGCCGGCGCGTCCTTGTTCTCCGCGGGGATGATGATGATCGGCACGGTGATCGAGGACATCGCCTCGATGAAGGTCGGGCGTGGCTCTTTCAGTGCCAGGACCAGGGTGTCCGGGTCCGGCGTCTCATAGTGATCAACCGGTGCCAGGATCGACCGGTCCACGCCGACGCGCGCATAGCGTTCGAAAGACGCCCGAGCATCGGCGGATGTCATCAGCTTGCCGTTGTGGAAATGCACGCCCTGCCGCAGTTTGAAGGTGACGGTCATGCCGTCGGCGCTGGTGTCCACCGATTGCGCCAGTTGCAGCAGCGGCTTCATGTGCTCGTCGCGCGTGACCAGCGTCTCATAGGTGTTCATCGCGATATCGCGCACCGATGCGGCGCTGTTCGCCTGCATGTCCAGACCGGCGACGTTCGCTTCCAGCCCATAGGTGAAATCGCCGCCTTGGTGGCCGCATTGGAAAGGCTGAGCCACGGCAGCCCCGCTGAACAGCAGGGGAACGCAAAACATCAGCCTGATCGGTCGCATCGCAGAAGCCCCTTTGTGCCGGCGGTGCCGATGATGGGTGCCAAGGTGGCACCGCGTCAACGACTTCCGCCGGCCCAAAGGGGACAGGGGGGGGCGGGTTACGGCACCGGCGCCCAGTTCGCCTTCTGCGTCAGCAGCCAGGAAAAATCGCCAGTGAGCTGGCCCGATGTCGCGCCAGACTTTTTGGTGGGATCGTAGCTGGTGTAGATCCCCGCCGAGGAATGGCAGCCCATGCAGCTCTCGGTGGCGAAAATCTGGGTGGAGATGCCGGGCAGGATCGGGGATGTCGCGTTGTTCTGCGGCGTGGTCCAGATCACCGGCGCCGGGGTATAGGCTGGCATCGCGGTCCCCGGTGTCTGCTCGTTGTAGACCGGCGGGCAATTGGCGCTTGCGGGAACGCCTTCCTCCTTGGTGCAGGCGGGTTGGTTGCCGCTCTGGAAATAGGTTTCCATGGTCATGTTGGTCAGGAACACCGGCGTCGGCTGGCCACCCGACTTGTTGGCAACCGCCTGCGACAGCCCGCTGTTCCAGGCCGGTGGGGCCGAGGTCGGATCGGTCGGCCATTGCGTATCGATCAGCTCATAATACTGCCAGATCGATTTGTTCTTGCCGAGCACGGCGGCAACCTCGGCGTTGAGCGCCTCCTTGTCCTTGGGGATGGGGATGGTGCGGGATGCTTGCACGGGGATGCGTGGGTAGACGCCGTTCGCATCCTTCTGCGGTTGAACGTTGACCGTGCAGATCTCGCAGTTCGGGTCGTTGAACGAGGCGTTCAGTTTCGGATGCGCGACCGGATCGACGGCGAGGTTGTCGACCTGTTCGAAGGTTGCCCAGATCCATTGCGGCGAGGTTTCGCTTTTGTGGGCGATGTGCATGCCGACGAGGCCGACCTGCACCTTGCGCTGCACCGGCTTGCCGTCCGAACCCTGGTCCATCACATAGGCATCCTGGACGAAGAACCGGCTTGCGTCGTCCTTGCCGGGCACCAGGATTTTCCAGGCGAATTTCAGTTCGGTCGAGCCGCTCCAGTCCTGCTGCGGGTGGCCGACGGGCATATCCACCTTGCTGCCCTTCCCGGTAAAGCTCACCTGGCCGTTGATGTTGTACAGCCCGTTGGCGCACAGATAGGAGACCTCGTTCGGGTCGATCATAATTTCATAAAAAACGAAATTGCCATTCTGGTCGATCAGCGGGCCGGTGAAGGCCTGCAGGATATCGCTGCCCAGATTGGCCGCATTGAGTTCGCCCACCGCGGAAATCACGCCCAGGAACCGGGTGGTCCTCGGGTTCGCGACCGCGTTCGCCCCCAGATTGAACGCGGCCAGGCCGCGGCTGACGGGTTCGGCCAGGTTGCGGCTCAGGATCAGGCCGCGCGCCGTGAGCGACAGGCCGCAGGCCGCCGGGCGTGCGCCGTCCGCCTGGAAGATCGTGCTGCTGTTGTTCCAAAGTGTCCAGTGTGGCGGCCCGAACCTGGTATCCTCCAACTGCGGTGCCGCACGGCCCTGGTTGTCCGTCGGCCAGTTCAGCGACAGGAACATCTGCCAGGCATTGAGGTCGAATTCGCGCTGGACCAGCGAGAATTGCTGCGCTTTCTCCAACTTGTCCTTGAGCGCGATGTCGACGTCGCCCGGCATCCGTGGGGTAACGGCTGGGTTGAAAGCAGGAAACTTCGCCAGATAGGGCGGTGGCGCAACGATCTGGGCCTGCGCGGGATCCCCCGCCAGCGGCAGCGCCGCCGCGCATTGCAGTGCGAACGCGACGGCGGCCAGCCGGAAGCGGTCCGCCAGATTTTTGGGCATCACCATTGGCATCCTCCTTGTTTGGCTCGCAATCGCGATGAATCCGAGCTGTTTCTCTGTCACGTAGCACGCGGTCGCCGTTATCCGCAACTGCTAAGGAACGGCATCCCGGCCGCGCGGTCTGTTGATTTGTCGGGTCGGTGATGATCGACGTGCGCACCCTGACTGATCGGCTGGCCGCCGGGCGTGCCGTACAGACCGATATCCGGATCAGAGCCGGTCTGCTGGTCAGGGTCCCAGGCCGGCCGATAGCCAATGGCGGTGCAGCGGTGACGCTCGATGACGTGACCGAAATGCGCCAGACCGAGGAGCGGATTGCCTTCATGGTTCGGCACGACGCCTGACCGGCCTGCCGAACCGCCCGCTGTTCAAGGAATACATGGTGGCCGTCGTCCGGCGAACTGCCGAGGCCGAGCCCTTCGCCGTATCGTGCCTCGGTCTCGAACACTTCAAGGACGTCAACGACGACCTGACCCATCGTATTCATGCCAATCAATAACGGTCTGGCCGCATCCGCTCGGCCATCGTGTGGGTGACACCGTCGGGATTATGGCTGTCCGGGATCAACGCGGCGAGCCGTTCGGTCAGGCGCAGTTGCTTGTCGGAACCGGCCAGCAGGATGACACCGCCATCCGAACCTGTCGTTCATGTATCGGACCCATTGGCGATCGTCTTGCCGCAGTAATTTGGCAAGGAGAATGGCAGCGGCGGGTCGTCGCTGGCGAGCATGGCAGCTTCTGTCCGGGCGTCCAGAGCGGCTTCAGAGCCCGACTCCTGCGTGATTCCTGACGGTTGTACAGCCTCCGTTCGCGAATCCCCGCTATGCGGTGGACAGGATGGGGCCGGCCATCATCGTGCTGGTTCCGCGCAACAATTCGCCGGCCCGCACAGCGCTGCGATGCTGCACCCGGGCCGGGTCGCCGCGCAGTACCGTGAAGGCGGTTTGTTCGCCGTCGCGATAGAACCGGATGTCGAAATGATGCCGGCCCAGCCGCAGGTCGCTCAGGATGATATCCGGCAACCAGTCTGGCAGCCAGGGGTCGACATACAGCCGGTCGTTCGGCGCATCCGGATCGATCCCCAGCATCGCCTGCAGCAGCGCGAAGCATGATCCCGCGGCCCAGGCTTGCGGCACGTTGGCGCCGCGGTACTGCACCGGGAAGTTCACCCTGTCGCGTGCGATGCCGGCGTAGAGTTCCGGAAGCTGGTTCAGCAAAAAATGACTGGCCGCCTCACTGATTTCGCGAGCTATCCGAGCAGTTTCAAGAAAGAAACCGTAGCGCTTGAAACCGAGGGCGATGAGGCTGTTGTCGTGCGGCCAGACCGAACCATTTTGATACGAATAAGGATTGTACGCGGGATGTTCGCTGGACAGGGTTCGGATGCCCCACCCCCCATTCATGTCCGGCGCCAGCAATCGCGCAACAACCCGCCCCGCTCTGTCAGGCGGCACGATGCCGGACCACAAAAGATGCCCGGGGTTCGAAGCGACCGACATCACCCGGCGTTTTTCGCCGTCCAGCATGAAAGCATAAAAGCCGCTGTCTTCGTCCCAGAACTTGTCGTTAAAAACCTCGAACAGTCTGGCGGCCTTCGCACGCAAGGCGGCCGAGCGGTCGGGCTGGCCCATGTGGTCGAAGATTTCCGCCGTTCGCAGCCAGGCATCATAGACATAGCCTTGCAACTCGCACAGCGCCTTGGGCCCGCGCACCGGCGTGCCGTCGGGATAGCGCATGGAATCGCCGGAATCCTTCCAGGCCATGTTCTCGTAACCAACCGGCGAGCGTGTGGCATATTCCTGCAGCATGTCGCCGTCCCGGTCGCCGTACTGGTCGATCCACAAAAGCGCCGCCTCCAGGTTCGGCAGATGCTTGGCCAGCAGCGACCGGTCGCCGGTGGCGCGCCAGGCGGCGTGCAGAGTGATCAGATACAGCGGCGTCGCGTCGGCGGTGCCGTAGTAGGGCGTGTGCGGGATCAGTTTGAAATGCGCCAGCTCGCCGTAGCGCAGTTCGTGCATGATCTTGCCGGGTTCGGCGTCGCGATAATCGTCGCGTTCGGTGGCCTGCCAGTGGCCCAGCACGTCGAGCGTCCCGAGGGCGAAATCGGGATAGACCAGGGTCGTCTGTAAAGACACGATCAGGCTGTCGCGTCCGAACGGCGCCATGAACCAGGGCAGGCCGGCCGCGGGCATGAAGACAATGCGGCCTGCGACCTCGATCGGCAGGCGCAGCGCGGCCATGTCGTCGATCGCCTGGCGAAAGAACCGATAGTATTCCTCGTTGCTTGTTTGCAGTTTCAGCACCGTCTCCTGCCAGGGCTTGCGGTTATGCGCCTCGTGGGCGCAGATGCGCGGTGCCAGGTCACGACGTTTGCCATCGGTCAGATCATACAACAGGCAGCAATGCCAGGCACCGCCGGGCGGCAGGCTCACCTCAAAACTGAGCCGCCCGTTCGCATAGGCAGCCCCGCCGCCGGATGCCGTCACGGTCAGGCCTCGGTGGAAATCCTGGTTCTGATAGGTGGTACGCAGGGTCTGGTGTGCGTCCGACCAGGCCGTGTGGATGCGCCCGCGCCGGATGGTGCGTTTCGCCTTCACGTCGAACAGGTCGGCGAAATCGGCTCTGACGCTGATCTCCAGGTTGAACCGCACCGCCGCCTGGCCATAGTTGACGATGTCGAGGTCCTCGTGCAGCCCGCCATCGAGGAAGCGGGCCAGTACGAAGCCTAAAGTCTGCTGCATCACCGGCCCGTCTTCGGTCAGGAAACCCTGGTTGGTCAGGTAGATGCGCGCGGTATCGTGGGTGACGGCGCCGCCGCTCAACAGATCCCAGGCCGCGCCGTTGGCATAGACCGACCAGGCACTGATCATGCGGGTATCGAAGTAATACAGGCCCCGGTCCGACGGGAACCCCACCTGGCCGTCGGGTTCGGTGACCAGCACCGTCATGGCCTGATGAATTGCGATCTGCGGCGGGCCGACCTGGACCTTGAAGGGCATGCGCCTGGGTTCTCCTGGTTGGTGTGACCCTATATAAAGTGCGGTTTGGCGGGCAAACACGGGGCGGGGCGAACACAATATGGAATCCTGGACACTGGAACGGATCCGCCAGCACATCGAGGACGGGCTGCCGCTGGTCCCCCTTTTCAACATCGACGTGATCGAGGCAAGCCCCGAACGGGGTTCGGTGCGGTTGCGCGAAGGCGAGCACGTGACCCGCCCCGGCGGCAGTGTCGCCGGTCCGGTGCAATTCGCGCTGGCAGATGTGGCGATCTACGCGCTGATCCTCGCAGTGCGGCGGGATGCGGCGGCGGTGACGGTCGATCTGACGATCAACTTCCTGCGCCCGGCGATGGTTCTGCCGCTGGTGGCCGAGGCGGTCGCCTTGCGCGCCGGCCGCCGGCTGTTCACCGCCGAGGTTCGCATCACCGAGGAGACCAGCGGCAAGCTGGTCTCGCAGGCAACGGGCACGTACGCGATGTCGGGCAGTTGACGCGGCCGGGTGCGGCGGGGCAAAAATCGTGCAAGCGTGATAATCAGAACAGAGGAGGAATGACCGATGCCGGCAATGCGTGCCCGCATGACACTGGCGGCCCTGGTCGGGCTGTTGGCGATGTTGACCGCCCCGGCGTTTGCCCAGGTCGGCCCCGTGCAATTGCCCTATAACAAGCATTGGACGACCCAGTACGGGCCAGCCTATGCGGACATCATGGTGGTGCCGAAGGGTCAGAAAACCTCCCCGAACATGCTGAGTTGCAAGCCGCCTGGCACAAGCGACTTCGCCTATGCGCTGTGCTATTATTCGGGGCCGGCCGCACCGACCGGCCCGGCCGGCAATCCGGCCCTGCCCTGCACCCTGTCGGCGGATCGGAAATCGGCGAGTTGCGTCTGTTACAAGATCACCCCCGCGGAAGACCAGGGACAGGCCTACCAGATCGACATCAACGCGATCCTCGATCTCAACATCTACAAATCCACAGTGAAGGCCTGCGGCCACGACGGTTCGCTTTGCGCCCCAACAACAAGCTCGCCTGCCCCGGCCTGCGATGCGGTCAACGGCGGCACGATGATGCCGCACGACAAGATCGTCTCGGTGTTTTCGCTGGTGAAGAACAGCCATTACACCTCGAAGCCGGTACCGGAATCGACCCAGTGCACAGCCGGACTCTATGCCGGATGCATGACCGCACCTTGCGTCGATTCCGGCATGAAGACGAGCAACGGTCAGCCGCTGGTCACCTGCAAGTGTCCAACCTACAAGGGGCCTTTCGAGATCGGGCAGGCGGGCATGTCCTGCAACGCCAACACCGTCCCACCGCCTGCGGGCAACGCGCAGACCAAGCCGGCGCCGGTCTATGTCTGGTCGGCCGCTCATACGGTTTACCAGGACGACAATGCGTCCAGGGCGCCGGCGAAGAAATGACGTGACCGCGGTCACCCGACCCGACCCAAACCAGGACCAACGGAGATACCAATGACGCTTTATTACCCTGCCGGCCCGACGGTGCGGATCGCGTTCGGTCTGGTCGCGCTGCTGACGGTGCTGGCGGTGTTGCGCCTGCCGGCGGGGCGGCGGGCCTTCGCGCAGCCGGCGGCGACCAGTCCGATCGGCACCACCGATTTTCAGTACAACAATCAGAAGACCACTCAATATGGCGTCGCGGCCGCGGATATCGTGCTCAAGCTGTCCAACCTGCTGGTGTGCAGGCCCCCGAGTGCTTCGCCCGTTACCTATGCGTTGTGTTTTTATTCCGGGCCGGCGGGCCCCACCGGCCAGGCCGGCAACCCGGCGCTGCCCTGCACCCTGTCGCCTGACGGAAAATCCGCGAGTTGCGTCTGTTACAAGCTGACCACCAGCCAGACGCCGCACGACACGTACGCGATCGACATCAATGGGATCCTCAACCTTGGCGTTTACAAGAGCACCGTGAAGGCCTGCGGCCATGACGGCGGCAAATGCAGCGTGGCGACCTCGGCCACCAATCCGGCCTGTGCGGCGACCGATGACGGCACGATGATGCCGGCGGGGCCTCTCATTTCGGTGTTTTCGACGGCGGCGGCGTCGCAGTACACGGTGAACGGCAAGTCGGGCACCCAGGCCTGCCCGGCCGGCGCCTATGCCGGCTGCATGACGGCGCCGTGTGCCGACAAGGGGCAGACCGATGGCAAAGGCAACGCCCTGGTGACCTGCCAGTGTCCGGTCGTCACGGGCCTTTATGAAATCGGGCAGCAGGATGTGCCGTGCAACGCCAATGCAGTGCCGGCGACGTCGACAGTCGCCGCCGGCAGCAGCTTCGTCTGGTCTGCGTCGCACAATCCGAAATCCAACCCCGGAACGGCCCCATCGTCGAAAGCGCACTAGCGATGGCCGCGCCGCGGCGTCAGTCCGCGCCCGCCGCGCGGACCTGCGGTTTCGTCACGTCCTGAATGTTCAGGCAGAAAGCGCA
>Ga0302157_10006882_pt1 | contig 11609 bp, 8 predicted proteins | sample I_Bog_N3_3_FD_193502 | JGI IMG/M metagenome (GOLD analysis project Ga0302157, IMG submission 193502) | Peat permafrost microbial communities from Stordalen Mire near Abisko, Sweden - I_Bog_N3_3 | ecosystem: Environmental > Terrestrial > Soil > Wetlands > Peat | place: Sweden: Abisko, Stordalen...
CGCCAATTCACGGGTGACGGCCGGCGCCTGCGCGATGTCGTCCACATCGACGACATTTTCGAGCTTGTACAGGCTGGCGCGAATGCGGTCTCCGGCCTCGGCCGAGGCCTCGCAGACCAGCGTCAGCCGCGACAACCCCGCTCGCTCGCTGCGGCCCACGGTGAGCGAATTGATGTTGATGTTCAGGCGGCGGAAGAGCGATGCCACGCGCGTGAGCACGCCCGGCAAGTCTTCAACGTAAGCGACGAATGTGTGCAGCATCATGAGCCTCTAGCTTCTAGCCCCTAGCTTCTGGCTCTCTCACTCCAGCATGTATCTGCTGCAACACAATGGCGGCAGCAAAAACAAGCTAGTGGCTAGGAGCTAACAGCTAGAAGCTGTTTCTTACAACTCGTCCGGCGTTTCAACAAGGGGGTCCTTAGCGCCCGGTCTGCGGATCATCTCGTGCAATGCCGAGCCTGCGGGAATCATCGGGTAAACCGACTCTTCCTTCTCGACCATGAAATTCAGCAAGAACGTGCCGGCTGCCGAGCGAGCTTCATCAACTGCGGCCTCGACTTCACCTCGGGTACGTACAGCGCGTCCCTGAATGCCGTGCGCATCGGCCAGTTTGACAAAATCCGGGCTGACCATCGGCGTGGACTCGTAGTTGCGCTCGTAGAAGAACTCCTGCCACTGGCGCACCATGCCGAGATAGCCGTTGTTGATGATGGCGATGTTGATCTTGATGCCTTCCTGCACGATGGTGGATAACTCGGCAGCGGTCATCTGGAAGCCGCCGTCGCCGGCAACCACCCAGACCTCCCTCTCCGGGCAGGCAAACTTCGCGCCAATCGCCGCGGGCAGCGCGAATCCCATCGTCCCCAGGCCGCCGGAGGTAATCAGCGAGCGCGAGTGCTCATGGTGGTAGTACTGCGCCTCCCACATCTGGTGCTGGCCCACGTCGGTGACCACGATGGCGTTGCCGCCGGTGATGCGCCAGATGTCGTGAATCACGTGCGCCGCGTAGAGATGTCCGGAGTCGGGCAGGTTCTTGATGTCGCGCACAGCCACGGCGCCCTTGCTCGATTCGATGCTCTTGAGCCATGCGGAGCCGTCGCGGCCGCTTACGCGAGGCAGCAGCTCTTCCAGCACCTCGCGCAGATCGCCGATCAGCGGCACATCCACCTTGATGTTCTTGTTGATCTCGGCCGGGTCCACCTCAATATGAATCTTCTTGGCCTTGGTGGCATAAGTCGAGGTGGAACCAGTGACGCGATCGTCGAACCTCATGCCGCAGGCGATCAGCAGGTCGGCATCCTGAATGGCATGGTTGACCCAGGCCTCGCCGTGCATGCCCATCATGCCCATACTCAGCGGGTGCGAAGCAGGGAAGGCCCCAAGCCCCAGCAGCGTAAGCGCAACGGGAATCTGCGCCCGCTCAGCCAGCGCGCGCACCTGTTCTTCGGCGCCGGACTCGATGATGCCGTGGCCGGCCAATATGACGGGACGCTTCGAGTTGCGAATCAGCTCGGCGGCCTGCGTCAAGCCGCCTTCTTCGTACTTCCGCATCGGATGCTGACGGACCGGGCGCGGCTTGGCGGCTTCAAAGTCGAAGATCGCCGTGCCCTGCTGCGCGTCCTTGGTGATATCAACAAGCACCGGGCCGGGCCGCGCGGACTTGGCGATCTGAAAGGCATGGCGGAGGGCTGGCGCAATATCCTCAGTGCGGCTGATGATGAAGTTATGCTTGGTTACGGGCAGCGTGATGCCGGTGATATCCACTTCCTGAAACGCATCGGTGCCGAGCACCTTGCTGGAGACATTACCGGTGATGCAGACAATGGGAATCGAGTCCAGCATCGCCGTGGCAATGCCCGTGACGAGATTGGTCGCGCCGGGACCGCTGGTGGCAATCGCTACTCCTACCTTGCCCGAAGCGCGCGAGTAGCCGTCGGCCATGTGCGCCGCGCCCTGCTCGTGCCGCACCAGCGTGTGGTGAATGGGGAACTTGCGCAGCGCATCATAAACAGGCAGTATGGCGCCGCCGGGGTAGCCGAAGACGTCCGTGACGCCCTCGCCCACCAGCGTGGCCCAGACAATCTCCGCGCCGGTCAGGCGGGTGGGTGGGTTATTAAATGCTTGCGGGTTTGCGTTGGTTCCCATGAAAAACCTCCTGTTGAGCTTCTAGCTGCTAGCTTCTAGCCTCTAGCTTGTTTCCGGACACCGCCGCTTACTTCTGTTGCTCCTGAGTTACTGGACATTAGCTAAAAGCTAGAAGCTAGTAGCTAGAAGCTGCACTTACGTTGTTGCGCCTTCAGAGGCACTGGTTACCCGATCCACATACTTGCGGAAGACGCCTCTCGGCCAGCGCAAAGCGGGCGGCGTAAAACCTTTCAGCCGCGCCGCCATCTCCTCTTCGCTGATTTCAACGTCGAGCTTGCGGTTGGCAATATCGAAGTGGATGATGTCGCCCTCGCGCACCGCGGCAATCGGTCCGCCGACAAATGCTTCCGGAGCGACGTGGCCCGCAGTGAAACCACGTGTCGCGCCGCTGAAGCGCCCGTCTGTCAACAGCGCAACCGCCGCGCTCAACTCAGCGCTGGACGAGACAGCCGCGGTCACTTGCAACATCTCGCGCATTCCCGGTCCGCCCTTGGGCCCTTCGTAGCGGATCACCAGTACATCGCCCGGCCTGATCTGCCCGGTTTGCACGGCGGCAAAGCAATCCTCCTCGCAATTGAAGACGCGCGCCGGGCCGCGATGATCCATGCGGTTGGCCGCGGCAATCTTCATCACGCAGCCTTCGGGAGCCAGATTGCCCTTCAGAATCACCAGGCCGCCATTGGGCTTGATGGGCTCCTCAAATGTGCCGATCACCTGCTGCCCCGGAGTCTCCTCGGCCAGCGCAGCCTCTTCAGCCAGCGTCTTGCCGCTGATGGTCAGCGTCGAGCCGTCGGCGTGGCCGGCGTCGATCAGCCGCTTGGCCAGCAGCCGCGAACCGCCCGCAGCCTGGTAATCCGAAGCGACATACTTGCCAGCGGGAGTAAGTGAACAGATATAAGGAGTGCGCTTGCTGATGATATCGAAATCGTCAATCGTGAGCGGAATATTCATCTCCCGCGCAATGGCCAGCAGGTGCAGAACCGCATTCGTCGAGCCGCCGCTGGCGGCCACGCTGGCGATGGTGTTCTCAATCGATTTGCGCGTGATGATCTGCGAAGGGCGGCGATTGGCGCGCACGGCGTCCATCAGCATGCGGCCTGCTTCGCGGCAGGCGGCGAGCTTCTCCGGCGATGTGGCGGGAACGCCCGAGAGTTTGATCGGCGAGATGCCCAGAATTTCGCCGCTCATCGCCATCGTGTTGGCGGTGAACTGGCCGCCGCATGCCCCCGCGCCCGGACAGGCATTGGCTTCCAGAGCTTCAAGCCCCGCATCGTCGATGCGCCCGGCAGCGTGCGAGCCGATGCCCTCGAAGACATCCTGAATTGTAATGTCGATTTCTCGACCATCGGGGCCGTTCAGCTTGCCAGGTGCAATCGAGCCGCCATAGAGCATCATGCCGGGAATATCCAGCCGGCACAGCGCCATGATGATTCCCGGCATATTCTTGTCGCAGCCGCCGATGCCCACCAGGCCGTCGAAGAGATTGCCGCGCGCCACCAACTCAATCGAGTCTGCGATCACTTCGCGGCTGACCAGCGAGGCTTTCATGCCTTGCGTGCCCATCGTGATGCCGTCGTGGATGGTGATGGTGTTGAACTCCATCGGCGTGCCGCCGGCCTCGCGAATGCCTTCCTTGAGCGCCTCGGCGATCTCGCGCAGATGCATATTGCAGGTGCCGATCTCCGTCCAGGTGTTGGCAATCCCAATAATGGGCTGGTGCAGTTCTTCCTTGCTGAAGCCGACCCCGCGCAGATAAGAGCGCGCCGCGGCGCGGCTGGGGCCTTCGGTCAACGGGATGCTTTGTCGCTTGCCTTCGATCGTCATGTACGTTCCTTTGAGCGGTGTTAGCGTTGTTCGCGGAGTTAGCGGTGTTAGCAAAGACAGCCGGTTAGCGTTCTAACTCCGCTACCTCCGCTAACCGCTAACTTCGCTCTTACTTAGCCTTCAACCAGCCAGCGTTATCGTGCTGTTTTTCAAATGCGTCAAGCGCTGCCGCATGGCGCAGGGTGAGGCCGATGTCGTCGAGCCCCTCGATCAGGCAGAACTTGCGGAAGGGGTCAACCTCGAAGCTCGCCTTGAAGCCGAGGCTGTCGGTGACGGTCTGGTCTTCAAGCGAGGCGGTGAGTTTGTAGTTCGGAATCGTTTTCGCGTTCGTGAGCAACTCGGCGACTTCATCCTCGCTGAGCCTCGCCAGCACAATACCATTCTTGCCGGCATTCGAAAAGAAAATATCGGCAAAGGTCGGTGCAATCACCACGCGGAAGCCGAAATCCGAGAGCGCCCATGCTGCGTGCTCACGGCTCGATCCGCAGGCAAAGTTCTTGCCGGCAATGAGAATCTGCGCGCCCTTGTAGCGCGGGTCGTTGAGCACAAACTCGGCCACAGGCTCGCCGGTGGGCGTCTGCCGCCAGTCAAAGAAGAGAAAGTCGCCATAGCCGGTGCGCTCGATGCGCTTCAAAAACTGCTTGGGGATAATCTGGTCCGTATCGACATTTGCCCGGTCGAGCGGCGCGGCCAGCGAAGTCAGCGTGCGAAAGGGTTCCATTATGCCTTCACCTCCCAGTTGCGAATGTCCACGAAGTGCCCGGCAATGGCGGCTGCGGCGGCCATCTCCGGCGAGACCAGGTGTGTGCGTCCGCCGCGTCCCTGGCGGCCTTCAAAGTTGCGGTTGCTGGTCGAGGCGCAGCGCTCGCCGGGGGCGAGAATGTCGGGATTCATCCCCAGGCACATCGAGCAGCCGGGCTCGCGCCAGTCGAAGCCAGCCTCGCGGAAGATGCGGTCCAGCCCCTCGGCTTCAGCCTGCGCCTTCACCGCCTGCGAGCCGGGAACCACCATCGCGCTCACATGCGTTGAGACTTTGTAGCCCGCCGCGATTCGTGCCGCCGCGCGCAAATCTTCCAGCCGCCCGTTGGTGCAGGAGCCAATGAAGACGCGGTCAATCAAGACCTCTTCGAGCGGCGTTCCCGCCTTCAGATCCATGTATTCGAGGGCGCGTTCAAAGCCCTTGCGCTCAATTTCGGTTGCGGCCGCCGCCGGATCGGGCACGCTGGCCGTGATCGGCGCGACCATGCCGGGACTGGTGCCCCAACTGACATATGGAACCAGCGTCGTCGCATCGATCACTAACTCGCGGTCGAACTTCGCTCCCTCATCGGTAGCCAGCTTGCTCCACTCGGCTACTGCCTTCTCCCACTCTGCGCCTTGCGGCGAAAACCGGCGGCCCTTGAGATATGCAAAGGTGGTCGCATCGGGAGCGACCAAGCCCGCGCGCGCGCCGGCCTCGATGCTCATGTTGCAGACCGTCATGCGGCCTTCCATTGAAAGCGCGCGAATCGCCGAACCGGCATATTCGATCACGCAGCCGGTTGCACCGTCCGTACCGATCCTGCCGATGATGGCGAGAATAATGTCCTTCGCGGTCACGCCCCGCGGCAGCTTGCCCTCGACCGCGATGCGGAAAGTTTTGGGCTTGGATTGCGGCAGCGTCTGCGTGGCCAGCACATGCTCCACCTCGCTGGTGCCGATGCCAAAGGCCAGCGCCCCGAAGGCCCCGTGAGTCGCCGTGTGCGAGTCGCCACAGACAATCGTCATTCCCGGCTTGGTCAGCCCCAGCTCCGGTCCGATCACATGCACGATGCCCTGTTCGCGCGAATCCACGTCGTAAAGCTCGATGCCGAATTCAGCGCAGTTTGTGCGCAGCGTGGCAATCTGTTTGGCCGCGATCTGATCGACGATGTTGAGCCGCCCTTCGATCGTCGTGGGCACATTGTGATCAACCGTGGCAATCGAGCGGTCCCGTCGTCGCACCTTGCGTCCCGCCAGCCGCAGCCCTTCAAATGCCTGCGGAGAAGTCACCTCATGGATCAGATGCAGGTCGATGTAGAGCACGGTAGGCTCGCCCTCAGGCTCGACCACCACATGCTGCTCCCAGACCTTTTCAAATAGTGTCTTTGCTTCGGTACTCATTTGACTCCTTAACTGCCGGCTCTTAGCTCTCAGCTATCAGCTTGAATGTTGCTGATTCGAACTGTCCCGACTCTCGAAGGTGCCGGCTCAAGTTTCCTGTCGTGAATGCTGCTCGATGCCGTGGGTCAAACTGACGGCTGAAAGCTGATAGCTGACGGCTCCTATGCATGCGCCAGCAGCGTCTTCACCGTCTCCCGCACCTTCGCGCCCATCTCCATTGTGGACAGCACGGTGAATCCTTGCGGATTCGAGCGCGCCAGATCCGGCGTGCGGAAGCCCTGCTCCAATACTTTGCGCACCGCCGTTTCAATGGCTACTGCTTCGTCTTCCAGCCCCGCCGAGTGGCGCAGAATCAACGCGCCGGTCAAGATCGCGCCGAATGGATTCGCCAGCCCTTTGCCTGCTATATCCGGTGCGGAGCCGTGAATTGGCTCATACAAATTCACCTTGCCCCCGATGGTGGCCGAGGGCAGCATCCCCAGCGAGCCGGTGATGACGCCGGACTCATCAGAAAGAATGTCGCCAAACAGATTTTCCGTCAGCACCACATCGAAGTCGCGCGGCCTGTTCATCAGGTGCATGGCCATCGCATCCACGTATTGATGCTCCAGCGCCACGTCTGGAAACTCGGCGGCCACTTCAATCACCGTCGCGCGCCAGAGCTGCGAAACTTCAAGCACATTGGCCTTGTCCACGCTGGTCAGCTTCTTGCGCCGCTTCTGCGCCAGTTTGAAAGCGACGCGCGCCACGCGGGCAACTTCCTTGCGTGTGTACCGCATGGTGTTCCAGGCTTCTTCCTTTTCGCGATCCCACGCGCGCGGCTGGCCAAAGTAGAGGCCGCCCAGCAGTTCGCGCACGAAGAGAATGTCTGCCCCGTCGATAATCTCCGGCCGCAACGGGCTATTGACCGCAAGCTCCTTGAGCGCAAAGGCTGGGCGCAGATTGGCGAAGCCGCCCAGGGCCGCGCGCAATCCCAGCAGGCCGGCCTCGGGACGCTTGTTCGGGGCCATCGAGTTAAACTCGTTGCCGCCCACCGCGCCCAGCAAAACTGCGTCAGCAGCCAGTGCGGCCCCCAGCGTTTCAGCAGGCAGCGGGGTTCCGTCCTGCACAATGGCCACGCCGCCGATGCGCTTCGCATCAAACTCCAGCGTATGGCCGCTGAGCGAAGCAACTTCCTTCAGAACCGCGACTGCTTCGTTGGTTACTTCAGGGCCGATGCCGTCGCCCGCCGTGACTAGAATCTTCAGCTTCATTCGTTCTCTCTTTGTCCTTTGAGTATATAGGGTTTTCGCGTCTCACTTCCCCTCAATGCAGCCGCTCCCGGCTCAATCGAGTTCAGAGACAGGCACGTGGCGTTTTTCGCGAATCTGGTCGGGCAACAGTCCGATCAGATCCTGGTCGTAGATGTTCTTCTTGCGGTCGGCCAGCGCCACAAAGCGGTAGTAGGTGTGTTGCAACTCGTCGCGGGTGAGCGCAAAACCCAACTGCTCGAGCCGGTGCCGCAGCGCCGCGCGGCCGGAGTGCTTGCCCAGCACGAGATGCGTCTTGGCCACGCCGACCAGTTGCGGCGTCATAATCTCGTAGCAGAGCGGGTTGGCCAACATGCCGTGCTGGTGAATGCCCGACTCGTGCGCAAAAGCGTTGTCGCCCACCACGGCCTTATTGGGCGAGGGCCGGAAGGTGATCAGTTGCCCCAGCACCTGGCTGGTGGGATAGAGTTGGTCGAGCTTGATGCCGGTGGTGACGCCGTAGCGGTCGCCGCGAACATAGAGCGCGGCGGCAATCTCTTCCAGGGCCGCGTTGCCGGCCCGCTCGCCGATCCCGTTGATGGTGCACTCCACTTGCCGGGCGCCGTTCTGGATCGAGGCCAGCGAGTTGGCCACGGCCAGCCCGAGATCGTCGTGGCAGTGCGAAGAGAGGACGATTCCTTGCTTGTCGATCGCCGGAACCCGCTCGCGCACCTCGCGGAACATCTGCCCATACTCCTCCGGAGTTGTGTAGCCCACCGTGTCCGGCATGTTGATCGTCGTGGCGCCGGCCTCGACGGCGATGCGCACCATCTCCACCAGAAAATCGCGGTCCGAGCGCGTGGAATCCTCGGGCGAAAACTCGACATCGTCGCAGAGTGAGCGGGCCAGGCGTACCGATTCGCCCGCCAACTCCAGAGCCTCGGCGCGGCCGATCTTCAGCTTGTACTCCAGGTGCAGGTCGCTCGATGCCAGGAAGACATGAATGCGCGCGCGGTCGGCAAACTGCAATGCCCGCGCCGCCATCTCGATGTCTTCGGTCTTCGCGCGGGCCAGCGAGGCGATGCGCGGCTTGCGGATGGCCTGGGTGATCGTGGCGATGGCCGCGAAGTCGCCCTCCGAGGCCATCGCGAAGCCCGCCTCGATAATGTCCACCCCCAAATCCTCAAGGGCGTGGGCCATGGTCAGCTTTTCCTGCGTCGTCATGCTGCAGCCCGGAGATTGCTCGCCGTCGCGCAGCGTCGTGTCGAAAAAGACTACGTGATTTGAGGTCATGTAAGCGCCTGCCGTCGAAACTCCACTTGTGAATATTGTCAGTCTCTCGCATTCTTCCGCATAAGGCAAAGTTATTATTCTTGGGGAAGCGATTAGAATTGGTTATACTCCAGTTGTCAGTTCTCAGTTGTCAGTGGTCAGTTGGTCTGCCGCGCGCTATCGGTAATCAGCCAATACCAGGTCTGAAAAGCGAAAGATGGGCACGAGGCCGATCACTGACATCTGAAGACTGACAACTGAGAACTGACCACTGACCACTGACCACTGACCACTGACCACTGACCACTGACAACTGACATGGAACTTCACCAGCTCGAAACCTTTCTCGCCGTGGCCGAGGAGCGCAGCTTCTCCCGCGCGGCAGTGCGCCTGCACCGCACTCAGCCGGCGGTGAGCCAGGTCATCCGTAAGCTCGAGGCGGCTGTGGGCGAGACGCTCTTCGACCGCGCCGCCCGGGACGGCTCGCTGACCGCGGCTGGAGTACTGCTGCGCGACTACGCGCTGCGCCTGCTGGCGTTGCGCCGCGAGGCCTCCAGCGCACTCGACGAACTGAAGAGCCTGGAACGGGGCCGGCTGCAACTGGCCGCCAACGAGTACACCTGCATGTATCTGCTGCCGGCCATCGACCAATTCCGGCGCGAGTTCCCTCACATCACCGTTGCCGTCCACCGCATGTTGGCCTCGCGCATCCCCGAAGAGCTGAACCTGCGCACCTTTGAGCTGGGAATGATCTCTTTCCGGCCCGATCCGGTCCAGTTCCGCAGCATCGCGGTCTATGCCGACAGCCTGGCCTTCATTGTCAGTCCAGGCCATCCGCTGGCCGGAGCCAGGCATGTCTCCATCAGCCAACTGGGCGACGAGGTCTTCATCGCCCACAACGTTGCCTCGCCCCTGCGCCGCCGGGTGATCGAGGCCTTCCAGAAGTACCGGACACCCCTCAATATGGGCATCGAGCTGCCTACCATCGAGGCCATCAAACGGTTTGTGGCCATGGGAAATGGAGTAGCGTTGGTGCCCCACCTCACCGTGGCCAGGGAACTCGAGACCGGCGATCTGGTGCGGGTACCGGTGGACGAACTGGAGTTCAAGCGCATTCTGCGGCTGGTTTACCGGCGGCAGACCACGCTCTCCTCCGCGGCCCGAGCCTTCCTGCGGACCGTCAAAGCATTGGCGCGGGAGCAGGGTCCGCCCTTCTACTACCATGTCGAGCGGGCTGGTTGAAATTTCCCAAAGACCGTCACCTTGATTCCTTTGACTCGCGTTGACAAGTCGTGGCCGCAATGAACCGCTCGGATTCCCAACGACCCCTCCGTGCCCCATCCATTCGCCTTTTTCCTGGCGAATGGGTGGGATACCACGAACCCTCGCCGGAACCCCGTTTATCCGGAGCCTGGTTTGGCGTGCTTTCTTGCGCCAAGCGCAGCGGGAGTCGCGCGTTTCCGGCCTTTTCCGCCCCCCAAAACGCCCCTTTGCCTCCCTCTGCGTCTATCGTTTCAGACTGTTTCAGCCGCCCCGCTTCCGCCATGGGCCGCTCCGGCCAGTTACAATGCTGAGAGTGGGCCCCGGCTCGAACCGGAGCACCGGAATCGACAAGCTCGTTGCCAGCCGGACGGTTGAGCAGTCGTGAGGATCAAGACCGAATGAAGAAGATCGCCATCGTTGCATTCCTGCTGGCCGTGTGCGCGGCAGCAGGCCGCGCCCAGGAAAGCCGCCAGGACGTTAGCCTTAGCGGAGCGGGTCTCATTGAGCCGTTCATAGGTTCGTCAACAGATGTGTACGTGCACTCGAACACCGCCTACGGCGCGTTGGCCAGCTACCGTTTCATGCTCACGCCCTCCAGCGCTCTGGAGGCCAACTACGGCATCACCTACCAGAACAAGATCAACTTCTCTGGTGGCCAGCTTGGCTATTACGGCCTCACCGTCCTCACCCGCAATCAGGAGGTCTCGGGCGCCTTCGTCCACAGCTTCAACTTCAAGAAATTCAATCCCTTTGTCGAGGCTGGAGGCGGCGCATTCATCTTCCTGCCCATTCTCAACTCCGGCACCACCACGCACTTTACCAAGCAGCAGACCCAGATGGGAGCCCTCTATGGCGCCGGCATCGCCTACGAGATCAGCCCCAGCTTCGATATCCGCGCCGAGTATCGCGGCATCGTCACCAGGGTCCCGACCTTCGGCGAAACGCTCTTCGTCACCAACAAGTGGTACAACATCTACGACCCGGTTCTCGGCGTGGCCTATCACTTCTAGGATCGTGCCTCCCCGGAGCCAATAAAGTGGCGCTCAGCGCCCCAAGCTGCTGACGAACCCCACCCCCCGGTGGGGTTTGTTCTTTTTGGGCGTTCGCTCGCACGCCAACCTTGAAGTCACCTGCTCATCCGCGGCAGAGCCGTTATGCTAGAGGATTGAGCGCGCCCACACCGCTTGAGGAGCACCCCATGGCCTACGACGATCTGCGCGACTGGATCAAAGCCCTCGAAAAAGCCGGCGAACTGAAACGTATCCGCGAAGAAGTCTCGCCGGAGTTGGAAATCACCGAGATCACCGACCGCGTTTCTAAAGCTGGGGCAGGGAAGTACCCTTCCGGCGGCCCTGCTTTGTTATTCGAGAACGTCAAGGGCCATCCCGGCCACAAGGTCTTCATCAACCAGTTCGGCAGCCAGCGGCGCATGGCTCTCGCCCTCGGCGTCGAGCGGCTCGACGAGATCGCCGAGCGCATCACCGGCCTGATGAATCTGAAAGCCCCCGAAGGCTTTCTCGACAAGCTCAAGATGCTGCCGCAACTGGGCGCGCTCACCAGCGCCTTTCCCAAAACCGTCAGCGCCAAGGATGCTCCCTGCAAGGAAGTGATTCTGCGCGACAACTTCGACCTGAACCAGTTCCCCATCCTCAAGTGCTGGCCCCACGACGGCGGCCGCTTCATCACGCTGCCCTGCGTCGTCACCCGCGACCCTGGAAGAGGAGGGGGCACCGG
>Ga0302157_10006885_pt1 | contig 11608 bp, 8 predicted proteins | sample I_Bog_N3_3_FD_193502 | JGI IMG/M metagenome (GOLD analysis project Ga0302157, IMG submission 193502) | Peat permafrost microbial communities from Stordalen Mire near Abisko, Sweden - I_Bog_N3_3 | ecosystem: Environmental > Terrestrial > Soil > Wetlands > Peat | place: Sweden: Abisko, Stordalen...
GCCCTCTCGATGACTTCATCGCCGCCATCAGCCGGCACGATGCCGGTCCGTTCGAGGAATTCATCGCCGCCATCAGCCGGCCCGGTGGGGAATTGCTGTTCGGGTCGGGAGTACAGCCCCCAGCCTCGCGCTTCATGGTCCGGGCGGCCGCGGCCGCCGCACCGACCCGGCCAACCAAGCGCAACTACAATTACTTCGAGGAACTCGACGCGGCAATCGCCGAGCGGCAACTGGCCCGTTCGAACCAGACGGCATCCACCCTCGGTCCCTCCTGATCGACTGGCAGCGGACACTTCACCACCCGGCGCAACGGGCGCAGAGCCGCTCTGATCAGCTCCCCGACCCGGTCACCTTGACCGCCCATCGGCACGCTGCGGTGGTCTGGACGATGATCTGCTGGCTACCGGTCGAGGTCAGCGGCGTGACCGAGTTGCCGGATGCTGCCGACGACGTGACGGCCGGGGTGGAGCCGGCCGCCGAACCGCTGGGGACGGCAAAGATCTCAAAACTCGGAGGCGTGGCCGGGGCAGGCGTGCACTGGAAGGCCCACCCGATGTTCCACGTTCCACCGGCGATGGTGAAGGCAGGGCTGGTCCAATTGCCCGTCTGCTGCACCTCGGGCACGAGCACCGTCGCCGGGCCGACCGCCACCGGCGACGTGGTGGTCGATGATCCCGCGGCTGCACCCGAGCCAGCTCCCGCGGCCGTGGCCGCGGTCGTCGCCGTCGTGCTCCCGGTAGACGAGGACGACCCACTCCCCGACTTCGCAGTGGCACTCCCCGACTTGGTCGCACCACCGCCGGCATTGGCCGGGGCCGTCGTGGTCACCGCCCCCGACGACGGGGGCGGCAGCTTGTAGCCGCCCGAGCTCGCCGTGCTGCTCGTCGACGAGCCGGCCCCGACATTGCCGTTGATGGCCATGCCCAGGACGGCGGCAACCAACGCCACAAACAACAGCTGCCATGTCTTCCACGACCGCCGTTCCTTGATGCCCAGTTCGCCCCGCTCGGGGTGGTGGCTGTCCGGAGGAGCGGACCCGGCCTGAGTTGTTGCGCCGCCATCGGGGCCTGCTTCCGGAGCGAACCCGGCCTGGTGTGGATCCGCGAGGGGCACCGGCACCACCGGCACCGCGGCAACCGGTGGCGGGGCCGCCGGCTGAGGCCCGCTCGTGTAGACGGGAGCCTCGGTGTAGGGATTGGAGTAGGCGCTGGGATCGACGTAGACCCACTGCTCGGCCGGGGCCGGGGCCGGCGGGGGCATCGGGGCCGGGGCGACCTGCACCGGCGAAATGGGGGCGGTCGGGGTCGCGTCGTGCCAGGGCTGGGGGGCTTCGGCGGACCAGCCCTCGCCCTCGGTCAGGACCGTCGCTGAGGGAACCTGACCGGGCGACGCCTGGGCCGCCTGGGTCGGGTACTGCTGGGTCGGGTACGGCTGGGCCGGGTAGCTGTCCGGAGCGTGCTGCGGGTAGCCGTTGGCGTGCCCGTTGGCATCGCCGCCGTAGGCGGGCTGGCCGGCCACGGGCGGTGGATCGACGAATGTCTGCGCCGGGGCCGGAGGTGCCGGAGCGGAGCCCTGGGGTGCGACCGGCCAGGCCGGAGCCTCGGGCTGGGCCCACCCCTGCGGAGGGGCCTGGCCGTTGGGTGGAGTCGGGTAGAACTGGGCCTGCGGATCCCCGGGAGCCGCGGCGTAGCCCGACCCGTTTTCCCACGGGGCTGGCGCTGGCGGAGCTGCCGCCGGAGCCGGCGGCGGCGGCGGCAGGGCCTGGTGGCCGGTGGCCGGGTCGACCCACTGCTGCGGATCGACGGGATGACCAGGGACCGGGCCGGCGGGTGGCTGTGTCGCGTAGGCCGGCGCTGCCGGCTGCGGGGCCGGTGCACCATTGGCGTACGCCTGACCATTGGCGTACGCCTGACCGTTGGTGTACTGCGGGCCGGCATCGGCGGCCACGCCGGCCGGGTACCACTGGGCCGTCGGCGGCGCGTCCACCGGCGCGCTCGGTACCTCGGCAAACTGCCGGTACGACGACGTCGCCGGATCCCAGTAGGCCTGCTGGGGCACCGGATCAGGCTCGCGGGGGGAGGTCACGTCCCTAGCGTCCGATACGAGGAAAGCCTGGTCAAGCAAACTTCCAGTGAACGAGGGGTGACGGGGACGGGAGGCATCAGGTCGAGGATCCTCCCACCGTTCCCGCTGCCGACACCTGGGTGCTCTGGCCACCGCTGCCCTGCTGTTTGATCAGCGCGTCGGCGAAGGCCACCAGGAACGTGCGGTTGTTCAGGAGCGCCCGGTCGGCCTGGGTGCTGGTGTTGAGGCTCCCCCCCAGGTTGTGGATCGATGCACCGTTGGTCAGCCCGTTGACGACGGCCCCGTTGCCCTGGTTCTGGACGTAGAGCACGATTCGCTCGTAGTTGGTCCCGGCCGGCATTTTGACGGGGACGATCCAGTAGACGATGGACCAGCTGCCGAACTGCGGGGAGGTGTAGGACATGGCCTGCCCGGTGATGCCACCCACCAGCGACACCTCGGACACGTCGGCCAGCGAGTACCCGTGGAACGTGTAGCAGTTCTCCACGCCGTAGGCCGAGAAGCTGGACAGGTCCGGGGTGTTGATCACGTCGGCCACCACCGGGACGCTGGTCTGGAGCGACCCGGGCCCGGCCGAGTGGAGGAGGTACCGGTTCCAGATCGACGTGTCGCCGAACAGGGGCTTGGCCCAGTTGTAGGACGTGTCGAACTCGACATCCCAGCCCTGCGGAGCCACCGGCGCCCGGACGAAGGCCACCAGCTTGGCCTGCCCACCGACGTCGGCCACCAGGTTGTAGCTCCGGAGGCCGAAGTTGCTGATCCCTAGGATCAATGCGGCCACCACCGCGATCACCAGCGCCAGGTAGACCTTGGGCACGGCGAGGGTGACCTTCCGGCGCGGCGGCGGGGCCGGGGGCTCGTACAGCGAGGGCACGGGGACGGGACCGCTGCGCACCGGCAGGGGCTCGGGCTGATCCTGTCCGATGGCGATGTGCATGCCGAGCGGCTTGATGAGGAGGATCATCACCACGACACCGACGCTGAACGTCACCAGCCCGATGAAGGGGTGGAACACATGGAGGGCGATGGCCTCGCCCCACTCCTTGCCGGCGAAGAAGATGAACGTGATCCGGCCCAGGTTGATGGCCCACAGGAGGACCATGCCCCCGGCCAGCCAGAGCATCTTGCGGACGATGGGGCCACGGACGATGGCGGCGAAGGCGGACCCGATGAGCAGGAAGCCGACCACGCCGTTCACGCCCGAGCAGGCCGACACCACGCTGAGTGCGAAGGTCGACCCGTGGTGCGTGACCACGAACAGGGTGTTGTCCAGGGTCCCGGCCGGCTTGGCCAGATGGGTGAACACCGCTATCTTCTGCATGGCCAGGAGGGTCAGGTCGGTGAACCCGTTGAGCACGCCGAGGAGATAGTGCTCGTAGGGATAGGGCCAGGCCAGGAACAGGAAGGCGATGGCCAGGCGCTGGCGCCACAGGACCCGCGACCCGAAGATGATGGCCACCGCCCCGGCCACGAAGATGGGCAGGGACAGGAGGTCGACCCGGTACACCCAGAACATGGCCGAGAGCCGGGCCGGCAGGAGCTCGTTGATGGCCATGGCCGTCAGGATCAGCGGGATCCCGATGGTGTAGTCGACATGACGGTCGTAGATGGGGGGCTCGGGCTTGAGCGGCCGGGCCCGGATGGCGGCCAGGGCCAGGGCGATGGCCGGCACCAGGCTGACGTAGGCCAGCGGCGTCTGCTGGTCGGCTGTCTGCAACAGGGTGCTGAGTGAGTAGTTGTAGGCGATCAGTACGGAGACGACCAGGGCGGCCATCTGGATCCGGGTCCGGGTGCGTTGGGACGCGTCGGTCCACCTGCGCTGGCACTCCGTCTTGAGCAACGACCACCGGGAGCCCCGGCTGGGCACGGCCATGGCGTCGCTCATGGTGCCCTCCCCTCGGGGGAGGGCCGGGAGATCCCGGGCCGGGCGGACAGGGTGCGATCGATCATCCGAACCTTCCGTGCACGTAGTCGTCGGTGCGCGGGTCCCGCGGATTCTCGAAGACATCCCGGGTCGGTCCGGCCTCGACGATGTGTCCCGGGCGGCCCTCGCCGTCCACGAGGAACAGGGCGCACTGGTGAGAGACCCGCTGGGCCTGCTGCATGTTGTGGGTGACGATCACGATGGTGACCTCCTGGGCCAGCGCGGCGATGGTCTCCTCGATGACTCCCGTGGAGATGGGGTCCAACGCCGAGCACGGCTCGTCCATCAGCAGAACCTTGGGCCGGACCGCCAGCGCACGGGCGATGCAGAGCCGCTGCTGCTGGCCGCCGGACAGGGCACCGCCCGACTCGTTCAACCGGTTCCGGGTCTCCTTCCACAGGCCGGCCCGCTCCAACGACTCTTTGACCAGCGCGTCGGAGTTCCTCACCTTCTTCCCCGAAAGCCGGAGTCCCGACAGCACGTTCTGGGCGATGGTCATGGACGGGAACGGATTCGGCCGTTGGAACACCATGCCGATGTTGAGGCGGGTCTCGGTCACCGGCTGGGAGGCGCCGTAGATGTCGATGCCGTCCAGGGTGATCGAGCCGTTCCGGGCCGCTCCCGGGATCAGCTCGTGCATCCGGTTGAGGATGCGCAGGAAGGTCGACTTCCCGCAGCCGGACGGGCCGATGAGGGCGGTGACCATGCCGGCCGGCATCTGCAGGGAGATGCGCTCGAGCACCTTGTTGCTGCCGAACCACGCACTGACGTTCGAGGCCACCAGGGTCGATGGCGTCGGGCCACCGCCACCGGGCAGGGGGACCCCGCCGGGCTGCAGGCCTCCGCCGTAGGGAGTGGCACTCCCGTAGGGTTGCCCGCCGTAGGGCGCCCCGGAGCCGTAAGGGCTGGGAGGAGCGATGGAACTCATCTCGTGGCGTCCTTTCGACTGCTACCAGATTGTACCGACGCCGGCCCCCCGGCGAGGGCGCCCCGTCGTCGCAGGCGCCGGCGCAACCCTGTGCCCAGGATGGCCAGGAACGCTCCGGCCCCGACCAGGGGCCAGATGGCCCCGGCCCCGGTGAAGGCCAGTCCGCTCCCCGTGCCTGAGGACGATCCCGACGGGTCCGACGCCCCCGACGCGGACGCGTCCGTGCTGGCGGCACCGGCCGAGCCGGTCGTCGAGCTCCCGTTCGTCGCCGAGGTGGTCCCGGCCTTGGTGGCCGTCGTGGTGGTGGTCGTGGCGGCCGTCGAGGCCGGAGCCGTGAGCGCCGCCTGGTCGAGCTCGGCGGCCACCTTCAGGTCGGCCGTGGTCATGGCGGCGTCGGCCGGGGCCGACCCGTACTTCTCGATGTCGGCCTGGCCCGTGGTGCCCACGGCGAAGCGGATCAGCTGGGCCAGCGCCGTGTCCTTGGCGGCGTCGAGCCCGGTGGTGGGCACGACCAGGTAGTCCTCCACCATCAGGTAGTTGTTGTAGGCGGTGGCGTCCGTGGATGGGGTGAACGTGACCGTGTTGTCCGAGCCCAGCGTGCTCGAGGCCTCGGCGGCGGTGGCCGAGGCCACCGACGGGGCGACCTCAGCGGAGGCGGCGTTCTCGACGGCGGCGGTCGGCAGGTCCCACTGCGCGCCCAGGGGCGAACCCGTCCACTCGGCGGAGATCGGCGCGATGGCCCCGAGGGCCCACAGGCTGGCGTTGGTGGAGGGGACATTGGTCCGCGGGTTGATCGACAGCATGTGCCCGATCAGGTTCTGGTCCCCCTGCGGGTAGGTGTCGGCGGAGTAGGGCCAGTTCTCGCTGGGGGTGTCGCTGGTGGTGATGGCGGCCTGCTGCTGGGAGGCCTGCATGAGGCCGGCGTCGAACAGCCCCTCCGATGTACTGGTGCTGTCGAGCAGCGACATGAGGGTCTTGTTCTCCATGGTGACGTCGAGGTTGGCCCAGCGGGTGACCGGATAGCTGTCCAGCGTTCCGCCGCCGGTGCAGGTGATCCGGGGGTCACCCCAGACGTAGGGGTCGGCGGTGTCATAGCCGAAGAGTCCGGCCAATTGGTCCAGCGTCAGTGGGATGTGCTCGCAGAAGTCGGACGGGGCGATGGTCGGGCTCCCGATGGCATAGGAGGAGTTCGGCACCAGGGTGACGATGGCCACCGGGGTGGCGGCGATGGGGACGTAGGCGAAGGTCCGACCGTTGGCCTGCGCCTTGGCCGCCTCGGTCGAGGTCAGGGGCCGCTCCGAGATCGCCACGTCGGAGTTGAACGACCCCGGGGCGGAGCCGATGAAGTCGGAGATGCCGGTGTCGAGGGTCTCGCTGCTGTAGAAGGACAGGACGGGCGAGAGTCCGGCGGCATCGTCGGTGAAGATCTTGGACAGCGCCGGGGCGAGGAAGGTCCCTCCCGACACCGTGATGGTCTCGGTCGTGGCCGCGCCGGCAGTACCGACGGGAAGGCCCGCCAGCGCGGCGGGACAGGCCAGCATCACCAGGCCCAACGCCATCAGCGGCCGGCTGCCGCGAAGACGCGGTCGTCTCATCGTTTGCCCTGCTTTGATGCCGACCCGAGCCCGCGGAGCAGGCGCCGTCGGGTGATCCAGCCCACCGCCACCAGGAACAGTCCGATCAGCACCAGCGGGATCACGTTGCTCCCGGTGAAGGCCAGGGGCGAGGAGCCACTCAGGCTGACTCCCGGATCGACGCCGGCGGTACCGCCCACGCCACCGACCCCGCCGACACCGTCGACACCGTCGGCCGAGGACGAGCCGGCCCCGCCGGATCCCGTGCCCCCGCCCGCCGAGGCGGCCGCCCCCTTGACCGACGTGGACTTGATGCTCCCTCCGTCAGCCGGTGGGACGGGTGCGGTGGCGTTGACCACGCCACAGGTGGGTGTGGTCTGGCCCGCCGCCACCTCGGAGGGCGTGAGGTCACCACAGGCATAGGAGGCGGCCTCGGCCGACGTGGTGGCCACCGCACCGGGGACGTCGGCGGTGACCGCCTTGATCCCGTACTGCTCCAGAGACAGCCCGAGGCCGGCGTAGCCGAACTTGGGCGCCTGCTGCTGGCCGAGGGTCAGCACGTAGTTGACGAAGCCGCTCAGCACCGCGCCCTTGGCGGCCGGCCAGCCCGTGGTCGGTGTGAGCAGGTAGCTGTAGGTGGAGGGGTTGTAGACGTGCGGGCCCACACCGTTGAAGTCCAATTGGTGGGTCCCGTTGGGCAGCTGGGTGGCGTAGGCGAGGGCGGAGGCGACGTCGACCGCCGAGGGCTGGGTGTAGTCGCCACTGGAGTTCTTCACCGAGGCGATGCCGTGACTCGGATCACCGGTGCCGAAGTTGAGGTCGACGGCGTACTGCTCCTGGACGGCACCGATGGCACCGGGCCGGGTGGCCACGTCGGCGGCCACCGCCGTGGTGTTGGTGACGTCGAGCCCCGATCCCAGTCCGGGCCAGTTCGAGTTGGGCTCGGTGGCGGAGATGGACACACCGTCGGTCGGCCCACCGTTCTGGTGGGTCTGCGCGTTGGCGAAGGCGGACCAGATGGCCGGCTGCTCGTCGATGCACCACTCCTCGAGCACGTAGTTGGTTCCGGCCGAGTCGCTCTCGGTGACCGGGACGATGGGCAGGTTCGGACCTGCGACCCCACCGTTGTCGGCGGCGATCTCCGGGCTGTCCCAGTTGGAGATGCCCCCGGTCAGGATGGCGCAGGCCGTGTAGCTGCTGAGCTGGAGCGTCGACTTGAGGCCCGGGATGTTGTACATGAAGGCGATGCCGCCGGCCGTGATGGGCACGAAGATGAAGGGGAACTTCGGTGGGGTGGTGTCCGAGGTACCGAGATAGGAGATGTCACTGGCGGCGAAGTCCGTGGTCTGCTCGGCGAACTGGTACCGACCGTCGCCGGAGTTGGTGCTCGAGTAGTTGAGGCTCAGGTTGTAGGGGGCGTTGGACACGTCCCGGGTCCAGGTCTCGATGGCCGGTGCGGCGAACGACGAGCCCACACCGTTGAGCGTCACGGCGCCGTGGGGGCGGGGGACGGCGATGGCGCCGGCCTTCGGCACCACCGAGGTCCCGGTCGTGGTGGGGGTGGTCGACGTCGCAGCCGTGGTGGGGGTGGTCGACGTCGCCGCCGGGGTGGAGGTCACGGTGGTGGCCGGGCTGGCCGGGGTATCCGCCATGGCGACAGCACTGCCCATGCAGGCGGCGACTCCGGCCACGATCACCAGTGTGACCGTGGCCAGGGCCCTCCTCCCCCCGTTCCAGCCGGACGGGGTGGTGGCACGGGGATGGCTTACCGGACTCATGACATGGCTCCTTTGTGGACTCTGCAGACTGCGTTGGCTGTGCGGGCCCGGGCCCCGGCGGGATGCACGGTCGGATGGTCTAGACGCCGTCATCGGTTGATCCTCCCGAGCGGCGGATGAACGTGAGGCGGCGCTTGCCCGGGCCCGAGGCGCCGATGAAGCGGCCGATGACGAAGATGATCAGCACCAGCAGGACCAGGACGAACGACGCTCCCCAGGCCAGTCGGATGGCACTGGCGGACGGCTGGAAGATCAGCTCGTAGACCCGGAGGGGGAGATTGTCCTGCTGTCCCTTGAACGGGTTCCAGTTGTAGTGGTTGTTCCCACCAGCGTTGAACAGGATGGGCGCCGTCTCGCCGGCGATCCGGGCCACTCCCAGGATCACTGCGGTGGCCAGGCCGATCCGGGCCGTCGGGAGCACCACCCGGACCAGGATGCGCCAGCGGGGGGCGCCGAGGGCGGCGGCCGCCTCACGGAGGGACCCGGGCACGATGCTGATCACCTCCTGGGAGGTGCGGGTGACGATGGGCAGCATCATGACGGCCAGGGCCAGTGCGGCGGCGAACCCCGACTTCCCGTTGGTCTTGTGGGGTGCCACCCAGGTCAGGTAGACGAACAGGCCGAAGATGATGGCCGGTGCGCCGGTCATGGCGTCGACCACATTGCCGACGAAGCGGGAGTAGACCGACCGGGACTCCACGAGGAACGTGGCGCACAGGATCCCCAGGGGGACGGCGAGCACCATGGCGATCCCCACCTGCTCGACGGTGCCGACGATGGCGGCTCCCACGCCCACCTCGGTCACGCTCCCGGTCGGCGAGAGCTGGGACATGTCGGCGTAGAAGAAGTGGGGGAAGTCGGCCAGTGCGACCGGGGCCCCCTTGATGATCACGAACAGGATGACGCTGACCAGCGGGACGAGGGCGGCCAACGACACGGACCAGATGGTGACCAGGGCCAGGCGGTCCTTCATGTGGAGCACCCCGTGGAGCCGCCAGCACAGCACCCCGTAGATGCACAGGAAGAGCAGGAAGATCGACACCCCCATCCCGAAGGGCGCCTTGACGCCGGCCAGGGCGAAGATGACCCAGACCGTGGCCGCCGCAGCGACGAGGGACCCGACCATCTCGAAGGCCGCGGCCGGCGTGAACGACTGCTTCCTCGTCGGGACGTCCTTGCCGGTGGGAGGGGCGGGAGGGGCGGTCCCCGTCGGAGACTCGAGGACGGTCATACTTTGGCCTCCGACCGTTCCACGATGACCCGGGCGATGGAGTTGACCACCAGGGTCGAGGCGAACAGGACCAGGCCGGCCAGGACCAGGGCGCTCTTGGCCAGGGCGTCACCGGCCTCGAAATTCTCGGTGATCTCCTTCGCCACCGAGCCCAGCCCGTTCGGGCCCATGATGGCCGCCGTCACGTGGTTCCCCTGGGACAGGACGAGCACCACGATCATGGTCTCGCCCAGGCCGCGGCCGAAACCTAGCAGCGTGGCCCCGAGGATGCCGTTCCGCGAGAACGGGAGCAGCACGTCGGTGACCATCCCCCACCGGGTGCCCCCCAGGCCGAGGGCGGCCTCGGTGACGTCGCGGGGCGCCAGGGCCATGACCTCACGGGTGATCGAGGTGACGATGGGGATGATGGTGAGGGAGCAGATGAGCCCGCAGGCGAACACCGAGTCGACGTAGCTGCCCGGGGTCGGGGTCCGGAAGATGGGGATGAAGCTGAAGTGCGCCACGATCCACTCCGCCGGGCCGGCCTGGAGGTTGGAGACCAGCTCCAGTCCCCAGAAGCCGTAGACGATGCTCGGGATGGTGGCCAGGAGGTCCACGGTGCTGACCAGCCAGGGACGGAGCCGTTTGGGCGAGTACTCGTTGATCATCAGGGCCAGGCAGACCGACACCGGGACGGCGATGACGATGGCGACCAGTGCGATGGCGAACGAGCCGATGAGCAGCGAGCCCATGCCGAAGTGGTGGCTGTCCGGCGACCAGATGGGATCGGTGAGCAGTCCGAGCTTGCCGATCCGGAGCGCGGAGAACCCGCGCACGGTCAGGAAGACGATGGTGGACAACAAGATGGCCAGCACCACGCCGCTGCTGGTGGACAACAGGCCCTGGAAGAGGCGGTCGGCCAGCGACCGCGAGCGGGGGATGGCGGCCGGAACGTCCTCGTGGGCCTCGACGGGCCGGTCGACCACGGTCATGGCCTTGCTCCCCTCAGCACCCGGCGGACGACCGAGCCGACCAGCACCAGCAGCGAGCCCAGCCAGAACAGCCAGGCCACGACCGGCCGCACACCGGTGAAGGCCAGTTGACCCCCGGCGGCGGCGGCCGGCGACGTCGGATCGGGGGCGCCCACGGGAGTCTGGGCGAAGGTGGGGGGCGAGGTCGCCACCGCGGCGGTGGTGGGTGTGGTCGGGCTCGCCCCGGCGGCCGGGGTCGAGGGGGCCTGCGTCGGGTTGCTGCCGGCCGCGGTGGGCGTTGCCCCGGCGGTCGGGGTGACGGTGAAGGGCGCCGAGAACAGCTTGGGCTTGGTGAAGTCCTCCTGGTTCTGGCCCACGTAGAGCACGCACGGGTGTGTGGCGTCGCACACCGGGACACCGCCGACCGTCTCGGCCAGGGCCTGGTTGGGCAGTGAGTAGACGGTGAAGTGGGCGGCCGAGAAGCTCCCGTCGTGGCCGATCACGATGGTGCCCCCCTGGACCGTGTTGCCGTCACACTGGGCGATGCCCTTCGGCAGTCCCGACGGGGTGCCACCGATATCGCTGCACTCGAGGATGTTGATGTGCTGGTCCGGAGTGAACAGGTCGTTGGCCCCGACGTGCACGCTGATGGTCTGGCCGTTCCGGTAGGGACCGGCCGGCGTGATCGTCACCGACGGCTCACCCGTTGCACTCGACGGGGAGCCTCCCCACACGAGCAGCGCCGAACTGCACCCGAACACCACGATGGCGGCCAGGGTGCCGACGCGCGCGCATCGCTGCATCGTCGCGGTCATCCCCTGGCCTTCACGGTGAAGGGGCCCGAGAAGATCTTCGGCTTGGTGAAGTCCTCCTGGTTCTGGCCGATGTACAGGACACAGGGATGGGTCGAGTTGCACACCGGGGTTCCGGTGGGCACTTCGGCCAATGCGGTGTTCGGCAGCCGGTAGATCGGATAGCCGTGCTGGGTGAAGCTCCCGTCCTTTTGCACCACGATGGTTCCCGCCTGGATGGTGTTCCCGTCACAGTCGGCGATGCTCTTCGGCAGCCCCGAGGTCCCCCCGCCGGGATCGGAGCACTGCAGGATCTTGATGCTCGAATATGGGGCGAAGTGGCTGTT